>Ga0163154_10001969_pt1 | contig 30765 bp, 21 predicted proteins | sample OliLakLV19MP9P1_FD_148649 | JGI IMG/M metagenome (GOLD analysis project Ga0163154, IMG submission 148649) | Freshwater microbial mat bacterial communities from Lake Vanda, McMurdo Dry Valleys, Antarctica - Oligotrophic Lake LV.19.MP9.P1 | ecosystem: Environmental > Aquatic > Freshwater > Lake >... | reverse complement strand
ATTTAAATCTTCATTCACCTAGAATGTCTCATAAAGGCTTTTGTATCTAAATTTTAATGAGGAAATTTTACATTTACATATTAATATTTTTAATTGTTGCGGTTGCAGGAATTAGCATTGCTATTTCTCTAGGTCTTGATCAACAGTTAAGACCTGACACACAAGCACCCGAGGACGTTAGTGTGGCAGGTTGTCCTCCAAGAAGATCCTGTTCAGAATCAGATGTAGATGGAGGTACCTCTTGCACAGATCCTAAAGGTAATACTCGAATTTTTTGCTGTCCTCTAGGTCAAGTGATTGTAAATGGGAGTTGTATTGGCGATTCACAAGTAAGACCATCTTGTTCAGGGGGATATTGTTCAACTTCTGGAAATTGTAGAACCGGGTTTGAACCATCTGACGCATCTGAGTGTGATGAGTTCTCTCCTATTGCCTGCTGCCCTTCTGGCCCTTCATGCCCTACAGGTCAAATAAATTGTGGTGCACAGGGCACTTGCGCAGCTGGATGTAGAGATACTGGAGGATTAACATGTACTCAATGGTTAAATGCTAATTGTTCTGGAGGAGGTGGTGATGGAGGTGGTGATGTTGACGGAGGTGGAGATGTTGATGGAGGTGGAAATGACGGTGGACCTGGAACTACTCCTATAACTGTTCAATGCGGTCAATCTTGCGATAATATTAATACTTTATGCCCTACAGGATACCAATGTTCAGGTGGTACTTGCAAAGCTCCGGGTTGTGTTGGTTATCCTTCATATTGCGATGCTACTGGTTGCAATGCTATTCCCCAGGCTTGCGGCGCAAATTCACTTTGTTTTGGAGACTATAATTGTGCAGCTGGAACCTCTTGTACAATACAAGTTGCTGCAACTAATCCTTGTTTAGCAACCGGAACTTGCGGAGATGCAGGCAAATGTTATGCTTTAGGTTGCTTTGGATATCCAGAACTTTGCAATACAGATGGTTGTACTGCTGCAGGATTAGAAGAATGCGGAGAAGTTTGTTATGTGGATGCCAATTGCACAACTGGCTTAACCTGTTCAGTAAATGTAAATTATTTGGATACTTGTTTAAGAAATGGAACTTGCACAGCAGGTAGTTGCGGTGGAGATTCTTGTGATGTGGTAATTCCACCTCCAGAACCTCCTGTTGTTGTACCACCTTCACCAACGTCAATTACATGCTATAGATGCACAGCAAGTCTTACAGATAAAACTACTTGTGAATCTTATAACTACGAAGGAACAGCTTGTCCTACTGGATCGTCTTCTTCAGCAACCGGATGCGCCGCCGCCGCTACTGGAGGAGTTTGCCCTACAACTGAATGTTCGGATGGGGTTGATAACGATGGAGATGGAAAAACAGATTGTACTGCAGGAGCAGAAGATCCTGGTTGTTATCCTAATGGACTGGGCGGAGGGGGTGCATGTAATCCTTTAGACGATAGTGAACAAGATGCACTTCCAGCTACTGCAATTTTTGACGATGGCAAGGACTATTTACTATTAGGTTTTATGTTAATTATTATTGGGCTATTTGTATATAAATTAGGATTTGTTTCGTTATTAAATCAAGCACGAGGAGGCGAGTTGGAACAAGAACTATCTTCCCAATCTCTATATGAAAAGAAAGCTCATAACTATTTAGGAAGGAAGAGACGAAAGAAAGATAAGTTTGATGTGGAATAAAAAGTTCAAAAGTTGGAAGGTTTAAAAGTTTAAATGTGCTAAGTTATTGGACAAAGATATTTCTACTTTCGTTTAAAAATTGAAAACTAGAAATTAAAAATTTACTAGGTTTCATTTATTTAGTTATTGAGTTATTTAGACATTTCCCATAGAATTATTAATATTGGCTAAATTAGTACGACTTTTTAATGAGGAAATTTTACATTTACATATTAATATTTTTAATTGTTGCGGTTGCAGGAATTAGCATTGCTATTTCTTTGGGACTGGATGTAACAAAAGAAAATACTCTACCTCCAGATGCTCCTGTAGCACAATGTGGATCTCAATCTTTTGATGAATGTAAAGGTCAGGATCCTGGATCTAGTTGTACGCCAATTAGTGGTGGACTTGGAAGTTGTGTGCAAGCAAATAATAGCACTGACTGTGATTGTAGACAAACAGGAGGAGGTTCTAAACCAGAATGTTCGTCTTGTGGAGGAGCGGGAGAATGTGCAGGAACTTGTTGTTCATGTGGTGTATGTGGTGGAACTCAATTTACTTGCGATCAAATTTGTGGTGCTCAAAATGCTTGCGATGGTGGCGGTGTAGATGGAACTCCTACTGCTGGAAATGATGGGGGCGATGATGGAGGAGGCGACCAAGGTGGAGACGATGGTGGACCTGGAACTACTCCTATAACTGTTCAATGCGGTCAATCTTGCGATAATATTAATACTTTATGCCCTACAGGATACCAATGTTCAGGTGGTACTTGCAAAGCTCCGGGTTGTGTTGGTTATCCTTCATATTGCGATGCTACTGGTTGCAATGCTATTCCCCAGGCTTGCGGCGCAAATTCACTTTGTTTTGGAGACTATAATTGTGCAGCTGGAACCTCTTGTACAATACAAGTTGCTGCAACTAATCCTTGTTTAGCAACCGGAACTTGCGGAGATGCAGGCAAATGTTATGCTTTAGGTTGCTTTGGATATCCAGAACTTTGTTTAAACGATTGGTGTACTGCATCTGGACTACAAGGGTGCAATGAAGAGTGTTATTTAAATGCTAATTGCCAAAGTGGTTTAACTTGCTCTGTGCAAACAAATCCTTTAGATCCATGTTTAAAAAATGGAACTTGTGCAGCTGGTGTTTGCGGTGGAGCTTCTTGTAATGTTACTCCTCCACCTGCTCAAACAACATGCTATAGATGCACCACAAGTTTAGCAGATGGAAGTACTTGTGAATCGTTCACTGTAATAGGATCTTCATGCCCTGCGAATGCATCTACTACAGCAACTGGTTGTGCTACTGCAAATGGAGGTACTTGCCCTGCAGCTATACCAACAACACCAGCTATAATTCCTGTATCTGGAATATTCGACGATTCTAAGGACTTCTTACTTCTTGGATTCTTATTAATTGTAGCTGGCTTATTTGCATATAGGTTACATATTCCCAATGTTTTAGGAGATATAAGAATGAATTTTAAAAACAGAACTAATCCATACGATCTATCTAACTACGAAAAAGGTCTACACAAAAAATTAAACAACAAAAGATCCATAAAAGACAAATTCGACATTGAAGACTTGGAAGGAAAGGAATTAATTGAGGACTAAGGTGAGGTAGAAAAGTACGACCATAGAAACTAAAATATCTTCTAATTGAGAAATGTAATATGTGTCACCCTGAATTCATTTCAGGGTATAAAATGTGACTATCAGTCCTATATTCTGAAATAAATTCAGAATGACAAAACACTATGCTACTGACCTACTGTCTACTGACCTACTATTCTACTAATCTACTTTCTACTATTCTACTCACCTACTATTCTACCAATCTACTTCTCTACCTTACTTCCTACCCACTCATATCGGCTTATCGTCGATTCCTAGCAAATACCCAGTATATTTAATTATAATGTGTCCAACAAAGAATATTAAAACTAATGCTAAATAATATTTAACTTCTAATTGTTTGTAGAAAAATGATATTAAAGATGCACCAATAGCAAAATCTATTTGGTCGAATGGAAACCATGGCTCACCTCTTTTTATCCCTACTCTTCTTTTAAAGAAACTCTCTACAGAATCTCCTAACAACGCCCCTAATCCGGCTAATCCTCCCCATAGAAAAGGATTGAAATTCGTATAATCTACATCTATAAATTTGTCTAAAGATTCTATATTTTTAAATAAAAACATTTGAACAACTGCAATTAAAATGGAGAATAACACTCCAAATAAATAGCCTCTAAACGTTTTCCCGTCTCCCAAAAGCCTTTGACCCTTATACTCTTTTCCAAAATCTATAGGTCTTTCCAATAAAGCCACTTTAGGAAAATGCCTAGATACCATAGCAAAAATATTGGAAAAAGCAGCAGGCAAAAACAACCAAATTGTTGTGAATATTAAATTAAACATCTTTTAGTAAAGTTTCCAAACTAAATTTGGCTCTATTTATTACTAAGTTAGGAATTACCAATCCCCGTTTAATTACATTTGCATTTGTATCCCAAAACCATCTCGTATCTACAAATATTATGCCTTTTTTAGTAACAATTACATTGTCTGTTTTTGTTAACCAATTGTAGGCATTAATCATGAATTTTCTTGGTTTTGTATCTGGAATTAAACCCACCTGCATATGCATTAAGAATATAAGGTAAATCATTAAAACTAATTGCTGTTTATGAGTTCTAGAAAGTTTACTTTCTGGAACATCTGCTAATAAATCCCCTTCTACAAATTCCTGAAATATGAATGAAGTTACCTTACCTTGATTTTCTTTAGAAATAGACTCACCAATTAGTTGGTACTCTCTTGGCAAAAAATTGTGATATTTAACAGGAGAATTCAACAACCTTTCCAACTTTTTGTTCAGTTTCATTTTATATTTTCTTTCAATTGCCGACTTGAAAAATATTAAAGTATCTCTAATATTTTGTTGAGCTACAGTTAATAAATCTATACTTGGGTGAGGATAGTCGCTTCGTTTTTCAAAATACCCAAAATATTGAACAAATTCTAAGTATGATCGATAGTCATTCAAAATATTACTTTTCTTGGGTAAAAATTCAAATGCAAACAAACTCATTATTGATTGCGCAAACCTTGCTGGTAGAGGTACTTTAGCATCTCCAAAAAATTTCATACTCATATCCCACTTAGCTTCTTTAACAATCCATTTTTTTCCTTTAATCTTAAATACTCTATAATTAAGGCCTTCGCCTATCTTTTCTAATTCATAGTTAGCTAAGAAAGATTTAACATCTACCTCTTTATATTCCTCGGGTGAATAGATAGCATTAGCCTCGGCGTATTCTTCTACCTCATCTTTAAATCTATCTCTTATTTTTTGAATTCCAGAAAGCACCTTTTCTTTAGTTGACGACATAATATTACGAATGAGTATTATTTCAAATATTATTTAGTTTTTATGTTTTATTTTTTAGGTTTTAGGTTTTAGGTTTTACTATCAACTTTCATTAAAAACTTACAGCTATGTTAGTGTAGTTTCCTAAATTTTGAGACTAAACCTGTTCCAGCAACATATTAATCGTCATTTTTGCCTTATTTAAAACAAGACTCGGGATTATTATACCTTTTTTTATAATATTTGCCTCGGTATCCCAGAACCATCTAGTATCTATAAAAACTAGCCTTTCTTTACTAACCATAATATTATCGGTTCGGGTTAACCAATCGTAAGCTTCGAAAACATGATACCTTGGCCTTGTATCTGGAATTAAATTCACCTGCATATGCATTAGCAAAAGCAAATAAATCATTAGAATTAACTGCTCCTTGTGCTTTCTTGAAAGCTTATCTTGCGGGAAATCTCTTAAAACATTTCCCTTAATGAATTCTTGAAAAATTAATGATGTAACTTTTCCCTTATTCTCAGGAGATATAGACTTGCCAATGATCAAATATTCCTTAGGTAAAAAGTTCAAATATTTTACATTTGAACTTAAAATTTTATCTAGCTTAGGATTGAATTTAACCTTATACATCCGTTCCAATTGAGGTTTAAAAAACAGCAAAGTCTCGCGAATATTCCTTTGAGAATTGAAAATAAGCTCCCTATTGGGATGATAGTACGCTTTTTCATCTTTAAAATAACCAAAATATTGAACAAACTCCAAATACATACCATATTGGTTTAAAATCTCCTTTTTATCTGGCAAAAAGGTAAAAGAAAACATTTTCATAATTCGAGATGTCATCATCACAGGAAACGGAAGTTGGGTACCGGCAAATAATTCAACACTTAAATCCCATCTTGCCTCTTTAATCATCCAAGGTGTGTCGTGTACTCTATAAACACGAGACAATTGCCCCATATATTTTTTCTCCACATTTAACCCTAGTTCTGTAATTATTTGTGTAATATCTGCTTCTTTGTATTTTTCTGGAGAATATACAGCAAGCTGTTTTAACTTTTCTTCTAATTGATCCATAAAAAAAATGGTGTGACTATACAATATACATTAAATTCAATTAAAAATTAAAAATGAAGAATTAAAAATGAGCTCAATTTCTAATTTCGGAAGTCCAGGATACCTGCACTTCCCAGTTTCATAATTTCAAAAGTTTAAAGATACATTTTACTGGTCTTCACGCTTATTCAAGGTTATGATATCTTGTATTTGAATTTCAAACATTATGATAGAAAGTATTCGCGATCTAATCCAGCCTTTGACTAATCTAATTGCTAAACCTTTCACTATTTTTCATCCAAATGTGCTTTCTTTTATGTCTTTTTTGGTTGCAGCACCAGGATTTTATTTCTACGCCAAAGGTGACTCTTTACTAGGAAGTTTATTCATTTTAGGAGCCATGTTCGATGGGATAGACGGCACTGTAGCAAGAATGACTAACACCAAAAGTAAATTCGGTGGGATTTTAGACGCTACTTTAGATAGAGTATTTGAAGGTGTAGTTTTACTATTTATAGGAGTTGGTGAATTAGTTCCATGGCCTTTGCTATTCATATTCTATATAGCCTCAATTTCTATTAGTTATATTAAAGCAAAAGCAGAAGCTACTGTAGGCGAGAATAAAGTAGGTAAGAATAAATTCTCCGTAGGTATAACCCAAAGAGGAGATAGAATGACTGCTCTATTCTTGGCATCTGTTGCAAGTTATTTCCTAACACCAGATAATCATGAAATTTTGACTGGAGCCATTGCAGTCCTTTCTCTATTCTGCCTTATTACTATTATTTGGAGAGGAATAGTTATTTTTAGAGAAGTGGAGAAATAGTAGTTAGTAGTTAGTAGTTAGTAGTTAGTAAAATTTTAGAAATTTTCTCACCCCTTTGTCAATCTTATCCTCCCTTTGCTTATAGCTTATAGCCTATAGCTCGTAGCTCATCCTTGATTATTAGTTAGCTTTCTTGTTGCTTGGTGTCATTGACAGAATGGAGCCTTAGTTGTAGAATATAATCAGTATATATCTGGCTAATACTTTATTATATCGAATATGACAAAAAGCTAAGTGCTTTTATGTTCTTTCTTGTACTATTAGTACAACCTTTTGCTTTCGCGCTTAGTAATCACGTTAGTGCTCAAGAAGATCCCCTTAAATTCGTTCTAATCGACACATTAAACGATGCTGAAATTAGAGAATTAAAAGATGGAGACGAAGTTAATATTGCTACTTTAAGTAATCCAAACATTACAATTAGAGCTATCTCTAAATATGCAGGAACCGAAAGTATTCAATTCGATTTAAATAATCAAGTAAATTTCAATACAGAAAATAACGACCCATTTGTTCTTTCAGATAACGATGGAAACGACTATTACGCATGGAACTATTCATTAGGCGAATACACTTTAAATACTAAAGTATTCTCTAAAGATAACTCAAAAGGAAATTTATTAGGTTCCGAAACTATCAAATTCAAAATTGTTAATAATGTTGCTCAAGTAGAAGTTCCTGTTGTAACAACACCAGATCAATCTGCTCCAGTTGTCGCAGAAAAAGTTATAAGTAATACGTCATACGATATACGTAAAACGCAAAACGTAGAACATAAAACATCTAATATTGAAGTTCCAAAAGACACAAGACCAATTACAACTATCGAAGGGGGTTCAATTGTAAACAATTCAGTAAATGGTTCTAGGCAATTAAGATCTACAACAGAATCTGAATGGTCAATTAATCAAGACGAAAGATCTGCAATAACAGTAAATAACGTTGAATTAGATAGAGATTATGTTTTCCCTTTCAATAGTTCTGTAACATTAAATTTTTATGAACTTCCAGAAAACGGAACTAAACTGTTCATTAGAGAAGTTTCTTTAAATGAAGATGAAAAATCTATAAATGCAGTAAATAATATTGCATACGAAGTATATTTAGTAGATGCTACAACTTTACAACCAGTAGAAGACTACACTTTCAAATACGACTTAACATTGCCAGCTCCAGAAGGACTTGAAGTTCCAATGGTTAAAGTAATGTTCTCCGAAGAAAGAGAAGGTTTAAAAAATGCTGAGAAAGTAAATAAAAACGTTAAATTAGAAGATTCAAAAGTTGTTGTAGAAGGATTGGATCACTTTACATTTTTCTATGTGACTACAATCGGACCTGCAACAGACGACGAAGATTGTGTAGTCTTTGCAGACAACGCAGCAAATGGTTGTTTTAATACTATTCAGGAAGCAATTGACTCAACTACAGACAATAATGGAGATGCTATATTCATAGCTCCTGGAACTTACCAAGAATGTTTAGTTATAGACCAAAGAGAAGAAATTTCACTTGTGGGTATTAATGACGGTGTAATTATAGATATAACAAACTGTCAATTTGGTCTTACAGTTAGTAATTCTGCAAATATTCAAGTTTTAGGAATGGATTTTATTAACTTTCAAGAAGGAAATAGTGGATTACAAATTGGAGTTTATTCATATTTCACTTCTGGGTTTAGCCTTGTAGATGTAAGCGTTGAAGGTTCAGAATTTGGAAATATATATATCTATGAAAACTTTCTAACTATTTTAGAAAATGTAAGAGTTTCTAAGAATGTTGAATCTTACTCTGCAGGAGTAACAATAAATGGAGCTATATACACTTTTGTTCAGGATTTAACTAGTGTTGGTCATACAGTGGGAGTAGATATTATTCATAATTACACAAATGGTGAATTTCCAGCAGATCAAACATATTTTAATGGAGATATTTCGTTAAACGATTTCCAAACAGGAATCATGGTTGAAATATTTGGTGGAATGCCTGAAACAGACGATGCATACATCGAGATTTCTCAAGGTTCAGATTTATCTTCTTCAACAGTTCCTCTATTAGTCGATAATATTGTTCCAAATACAGTAATTACAGCTATAGGAGTGAACTGGGGAACAGAAAATGTGGATGAAATTGAAGTTCGAATTAATCAAGATTGCGTTAACTCACCTTACAATGCAGGGACTTGTAACGCAGAAGATTATGTAAATACAAATGGATTTGTTAACTACGATTTAGATGCACTGCTAGATCCGACAGTAGAAGGATTCAATGTATTTGGAGCTGTAGAAACAGATTTAATTTCTAGAGAAACAAATAGTCAGCCTTTAGAAATTGTTTGTGCTGACCTGCCTCCATTCTATGCTCCTAGCGTAAGAACAAAAATTGGAATTAATTGGTTACCTGAATACGCAATTGATCAGAATGTAGCTTCTGTATTATTTGTAAAGAAATACAGCGCTCTAGACGGAGAAACTGTTGAAGCATCATATTTATACTTATCTGACGGAACAAAAGTAAACGCTCCTGAAGATTTAAATATCACAACAGATGCAGCTTTCTTATCTGAGAATATTAGTTCTCCTTTCACTTCTAACTATTCACCTAACTGGTTTGAATTTGAAGATGGAGAAGGATACTATATTTTTAATGTAATTTCATTTAAAGATGTTAATACAAACGGTTCATTTGATTTAGATGAACAAATTTCTGAATGGAGCAAGGAATGTGGAGTATTCTACGAAACAGCTGCTTTAGGATTCGATAGTTTAATAACTAACGACAACACTCCAGAATTAACTGGTACATTCGGACCAAATTTTGAAGGGTTAGTTGCTGAAAGAATGTTAGTTTACATTGAAGGAGTTTCTGAACCAATCGAAGTTGTTATAAATGGTGAAGGAACATGGATTATTCCAGATGGAACAATTCTTCAACCTTTAGCAGATGGTTCATACGATGTAACAGTATTAGGATTCATTTTAGTAGACCAAGAAACCGGAGAATACATGTTCATGGCTGAAGGAACTGTCGAAAATGGTTTAATTATAGATACAACTGCTCCAGTTATTACTGTAGATGGTGCAGTAGATAATCGAATCATAACAGACGACAACACACCTACAATTACTGGAACATTCACAGAAGTTAATCCTGTTTCTTTCGAAGCAATATTTATGGGTCAGTCGGCTAATCCTTTAGCCTTCGATCCAACATGGTCTGTAAACGATATTATTAATGCTTTAGGAGAACCTTTAGCAGATGGTGAATACACTTTAAGATTAATTGCTACAGATGAAATAGGTAACGAAACAGTTTATGAATTAACAATTGTAATAGATGCAGTAGATGAACCTACACAACCACCAGTACAACCTGAAGTTCCTGTAACTCCCGTTACACCAGCTCCAGTAGTTACTACACCAGTTGTATCACAACCAGTAGTAGTAAACCCCTGTAATAGCTGTAGATAATCCTACAGACAATGTTGTTGGAACTCCAGCATCAGAAACTACAGAAGAAGGTGAAGTAAGTGGAGATTCAGATGAATGTACAGTACAAAATAAACTTTCAGGATTTGTATATATAGACAAAAATGAAAATGGAGAAAGAGACGAAAGCGACAAGATGTTGAACACAGTTATAGTAAGTGTTTACTCTTTCGATGCAGAAGGAAATAGAATTGAGTTAGAAAAAGACTCAACAGACATGGACGGTAAATGGGAAGTTGAAGTTTGCGCTGGAAACTACGAAGTAGAAATAAATACAGATAGTTTATCTTTAGAAGAAGGTGCTGAATTAAGTTCAGATAAAGTAGTAAAAGTTACTATCGAAGCAGAACAAGATACAGAAAATGTTAACTTTGTAATTACTGAAGAAGACAAAGGATTCAACTTCTGGTTGATTTTAATACCTATTCTTTTGATAGTAATTGCCGCTGTATTTGGAGCTATTTATTCTAATAGCAAAAGAGAAAATCGAGCATAACATTAGGCTTTGATACATTCTGCCAGAAAGGGCCCCGATAAATCGGGGCCCTTTCCTAATGCTACAATAACAATTAAATTTTAAGCTTCTTGTCCCATATCTTCTATAGGATCTACTTCCTCTCCATCCAGCTCATAATATGTGCCCCACATAGTATCCTGAAATCCAGGGAAATGAATAATTTGTTCGTAAATTGAAGGATGATTATCTTTTAGATCTTGAAATTGATTCCAATTCCAACCCTTAAAATTAATGTCAAAACCCTGGGGTAAAACTATTTCCCTACGGGTATTCTCAATATTTGTGGCATACTTGGCAAGGATTCAGAAACTTTGACATCCTGCATCAACCCCTGTTACCTCAGCTCCAGCTTTACTCATAAAACCCTATTAAAATCTAAATTTGCACTCGGGCATGTTATCAACTAGATTTAAATTTTGTCAAGAATCTAAAGTAATTACTTCCCTTTTAGTAGGAATTGATCTAGAATTTTAAAGTGCTGCGTAAACTACAAGTTAAAAAAATTTAATATGAAAGGAAAAAGTCTTAAGAAGATATTTGGTTTATTTACAATTGCCATTCTAATATTTCAACCAATTGCATACTCTTTAACAAGAACGTCAGTTAGTGCTCAAATTGTAGAAGAAACAGGATATGAAGAACCTGATGGGAACGTAGAAACTTCGGTAGAAGTTACTCCAGAACAAACTTCAGAAACAGAAGTTCTTATTGAAACTCTAGATGATGCAGAAACTCTTGAGCCTAAAGTTGAAGGAATTACAACTGAGGTAGAGCCTGCAGAAAATTTAATAGACACATTAACTAAAGAAGAAGCTGTGGTTTCACTTCCAGCCAGTGAAGAAGTGGGAGAAACTGAATGGAATATAAATGCAGACAATAGGACTGTTATTAGTTTTGATAACGTTGTTTTGAATCAAATTTACACCTTGCCCTTTAATACAGAAGTTTCTGTAACTTTCACACAACTTCCTGCAAATCCAGGCAAATTAGTAATGAAAGAAATTCAATTAACAGAAGAACAAATTAAAACTACAAAATCTTTATCCAACTTTGCATATGAAATTACTTTCCAAGATAGTTTAAGTGGATTGGATATTGAAAATGGAACTTTCAAATATAATTTAACATTACCAAAACCAAATTCTACTAATTCCGTGAGTGTTGAATACAGTGAGAGTTTAGAAACTTTAAATAATTTTGAAGAAATAGTTCAAAAGGAAACAATTGAATCCAGCTTAATTAAAATTGAAAATCTAGACCATTTCACTGTATTTATAGTAACTCCAGAAAATCCAGGAGACAATGGTACAACTGGTGTTGCTACAACTCTAATTACACCAAATGCTCCTGGCATTTGGAACTATCGAGCTATTTCTTTAGTACCTCCTGCAACAGGTTCAACTGTTAATTTTGTTGCAGGCCCTGCTACACCACCAAGTGGCTCAACTGGTAGTGTGGAACTACACTCTGGAGATATTGGTACAAAAGGGATTATTTATACAAATTCTTTCGATGGTTTAATTTTAAACGAAATTACTAATTTTTCTTATAATACATATGTTTCAAATTTTGCAGATAGCTCCCTTGCTCCATACATAAACATTCACTTAGATTTAGACGGAAATGGAACTTACGACGATAAAATCGATTTTTACCCTTGGAGAAATTCACCAGTACCTTTAAATACATGGCAAACATGGGATCTAATGAACAGTCAATGGTTTAACACTTCTACAACTCTAACAGGAGGAAATCCTAGTGACACGTTAGCAAACATTATTTCAAATTTTCCCAATGCAGAAATTATTTCAAGAGTAACCCCAGATTTGTTTGGGATTGTGGTTAATGGCGGAGATGCATCCACACCTGGATGGGCAAATTTTACAGGCAATATAGATACTATTACTCTAAATACAACTACATACGATTTTGAACCGTCAACATGGACTATTCAAGCACCGTTGTTCTGGGTTGAAGAAGATGTGAATACTAATTTAATTGAATGGAACGAAGTAATAGGAGCTAACAGCTATAACATTTACAAAGATGGTTCATTGTTAACATCTGTTTCTAGTACTCAACTTAACTTCTCAGATAACGTTAATGGAGTTCATACATATGAAATTAGAGCTGTAACATCCCTAGCTGCTGAATCTGCACCACAAACTGCAAAGAAAACAGACAGTATGGACCTCATAATCGACGATAATTCATTGAATTCCGACTTAAATGCAAATGGATCTACAAGCATTACTGGTGTTTGGGATATATATAATGTAAATATGGGAGGTGTTGTTGCGGATATTCTGCAAAATGCTATAGGAGGAGATAATTACTCTGTTTCTACAGGAACTGGAGAAACTTTTATGTGGACTGGAACTTTTGAATTAAGCGGAAGATATAAAGTATTTGCACAATATATTTGCGATGCTTCTAGAGGCAATGCTCAATATAACGTTTACGATGGAGTTACACTTTTAACTCCTACAGCTCTAGTTGTAGATCAATCTACTATAGATGGATCCACTGCGTGCGGTGCTCAGGACTCCACAAGTGTTTCTGGTCCTGAATGGGTTGAAATTGGTGAATTTGATTTTACAGATATTCCATCTGTTGAATTAATTGCAGGTAATGGGGAAGTAAATATTGTTGCCGATGCAGTTGGTTTTAGAAATACTATTCCTGGAACACCTACATTCACAGGTTGGAAAAAAGTTGGAGAAATAGCAGATGAAAATCCAAGTGTTGCATGTCTAGGCTATCCTGAAATTCAATGGACAAATAATACAAATAAATACATAAATAAAATTACAGGATCTTTAGTTACTTCTTCAGCAGGGGCATTGAAATATCATGGTCAGTTTACAGAAATAGATCCAATTACTGCTTCTCAGCTATTACCTTTGCAAATATTAGGAGATCAATCTACAGAAACTCAGTTTGTATCCACCACTAACTACACTTCTACATCATTCACATTTGAAGATTATGAAAATTATCTAAATGTAAATAATCCAGGACTGAACTATAACGTTGAGGGTAAAGTATTTGAAATGCAAATTAGAGCTTTTATAGATATGAATACAAATAATTTCTTTGATGCAGGAGATATTCCTTCAGAATGGAGTAATTCTTGTTTAGTTGGTTACGATACGACAACGTCTGTAATTACAGTAGATAATTTAACAACTAACGACCCTGCTCCAGTTCTAACTGGTACTATCAACGATCCAGATGCTTCAATTGTTATTACAGTTAATGGAATAGATTACATTGCAATAAATAATGGTTCGACTTGGACTGTTAATGTTACAAATGCTCTAACAGATGGAATTTATAATGTTACTGCTAGTGCAACAGATATTGCTACAAATACATCTACAGATTCAACAACGAATGAACTAACAATAGACTTAACAGCCCCAGTGGCCACTTTTGGTAGTATTAACGTAGCAGAACCGCTAACACTCTCTACTCTACCAGCCTTGGCTACATCTGCATTAACATCTTCTGAACCAATATTCGATTTAGTATGTATATACCCATCCTTAAATTTTGGTACAAACGGTATAACAGCTGAAAATAGTCAGAATCCAATAAATGTTAGATGCGATTACAGAGACCAAGCTGGGAACACTGTTACTAATTTAAGTTCTTACCAGATATTAATTATTAACCAAGCACCTACTATTACTTTAAACCCAGTTACTTTGACTATAAATCAGGGCGAAGTAGCAGGAATTTTTGTTAATTTTATAACACCTGGTAATTCTGCAAGTTATACATTCAACTGGGGAGGAGCTTGTTCCGGATTTGGAAATGTTTCATCCGGAAATCTAACAGGACTTGCAGCAGGTACATATGCTTGTTCAGTGAATGTAACCGATGCAGACGGAGATGTAAGCAATACAGTTTCCAATACAATCATAGTTAATCCAGCACCCACACCCCAACCAAATTTGATTCCATTAGCGTTTATAGCAGCATCGCCTAGTACTTCTGTTACAACACCAACAGTTGTTACACTAACTGCAATTGTACAAAGTGGAGATTTACCATTAGCTTCTTTCCAATGGTTTGGAGCTTGTACTGGAACAGGTCAAACAACAACAGTCCCTAGTGCTGTAGGCTCTTATATATGCGGCGTGAATGTTACCGATGCTAACGGAGATGTAACAAATAATTCACAAAGAACTATTTCAATAACAGTGCTTCCAGAAGGATCTGTATTAGGTGCAAGCACAGTAAATTCTGGATCTACTACAAGGCCAAATGGAGTTGGAAATTCTTTTGGTGAAACTGAAGAAGACGAAGCAGAGGTAGATGAGGAGGAAGATACTGAGGATGAAGGAAATGTTCTTGGAGATGAAACTTGCTCTGAAGATGAAAAGAATTTAATTAATGGGTATGCATTTATTAACTCAGATGGAAATAGCTCGAAAGATAGTTCAGAAAATGGAATACCAAGTTTGAAAATAAGAATAAGTTTTGAGGAAGAAGATGGAGCTTTAGGTTTATTAGAAGAAGTCACAACAAATAATGACGGTTACTGGGAAGCAAAAACCTGCCCTGGTAAATATACTGTAGAAATTATAGACAATAATTTCCCTGAAAATACTAAGTTAACTAGCATAAATTCAAGAGAGGTTAATCTTCCTGTAAATGCTGATTTGGAAAATATTGACTTCTTATTTGAAGAAGAAAATGATTCAAGTTTTAATCCATTGCTTATTCTCTTGCCTTTGCTTGCATTATTAATTATTGGATTAATAATCTATTCACGAAGAAGAAAAGAACCTGATCATGTTATTTAATATTATTGAAATGTAGGTCCGTGCATAAACTCATAGAAAATTTGTTAAGCAAGAGGCTCCGATTAAACGGAGCCTCTTAAAATCTAATCCGAAATAAGCTATTACAATTTGCAGATTTAAACTATCGTGTTCCCCACTTCATCTCCCTTATAGTAGAGAGAGAATACAAACTTACAGGTAACAGTACGAAAATATAAATAAATCCATAAGCAACAAAAGTTAAAAATCCCAGATCTTTTGTTCTTAAAATACCATATATAGATCTAATTACAGCTACTCCAATAAGGAAAAGTACGTATTTGAATAAAATTGTAACATCTCCAAATAGAACTGTTCTATAGATAACATGGCCTATGGCAAGTAACAATAATAGCTTTAGTATTATTTGAGATAACAAATCGAATAACATATAAAAATGATGTTTATGCGTAAAGTTTAAGGTCCAGAGCATTTCTCTATAAAAAGACTTATTCCAACGAATTTGCTGTATTACAAATTTCCTTAAATTATTTGGTACATAGGTAAAACATCTGGCTGTCATCTCGCTAACTGTTCTATATCCTTTATCCAACATTAAATTAGTTAAATGTCTATCGTCGCCGTATGTACATTTATTTCCAAGGAACTTTTGATTTACATACTCTTCTTTAACTTCGTCTATTACGGATTTTCTATAAGCAGAAAAAGGTCCAGAACAACAAAGCAAAACTTTAAAATAACTTTGAGCTGCCCTTTCCTGGTTAAACGCATTCCAATATCTATATGATATTAAAGAAGTAAAAAAATTCTCTTTTTTATTTGCAACTTTAATTTCACCAGTAACAGCTGCAACTTCAGGATTTTTCAATTGACGTACGAGTTTTTTTATTCCATTTGGTGCTTCCAAAACTGTATCAGAATCTATAGTAACAATAACTTCTTCAGTAGCAATGTCAAAGGCTCTTTTGTGTGATTCTCGCTTTCCTAAATTCTTTTTATTGTAAATAATATTAAACCCTTCATCACTATACTTATTATATAGAGGTTTTAATTGATGCATATTAGTGGATCCATCGTCTACAATATATACACTAATTTTGGATTTGTAATCTTGCTTTAAAATTGATTGTAAACATGCTTCTAGAAATATTGGATCTTCGTTATAAGAAGGAACTACAATAGCAACTGTGGGAGCGAAATCTTTATAAAAGTTATCGAATCTTTTAGAAGTTTGTTTTTTATACTCCAAGTGCCCAAAAAACATTTGAATTATTGCATGCGTTACAGCTAAAAAACCATAGGCCGCAATATAGGTTTCTAAAAGAGTCATTTGGAAAAAATAAAAATTTATATATGCGAAGACCCTAGGAATCTTACCAAAAAGTTTCAATATGTCCAAACTTTTTGTCAAATTTATTTAACAAACGGTTCCAAAAAAAATTCCTAACTAGATTCTAAGTTCTAAATTCTGTATTCTATATACATGGACAAGAAGACTAAGATTGTTTGTACAATTGGTCCTGCATCTTTCGATTCTGCGGTTTTACGTAGAATGTTCGAAGCTGGAATGAATTGTGTGCGTTTAAATGGCGCATTTGCAGATATAGACGAGATAAACAAAACTAACCACTTAGTTAGAGAAATCAGCAATGAGATTAGCTTAATGATAGATGTGAAAGGTCCAGAAGTTCGTTTAAACAAATTTGAAAAGCCTATTTTAGTGCAACCTGGAGATGTAATAATTATAGGCAATACAGAATCCGATGAAGTTTACCCTGCTAACTATTTAAATATTCAAGAAAAAATTGAAATTGGACAAAGAATTTTAATTGGAGATGGAGATGTGGAGTTAAATTTAAAAGAGAAGAAAGATGGCAAAATGTTTTTGGAAATTGTTTATGGAACTAAAATTAATCCTGGCAAAGCAATGAATTTTCCTGGTACAAGTTTTGCAAATGAAGTATTGACTGAGAAAGATATGCAAAATTTGAATCATGCAAAAAGTTTGAATTGGGATTTTGTTTCTGCTTCATTCATGCGAAATGCCGAGTCTGCTAAATATGTAAAAGAACAAATAAAAGATTCGCAAATGAAATTAATTGCAAAAATTGAAGACGACGAAGGAGTAAAAAATATAGATGAAATTTTAGATATAGCAGATGGAGTAATGATAGCAAGAGGTGGGCTGGGAGTTGAATTGGGCTTAGAAAAAGTTCCACATATTCAAAGACTTTTGATTGATAAATGCAATAAAGCAGCAAAACCGGTAATTACTGCAACTCAAATGTTGGAAAGTATGACTTATAATCCTAGGCCCACTCGTGCAGAGGCGAATGACGTTGCAACTGCAATTTTTCAAGGAACAGATTCTGTTATGCTCTCTGGAGAAAGCTCAGCCGGAACATATCCTGGAGAAACAGTGGAATTCATGACTAAAATTATTAAAGAAACCGAGGGATATTTAGAGCCTAAAATTATAGATTCTAGAACACACGGTCCTCTATCAACAGATGCGTTAACAAAGTCTGCTGCACAAATGTGTATAGATATGCAAAGCGAAATTAATAAGGTGATAGTAGTTGCAAGAACAGGTAGAAGCGCAAGATTAATTGCAAAGCATTCTATAAAACAACCAATTTTTGCATTTGTTAGTGCTGAAAATTTTATGCGAGAATTAACAATTAGCAAAGGAATCAATAAAGCTTTTGTTATAGACAAACCAGAAACAGACAGAGACAATGCAATACGAGTAATTATAGAAAAAGCGAAAGAGCTTGGAGTTATTCAAGACGGAGAAAATATACTTTTAGTAAGCAAAACTCCATATGGAGATGAAGAATTTTTTCCAAATGTGTTTGAGATGATTAAGGTGTAAAGCAAAGCCATGGCTTTGCCAATTAAGAATTAAAAATGAATAATTAATAATGGAAAGGAAATTATTTACTATCTTCCAAACTTCTTAAGCTAGTAGCATAGTATCTAACCAGCATCCAATCGAAAATAAACCCAGAGACGAAAAGCGTATGCAATGATGCTGGAGCAGGACAAGTTCTATCTCTTAGTTTGTTATCTATAAATTTTCTATCTTTAACTAATCCGTTCAACACATTTAAAACATAGTATTCAAAATTGAAATATCGGTCTGTTACTTCTTTTACAAATTTATTATTCCTTAAGAAAAATTCTTCTGCATAGATTTCCATAATAACTAACGACTCAGCCCCCAATGCATTCAATAAAGCTGTATCTCCCTGAATAATAGCGTGGTCAGATCTATAAAAAGAATTAGCCCAAACTGTAGTATATGCCCAGGATTCAGGATTAAAAATTGAGTATGCATCGTATTTTCTTTTTAAATGTTCATATCCTTCTCTTACAAAGCCAGCAAAAACTTTCCTCATATCTCTCTTTAAGATATGGATTTGTCTAATATAATGAACTCTTTCTCTATGGTCTTGTTGAATTTTATAACCTTTGAAAGGCAGAAACGGAAAAGACATTAAATATCTTTGAGATAAATTGGAAGCAATATCGCAAAATTCGTCTAATGGTAGAGTTCCTGCATCTATTCTTGAATAAAGTTCTTGAAGATCCACATTTAATTCATTCCTTACCGCTTCAGTTTGTTCGCGGTCACGGGGATTAATAGTGTCTAATGACCGGAGCTTGTTAGTAATTTGAGAATGATCTATAGGGCAGCCTGTAGTATTATCTGATAAATCTATAGGACTATCCGACATGAATAATATTTAAGAATTAACCTTCAGCAGCTGTTGCTGCACTAGGCACATTTGGATCATTTTGAGGAACCAATTCAGTAGGCATATTTGAAACCTGATAGTTACTAGGAGCTCCTATTGGTGTAATATCTCCAAGAACATCCTCTTTACTTTTTGGCTGTGGATTTTCAGCCTCAACCATACCGATTTCAGGATTATAAACCCAGCCAGTGTGGGGGGGGTATTATTTGTATCTGCTAATCTATTCTCCATATATAATGATACCATATCACGGCGACATTGTCCAGTAAGAAGTTTGTAAACTCTTGAAAAGTCACTTTCTATAACCATAAGATGTCATTCCTGCGCAGGCAGGAATCTTGGACATTAGATCCTGAAACAAGTTCAGGATGACAAAAATGAATACCGAAGGGCTGACCCTGAATTCTGGATGTCATTTCGAAATTACTGATGTCATTCCTGCGAAGGCCTACCTACCGGCAGACAATGACAGTCAAAATACTAGTACTAGTTTCTAATCGCTAACCGCTAAAAAGCTCAGTGCTTTCTTACTTACTACTTACTAAATCTATCATATCCACCATTCTGTTAGAAAAGCCCCATTCGTTATCGTACCAGGCAATTAATTTGAAGAATCTTGAATTTAATTCAATAGATGCAGTTGCATCGTATACACTCGAAAAAGAATTATGAATAAAATCTGAAGAAACAACTTGCTCTTCTGTATAATCTAAAATTCCTTTTAGATAAGTTTCCGAAGCTCTCTTCATTGCTTCATTAATTTCGTGTAGCGATGTCTCACGAGTTGGTTTAAATGTTAAATCGATCATAGAAACTAAGGAAACTGGAACTCTTAGAGACATTCCTGTTAATTTTCCTTTAACCTCTGGAATTACTTTACCAATTGAAGAAGCTGCACCTGTTGAAGATGGAATTAAATTCTCTGCACCTGCTCTTCCTCCTCTAAAATCTTTTCTCGAAGGTCCATCTTGAAGAACTTGGGATGCAGTATATGCATGAGCAGTCATCATTAAACCTTCTTCTACACCAATTCCTTCTTTAATTAATACATGAATTAAAGGCGCCAAACAATTTGTTGTACAACTTGCATTAGAAATAATTCCCTCACCTTCATACAATTCAGCATTTACACCTTTCAAATACATTGGAGTTTCATCGTCGCTAGGAGCAGAAATTATTACTTTCTTAGCACCAGCATCTATATGTCCCTGTGCATCTTGTTTCTTAGTAAAAAATCCAGTGCATTCAATTACCATATCTATATTCCAATCTTTCCAAGGCAATTCATTTGGATTTGCCTTCATTGCTAAAGTTTTTAGAGTTCTTTCTCCAACTTGAATTGTAGAATCGTCTAAAGCTTTAACATTTTGGCTTAAAGTTCCGTGATTTGTATCGTATTTTAGTAAATACGCGAGATTATCTGCAGGTACAAGGTCGTTAACAACTACAACTTCTACCCTTCCATCTAAAAAGTTTCTTTCCAAAAGAGCTCTATACACAAGTCTTCCAATTCTTCCAAATCCATTTATTGCTATTCGATAAGACATAATTACTTAAAACTTAAAAACTAATACCTAAAATATTCTACACAAAAATAAAGCTTTGAGCCATGTGTTATTTTGTTTTGCGTATTACGTATTACGTAGAACAATTAAGCTCTGTTCACAATCACTTCCAACGTCTTAAATTCATTATTTGCTAAGAAAGCGAGCATTGCTCCACCACCAGTTGATATATGATTAAATCCTTGCAAATTATATTTATCTATTAAAGTTATTGAATCTCCTCCTCCGCAAACTTTATATGCGCTTTTATTTTCTAAAATTGCTTTTGCTAAATCTACAGTTCCCTTCGCAGTAGTTTTCCATTCGTAAACTCCCATTGGACCATTCCAAAGAATAGTTTGACCTTTGGATATTTCTTCTACAAAAAGTTTTAAAGTTTTAGGTCCTATGTCTACTGCATACAAGTTGGATGACAACGATTCATTGAAATTATGCTTATCAATAATATTTTCATTTTTTATTTCCTGACTATCCACAATTGCATACCCTACTTCCTTAGGATCTTCATATTTATTAACGACCACATGGTCAACTGGCAAGACCAATTTATGATCGTACTTCTTGATAATCTCTCTCGCTTCATCTATTTTGCTTTTTTCGAATTTCGAGTTTCGAATTTCGATATTCTTTGCTGCAAGCAAAGTGTATGCCATGGCCCCGCCAATCAAAATTTTATCTGCTTTTTCACAAAAAGATTGCAAAATATCTATCTTTTCCGAAAGTTTTGCACCACCCAACACAGATACATATGGTCTTTTCGGTTCTTCTTTCAATGCAGTTAGTGCTTTAATTTCTTCTATAAAAACCGGCCCTAAATATGAAGGTAGAAATTTAGCAACATCGTAAGTTGAAGCCGATTCTCTATAGTCTGCAAATGCATCGTTAATAAATACATCTGCAAAAGACGCTAGTTTTTTTGCAAACCCTTCCCGAACCGCCAAATCTTCAGATTCTTCTTCCAGATTAAAGCGAATGTTTTCGAGAAAGAATATATTTTGACCTCTATCACCCCCAGCCTGTCCTGTGTCATCCCGAGCTTGCCTGCCTGTCCGGTAGGCAGGTCGAAGGACAATCTGATCTATATTCTCTCCGAATTGTAATTGGTAATTGGTAATTAGTAATTGGGAGATCGCTCCTGAAAGCTCGTCGCTGATAGCTTTATACACATTATTTCTAAAACTAAACTTTTCATCTCTTCCTTCTGGTCTTCCCAAATGCGCTGTGATTATCAAACCTTTAGCTTTTTCTGCAAGTTCTAAAATTAAAGGCAGAGATTCTTTAATTCTTGTATGGTCTACAATATTTCCTTGATCATCCAATGTAACATTCAAGCACGTACGCAACAAAACAATTTTATCTTCAATATTTTGAATATTTTTATATGAGAATTTTTCTAAATCGATCATATTTGAAGTTTACAACAGAGTTTCATTAGATTCTACTTTTGACCAAAATAGACTACTTTCCCATTTTCAATTCGCATCTGGAAAACACCAGAATCTACAGTTGGCAAAGTATAATAGAACCTTCGATCATTATTAGTTTCCGTGTGTAAATAATAATAAAGAGTTTCTTCTAGAAAAGGATTAGTCGAAAGCCTCACTAGATCCATAATACCTGTCACCCAAGTATATCCATCGTCGATATTAGACGATGATATACTTAATATATTATATGACGAGTTTAAAGTCCCATCTCCTACATACTTTAAACAGGAAATTTGAATATCTAAGATCCCTTCACCATCTGTAATACTAGTTCTCAAATCTTTACCCAAAAAATTAATCTCTAAACAAATCTAATTCCTTGTGCACCTCCAACATAATCTGTATCTGTAAGTTCAATTTTAATAGTTCCATCTTTTCTTAGAAAAGCTTCTACAGGTTTTAAAGTATTATGATCGTGCTGGAAATTGTAAGGCTCATTCATAAATGTCTGAACTATTTGTCCATGAACATATATTTTTATAAATTCAAATTGCCTCTCTGCTAGAGTTCGTCTATTGACAGTATTCGGGTTATCGAATTGATAAGTTTTTCGACAACTAGCAATTTCGGCTTGAATATCTTCCGATGTCATTACCTCCGATTGCCCCAAAACTTTAACAAGTTAATTGAACTTAACGTAATTGCATTGTCTAAAAACTCTTCTCCATTATTTCTAAGTAAATATCTGCACCCTCTTAAATAATCATTAATTTCTATTTCTAAATCTTGAATCTGTTCTTCTACTAAAGGGAAAAAATCTAGAGACATAGTAACTAATTAAAAATTAAATTACTCGAAGTATAAAAACCCTTTAATCTGTAGATACTAAAGCTAAATGCTTAATGTTTCTCCTATTCTCAACAATTCATTATATTTTGCGGTTCGCTCTCCTCTGCTTGGTGCTCCAGTTTTAATTTGACCACAACCTGTTCCCACAGCAATATGCGAAATTGAAACATCTTCTGTTTCTCCACTTCTGTGCGAAACAATATTTTTCCAACCTGCTTGTTCAGAAACTTTCATAGCTTGGAGCGCTTCTGTTAAGGTTCCTATCTGATTAACTTTTACTAACAATGCATTGCATGCCTTTTTTTCTATACCTTCCAGCACTCTATCTACGTTTGTAACTAGTAAGTCGTCTCCAATTACTTGAAGCGGAATTTCGAATTTACTAAATTCACTTATATTTACAGTCAACTTCGACCAAGAATCCCAATCGTCCTGACCAAATGGATCTTCTAAACTTACAATCGGGTATTTCTTCAACCAACTTTTTATAACTTCAGCCCATTCGGCTTGACTGTAGGATTTTTGCTCAGTTTTTAATTCATACATTTCTGTTTCTGCATTAAAGAATTCACTTGCTGCAACATCCATTCCAAGAAATACGTCCTGACCAGGAGTAAATCCTGTTCTTTCTATAGCCTTTAGAATATATTCAAATGCTTCTTCGTTAGACTTAAATCCTGGTGCATATCCACCTTCAAAACCAACATCTGTATCTAATCCATTTTCTTCTAATATTTTTCCTAAGTTTAAATAAATTTCCGCAGCAGTTTCTAATTTTTTACTAAAATCTGGTTCTTTAACTATAACTATAAATTCCTGAATGTCTGTTGCCCAATTGGCATGCCTCCCACCATTCATAATATTGAATAAAGGTGAAGGCAGGCTTGCTTTAGATGTGAGACCGAGAATATTGCTATATGTTAAATTTATATATTCATAAAGTTGAATTTGATTGCTTACTGCAATTGCATGTGCAAATGCTAAAGAAACTCCTAAAATAGCATTTGAACCTAGATTCGATTTATTTTCAGTCCCATCTAATTTAATTAAAAATTCATCTAATTCTTGCTGATTTTTAAAATTTATAGATGATATCTGACTTCCGATTGTTTGGTTAACCTTTTCTACAGCTTTAACCACACTCTTGCCTAAGAAGTGATCTGAGTCGCCATCTCTAAGTTCTAAAGCTTCGTGAAGGCCACTAGAGGTGCCGCTGGGGACTGATGCTCTACCTAAAGAGCCATCTTCTAGTGTAATGTCCACCTCTATAGTTGGAGTGGCACGCGAGTCTAAAATTTGACGAGCATGTATACTGGAAATCTTCATAAATTGTGGTGCTTATAGCAGATAGCTTATAGGAAATGAGGCTTTTAAGCAAATAGAAGTGAGTTACAATCAAGGAGATTCTATTAAGGTCCGAACTTTAATTCGGACCTTAATAGGAGTTACTTCGGTAAATTTAGGTCCAAATACTTATTTAAAAAATATTCACCTGCGGAAATAAACGAATTTGATGCCAAAAGCGAAAACAAGAAATTTGCGTGCCCATATCCATTTTTAATCATAGACTTACCCAATGTATAAGGAACTAAGTTTACTTTAACTTTTCTAAATAAGCCATTTACTTCTGTCATAAACTCTCCTTTTGGAACTTCCTGTCCAATTGCCGGAGCATTTCCAACTTTAGATAAACCACCCTGGTCTTCAGCTACATTCATTGCCGCATTGTCGACTGCGATAATTAATTGTGGAACTTTTTCAAAAATATCTGGCCCATAAGACTGTCTATACATATCTTTAAGCATAGCCAGAGCAAATAGATATGCAGCTACATTGTCCGCTATTCCAGACATTATTCCACTTACACCAAGGATTGCATTCCTTTTTAAAAGAGAATCTTCTATTGGGTCTATAACCTTTTTTACTAAATGTACTATCGATGCTACAGCCGGAATTTGAGTAAATAAAGCTCCTATAACTTCCTTAGTTTTATGGCTAAGATCACCTCCATTCGCAGGTCCTCCAGCAGCTTTAGTGGCGTCTGTTAATATTCTAATTGCATCTTGAGGGTCAACCCTTTGTAATTTAGAAATCAAATTCTCAAATGTAGAATCCGTTCCACCTAACCAAATTTTTAGTATCTTTGCCACTTCTTCATTTTTTAGCGATTCAGAAGAAATATTTATCTTTCCCAAATTTTCAAAGAAATCAGAATGAGTAACTCTTGCATGGTCCATTTCTTCAGTTACATCCCCACCCTCCTCGTGATGAGAATGCCCGGAACTTAAATCTGCAGAAAACTGTTTATAATAATCTCTAATTAATTCATCTAATTGAGCAGCTCCTGAACTACTGGACATATCAGATAAAAGTTTTCCAAGCTCTAGTATAATTTCATCATTACCTTCTAAAATATCTTTTAAAGTATCTAAACTTTTATGATTTTTACTATTAAGTCCAAATTTATCCATTAATCCCTCTATTCGAACTAATATATTTCCTTCATCCATATCTTGAATAGCACCTAAAGCTATTTCACCCAATTCAATTCTAGATTCTTTTACAATTTTCAACAGATCTTCGAAACTCTTAATCTCGGATTCGTTATGTTTTATAAACCTTTTGGTAAATCCAAACACCCTATCAAACAATTTATGGGCAATACCCTTCAAATCTACAATTACTGCATCTTGAATTAACATTTGATCTAAAAGGTCAGTTATATTCATTGGAGTAACTTCTCTTCCATTTTCCCCCTTTTCCCCCTCTTCAGATGTCCCAACTTCTTGTTGTTGATGAAGTTTTTGTAGTTCTCGAATAAGTGAATGTCTGGCGAAAAGTGTTCTCCTTCTTTCGTATCCAATTCCTGCATCTACATTTCCTAAATTATTTAATAAATCTTTAAATGTTAATCCTACTTTACCAGCATATGTTTCAATCATTTTTACTATTGTTTTGTATTCAGTTTCGGCATAAATTTTTTCAAACTCTAATATCTCGCTAAATGAATATCCCAATTGATTTAAAGCTATTGAATTTGAGGCGAAAGATGTTATTTCGGAAAGAACCCATCCTAATACTTGCCATGAAGCTACTGCTCCTGGATGCCCATCAGTTTTAATAAGATTTTCTAAAACTTGAAAAAATTGAGGTGGATCGCCTGCTAACTTTTTACCCCAAACATTTGCAGCTAAATGTTGATTTAATGATAATAAACCCCAATAACCTTCAAATAAATTTTCGGCCTCTTTCATTGCAGCAATTTCAATTACTTCAATAACTTCTTTTAAACCAGATATATTATCAATATTCATCTCTTTCGCTGCTTCTAGTAATTTTTGATTTCTTGATATTGCATATAACGTTATGTAATACTTATGGTTTTGTGCGAAAATAAAGTCTGCAGATATGTAAGTTGTAGCACCAGCAGCAATTCCTGATCCTATTCCAGAATTAACAGCCATAGATCTTAAATACTCATCTCGAAGAATTTGTGTCTGTATTTCTAATTCTTCTAAAGTAGTTTCTTCAGTTATTAACTCTCCGTAGATTAACTGTTTATGTATTTTCTCTGTTAAAGCTTCACCTCTATATTCAATTTTCTTCATTTCTTGTTTTCTTTCTTCTTCAATAATTGCCATGGGATTTACTCGAAGATAATTTGCAGTTTCTGCAGCAAAAGCTAAAATTGCTATAACAGGTAGATTTATTATAAGTTCGTTTTCTTCATGATCTGCTAAATGCTTTATTACATCTGATTCTTGCTCTAGATGATTTTGCTCTAATACAGCCGCAACATATTTTAATCTTGCTATTCTATAGGAAGCCAATGCCATCATTCCTGCTCCAGATGCATAGTTAAAAGGCATTAAATCTAATAAATTTGTACCTACTGAAGCTGCAAATCCACCAGCTACATAGGATGCAGTAGAGTCATTCTCCCCATTAGCCCATTTCAATAGTTCAATTTGCTCAGGTGTGTAATCGAGATCTGGATAAGTATCAGTTTGAACCAAACCAAGGTTTCCTTCTGCTACCAACTTAAAAAAAATTGCAAAAACGGGTAGAGTTTCTAAAAACTCTCTTCTATTCATCTGCCCTACTTCCATCTGCCCTACTTTCGGATCATCACCCATAAAAAACACATTAAAATATACGCTAGAGATGATACACCTCTTACTGACTTCTGTCAATTCCTATTTGACGAAAGGGAATTTCAATGTGACAATTCACACCTACGCAATCCCTTTATATGTCGGTACAAATCAACGTCAATACAGGTATTGACAAATCTTGAGAAATAATTTACAATGGAGAAAATTGTTTTAATGAACATTAAATACAAAATAACAAACGAATTAGTAAATATTATTTACGAATTTTCTCGGCTTCATGGGGCATTATATGCAATAGACCCAAACCACCAATGGATAAAAGAATTAAAGCGTATTTCCAACTATAGATCTGCTCTATCTGCGGTAGCTATAGATTTAGACTATATTAAAGATCAGATTACAAAGAACACTCAGTTCGAAATTCCAGAAGATTTAAAAGAATCGTTCAACAGATATCTTAAAGTAAAAGAAGAATCTACTTTAATCTTTTTAGACAAATCTAAAATTAACCTTAATACCGTAGAAGAACTTCATGCAAAGATAACAAAAGATAACTTTAACCAGAACGAATATTCATACAGAACCAAAGGAAAAGTATTGCCAAAACTGGTTAAAGAAAGTGGTATATACAGAAAGACAGACTATGAAATCCAAACTAAACCTTCGGAGATAAAACCCAAGATGGAGGAATTTCTAAACTGGTTAGTTGAAGAATATAGAGTTATAAACCCAGTTATTATCTGTGGAATTTCCCACTATAAAATTGCAGAAATTCATCCATATTTAGATGGTAATGGAAGATTGTCTAGAATTTTCGTCAACTCGCTCTTATATACCTACAATATAGATCAAAACAACTTAATTCCTTACGAAGAATATTTCCTAATAAACAGAGACTTATATTATGGTTTAATTGAACAATCTATTGAAGAAAACGATTTAACAGAGTGGCTTACATTTTTCGCAAAAGGGTTACTATATTCTGTTAACGAAGCTATTAAAAATCTATACAAAATTAGCGGTGGGACTATAGATTTAATTAATAATAAATTTAAAGATGTTACACCTAAAGAAGCAGAGATTATTAACATTTTGAATAATTTGGAGCAAGCAAATGGAGCTGAAATTGCTAGAAAAATGAAAGTAACAAGACAAAATACGAATATAATTTTAAAGAAAATGATTAAGAAAGGGGTGGTTAAGAAAACCGGGAATGGAGCAATGAGCAGATACAAACTGAATTATTGAAAATAATTTGTAAGAGCTAAGACTCCCAGCTTAAAAAGGATTAACATTAAAATCAATTTCCAAAGTAGACATAATTTGGTCCATAGTATCAACTACTTCGTTTTCTCCAATATTGTTTCTATCTGGAATTAATGCAGGGTCTGTTAAGTATGTGAAAGTATAGCCTATGTTGCTGTTAACATACCAAATAGATTTTTCTGCATGTATAGGATCTCCAAATCCATCGTCTATTGGGTCAGGGTATGTATTTTGAACATAAGACAAAACTAAATTCATTTTATTTTCATAATCATATAAGCCATTAACTTTATTAGATCTGAAAAGAGAGATATTTGAATTAATAGTTAATAATTTTCCAGAAAGAAATTCTTTTTTTCTAACATTGCCAGAACCTGAATAATTCAATATTGATTCTATTTTAATTTCCATTCGATTCTTTTTATCCGGAGTCAAAATTCTTAAACAGTAATCGGGTTCTGCTTTGTAGATATTACATTCACTTATTTTTGTTTGTTCAACTACCCAATCCTTAGGATACTTAAAACTTACTCCCAAATTATCGTTTGTATAAACATTCCAATCTTTCGTAATCTCTGTATTTTCTACTATTTCTTCTGGCCCTGTCGATTCTTCAGGTACTTCTTCAATAGTTTCCGGTGTTTCGATTTTCTTATCGTTTTCTTTTTTTAATACAAAATAAATTACAAATATTGAAATAAATACAGCTACTGGAAGTAGAGTTAAAAGAATAATTTTCTTTTTTAGAATATTTCTTAATTTCGTCATTTTATGTATTAATAATTAATATCGTTTAGTTCTAACATAGAAATTACCTTCTCCGCCCATGTATCCAAAGTAATGTTCTAATTGAGGGTCTACAACTTGTCCATTCTCATATAATTCAAAATGAAGATGTCTTGCTCCGCAGTTTCCTGTGCAGCCCATTAGACCAATGAAATCACCTTTATATATTTTATCTCCTTCGTTTATTAAATACTGGGATACATGCACATATCTAGACAGGTAGTATTCATCGTGCTTAATATCGATAAATAATCCCCCCCTTGGATCAATATCCAGTAGATCTACCTTACCCCCAGCCACCGTATTAATTTTACAAGGTATTGAATCTCTTGGTTTACCTGCCTCATCGTTCGCAGCACGAATATCTATACCTATATGATCATCTCCTAATCTCGGTCTGGGTCCAAAATCATCGTCTCCGTCTGAACCAATCCATACTTTGTCTGCGGCTTTGCAACCTGGATCGTATGCTAGAGGATGAACGCCTGATTGTAAGAAAGTAGGTGTTGGGTCTACAATCCCCTCATTACTCAATCCACTCTCTAACCCATATAAATCAATTGAATAGGTTTTATTGTTTGTTATCAAATTAAAACTTGTAAATATTCTATGCTTTGCATTTAATTTATCATTTTCTTTTAGAATTGTATTGGGGTATTGGAGTTGAAATCTTCCGTCTTCTGTATCGTTCCAGTATCTCTTAGATTCATTAAAGCAAGGCTGCCCTATGTCGCATGTTCTTTGCTCTGTTATATCTTCAGCATAGTTCTTTTGCATTAATATTTCTACATTTGAGATTGGTATTGCAATAGATTGGGTTTCTTCTAATAGAAAGTTTTTCGAATAGAAGCAATCATCTTTAACATATGAAAATATGAACAAAATCTTTTTACTACATTCCTTACTTACATTTTCTAGATAAGTTTCTAGCTTTTCATCCGAGAAGTTCGTCAACTTTTTTACACATTCAAAAATAGCTTCCCCATATTCACCGCTTTTATCTTTAAATCCCGCACATTTTTCCTTAGCTTCTTTGAACGACACAATAAAAGTATTTATTTTTGCATTAACATTCAAGTTTTGATTTTTATTTAACCCAACACCATAAACATTAACTTCTCCATTTGGATAGGAGGTGGATACAAAAGTTAATTCTGGTGCTGGTAGATCAAATTTTAAAATCTTATATTCCCCAGTTTGTTCATTAACTTCTATTTCCATATCATATATCGAATTGTATTTAGCGGAGGTTGAAGCA
>Ga0163154_10001965_pt1 | contig 30781 bp, 30 predicted proteins | sample OliLakLV19MP9P1_FD_148649 | JGI IMG/M metagenome (GOLD analysis project Ga0163154, IMG submission 148649) | Freshwater microbial mat bacterial communities from Lake Vanda, McMurdo Dry Valleys, Antarctica - Oligotrophic Lake LV.19.MP9.P1 | ecosystem: Environmental > Aquatic > Freshwater > Lake >... | reverse complement strand
CGCTCCCCCAAGCTTGAGAAGAACTCACGTAAATCCCGACCAAACCGGATCAGGATGAACAAAAGGACTCCCGGAAAGATGAGGACGTTGAGCAATTTTGTAATCGCATCGAATAGCTTAACAATATCGTCAACACTCACTGTTCACCTAACCAAAATATGAAGTACCAAGCATCAACAGATAACCTTACAATACGCCCTCACCAACAGACTAAGACGCATAACGTTCCTGGTCAGCGGTTGCTAGCAACTTTGCAACACCAAAAGCAGCTTTGAACAATCCGCTGCACCAGGGTTGTTATGCTGCGACCCAAAATGCTAATTACCTGGCTGTAGCCAACCTTTTATGGCTGCTTTAGCAACTTTAAGATACTTATTCTCCAAGATAAACTCATCAACAGTGGCTTCACCAGTTGCCTGAAGCGCACCAACTACGCGACGCTTGAAACCTAGACTAGTTTCCTCATTAACATAAGCAATTTTTTCTAAATCAGTTGCAGTTGAATTTGTCTGTTCTAGCTGCTTTAAGAGTTGCTGAATTTCTGATGCTGCTTCAGCAAGAGTCTTTTTCGATTCAGTTAGATGTACATGTTGATTGGCTTGTTGTCGAGCATTATCAGAAACTTGATTTGCAAAGTTAGCAACATTTGCACCACGCATGTCATTACTGAATGACTCTGAGTTCGATTGACTTTCTGATGAAGAATTTTGCATTTGTGACTGTCCTATATTGATTTGAATTAAAGAACCATAATCTTGGCTAGCAGCAATTTGTTTCTCCTCCTTGGAAAAAGACATGCCTTCACCTGTAATCCCATCTTCTTCGAGCTTTAAAGCCCATTGGAGAATCACATCCCTGACTGACTCAACTATTCTTTTAACACTTGCGCTGCTAATACCAATCTTTACCGAAGTCCTCACTGTGGAAGCTAACAAAGACTCTATTGTTGGTGGAAATTGTATCTGTAGCTCACCATCTGCATCATTGATTAAGGCAGACAACTCACTGATTGATTGTCCAATTGAACTGTTGCAGACAGTTTCATAAATTTCCAAAAGGCTTTGGTCATGTGTGACTATTGAATGCCATCCATGATATGGATTCCATGCCCGCAGTTGTCCTCTTACAGAGCGATACTCAGGTATTGAATGTCCGTCGTACCCTTTAAGCTCCAGCTCGATCCACTCCTGGAATTGCTCTACGTTTAATTTTCTGGCAACAACATAAGCTTTGCGGAGGAGACTCAAAACAGAAATAGAGGGATCAAGCGCATCTCTTTGTAGTTCCAGAACTATTGAATCCACGAGTATTTCATCCTGCCTAAAGCTTTAGGAAATATGAGACTGTGACTCAGCTTATATTTTATGCAAATTATAGTTCAAAAACACTGTTTTGTGCCATAGTACAAATTCTTGCTCTTCAAAGAGTAGAAACTGTTTGAAAAGGGTATAAGGACTGAGTTTCTGTTCGCCCCTTTAGATAAGGTAAAGCCCTTCCCCACCACAGAGCTACTAAGCGGCATAACGTTCCTGCTGAGCGGCTGCAAGTAGCTTTTGAAACACAACCAAGATCTTCCGCCAGTCCTCTCCAGCAGGGTTGTTAGACCTTGCGGCAACTTGGGAAAAGACCTCATGGTTAGAGCAACCCAAGTTTTCGCAGTGCATCCTCGGCAGCACGCTTCTCAGCTTTTTTTGTACTACTATCCTTGCCACTACCATACTCGCTTCCAGCGACATAAACCACGGATGTAAATTCTGGGTTGTTGTCGGTTCCACCTGAACGAATAGTCTTGTACTCAGGAGGCTTACGGCTAGGGTTGCCAGCAAATTCACCATCTAAAACAACTTGTTGTAACCAACCTTTCACATCATCTTTAATAGTAGGGATGGAGTCTTCAGTAGTGGGTAGATCGTTAACGACCGTCTCGAAAAAAGGATCAACCAAGTCACGTACTGCTTCAACTCCGGAATCAAGGTAATAAGCACCAACAACAGCTTCAAACACATTACTAAGCAACGAGGACTTGCTACGCCCTCCGCTAATATTCTCGCCCTTTCCAAGCCGCATCCATTTCCCAAGATCCAATTCAGCAGCAAAATTTGCCAATTGAGGTGTATCAACTAAATTTGAGCGCAAGATAGTCATTTTGCCCTCTCTCAAATCCGGATTACGTTTATATAGAAAATCACCGCTTAGAAATGTGAGTAAGGCATCTCCAATAAACTCTAACTGCTCATTATCCTCACCTGTATTGGGATTCTCGTATTTGTACGAGGTGTGTGTTAGAGCTTGGTTCAGCAGATAAGCATTTTGAAATGGAAGGCGCTTCAATAGCTCATCAAGTCTCTTTCTGATACGAGATTCTTCAGCAGGTGAAACGGTTATAGGTCGTACTTCATGCCTTGCTTGCTCTTGAGTTAAAAGACGGAGAACATCTTGACGTTGCTTCTCTACGTCCGCTACTTGGGGTGATGACATAGACTTGAGCAACCGAAGCACACTATCCACTGCTCGGTAGGTGTCATCTGTCGAAAAAGTAGATTGGTGCGCCCATTGATTTCGGACTTCAAGTAATTCATTGACAAGCGCGCGATCGGGTTGACTCAAACTACCCTTAAACACCTTATCCCACTCCCTATTAACTACTGTTAATAGTACAGATACGTCTTCGCGGATGATGTCATCTACTTGCTGTTTGGATTTCTGATGTTCCCGCAAATGGGAGGCAGCTTTTGTCATCCAAGTGCTGCCATGCACCGCCTGCATCTTTTCCTCGGCGTAGAAATATAAACCCTGCCGTAGCAAATCTAAAGCTTTTCCGATCCTCTCCCGATTGCTTACTCCCATCGATAGTTCTCCAAACTGGTTTGTAACCAACTTCACAGGTTACAACTACGATTCCCGGAATAGAGCGAGGTCTAACTTGTTATTAGACGGATTTTTTCCTCAGATCCACCCCAAATCAGGTGGATAGGCAGATTTTTTCTTGCGATCCACCCAAATCAGGTGGATCTGAGGAAACTTTCTTTATAATACGCCGATCGAGGTGGATCTGAGGAAACTTTCCGCATATCTTCAGATGTGTACGGGTAAAACAAAGAGTATCATCAGACACATGTTTAGCATTGTGACTTGACGGTTATGGAACCTCGCCCCAAAAAGCTCTTAGACCAACTACGTGATGTGATTCGGCTTAAGCATTAGCATTATGCCTACCGGACGGAAGAAACCTACGTGCAATGGGTAAAACGATATATCCTCTTCCATGAAAAGCGTCATCCGCGTGAGATGGGACGAGCAGAGATTGAGGTCTTTCTGACTGGCAGCCAACAGCAGGTCGCTGCTTCCACTCAAAATCAGGCACTCAATGCCATTCTTTTTCTGTACCGGAAGGTCTTGAAGCTGGACGTGTCTGAGGTGAACGCAATTTGGGCAAAACGCACCCAGCACTTTCCTACGGTCTTGAGCAAAACAGAGGTGCAGGCAGGCATTCAACAGATCTGAGGCGTTCAGCAGTTGACGGTGAAGTTACGTGGGCAATGGATTGCGGTTGTGCGAAAGGTTCCGTTTGCGGGTCAAGGATGTCGCTTTTGCCCAACATCAGCTCCTGGTGCGAGATGGCAATGCCTCCTACGTCAGGAAGAGGGTGGAGAGAAAAGGCGATCGCTCATGATCCCTCCCATACGAAGAAAGGCAGCTTCTATACTAGAGAGAGTAACGGCTTTCCAGAGGAACCAAGATGGCTCCGAATCCCGACATTATGCAAGCGGTTGAGCGCCTCGACTACCGCGTCACGGTTGGCGACGTTGCCAGTCAGGCAGGATTAAACGTAAACTTCGCCCAGCAGGGACTTTTGGCGCTTGCCTCCGATGCCGGTGGGCACCTCCAAGTCGCAGAATCCGGCGAGGTGGTTTACTTATTTCCCCAGAATTTTCGCACGGTGCTGCGTCGCAAGTACTTGCAGTTACAGCTCCAGGAATGGTGGGGCAAAGTCTGGAAAATTCTGTTCTATCTCATTCGGATTTCCTTTGGCGTTGTGCTGATGGTTTCCATTGCGCTGATCTTGCTGTCGATCGTCCTTATCATTACAGCCGCAAACTCAAGCCGCGACAGCGACGATCGCCAGGATTCTGGCGGTGGTGCCGTCTTTATGCCGCATCTGGGGTTTGGGTCAGACTTCTTTTTGTTCTTCTCTCCTGGCTACTACGATCATCCACGTCAGCAAAACCTCCAGCGATCGCGGCACAGCGACAAGTCTGAGCTGAACTTTTTAGAGGCAATTTTCTCTTTTCTCTTTGGCGATGGCAACCCTAACGCCGATTTAGAAGAGCGACGCTGGCAGGCGATCGGTACCGTCATCCGCAATCAGCGCGGAGCCGTAGTTGCAGAGCAGCTTGCACCCTATCTCGACAATATCGGTCAGGGCTACCACCGAGAGTACGAAGAATATATGCTGCCCGTCTTGACTCGGTTTAACGGGCAACCTGAAGTCAGCCCTGAAGGAGATATCGTCTACCACTTTCCAGAGTTACAGGCGACTGCCGCCCAAACTCGTCCAAAGCCAGTTTCCGCTTCTTTCCAAGAATTTCCCTGGCGGTTCAGTCAGGCGGGTTCCGGGCAGCTTTTGCTGGCGATCGGCTTGGGTGGCGTAAACCTAATTGGCGCGTTGGCATTGGGCAAGCTGCTTGCTGATGGTGCTGCTGCCGCTGCGCTGGGTGGCTTAGTTGCCTTTGTGCAATCGATTTACTGGGTGCTCTTGGGCTATGGCTCTGCCTTTCTAGCCTTGCCTCTGGTGCGTTATTTTTGGGTTCAATGGCGCAATCGCAAGATCGCTGCGCGCAATGAAACGCGTCAGTCGTATGCGGTGCAGCTTAACCAGGCAGATGCCAAACTACAGGGTAAGATTGCGTACGCTCAACAATTTGCTACCGAGACAGTCATTGGCACCACGGATCTTGCCTACACTACCGAGCGAGATCTAGTGGAGCAAGATGTGGAGCAAGTGTCCAAAATTGATGCTGAGTGGCAGCGTCGGCTGAATCAGGAGCACAAGTAACCGTCTGGAAACGGCAGCAGCCAGATAGTCTTTGCTAAGGAACGCGGATTTAATAAGGTGCAATTCTTTCTGTAGGGACGTTCCATGGAACGTCCCTACAGAAGGGAAATGTTTCAGGTTAATTAGTCCACGATCCCAAGAAGCGCCATGAGGCAGCGCGAAAATGATCACATTCAGTTGATACAGTGCACTAAACTCTTTACTGAATCGATCGCTAAGTGAAACGCTGCCGAGCAATACCGAGAGCATTGATCCTCTCATAGCAGTTATCAGTGCGTTTAAGCATATGAAGATCCAGCTTGGAGACATTCTGACGGCTGAAAATGGTGCCTTCTACCGAGTCATCGGATGCGAGGAGACCATGATTTCGCTGAAGCGTGTGAACGGCTACACGTCATTCTCTTGCAATCCAGCCTTCGTTGAGGCTCAGTTCCATTTTGTGCAGTCATTAGCATCGGCGTATAACCGTTTAAGCCACTAGCCGGAATTAAACTTAAACCGCCCCAGTATCTCTTTGCCTTTGCTCCTATGTGTTGCATACCAGCACTCACTGTAAGCGCTCAGTGCAATTCAGCCGTCAGCCGTGTGCCCCGTTACTGTCGCTGGATGACTGGTGGCTCCAGGCGTTACATTAAGCCTGCTGATTCGTACAGACGCTTCAGCACGGCAAGAATTTTGTCACCGTATTGTGGATCGGCTGCCCAACGCCCATTGAGTTGCCCGACGAGTGGAGCTACGCCACGGGCAACAAAGTTAAAGCGTGGGTCTACAACTGCCTGCACTAATGGTTCGGCATTGGCATAGGCTTTCAGGTGCTGAATCTGTGCCCGCACGCCCACACGAGCGCTGGGAAAAGATGCGCCCTGAGAATCACCACCCACTGAACCGAGTCCGCCAAAATTATTCTGCTCTGGTCGAACGGCACCGCTAAAGCGCAAAAAGTCTGTCTCTAAACACATTTGCGAGAAGGCAATGTCGTAATCGATGCCTTCAATGCTGCCTTCTTCTCGGTAGAGCTTGGCAATATCGGGATAGCGAGTCAGTGCTGCTTCATTATTGGCTTTGAGGAACATCAACAATTGCACTTCTGAGGTGTTTCCCTGTCCGGCAATCTTGTCGAACTGACCAAGACAAATCTGTGAGTTTGACTTTAAAGACACTGTACGGTTGGCGTTGTCCCAGGCGACTGAAATATGTCGATCGCGCAAATCAACTGCCCGCACGTACACAATATTGCGGTAGGTGATGCGGCGCACATTTGAGTCAGTGGAGACATCGACCCCCAGGCGATCGACCAAATCAATGGGAACGTAGGCATTGCCACTGACCACAATGCCCTGCTCGGCGTAGAGCTGACCATTGATATTGATGTTGCAGGGCGGATAGGTGCCCGGACCCGGTGTGGGTGTCGGCGTGGGGGTCGGCGTGGGTGTCGGCGGAGAGACCGACTGGCTCCAGGTGGCTAGACCGTCAGCAATGCCTAGCGCTACACTCCGTCGCTGATTCTGGATGATGAAGCGATCGTCTGGGTTGGAGAGCACCGCAACTTCCATCAATAGAGAGGGCGCGACCAACTGTCGGCAAAACGCCAGACTGCCCAGCCCGGTTGCTGTATCCGGTCGAGTGCCCCGGTTTGGTAGTTGAGGGACGCGGCGCAGCAGTGCGAGCAGCAGCGTTTCAGCCTGTGCTTTGCGCTGAGTATTGTTGGCAATGTAAAACACAGCCGTACCCCGCACCGATGGGTTAGAAAAAGCATCAGTATGAATTTCTAGCGCGATGTCGCCGCTACGGGTACGGGCGTTGATCCAATCAAGCGTCTGAATCGCGCTGAGGTCATCGGGGACGGACAGGACTTCAAAGCTGCGCGATCGCAGTTCTGTGACGACCAGATCGCGCGTCAAGATCATCTCTCTGGCTTCTGTAGTGCCGCCGACGATCGCGCCAGGATCGGTCACACCATTCTCTTGCCCACCGTGCGCTGCTGAAATAAAAATTCGTCCCATCTGACCCTACGTCCCTTCACGCGAACTGTGGCGATGTTAACTCGCCTGAGCATGCACTGCCCATGTTGTACATCATGGGAGGGGGTTGGGTGAAAAAATATGGGAGGGAGTGGGGAGTGGGGCTTCGACGTGAGCGCTCAGCCGAACGGAGTGGGGAGTGGGGAGTAGGACACTCCTGATCTTGTCGTCGCTGGTGAGAGTTTTTTCTTGGTAGAGTGGGGGCACAGTTTAAGGAATGGGCGATCGATGAACCCTTCTATTCCCTTTCATGACCTGGTTGAATACGTGGATGCACTGCCTGCCGACGATCAGGCGTTGTTGTTTGAACTGATCCAAAAACGCCGGATTGAGAAGCGACGACTAGAGATTGCTCAAAACGCGGCAGAGACACTAAACGCTGTACGGGCAGGAACGGCCAAACGGGGTTCTGTCGCTGCTTTGTTAGCTGACGTACTCAATAGTGACGAGTGAGAACCATACTTTGGGATGACAGCTTTCGCAGAGCGTTGAAGCGGCTTGTACGTAAAAAACCTCGCATCCAACCAAAAGTTACTGCGATTTTGTTGGCGTTAGAGGCTGATCCGTTCAAGCCATCGCTCAAAACTCACAAGCTACAGGGTGAACTGAAAAACCTGTGGGCATGTTCAGTTGACTATGACTGTCGAATTGTCTTCGCGTTCGAGCCAGTTGAGGAAGCAGAGGAAGACGCGATCGTTTTAATCGATATTGGCTCTCACGATGAGGTGTATTGAACGCTCATCTGCCTCAACCAATCACTCCAACCCCAACTGCCGCTTCAGCGCGTCCGGCACATTCACCGCTGTCCCTACCCCGTGTACTCCTTTCCAGGAGGTTAGCATTGCTTAAAGCAGCATTTCTAAGATCTGCGCGATCGAGGTTGGCGCGGGCTTTCAGACCTCCGAGGTTTTGAAAACCTCGGAGGTCTTTGGGTGTAATCGACAGTGCTCAAACCAATCGACAATGAGAAGAGATGCCCCTGCTTCCTGCTTTAGTTATGCAAGCCCCAACTGCCGCTTCAGCGCCTCCGGCACATTCACCGCTGTCTCTAACCCTTGCACACATCCCCATTTTGTATGCTCATTCCAGGAAATATCTTCGAGTAATGCTCCACTAAAATTTGCTCCTCCAAGATTGGCCCCGTGAAAGTTTGCTCCCTTCAAGTAGCTGTTACTGAGATTTGCATGACTAAGGTCTAGATCTCGAAGATTAGCGCTGTAAAGGAAAGAGCGACCAAGATTAGCTCCTCTAAGAAAGGGACCCACTAAGTTTGAAAAAGTTGTTGTCCATACGGAATAGCTGTAATTAATAATTTGAATTAAAGAAGCCCAACAAATTGAATCTTCAAGAGCATCAGGATTTCCGAAGGGATAGAAAATAACCTTGTCCACCAAACTGTCTTGACTTTGAATGTACCGATTTATCTCTAAAGCCAGAATCAAAACGTTTAATCCCGTGTAAACATCTATTTGGCGTTGTCCCAACAATTTCGATCGATCGAGCATTTGCTTCTTCAACCGATCGGGCAATTGCTCCTTCAACAGCCGCATCTTTTTCTGCGGCAAGTTTTCTGGTAGCGCATCAATAAACTCGCCGTCACACCAGCGGATGTAGAAATGTTCCAGGCGCTTGAACAGCCGGACGATTTTTTCAGCGTCGAATTGCTCTGAGCACAGGTCAAAATAGGCCGTGATGTATTCCACAATTTCGGGCGTTAAGCCACCAAAGCCCAGCAGGTCGTAAATTTCCCAGTCCATCTGTTCGGTGGGAATGTAAAACTCCTGCCGTCGGATGCCGGGTTGTGCCCAGTCTGCTAAGCTCTCTTTGATCCGTCCGGCGCACAAATACTCACCAAAGCTCTTGTGGGCAAACTCAACGGAGCCACTGCCTGCGCGTCCAGGCTGGAGGTAAAAGGCAGCGAGGGCATTTCTGAGTGGATCACCCTTGAGGCGTGTTCGTGCGTCCTCCAGCAATGACTTTGCCCCATCATCCCCTTTCAAACGGTCTTCGATCATTTTGATGGGGGCGCACTCGCCACCGGACTGCACAACGCACAATCCGGCTTCTTCCAGGATGCGGCGAAGACTTTCCGTTTGAAGTTCGGTGATGTCTTTGTTGAGCCACTCTGGACGCTGTTTCGTCAGTACCCAGTCGATCGTGCGACCATAAATCAAATCTCTGGCTTTAGCTCCTGCCGTACCCTCAAACATTTCGAGCTTGAGTTCCCCATCGCGGTGCATGGCGGCAAGCAGGTAGAGCAACAGCGGTTCCCGCGCCAGTTCTCGCACCCGATCGGGCAACCGTTCATCCGCCAAAAGTGCCTTGAGATGCGTCGGATCGGCGTTAATCAATGTGCCCCACTGGGTAAACCACCGTGCTTGCAGCTCATCATCCATCGACAGAATTTCGACGCGCTCCAGATTGGCAGGCATGAGGCGTTCAATGCTTTGGAGGGAAAGCGATCGTCCCGTAATCAGCACCCGATGTCCTTTCTCACTGTTGTCTTTGCAGCTTGCCTGAAAGCTGCCCACCTGTCGCAGAAACTCTTCTAAGCCACCGCTGGTTCTGCCTTCCATCAGCAGTTCATCAAAGCCATCCAGCAGAAACAAAAAGCGGAGGTTGCGATCGGTCAGCCAGCCAGAATCGTTACGGGCAAAGTCGCGATCGACGGCTTTGCGGAGGGTTTCTTCAAAATCTTTCTCTAACGTGCGGATGTCGCGCAACCGAATCAGAATCGGTGTCCAGCGGGGATGTTCGTGCTGCCGCACCCAGTCCGCAAACATCCGGCAAAACACGCTTTTCCCTCGTCCAGGACCACCCTGAATGAACATCACCCGGTCTTTTCTCTGGGCATCATTCAGCAAATCCTTTGCCCACTGCTCTAGCTGAACGGGTTCCTTGTCCTTATCCTCCTCGCCACTTTGCTGAATGAACTGTGCGTTCAGCGGCACGTAGATATCCCGAAAGGTAAAGCTCTCCGCAAAGACCGTTTCCAGCGGGCGCGTCTGAATCTGCTGCGTCAGATAATCATCAATGCTGAGGTATTTCTCCAGCACCTCGCGACCACCGACGCGATACCACTCCACCAGGCGTTTGACCCCATCGCCCACCTGAGCCAACGCAGGCTGCATAGATTCATCGGTCTTCCGAGCCACGCGATCGGTGAGCGTTTGAGCCTCGGTTGCTTCCAATCCCGCCTCTTGCAGCCGCGCCTGGAGAACTGTGTTAAACGCAGTCGCCAGCTTTGACTCGTGAAAGTAAAGGATGGCTTTGCGGGCTTCGCGATCGTCGATTTCCAGGTCGCCCAGTTTTTTGATTTGTAGGGCGATCGCCTCCGAAACAGGCGCGTCACCCAGGCGATCGAGCAAATCAGGCGTTTCCTTCAGAATGACCTGTAAACTTTCCAGGTATGCCACCTGACTCACTAGAGCAACGCATTGTTCTAGACTCGGTTCCTTGTGAGTATAGTCACACACCAGCTTCAGAATGGTGATGGCAAGCGGCGCAAAGGGAATCGTGTCTTTCACAATCTGAGCAAAGGGCGCATTCAGCACATCCAGCAACGACGAAATCTGCCCGATGTAAGGCTTCAGCGTTTCTACCTTCGGCTGCTGCTCTTTCACCGTTTTTGCCAGATCAAACACCGCTTTCGCAGCATCCGTCCCGGTTTTGGTGATCTCTGCCGTTTGTTTCCAGTGCAAATCCTGAATGTCTGTGTTCAGAAACGCCCAAAGCTTGGTCAGCATGGTCTGTTTTCCTGCGATCGCTGCCTCGAAACTAGCTCAAAAATTCGTTTGTGCAAAGGTAAAAGAGTCAACGCCAACGGGAAAGGAGGTTGCCGTAGAGGCTGGACTTCGCTGCATGGGGTGCGCGATCATCCTTATAGCTCCAACGTTGCACCTTTGAACTCAATCCACCGAGCTTTTTACTCAAGCGATCGAGCCTGGAACTCAAACGATGCAGTGCAGAACTCGAACGATCGAGCTTTTTACTTAGAGTGCCGAGCTTTTTACTCGACCATAGCGGTTCTCATACTAGTCAGGTACGGTGAGGACAGGAATTTTACAGCTGGTTTAGAAGTGATATGAGAGCCTACTCCCTAGATTTGCGTCAGAAGATTGTCGATGCTTATGAGGTCGGTGATCTTTCACAACGCCAGTGGGCAAAAACCTTTGGAGTCGCCTTAAGTTTGATCGAAACCTTACTCAAACAACAGCGTGAACAGTGCCGAACTGGAAGCCTTGATCACGGCGACCGGGTCTCGCCGCGTCTATTTGCCCCCCTACGCCCCCGATTGCTCACCCATTGAGAACGGTTGATCCAAACTTAAGAGCCTTCTCCGTCGCCTTGGCGCAAGCACCGATCCTGATTTGCTCACGACCTTGGATGATGCCTTTGCAGAAATCACAAAACAGGATTGGGTAAGTTGGTTTACCCACGGCTGCTACTGTACCTCAAAAGCCTGATAGCCGCTATATCCAGGAAGTAATGCGATCGTACCAGCTTGCCGATTCAATAGACGCAAAAGATCAATAGATGTAAAAGACTATGCTGGTATGGGGTGAGCGATAGTTGCTCCAGCCAACAAAGATACAAATTTGAAGTTTAGCTTAGAGGGATGAACCAAGATAAAAATTTGAGCTGCATAATATCCAGCTATCTTGAGCCCCAAAATAGGTTTACAACTTAATTTTATCCTAATCTTGTTTAGATACTTGGCAACTGAAACTCTTTGAAAAAATGAGTATCTACATCAAAAGTTTTTCGAGGTGCTAATCCAAGTTCTAAATTCTCAAACATGTCTAGCAACTTTTCTCCGTGAACCAGCTCAATTGGCGGTACACCATCTCGAACAGCTTCTTTTTGCGCGTCAGATGTAAATGTTCCTGTAGTGATGACAATTCCCTTATCTGCCCTACCCATCATAGCTCCTCGAAAATCTCTGACTTGCGAAGCAGATACCGAGCCAGTGTATCTCTTGCACTGAAAAAGCACTTTGAAGCTCACAAACGGGTTGATTTGCAAAATTCCATGCCCATCAATACCGCCGTCTCCTGAACGCCCTGTGACTGTGACTTGTTCAAAACCCGACTCTCTTAGCAAGCGCTGGCACAAACGCTCAAAGCCCTCTGGAGGGAGGGAGGTTAAAATATCAAGAAGCTTCTTTCGATAAGAGGGGTCATCACGAATCGCTGTGTCATTTGGGGCGATACTTTCTTCTGAGTTCTCTTTTTCTGGATATGCTTCCTCAGTAGGAACTTCATCACTTTGAAACTCAGAATGAACTTCCTTGAAAATAGATAACGCCTCGTGTAAGGACAGTAACTCAATCGCTCTACCTTTATCGCTCAGACTCCAAACGCCACGTTTTGACGAATCGACAATACCAGCCTTGACAAGATAAAATCTAGCCCATGCAACTTGATTATCGAAACGCGGAGCGCCGCCAGTTAGCAGATCTGTTCTCTCTTGCTCGGATATATTTAGTTGTCTTGCAATAACATCTCGTACCTCGGAGGGGCGACCAGAGCCACCTAACTCTTTAAGCGCTTCAATAACTGGTGAAAAAAAATGAACAAATTTAGGTCCACTCATTTCTGGGTTTGCCTACCAAACTTTGATAATTGCACTACTCAGTAATTTATCCCTTTAACTATCTGTGGCTTTCAACTCCGACAACATTTCTCGTAAGCTGTCTCGCCAGTAGGGAGGATAAGTGCCTAGCAGCGTCGAGACTTTTTTGAGAGAGAGGACAGAGAAGGCGGGGCGTTTGGCGGGGGTGGGGTATTCAGGAGTCGTGATGGGGACGACGCGCTGGATTTTGAGGGGAAAGCCGAGTTGGTGTGCCTCTTCAAAGATGGCAACGGCAAAGTCGTACCAGCTACACACACCGCTGTTGGTGTAGTGATAGGTGCCTGCGGTGTCGAGTGAGAGTTGGGGTGCGAGGTGAGCGATCGCCCCTGCCAGATCTTTTGCCCAAGTCGGCGCGCCAATTTGATCGGTCACGACTCGCAGTTCTTCCCGGTCTGCTCCCAGCCGCAGCATGGTTTTAACGAAGTTGCCTTTGCCCTTTGCGCCATAAACCCAGGCAGTACGCATGATGAAGTGACGATCACACTCAGCACGCACCGCTTCTTCACCTGCCAGCTTTGTAGAACCATAGATACCCAACGGGTTCGTCGCATCTGTTTCTCGATAGGGCGAACTGTGTGTGCCGTCGAACACATAATCTGTAGAAATGTGAATCAGTCCTGCGTCGATGCTCTTGGCTGCTTTGGCTAGGACTCCGGGCGAAACTGCATTGACCAGTTTGGCAAGGTCTGGTTCACTTTCGGCTTTGTCTACAGCGGTGTATGCAGCCGAGTTAACGACGATCGCCGGTTTGACCGACTCCATCATTGCTTGCACAGCCTCCGGTTGAGAGAAATCGACGCGATCGCGCCCGACGCTGACAACCTCTCCTAAGGGAGCTAGCGTTTGCTGAAGTTCCTGACCAACCTGTCCGGTGATACCTGTAAGCAAGATCCGTGTCATAGCTAAAAGGGATAAAGAGCTTTGAGGGCTAACAGTAGTGACAAGCAATGGTGAAGCAACAGATGATCCGCACCTTCTTTCACCTCTTTTGCTCTAAGCGCTGCTTCTAAAACAGTCTTCAGGAGCAGTTTAAAGCGTGAAGGTGGGCGATCGCTCATACCCCTCATTGCTCACTAGAAGCTAGATGAGACCTGTTTAATTCAGTCACTCTACCTAGATACTCTCTGAGCGTGGCATTGTAAGCAGCTTGAAGTACTTCTTTAAAGAAGAAAAACCCAGGGCAGTGCTGCTCTGGGTTTTCTTCACAGAATGAACATGAAGCGTGGCGCTATTGAGCGACAAAACTCAAGTACTTTTGGAATAAGGCAATGTTTGTCAGTAAGCCGTAGGCAAACACAGCGCCGCCAACGCCACCGAGAAAAAAGCCAGTGGCGTATTCGTTCCAGCCTTCAGACGTGTTCAACGATTGTGGTGGACTGGGTACAGTAACGGTCGCGATCGGACCGGGAGGATTGCTAGCGGCATAGAGCGAGAGGCTCAGCGTGGCAATCAAAAGCGTGCCAATGGCACTGAGTAAGCCCGTGATTGAGCCAACTTCTGTATCCCGCAGCGGGTTAAACGTGATGAAGGGACCCAGTAGCCAGTAGCCATGCGCTAAGCCCACTTCAATACCACGGCGCAACGGCGATAAACCTTGACGATAGGCTGGCAAGTTGTTAATAAAAGCGCGCGAAATACCAGACGCGTTGATTGGAGTGGCAAGGTTCCCAATTTGAGGATCATCCCAAGCAGCATGGACGACTTCGCGATTTCTAGGATCGTTAGGATTCGTGTTAGACCGCTCAATCTTGTCTACAAAATTAGCCATGTTCCGTGATTCCCTATGGATTTTCGGCAATATCCAACCAATATTAGTGGTAATTCCCTCACAAGTCCTCTTTCTCAAGCTACAGAATGCGTTAATCAGGCAAGGTGTTCAGAACACGATTGGGACAGAAGGATAAGGAAGAACACGATCGCCAACGATGTCAACAATCCCTCACTTGCTCTAACGGGTATGAGTGCAGCGTCTAGAACAGTTTGAACTGAGCAAGAAACAGGCTGCTTAGTGCTGAACCAACTGCTCAACCTCCTCTGCTTTCGTCGGCAGTGCCGCAGTCAGCACCTCTGCTCCTGTTTCTGTCACCAACACATCATCTTCAATGCGAATGCCGCGCACGTCCGCAAACTGAGCGAGACGATCCCAGTTCACGACAGCTTGATAGCGCGATCGGCGCTCTGGGTCTTGCAAAATGGCAGGCACTTGATAGAAACCTGGTTCGATCGTGACCACCATACGCGCTTGCAACGGTCGATCGAGCCTCAGGTAATTTAACCCAAAGCGATCGCTTCGCACTCGCCCAGTTTCATACCCTGCCAGATCGCCCAAATCTTCCATATCGTGTACATCCAAGCCCAGCAAATGCCCAACGCCATGCGGAAAGAACAGCGCATGAGCATCCTGAGCCACCAGATCGTCCACCTGTCCACGCAGAATGCCTAAGTCTACTAAGCCTGCTGCGATCGTTCGTGCTGCTAAGAGGTGAAGCTCGCGATACTCCACACCGGGACGAATGGCAGCAATGCAAGCATCATGCGCCGCCAGTACTACATCGTACAGCGATCGCTGCGTCGGCGAAAATTTACCAGACACTGCCCAAGTACGGGTAATATCTGATGCCCATCCTGACGCTGCCTCCGCGCCCACGTCTGCCAGCAATAGATCCCCTGGCTTAATGAGGTGATTGTATTGGTCGTTGTGCAACACTTCGCCATGCACGGTAACGATACTGCTGTAGGCGCAGGTCATCCCGTTCGCAATGATGACACGCTCCATCGCTGCTCGTATCTCTGCCTCAATGCCAGCACTAAGTGTTGCTGCCATGCCTGCTTTGTGCGCGGTGATGCTGACGGTTGCCGCCTTTCGTAATTCTGCCAGCGCGAGTTCATCGTGGATCATTCGCAAGGAGACGATCGCCCCTGCCAGTTCCAGATCGATACCTTCAATCTGTTTAACATCAAGAAGAATGCTGCGCTGAAACGCGATGCTCTGGTCGGCACGGGTTTGACCATTTTGCACGCCGATAGTTGCTGCTCCTCTTGCCCATTTTGCAGGGTTTACCCCCCAGACCTCACCCTTATCAGATTTTTCTGGTTTTAGATCTGAGAGCGGATATGCTTCGTCAGCACCGATCGCGGCGGCAATCTCTGCCCGCTTGGGTGTTTCCCCATGCCACAGCGCACTCGCTGGACTCGCCTCATCCATAAACAACGTCAGTTTGCCACTTTCTAGCCGCATGACCGCATCCTCCAGCGGCAAGCCCGCAAAGTAAAGAAAGTGGCTGCTGGCTCGAAACGGAAACTTATTGGCTCGAAAATTGCGCGGACTGCTTTGCCCCGACCACAGGAGTACAGGAAAATCGACTAATGCTGCCAGCTTTGCTCGTCGAGCCTGCAACGCAGCGATAACCGAGAGATTGCTATCAAGAGTTTGCATGATGTGGAGTGGAGAGAAACTGGTTGTCTGAACGGGTTTGAAAGCTTCAACAGGCTTTACGCATTTGACCAAAACCTCGGAGGTTTAAGCCACCACATTGGTTACGATGCTTGATGCTTTGCTAAAACCTCCGAGGTTTGCGTAAGTCCTCGTTGTGTCATCGTCTCGCTGCTACCCGTTTGGGCTTCGCAGCTCTCGATTCGATCGTAAACTCAGGAATATCCTGCAACTCAGCCGCACTCAAACTGTATTGCTCACAAACCAGGCTTAAGCGTGTGCCGTTGGCTTTAACAGGATTCACGGAATGTGTTAAATCACCCTGAAAGTGCAGCAGTGTATTGAACGTTGGCTTAATCTGCCCCACCTGTTGCCGATGGTTTCTTAGCACCAGTTCACCCCCTTGCAGATCAGGCGGCACTTGAACGTAAAGGACGCTGACGATCGCGGGTGGTTCCACCGTCTTGCAGTACGACCGCAGCGATCGATCAATATGGGGATCAACCCGTGAACCCTCCTTCAGCAGCAGCGGATTGAGGTAAAACGCATTGCAGTGCGGCTGTAGGGCACGATCGAGATAGGGCACAAAAAAGGGAAACTGCTGCTGCACCATGCTCAAACCAGTGCGCTGAAACACAACTGAAAAGCCCTTCGTGCCCACAAAATCGCGGTTCAGATTGTTCACTGCAAAATACGGACATGCCAAAATTTCTCCACGTAATGTGTGAAGGTCGGCGATCGCAAACACATCAGGCTGTTGACGGTAATAACTCATCGGAAGGGGCGCAGAGGCAGCAGAAAGAGTGGGGGCGCAAGGGAAGCAGAGGCGGCAGTGAGCGCTGATGGCTCGACTCAAAACTCAAAACTCAAGACTCAAGACTCAAGACGTTCCTCTCTCATCCCTCATCCTTCACCAAAACGCCATTCAAAAAAATATCCGCCAGCCCCTCTGCCATTTCTTGCATCTCCGCAGGCGACGACCCTTCTCCCATAATCGTGTCCTGACTGAACCCCGCGACCGCAAACATGCCCAGGAATACCCGCGCCACAATTTTGGGATTCATGCGTCGATAAATCCCTTGATCCATCGCCGATTGGAAAAAGACCTCTGCCACATCCGTCATTTTGTTAATGACTTCAAGCTGGATGCGATCGCGCAACTCTGGGTGAAACTGCGCCTCCATAAAGCACACCTTGAGCATGTCAGCATTTTTATGCAGGTTCAGCATTCGTCGCCGCATCACTTGAGCGACTGCCTTGTAGCTGCCCATCTCGCTCAATTCCGTCAGCAAATCCGTGAGGATCTCAACCCATCCCTGCGTTGCTACCTCAATCAAAATCGCCTTTTTGTTCGGGAAATAGCGAAACAGCGTGCCTTCTGCGATCCCTGCTGACTCAGCCAGTTCACGGGTCGTTGTGCCGTCATAACCCAATTTTGCAAACAACCGCAGCGCCGACTTTAAGATGCGGGTTCGCGTTTCAGTTTCAGGTGGCGGCGGACGGTGGGAAAGACGCATAACGTTCCGAAGGTAGACGAATTAAAACAAACGTGTAGCGCTATTCTCTATTGCCACTTGTGAAAACGCCAGAAGTGTCACAGATCATTACAGGTTTAAGCATAGACAGAGCTAGAAAGGAAGCAGAGCGAGAAAAGTCTTTGCCTCTCTCCTAACGCTGCTTTCAAGCCTTTCCTGGGTAAAGTCCCTGAAATTCAAAAACGAAGCAACAGAACTTCAGTAATCTTGCCCATTAATCTTTCTTCAAATACGGTCAGCATAGGCTTGTCGCAGTCAAGAACTAATCACAACACTACAGACATGCCGATTCGCTCCACCTTCGACCCACTCTAGAGACCCGTCCGCACTAATCACCAAGCGATCGCCAGAAAATTTCCACTCCTCACACTCTCACCCCTCATGCCGGAGAGCAAGAAATGAAAACTCACGCTACAGTTTCCAGTTCAGATGCCAAGCAAATCGTTTGGACTGCTCAAGAAAGCTCCATTGATGTGACGGCAGCGCAACCCGACCCAGCGCGCAAACGGTTTGCGCCCCTTCATCCGCTTCGTCAATGGCTTGACACGATCGAAATCCGCGATGCCAAAACAGCAAACCTTCTCTGTCAAATGATCCCGGCTCGCTGTCCCTTTGAACGAACGATTAAGCTTTTCGATCGTACCCTCTGCTCCATTCCACCCCTGTGCAAGCTCAACCCCTTTTACGAACAGGTGGTCGCACTACGGTTCCGAGCGCTCTGCTACCTCGCTGACGAATGTAGTCAGGATGTCAGCCGTTATTGTTAGCCGTTGACGCAGTGGTTTTAAACCGCTGCCAATTAGACCAACTTGGAACTTACGTAACAATTAGGCAGAATTTTCAGCGGACTGAGTAGAATAGCAAGTATGCCAGTCCGCATTCACTTCACAGTTGGTCATTCATACTATCTGTGTTCTGACGATTGACGACACGCCATCCAGTCCACGCTTGAAGACTGACTTCCCGTTGTCAACCCTTACTTTGCCAAACCTTAAATGCCTGTGATTGAAAGAATTGAGAGAAGACCAAACCGCGATTTACCAGCCATTAACGAACGGATTCGCTTTCCAAAGATTCGAGTGATTGACTCAGATGGCGCGCAGCTAGGGATTATGGTTCCTCGCGATGCCATGCAGATCGCTGAAGAAAAGGACTTGGATCTGGTTCTGGTCAGCGACAAAGCTGATCCGCCTGTCTGCCGAATCATGGACTACGGTAAGTTTAAGTTTGAGCAAGAGAAAAAAGCGCGTGAGGCGAAGAAGAAGCAGCATACCGTCGACGTAAAAGAAGTCAAGATGCGCTACAAGATTGAGGAACACGACTACAACGTGCGCATCAGTCAGGCAAAGCGGTTCTTGAAAGACGGCGACAAGGTGAAAGCCACGATTATGTTTCGGGGACGCGAAATTCAGCACAGCGATATTGCCGAAGATTTGCTGAAGCGCATGGCGGGCGATTTGCAGGAGCTTGGAGAAGTGCAGCAGGCACCCAAGCGTGAAGGTCGCAATATGATGATGCTCCTGGCTCCGAAGAAATAATGGACAGCGTTGGTTAGCTTTGCCGTTCATGGGTAGACACTCCGGTCATCGCTGGGGTGTCTTTTTAACGCGATCGCTCAGTTATAGCAAGAGACAGATGGGTTACGGGGTGCAGGGGCTTCGGCGTGAGCGCTCAGTCGAACGGTGGCACCCCTGGCTGGGGGCAACGCCCCCACACCCCCTTTGATCCCCATGTCCTAAACGTTGTGACGATCGCTCAGTTATAACGAACTTTTTGCGATGAACTGCCCATGGCTCTCTACAATGAAAGCCATTCGGGGCACTCTTAAGTTCGAGGCACTCTTAAGTTTGAGGCAAGCCTAATGACTAAAGATGTGCTTAATTGAGATGGCACGTGAGCGACGGCAAAGTAGAGAGGGTAGCGATCGGTGGGCGATCGTTTGAGTGAAGCCCCGATCACGGGTCGGCAATGCATACAGGACGCAAGCGTGGCATGGAACTCAAGAGCCAATGGTTAATCGATGATGGGGTGAGGCAGAAATTTCTGCGGTGGGTCAATCTTCGCCCAGAGGAAAGTGAGCGCACGTTTTTGATGTTTGCGTTCTACACCATCACGTCGATCGGGCTGGTGTGGTTTGAGGCGAGCACGGTGGCGCTGTTTCTCCAAGAATACAAAGCGGAAGACGGCTTGCCCTGGATTTACATCGCCAGTGCTGGCATTGGTTCAGGGCTGGGCTTTGTCTACTCGCAACTGCAAAAAGTGTTGCCACTCCGACGGGTGCTGGTGCTCACTGCCTTGCTGATGGCAGTACCGCTGCTGCTGTTTTGGTTTGGGCTCGATAACCGATCGTCGCTGTGGGGAGCAACGGTTGTTGCCATTACGATCTTTCTCATGCGGCTCTGGCTAGAGGCAATCTACGTTCTCAACGATCTCAATACGTCCATTACAGCGAATCAGCTCTTTAATATTCGCGAGATCAAACGCACCTACCCGCTTATTAGCAGTGGCATTCTTGTCGCCGATGTGATCAGCGGCTTCTCCCTCACGTTTTTGATTACGTGGGTAGGGCTGAAAAACGTCGTTGCGATGGCTTGTCTGATGATGATTATCGGAGCAGGCATTCTCTTTTATTTGGGTCAGTCTTACCAGCAGGCGTTTCCAGACTCGTTGCGGCGATCGTCTGCCGATCGCTTGACTGACTTTGCGAGTCGTCACTTAAAGGGTCCGCTGCGGCGTTATGTCGTGCTGCTCTTTACGTTTTTTATTCTGGCGCAGGTGCTGTTACTGCTAATCGATTTTCAGTTTCTCCGCCAGCTCCAGCTACACGGAAATGAAGGCGCGATCGCTCGGTTGCTTGGGCAGCAAAATTCTGACGCAGCGATCGCGAGTTTCTTGGGCTGGTTTAGCGCCATTTTGGGCATTTGCGAACTAGCAATGCAGTGGTTGGCATCCAGTCGTGTGATTGAACGCATTGGTGTGTTTGCGACCGCGATGCTGTTACCGGGCATGATTGGCATTTTAGGGGCAGTGTCGATGACGATCGCGCCAACCGCTTGGGTCGCGGGGCTTTTCGTCAGCATCGTGGCGCTCAAGTTTCTCGACGAATTGCTGCACTACACGCTGTTTGCAAGCCTCGGTCCCGTCCTGTTTCAGCCCATTCCTGATAGTGTTCGCAGTGGCATTCAGTCTGTTGTGCGAGGCATTGCCGAACCCTTGTCAACTGGGGCAACCGGGCTGGCGCTACTGGTGCTGGTCTGGTTTAGCCGTAATACCAGTTTTGGTGACGCAGGGCTAAATTGGCTTCTGCCTGCGATCGTCTGCCTCTCATTAGTCTGGGTTTTTACGATTTGGCTGCTCCGCAGTAAGTATGTCGGTCTACTCGTGATGAGCGCTGAACGGGGACAGCTCAGTGGCGATGTGGATCTGCGTGAACTGAAACGAGCCGTCATCGAAGCGCTCGATCAACCTGGGACAGATGCCCATAAAGGTGCTTGTATTGAGCTATTGAGCCAGCTTGATCACAAAAACGTGGGCGAAGTGCTGGCACCGCTATTGGCGAAGCTGTCGCCTGGGTTGCAGCGCAAGAGCCTGGAGGCAATGTTGGCATACCCTAATGCAGCGTACTTGTCCCAGGTACGCGCGTTAATCGACCTATCTCCAGCGCCAGAAGTATTAGCTGTCGCGTTGCGCTATGTCTGGATTACTGAAGAAGAGCCTGATATTCGTCAGTTGCGTCCCTACCTGCGGTCAGAAGTCGATTCGGTCGTGCGAGGGACGGCGGCTTCCCTGATGATGCGGCGGGGTAGTCCTACCCAGAAGGCAGAGGCAACCAACACGCTGCGGTTTATGCTGACGCACAAGCAGGAAAAAGAGCGCGTCATGGGCTGCCGAGCCTTAGGAGAAGCTGTCTACCTGCAAGCCTTGCGGCTCTATATTCCCGATCTTTTGCAGGACGAATCGCTGCGCGTGCGGTGTGCGCTTTTAGAAGCGATCGCCTCCACCCACCTTGAAGAATTCTATCCATCATTGCTGCGTGGGTTGTACTACAAGTCCACGCGAGAAGCTGCGATGCAAGCGTTGGTGCGGCTGGAAAATGACGCGATTCCGATGCTCGTAGAGCTGGCAGAAGATACGCACAAACCCGATCTGGTGCGGCTTCATGCTTGGCGAGCGATCGGGCAAATTGGCACTCACGAAGCACTGGATGCCCTCATTTCACACCTGATGACGGCATGGGGTATCGATCGCCGTAGCATCCTGCGTATTTTGCTCGAGATGCCCCGCGATCTGGGGACTGATAGCGTTGCCGATCGCTTGGGCAGAAGTGGCATTGAGCGACTGATTGATCAAGAGCTGATGTTTGTCGGGCAGCTCTATGCAGCCTTGTTAGATCTGACACCGACGCAAGTCTGGGGGGATGAGGCAGACCTTTTGCGGCGTGCCTTGCGCGACTTACAGCTTGATGCTGAGGAGCGTCTGTTTCTGCTGATGAAGTTCTTATATCCGATCGGATCCATTAAAGCCGCTGCGTTTAACCTGCAATCGACTTCGCGCAGCAACATGGCACGTGGACTTGAAATTCTGGATAACACGCTTGATATTCCCAGTAAGCGTGCTTTATTGAGCTTGCTCGATCGCAACTCTGACCTGGAAAAACTGCAAAGCCTGTCAGACTTGATGAGTTATGAACCGATGACTCCAAGCGATCGACTGCGCCATTTGCTTGATCTGCGCCACTTTTTATCTGACTGGTCGTTAGCCTGCTGCTTTCATCTGGCACGCCAAACCCGCTGGAGCCTGACCCCTGAACAAACGATCGCGTGCTTGCGACATCCGAGGGGATTCGTGCGCGAATCGGTGTTGGCGTATCTCAAAATGGCATCGCCTCGTGCTTTGATGAAGCTATCGCCGATGCTTACGCACGATCCAGATCCTCTGGTTGCCGATCAGGTGCAAGCGTTCATGCGGGAGTTTGGGTCAGATTCAACAAAAACAGTTACTCAGGCAGCGAAACGAGGCAATAATGTGATTGATTTCCCAAATCGGACTGGCTTTGAACCGATCTAGTAGGGTTTGCAAGCGCATCGTGGGCATTCTAAAGCAAAGCCTATTTTAGTCGTGGACTTTGGACTATCGACATTAGACGATGGCACCCGATATCTAAGGCTCAAGGCAAGTGCCCACAGCCCATCGTCTCAGGTTTAAAGCCTACAGCCTCAGCTCCAGTTCAAGCTGCCCGTCGTCGATTTATGTTAACCAGCGTCGATCGCTTACTGTTTGTCAGACAAGTCCCCATCTTTAAAGAGCTGCGGGATGACTTTCTAGTGCGTCTGGCATCCATTATGGACGAGCTGTCGTTTCCAACCAACCACACTATTTTTACAGAAGGGCAGGAAGGGCGATCGCTCTATGTCGTCGTTTCGGGCAGAGTTAGCGTTCATATTGGCAACCAGGAAATTGTGCAGCTTGAGCAAGGCACCTGCTTCGGCGAAATGTCCCTTTTTGACGCTGAACCGCGTTCCGCTTCCGTGACCACATTGGCACCGTGCGATTGTCTAGTGCTGACGCAGCAGCAGCTTTACGAGGCGATCGACGAAACCCCTGGCATCGCCGTTAACATCATTCGCCTACTCTCTCGCCGCATCCGCGAGCTAAACCAAAAAATGAACCACATGAAGGCACCCGTCATGCCGCCACCACCCCCCATGTATAAAGCGGCAAAACGACGTTAGTAATTGAGACTGCTCTGCGCCATTACGCCGTTTCGAGCCAGTCGAAAATCCGATCGAGTTCTTCTAGCGTCACCAAACCATACTGCCAGAGGATCATGGGCAGCAGAGTAACGTCAAATTCCTGGTGACGTTTAACGGTGGCGATCGCGGAATCCGAGATTGCCAGTTCTTCTTGCAGAAATTTAATCAAGCGGGCTTCCATTGGAGCCTCCATTCAGCCTTTTTGGCAATCTAAACGATGTGACGACTCTGTTAACTTTTGCAACACTCTCTCAGAAACACCTTAACCGATTCTCTGACGCTGTGCCGCTCAGTCAGAAACTTTGGCGCTGGAAACCAAGTACAGCTTTGATTCAGTCTTTCTCAAGCGCTTGGCTGTCCACAGTCTAAACGCTCTCACTTAGCGTCTAATCTTAGCGTTCAATGAAAAAAGCGTGAGTTTAACTGTCATTAGTCTCCTTAATCTTCACAGTTAAGCTCTCATTTTCCCGATCGGAAAGCCGAACGTCTTAAGTCATTACAGAGGCGGGAAACCGTTCCTTTAGGGCAGACACGATCGGAGACGGGTCACGATCCTGCAAGTTTTCTGGCTTATTCCAGGTGAACGGGGCTTTCCGCGCTGCTGATAGCCACAGTAAACGTTTTGCCCGCGTCATCGCCACATAGAGTAGGCGAAACTCTTCAGCGGTTTTCAGGTTTTTGGCGCGTTCCCAGGCAGCATCGATCGACGGCAAGGGGAACTGCTTGTGCAAACTGGCGCGAATTTGGGCACGAGCGACTTCTGCCAGCGTAAAGTCGCCAAGAAACTGCGCCTGGGGCGGAATCCACTGGCTGCCAGGAATGGTCTGCTCATGCAGAAAGGGGATGAACACATAATCCCAATCCAGCCCTTTCGCCTTGTGCATGGTGATGACGGTAAGCTGCCCTGGGCGAGCGTAGCGCTCTTCTGCATCGTCTGTCTCGACTGGCTCAAACTGCTCTGAGGTAACAATCTCATTCAGGAGACTCAAAATGGCTGGAAGCGCGTGCTTACCAGTTGCCTGCTGGGCAAGACGCTCTGTCAGCTTGTCGGCGGTTGCCAGCTCAGTTTGCTCGTAATCGAGCGTCAGCGCCAGGAAGGGAATGAGTTGGGCGGTTGGAAGCTGTAAGCGAGCGTTGAGGAGACTGGTGCAATAGCGACGCGCTTCAACTACAGGGTCTGGTTGCGCGGGGTCGAGGGGTCCTGGATACAAAAACTGTTCTGGGAAGCTGACGATCGCATTGAGATCCTGGGTGGGAATGCGCTTGCGGGCAACCAAAACGGTGAGGGCAGCTTTCAGGTTGTCGGGTGAGTGGGGACGATCGAGAAATTGCAGTAAGGTCAGCATCTCGGCTGGTACGTGAGACTGGCGATCGCGCTGTCCCACTTCGTACACAGGCAGCTTATCCCCATACCAACGGTGCAGTTCCTTCGCCACAAAGCGCCCCTGATCGTTTGTACGCACCAGCACCGCTGCTCGTCCCTGAGCATTCTTTTTGAACAACGCTAGCGATCGTTGACCAATACGTTCCACGGTCTGATACACATCGTCTGGCGCGTATAGTTCTAGCCCTTGACCTTCAGGCGTAGGATTGGCATCCGGCTGGGGATCATCTGAAGCCACTGGGCGGATTGTTTGCACACTAAAGGGCTGCTCAACGCCTGCCAGGTTGGATTGATTGACCCACTGCAAGACAAAATTAGCCGCATCAATGATGGGACGACTGCTGCGTCCTGCTTGAGTCATCGTTGCCAGCCGCTTTTGGGCACGACACGCTTCGCAGAATTCCCGAAAGAAAATCGGATCAGCGGGCGTGAAGGTGGAGTTAATCGCCTGGTTAGGATCGCCAACGCGCACCAAATTGCCACGATCGCGGTTTTCTGGCTCAGCCGGATCAGCCGCCAGAATCTCCAGCAGTTGCGTCTGTAGTGGGCTAGAATCTTGTGCCTCGTCCTCAAAGACCGCAAACACTTGCTGCTGCCAGGACTGCCGTACAGCAGGATCGTCCAGGACGCGCAGCGCCGCCAACATCATTTCGTCGTAGTCGATCAGGTTCCGAAAGCGAAGTTGAGTTTGGTAAAACTCGTACAGTCCCGCTGCGATCGTCAAGATGGAGTAGGGATCATCAATCTCATTGCTCTGCGATCGCAAAGCATCTGGCACTAAGCCCGAACTTTTTGCTTCATGGATGACCGTCGTCGCTAAGGCAGGCAGCACTTCCGATCGCAACACAGACTGTCGGCGCAGACGCTCTGTTTCCTCGCCGTCAAACTGTCGTCCCTCTAGCAAAATTTGATAGTGACGGGCATTCGCCGAGATCCATTGCTCAACGCAGGTACGAATCAACCGATGGTTCTGATTCGGCGTGACCAGCACGCTGTCCGAGTTCAAGCCTGACCGCTCTGGATGGGCACGCGCGATCGCCCAGGCAAGCCCATGCAGCGTTTGCACCACAAAGCCTCCTGGTGGTAAACCCAAGACGTTCAGGTTTTGACGGATTTTGGCTTTAAGATTCGCGGCAGCCGATCGCGTAAACGTCACAACCACTAGCTGACGACGCGCGTGAAGCTGATGCTGGGCAATGGCGATCGCGGCTGCCACTGCCATACCTGTAGACTTCCCGGCTCCGGGCACTGCCGAAACTGCTAACGGACCTCCTTGCCACAGCGCAATCTCTCGCTGCCCTGGACGCAATGTATCGCGGAGTTGCTCTAGCAAGGCGTAAGGCAGCGAATCTACAGGCATGAGAGGAGAAGGAGTGATGAGGTGAGGGGATGAGGCGGTAAGGCGATGGGAGTGAGTGTTGAAGTTTAGGCTTGTCCCGATGCCGCACTCTCTACGTTTCAAATAAATCTAACGGCAAATGTCCAAATGTTTCATTGACATCGCCATCGTAGGCAGATTGGCAGGAAACGAGGACACCGCGATGGGTGCCAATGTAGGGCGCAACGTGGCAGCGATCGCTCCGGGGATTGAATTTGACGTACACAGAGCCTTCCACTGCGGCGACTTCAGGCGTTGCTTCATAGCCTAGTGCGGTGAGATACGCTTTCAGTGCTATGGCTGCCTGCTCGATCGTGTCAGCGCAGATCCCCAAGATCTGATAGTCAGAATGAGCAGCGACGAACAAGAGTGCCTGCCGCACGAGTGAGGCTTCGGATGTTGCTGAGCGCTCGACACAAAGAAACTGCCTCAACACGTCCTGCGCCGCTTCTAAGGTCAAATTTTCCGAGTCGAGCGTTGGCATAGGTTCAACCGATAGCACTTCACTACTCTATTATTCATCGGAACGACCGATAGAAGGACATTTAAGGGTAATAGGACTCATTTTGTCTCAGGCACGATCGCACTGACCGATCGCCCTAACAGAGTGAGCATATGCTGGAAGGGGCTAGCAAGCCTAGCGTTTTGTTGTAGCCTAGTGAATGAGCTTATTGAATAAGTTTCTCAACAAAGCTCTCTCACAATCTTCAGAACGGTACTATGAGCAAAACAGCGCGATCGACATTCAGCCTGGAAGGGCGGTTATTGGACTGTGTGTTTGAAGATGGCACGCCCAAACGCCTACGGCTGCTGACGGCTGATGGCGAGTGCAGCGTTAAACTCGCCAAGGAAGCGCGTACTGCAATTGGTGAAGACACAATCCCTGGAGCATGGCTTCAAGTTTGGGGTGAACAGAAAACAAGCCACAAACATGAGCAGCCAACGCTCAAAGCTTATCAAATCAGCGTTCTCTCTCCTGGAAAGACAGACGCGTCGTCGATCGCTGTGCCCAAACCAACTGTGCCCAAACCCGCTGCTAGCGCCAAAATTCTGGTTTGTCAGAAGTCAGACTGCATGAAACGAGGCGGTAAAGCGGTTTGTCAGGCGCTGGAAGCAGCTTTGAGCGATCGACATCTTACGGATGTCAAAATTCAAGGGACAGGCTGCATGAAGTACTGCAAGGCGGGTCCCAACGTCGTGTTCATGCCTGAGAAAACTCGCTATAGTCGCGTCTCTGCCCGTGATGTGGGTGCGCTGGTGAACGAACATTTTCCGGGTGAGTCGGCTTTGGAGCCGAGTAGCCATATGGACTCGCGATCGAGGCAATGACGCGATCGGTCTTTAGCTATGAGTCCCCAAGCAAAAACATTAGCAGTGCCCTCATCAGCAACGCCCTTCGCTTCAGGGATGAGTTGCCTCAAGGTTCAAAAGACGCAAGCAATAAGGGCACGTTTCCGCAAGGCGCCGCGTCTGACGTGACTGCGGTTGCATAGACTCTAGACTTTAGGCGTGCCTCTGCCTAGAACCTGGTCTCTCAAGGAACCGAAGCTACCTGCAAGTTCTTCTCGGTTGGAGGCTCTCCACAAATATCGGTAAATAAACCATGCGGTATAGGAAAAGCCAATCAGTTCAAACGTGGGTGCAAGCAAGGGGATGTCGTTGATGGCATCGAGTAGGGCGAGAGTCAATTTGACCGATACGATCGACCCAAAAATCAAACCCAACGTAATGATTGGTCGTTTGTACTCGCCAAAAAAATCAGACAAATAGTCGGGCAGCCCCGACAAGAACGTATAAATACGATCGCCAGCCTGCTTCAGTTGCTGGCTTGTTTCTGACTCAGAGGCAGGCGGCAACAAAAGTGGCTCATCCGTGAGCAAGTCTGTCTCGGGAACAACGTCTGAAGGGCTTGTATCAGGAAATTCGGATTCTTTAATGTCAGGGTTCATACTCACAACCTGGGGATTAACAACCTGGGCAACGCTGGATTAAGAGACAGCTCCCAGCAAGAGAACGACGAATCTAGTTTGACAGCTTTTTTAACACTAACAACATTAAAGTCAGGTTTTATCATTAGTAAGACTGATTAAGCAAGAGCGATTCAAGCTTGACTGTTAAGAGGATGTCTTCCAAGGTCAGGCGTTGGCAACCCAAAATCGCGGCTAGGCACTAACAGAGCCATACCCACAGGGCTACAATCTGCCGCAGGTTGCAGAACCCGCTTCTACCATGAGTCCACGCAGACGGGCTTAGCCTTTGAACTTGACCAGTGGCGCTTGTAGCAGTCTTAACCTTAGCAAGATCGCTCGGTGGCGTAGCAAACGCATGTTTCTGAAACCAGAGAGAATCTGGTGTAGAAAAGAGATACCCTTCGCAGAAAGTGTTTGCTATGGAACCTGTAATTGTCCTCACGGCGGGCGCGATCGCCAGAATTGCCTTTGAAGAATTTGCGAAAGCAGGCGGCGGCGAACTGGCGAAAAAGTCGCTGGGTGGCGCGATCGACTTAATCAAAAGCCTGCGCGACAAGATTCAAGCGAAGTTTAAGGGGAACGATCGCGCTGAAACGGCGATCGTTGAAGCCGATCAACAGCCAACGCCAGCCGCGTTAGAAAAAGTAACGAAATATCTCGACCTGGAAATGCTGGAGGATGAGACGTTTGCCACTGAGATCAAGCAGATCGCGCAACAGATCATCAATGTGCAGAACACCAGCGGCGATCGCACCTACAACCAGACGGCAGGACGGGATCTTTTCAACATCGATAACGCGGGACAGTCCAACAAATTTGGTGGATCGTGAGCATGAAGCAACCGGGCGAACAACAAGCCGATCGCGACATCTTTAACATCGACAATAAAGGCTCGGTCACGGTCGTCAATCAGCCAGTGCAGACGCGATCGCGCAATGAAATGCTGCTGCTGCAAGCCGTCAAGCAGGAAGTGATCTCGCGGCTCGCTCAATCGCTGCACAATGCCGTGTTTATAACCCTGGGCAAGCAGTCCCAACCGCAACATGTAAGGCGACCCTTAGACGCAGAGGTCAAAATTGGCGCAAAAGCACCGGAAGCGTTGCCAGCCGGGACGACTATTTTGGACGTGTTCGATCGCTCAGGCATCGATGGCAGGCTATTAATCTTGGGTGAGCCAGGGGCAGGCAAAACGACGACGATGCTGGATTTAGCGGAGAAGTTGTGCGATCGAGCCGAGCAAGATGCCACAGCATTCATCCCGGTGCTGCTGAACCTGTCGTCGTGGAAAGACCCGAAGCAGACGATGACGGCCTGGTTGGTGGAAGAACTGAAGTCAAAATACGGCGTGCGGAAAGACGTTGGCAAACAATGGCTGGCAGACGAACAGCTTTTGCCCCTGCTGGATGGACTGGATGAGGTGAAACCGGAGCGTCAAGAATCGTGCGTACAGGCAATTAACCACTGGTTGGAGAGTGAAGATAGACCACTCTCGTTAGTAGTGTGCTGTCGGCGAGAAGAATACGAAAAAGTCGTGCGGGGACGCTGGCAGGCGACACCAGTAGAGCAACGCGACGAAACCCGAATGCACCTGAATGGAGCCATTTTGCTGCAAACCCTGACCGATGACCAAATTGAGGCGTATCTGTCAGCAGCGAACCAGCCGGAGCTTGGGCGGATGTTGCGGCAGGACGACGTATTGTGGGCACTCATTCAAACGCCCCTGTGGTTAAGCATGACGCTCCTCTCCTACTAAAGGCTTGTCGCTGACTCAGTGGCAACAGACTGGCTCAACCGACCAACGATTGGCATTGTTGTTAGATGCTTATGTTCAGGAAATGCTGCATCGAGACATGAGCAGCCAAGCCTACCGAACGCGCCACCCTCCAACTGCAAAGCAAACGCGGCGATGGCTTGTTGTGTTGGCAAAACAGCTACAGCACGAGTCGCAAACCGAGTTTCTGATTGAGAAGATGCAGCCGAATTGGTTGCAGTCAAGGCAGCAAAAGTGGTTTTATAGGCTGATTGTTGGGCTGATTGTTGGGCTGATTAGTGGGCTGATTGGTGGGCTGATTGGTGGGCTGGATACGATTGAAACGGTAGAGGCAATTAAAATTTCAATGTCGCGCGAAGCGCGACGAGAAATTATGCGGTCGTTACGTCAATCGCTGATTGTTGGGCTGATTGTTGGGCTGATTGTTGGGCTGATTGTTGGGCTGATTGTTGGGCTGATTGTTGGGCTGATTGTTGGGCTGAAATCTGATATCGAAACTCGTACTCGCCCCAACCAGGGCATAATTCAATCTGCCAAAAATACGCTTATCTTGACGACGATCGCCCTTGTCGTTGGGCTAATAGCGCAAGGCTTTTTAGCGCAGTTCCTCGGACATTTCGTGAAGCCGTCTGAAGTCACGAGTATCGTTGCCGGGTCACTAAACGTTCTGGTTTGGGCTAGCTTTCAGGAAGGGGGTGGACAAGCCTGTATTCAGCATTTTTCGCTGCGCTTTGTCCTCTTTCGCAGCGGCTCCCTTCCCTGGAACTATGCCCGCTTTCTCGACTACTGCACCGAGCGTCTCTTCCTTCAGCGCGTGGGTGGCGGCTATCGGTTTATGCACAAGTC
>Ga0163154_10001963_pt1 | contig 30805 bp, 27 predicted proteins | sample OliLakLV19MP9P1_FD_148649 | JGI IMG/M metagenome (GOLD analysis project Ga0163154, IMG submission 148649) | Freshwater microbial mat bacterial communities from Lake Vanda, McMurdo Dry Valleys, Antarctica - Oligotrophic Lake LV.19.MP9.P1 | ecosystem: Environmental > Aquatic > Freshwater > Lake >... | reverse complement strand
TTATCGGACACTCCGATAACCCCTACACCAACCGCCACAGTTGCGCCTCGCATGGTGTTATCTCCCACCGTCACCGCAACTGCATCTTCAACATCACAACCAACGCAGGTGGTCACAGCGACCCCTAGCGCGACTTCGCGTATTCCATCCACCCCAACGCGCACAGCCACCCCAACCACCACAGCCACCAACAACCGATTGGGGACACCTATCCCAACCGCCACACCCACATGGACGGCATTCCCCACATCCACAGCCGCCCCAACACTCACATCAACCGCGCCTGTGTCTGGGGCGACACACCCCGTCAATGCCAATAATAATTTCCCCATACCCAGTGTGACCTGGTATCCATGGCAACAAGCGACATGGGATGTCTGTTATTTAACCCGTACAGTAGACCCCAATGGCAATAGCAACGACCCCTATTGCAATAGCACACTACCACCGCCTATAGACCCCGAAGCGTTGGGGATTGAGGTGACACCCTAATATGCCCGTTCAATTTATCATAGGCGACCCATTGACCACATCGGCACAAGTGCTGGCATTTGGGCATAATGTGCGAGGGCGGACAGAACTCGGTGATATTGAAACACGGCTATTTCAGAAATACCCAACCGCATTTGCGGCGTATCAAAAACAATGCCGTGTGGGACGCATCAAAGCGGGGGATTTATGGCTATGGCGCGAAAATAAGCCCAACCTCATGTTTATGACCGTGCGCGATTCGTCTGTGGGGGCGACCCGTCTGCGCTATGTCCAAGCCAATGCCATCCGTATTGCACGGGAATATTCGCTACTCGGCATCAAAAGCCTAGCGATTGCACCGATGGGCAATCCGTATGAATGGGGAGAGATTAAACAGGTGTTGGAGATGTGGTTGAGGCGGATTCCGTTGGATGTGACCATCTATGACCAATAGGCAACAAAAAAGAGACTGAATCAGTCTCTTTTTTGATAGCGGGCGGTGAGATTCGAACTCACGACATTTTCCTTGGCAAGGAAACATTCTACCACTGAATTACGCCCGCATTGACTCATATAATATACGTGAATTATCACTTTTTTGCAAGCCTGAATTTGCCATATATAAAGACTTCGCTATCAAATTATTACAAATTGGTACGGGATGTTAAATTTCATCGGCAACCATTTGGACTATTCGCTATTTAGGGGTATCATCGTTACAAATATTCATTTTTTGTGAAGGTGATTTGCGTATGAACAAAAAAATCTTATTGCTCCTACTAATTGGTCTGGTGCTGATATTCCCAGTGATGACAGTGATCACCCAAGAGGAAACCCCACCTCCACCCGCCCCACTCCTCGAAATTACGGGTGTAAATGCCTCTGCATTGCCCACCGCCGTTATTACTGCCAATGTCTTTGATATATTGGGTCAACCCCTTGTGGGACTCCGTACAGGCGATTTTGTCCTATCGGGGGAACTCGCCGCAGAGGGGCAAATTGTCCGTGTCGAAAGTGTCTCAGACGGCAACCTACCCATTTCTGCTGTATTGGTCATAGATATTAGCGATAGCATGAGTGGTTTTCCGTTGGATAGCGCCAAAGCCGCCGCCACCGCCTTTATCAACGGTCTTGGCGAAAACGATTCGGTGGCGATTGTCACCTTTGCCAGTGATGTGCGGGTGGCACAAGACTATACCACCGACAAAGCACAACTCATCGGCATCATAGACGGGCTACAAACCGCAGGACGCACCGCCCTGTATTCGGCGGGTGTGGTGGGTGTAGAGACCGTTATCAACGCCCCAAGCAATCGCCGTGTGGTGATATTGCTCAGTGATGGCTCAGAATTTGGTGGCGCAAGCACCAATGACCGCGCCGAAGCCCTCGCGCTTGCCCGTCTACGGGGTGCATCGTTTTATACCATTGGCTTGGGATTTGGCGCAGACCGCACCTATCTGGAAGAATTGGCGGCTGGCACCAATGGCGTATTTTTCGAGTCGCCCAATCCAGACCAATTGACGGGGATTTACACCACCATCGCAGAAAATTTGCGAAATGAATATATCATCACCATCGAAGCCGCTGTGCCATTAGATGGCACGGCTTATGAATTTGGTTTACAAGCCAATATACAAGGCGAAGTAACTAATCGCGCCACCAGTGTTTTGGTGACACCTGTCCCCATCCCCGTAATTACCCGTGTGGATGATGTGAATTTGGATACCCCACTCACAGAAGATGTTCAATTGTCATATTTGGTCACGGCAGATGACCGCCCACTCACTGTCGAGACGACCTTCACAACCAATGGTGTGGTCACACCGATTGAACTCACACTATCCGATAGCACCTATGTGGTCAATATCACCCCACGCGACCTAGCCCCTGGCGATTATCTGTCCACCATCACCGTCACCGATAGCAATGGCGATAGTGCAACGCTCGATACGCCGTTCAGTATTGCCAATATTCCGTCTGATGTTACCCTCACTGGTATCACAGGCGGGCAACGATTTGAGGGGATGTTTGCCCTAGATGAAGTTTTATCTGTAGAAGCGCTTGTGGCTTATAGCCAAACCCCTGTGACGCGAGTCGTATTTTTCTTAGATGGGAATGAACAAATAACCCTCACAGAAGCACCCTATACCCTCATATTATCACCATCGGCACTCGGCACAAAACGCTGGTTATTAGAGGCATTTGTAGAGACGGCAAGTGGACAGTTAGATGTTGTGGCAGTAGAATTTTTCATCACATCCATTCCATCACCTACGCCCACGCTCCCGCCAACCGAAACCCCATCCCCAACACCAACGGCAACCGAAACACTGACAGTTACGCCATCGCCAACAGCAACCGAAACACTGACAGTTACGCCATCACCAACAGCGACAGAAACACCAACTGTCACACCATCGCCAACGGTGACAGAAACCCCTTCTGCCACCCCCACAGAAGAAATTGATGTGTTTGCCACAGCGACCTTTATCGCCCAACAAGCCACACAATCGGCTTTGAATATGGTATCTACACAGACTGCGCGTGCGACTGCCCTACAGGGTGTGCGAGATATTCGTGCCACCCGTATCGCTAATAATACCGCTACCGTAGAAGCCGCCACTGCCAGCGCATTAGCACTAGCAACCCAAACCGCCATTATCACCACCAGAGAAGCACGCCAACAAGAAATTACCGCGACTGCGGGCGCAAATCGGACTGCAACCGCAGAAGTCAATAATAATGCCACCAGAGAAGCAGAACTAGCGACTGTGATGGTTTTGGCAACCGAAACGGCATCTGTCGCTACACAAACCGCACAAGCGGATATGACCGCCACCAGAGAAGCAGAACTGGCAACGGTGATGGTTTTGGCAACCGAAACCGCCTCTATCGCCACACAAACCGCACAAGCCGAAATTGAGCAGACAGCCACCGTTGGCGCTTATGTCACAGAAACCGCCGTTGTCGCACAAGCCAATATGACCAGCACCGCCCAAGCGGTAGAGACCGAATTATGGCAACTAGCGACAGCTACAGCCGCGACTGCCCAAGCAGAATTAGTCGCACAGGCACAAAGCATTGAAGCCACCAGCACAGCCAATTTTGAGCTAACCAATACGGCACAAATTGAAGCGACTGCTACGGCGGTTATCGAATCTGCTACACAAACCGCACAAGCAAATGAACTTATCACCCAAACGGCAGAATCCGAAAGCACGCAAATTGCCAATGTCACTGCCACATATGAGGCATCGCTCCTGCTGACTGCCACAGCGATTATTGAGTCTGCTACATTAACGGCGCAAGCAAATAACGATAATGCCACTCAAACCGCGTTGGCACAACCCACCAGCACGCTACAACCGACACTCACACCCATCACCGAACTGACAGAAATCACCGCGCCAGATGCACCTATTCCCCCGCAAGCTATCACCGACTTTTTGCCGTTGATATGCGCGGGCTTGGCAATACTCGCCTTTTTGGTCATCTTATTGGTGGTGTTCGTGAGACGGAATCAGGAATAATTTACACAGCACCCAACAAAAAAACACCGCCATGCGATAATGACGGTGTTTTTTTGTTGCTATTTCAGAAAAAGTAGGGCGGGTTACTTATTCACCAACACGTAGGCTCATGCCTGTGGCGGTACGAGGCAAAAATCCTGCCCAATAGGTATGTGCATCGGTTGGATTGCCTTCTTCATCCAATGCGACCACGCCATCATTGGCATTTTCGACCATTGGCGATAAATAGGCACTATTATCTTCACCCATGAGATATTGGTCTAGGAACGCACTCACAAAATGTTGATTGATGTTGTTGATACGTCTTTCGTCCCATGCGGGTTCTGAATAGCGTTCATAATCGCCAAAATTGCGAATAACGGCGGGTGGTGGGTTTGGTGCAACGTTGTGCAGGGCATTGGCATAGGTGAGCAAATAACGTTCAGAATTGACCGCATTATCAAACAACCCGACAATGGCATCATAGCCCGCCACATCATCCAAATCGCCTGCTATCCACAATGAGGGGATGGTGATGCCACCAAGTGCCTCTGCATCCCAAAAACCTTGTCCAGCCATGCCAAAGGCAGATAAGTCGCCACCCCAAGGGGCAAGCACGACAATCGCCTTAATGCGTGGGTCTACAAACGAGGCATAGTCTTCATTGCCTGCGGTACGGGAGGCAATAATCGGCAAGAAGCCTGCCAAAGTCGCATTATAGCCTGCACCTGCCGAATTTAATGCGCCATAACCACCCATCGAATACCCAATGATGGCGGTGGTATCGGCATTGACCAACCCATTGAGGAAACCATCTTCCGCGCTAAGGCGTGCCATTTCGTTTAATACAAATACTTGGTCAAGTGACCGATGATATAGTGTGCTAAAGAAACTGGCGGTATCGGCAAAGGTGGAATCGGTATGGTCAATGGCGACCACCACATACCCCTTTGATGCGAGATTTTCGGTGAGATAAGTCATCATATATCGTGACCCAGGATAGCCATGCGACACAATCACCAACGGATAGGGCGCAGAGGCGTTATCTGGAGTTGCATCGCGTAGGGCACGTCCCATGAAGCTAAAATCTTCGACATCGTTTTGGTCGGCGCGTCCCAATTGGCTGGTATAGCTGGTCATTTCGGCTTCACCCTCACCAATGACGGCGGGATACCACACATCAACGGTGATAGGGCGGTCATAAACCGCTTCATTGAGAATATCTACTTGGTCTGGATTAACCAAGTTGAGAGTCTGAACACCCACCCCATATTCCCCACGGGTGGCGAGTTGTGGTGCATCTGGGGTTAAATCCCCATAAACAAAATCATCTTCTTGGGCAAGCGCAGTAAACGCCCCAAAAACAATCATTAAAAGTACACTGTAACGCAATAGTTTTAACAAGGCACTATTCCTTTCAAAAAAACTAAATATTGATTTGATTATAGTCTAAAATGGAGGTTATTGGTAATTTATTAAGCATACACTCTATTTTGCCCGTTGTGAGAAAGCAGTACCATGCACTATCATCCTCTTTAATATACACAGGAGAAAAAACAATATGCCCAATTTCACCATCATCGCCCTCTGCGATGCGCCCGAACAAGCCGAATCGTTAGCACAAACGCTCTATAGTCATATCGAGACCATTGCCCAATGGCATGTCAATCATCCGTTTCAATCGCAAAAATTAAAAAAAACGGCTTCTCCCCCAGAATTAGAACTTGCCGAAAAATATAAAATTAAGTGGGAAATCGGACACGATTGGTTGGCTGTGGAAGATATAGAAGATGTATCTGAGACGGTAACAGTGTATGAAGAGTTGGTATTCATCACCAGTGGCGATACCATTGCCCCACCCAAGCCATTTGAATCTATCATCAAAGCACTCGGCGCAAAATCGTTGGTAGATATGGATACCAACCGCCTGCGTGTGACTATCACCGCCACTATGCCCAGCCCACAAAAAATTGTGAATGCACTCAACACTTATATCACCCAAAATGGCGTTGCGCCCTGCCCATGGATGGTGTATATGGACGGCGAAAAAGACCCAGAAGGTGACAAATTATTGTCATTAGATAAAATCTATTGCCAACACCTGATTGCGCTAGAATCGCTTGACCATCACCCCAATCTTATACCGTTGCGCGGGATGCCTATCTATCAAAAACGATACGATGCGCTCCTCGCAGACGTTTTTAAGCAATTGCTAACGTTGGCAGAAGAAGATGCCGACCTTTTAGACGATATGCGCGAGGCGTGCGCGGTTATCCCAAATTGGGATAAACTGCCCAATATGCCCCCCTACCCCACCAAGATTTCTGCCGATAAAGACCAATTACTGCTCAAAAATCTGCATTTTGGCGAAATTGCCAGTGGGTTGCCCGCAATTTTGGCATGGTTAGAAGCCGAAGGTGCAACCGATGTGAGCTATGAATTAGGCGAGTAGTGCCAATAATTCTGTGCCATCTTTATCGGTACAGGCAAGTAAGGCATTGAGCAATTGGTATTTTTCTAACAAGATACCTTTTGCATGACCAATTTTTATCGCGGTTTGATAAGCGACAAAGGCTTGTTGATAATAGGTCGCATCGTCTTTGGCTATCCATAACCCAACCAATGCCAATGCCCGACTATATAACACTTCAAAATTATCGGCTATTAAAACCAATTGTTCATCGGTGATTTGTAGCGTTCTTTGAAAAATCTCAATCGAATCGTCTGTATGCCCCATACACCACATTGCTCAAGACTTCCCCTCAAATAGCGATTTATCTTTGAGCAAATCATCAATATGGCGGGTGTCGCCACCGTTCAAATAGCCGACCAGTGCCTCTAATCCGCGTGGATAGCCACCGACCTTTTCTGCCCACACTTGCAAATGGGTATCAGTCGGTGGCAATACCGATTTTTTGTCCATTTCGCGCAAAAATTGAATCGCATCGGGCAATGGTAGCCCTTCATCTAACCGAATAGCTGTCTCGTGAACTTTGAGGGTGTTGGCAAAGGGGATAGGATAGCGACTGGTGATGAAAGATTATATCCCAATTTTTTCGATGAGGCGCAACGCCTCTAATTGCATTTCGGCGGAGCGCCTGCCCAAACTCGCCAATTCCACACTAGAGTCTGCCCCACTCAGATGACGCTGTGCCTGTGCAAGGCATATCACGCCCCATCGGATATTGCCGACAATCTCCCACCAATCCACTGCAGAACGGTCAATCGTCACCCCGCTAAATCCCTCATAGGCGCGGATGAATGGCTCACGCGCCGATAATCCGCCCATGTGCAGGTGGTCATTGCCAAAACGCCAATCGCGCATACAGATATAACCGAGTTCCTCACGCGGGTCTCCGATATGCCCAAATTCCCAATCTATTACGGCAGATAAACCATTTTCTGCCACCAACATATTGCCAATCCGAAAATCGCCATGCACAAAGGTGATGCGGTCAACCGATGGCGCATGATTAAGCGCCCAGCGCAGGCAAAATTCAAATGTGGGCGATTTTACCCCCAGCATATCCAACACGGCATACACCTCATCCACAACGGCGTGTGTGGGCGATGTATTTTGGGACGGACGGGGCAAAAATGCCAAGTCATCGGCGCGAATTTGGTGGATAAGGGCGAGTTGCTCCGCGAGTTGCTCTGGCAATTTTTCGCGGGCAATCGTGAGTTCCGGTGCTTTCATCACCTGTCTACCGACACTAATACCGTCTACATAATCCATGAGGAAAAATGGCAATCCTAGCACATCGGGGTCATCGCAAATAAAGCGCATTTTTGCCACACGCACGCCGTGTTCGTGCGCCCGTGCCATGAGATGATATTCCTGCTGGCGCGTGAGTGCCGATTCGTTCATCTGGGTGGGATAATCTTTGCGGAGTACCATGCGTTGTGCAATGCCATTGATATGCGCGATGAGCGACCAGCTCTCCCGCGATGCCCCACCCGCGAGTGGTATCATGTCGGTGATAGTAACAGGTGTGCTGGTCTGTGCCGATAAATAGGCTTCTAATTGAGGTTGTAAGGGATTGGTCATCATAAGTCTCTTTTGGGTGATTATTTTTTTAGCGGTACAATATAAGCATATAGGCAGATTATAGATGGTTGTGAGGATGCTTGGCAACCAAATCACACCAGCACAAAAAGTTTTATGTTATTCACCCAAAAAGGATACCCCTAAAATGGAATTTACAGTCCCTGCTCATGTGCAACAAATCACCAGCAAAGTGCGCCGTTTTTTAGATGAAGAAGTCATCCCACTAGAAGCACACGCCTTTGATGACCCACATACTGGTTTACCGCTCGAAATGCTTCATACTGTCCGCCAAAAAGCCAAGCAGTGGGGCATTTGGTGTCCGACCATGCCCATAGAACTCGGTGGCATGGGGCTTAGTTTGCAAGAAATTATCCCCGTCTTTGAAGCCGCAGGGCGGAGTCTGTTGGGACCCGCGTCTATCAATGCCTCTGCGCCCGATGAAGGCAATATGCACCTACTCAAGATGTATGCCAACACCGAACAAACCGAGCAATACCTCAAGCCACTCATCGCAGGCGAAGCCTTTTCGTGTTTTGGGATGACAGAACCCGCCCCAGGTGCAGGCAGTGACCCCACCATGCTTCGTACAAGTGCCGTGCGCGATGGCGACCATTGGGTGATTAATGGGCATAAATGGTGGACGACAGGCGCGGGTATTGCCAGTTTTATCATCATCATGGCGCGGACAGATACCGACCCACATGCCAAAAATGCCGCCACCCTCTTTATTGCGCCCATAGATGCGCTAGGCATTGAACGGGTCAAAGCCATTCCGCACATGGGTGAACCCGATTTAGGTGGGCATTATGAGGTCAAGTTTCATGACCTAAGACTGCCAGATAGTGCCGTTTTGGGCGAAGTCGGTCAGGGATTTGCGCTTGTGCAAGCCCGTCTTGGACCCGCACGCCTCACCCATTGTATGCGCTGGACAGGTATAGCCCAACGGGCAATGGAACTCGCCACCGAATATGCCACCGAGCGCGAAGCCTTTGGCAAAACGTTGTCTGAACATCAATCTATCCAGTGGATGCTTGCCGATTCCGACACAGAATTGCACATGGGGCGCTTGTTGATGAATCATGCCGCATGGTTACTGGCACAAGGCGACCATGCCCGCCGAGAAACGTCTATGGCAAAAATTCATGTGGCAGAAACAGTGAACCGCGTATTAGACCGCGCCATCCAAATTTGTGGTGGCATGGGTATATCACGGTATATCCCCATTAGCACATGGTACGAAGCCGCTCGTGCATTTCGCATTTATGACGGTGCATCAGAGGTACATCGTATGGTAGTAGCCCGCCAAGTTATCAAACACTATGGCAAAGGTGACAAAAAATAGCGATAATAGTAGGATTGATATGGTAATAATCACGGATGGCATCATCGCCATCCAAACATCCCAGCATCATTTGTAGAGACACGGCATATCGTGTCCAGATATAAGGACGGGACATCATGGGAAAACGCATTTTTTTTGGTCTATCGAGTACGCTACTGGTACTCTTATTGGGATTGACGATGCTCACTTTTTCGCCAATTGCCACCGTAGACGCGCAAACTTTTGGCACGGGACCCTGGTCAGCAACATTTTATAATCGTCCCGATTTCACCGACCCTTCAGTCTGCACCGCCACCAGCACCTATACCATCCTCAACTTCACCTGGGGGGGCGTTCCCACCCAAGCCGATGGCGCAACCCCTGTGCCGTGTAATTTGCCACCCGATAATTTTTCGGTGCAATTTTCATCCACCCAAGCATTTACGGCGGGGACATATACGTTTAGTGTCACAGGGGACGATGCCGTGCGTCTCAATTTAAATGGCACGCAAATCATCCAAATCCTAACCCCCAGTAGCCAATCGGTACAAGTATCGGTCCCAGGTGGCAATGTGTTGATGGAAGTGTTCTTCACCGATTTTTCGGGCAATGCTTCGCTCTCGGTTACATGGACATTATCTGGCGCTGTGGGCGTTAGCACGCCTATCGGCACACCCACTTTTGCGGGTCCAGTGGGACCCATCGGCAATGTGGTCAATGTACGCGGTTTATCACTCCGCACAGGTCCCTATTTGGGGGCATCGCTCATCGGCGTATTGGTACCCGGTATTGCCTACCCCGTATTGGCACAAAACACCGATGAAGGTGGGGGCTATACATGGTATCAAGTCCAAAATGGCGACCGAATCGGCTGGGCAAGTGGGCGCTATCTGGTGGTCAACAATGGCACACCACCCTATGCCACCACCGTCTTTGAGCAAATTGACCTGCTACCCGATACAGGTATCACAGGTGAACCCAACGCCTATATGAATATTCGGCGCAGACCAAGCACGCGCTCCACGATTATTGGAGAAGTGCCATGGGGCGGACGTGTGACCATTTTGGGGAGAACCATCCGTAATGGGGCAAGTTATTGGATGCACATTCGTTATGATGGCATCACAGGCTGGATTTATGCACCCTATGTGAAAAATATTCGTGGCAATAATATTGGCTCTGCACCTACTCGGTGATGGTGATGATTGTGACTCACACCCTTTTAAGATTTTTATCCCTACCTATCAAATGGACAGGATATATCCTGTCCCTACACACCCGTTTCGCAGGTTTTCATCCTTCATCCCCACTCGGTAGGGATGGAGGCGGGTTGGTTGTCAATTCGATGCTTATGGGGGCGCAACATATCGCGTTCTTACGGGTGAGGTCATGCTAATGCACCCCAGAATGTTGTTTGTATCTATCATGGGGCTTATGTTCGCTACCCTATTCGTTAGTGGCTGTGCCGCCACCACTACCCAAATTATCCCCACAGACCCACCGACCATCACCCCAACATTCACTGTAGAACCCACCGACACACCCGAATTTGTCGTAACACTGACCAATACCCCACGTCCCACGCCATTGGGCGGTGCAACCCCCACCCCGCTATTTGGTGCAACGCGCACACCTGCCCCAAATGAGCCGACACCCACCCGTTCTCTCAATCCCAATGCCCCGCGTGTGGAATTTTTTACATCCGATTCGGTGGCAGTTGCCCCTGGTGAACAATTGACCGTGTTTTGGTCTACTAGGGGTGGTGATAGAGCCGTCATTTATCAGCTTAGTCGGACAGGGGAGCGTGAACGGCTATGGAATGTGGAGACGGCGGGCAACCTGACCATCACCACCCGCACCCGCGACAGAGGTCAATTGCTCCTCATGCTGAGTGTGAGCAATTCCACCCTCACCACCGAACAAACCCTGAATATCCCATTGGCATGTCCTGTACAGTGGTTTTTTGGTCCACCACCAGAAGAATGTCCAGAAACCGATGCCCAACAAACACTCATCATTGAGCAACAATTTCAGAGTGGGCGCATGGTGTATATTGGCATCACCAACACGGTTTATATCCTCTTTAACGATGGTGAATCGCCCAAATGGTTGCAATTTGAAAATCGCTATAATCCAGAAATTCATCCGGAGAGCCAAGAAAATTTTGTGCCACCGCCCAATTTCTATCAACCTATCGGCATTTTGGGCTATGTGTGGCGTGGCAACGACACGGTACGCAATCGCCTGCAATTGGGGACAAACGCCCAAATTAGCTTTGACGGCTTTATTCAAACCGCCTTCACCTTTAACAATGTCATCAGTTTGTATATCAGTAGTACCGATGCCACTGTCCTACGATTATTAGGCACAGGGAGTGACTGGCAAATTATCACTGCGCCATAGCTGATATTCGGGTGTAAAATAAAAGAGGGGCATGTGAACGCTTTTCACAGCCCTCTTTTTTTGTGAATAGAACAACAACGGCAGGATGAGTTATGTTTAATGAACCTGCATCATCATTTGATGATGACCTTGTAATCACGCGCAAAGTGCAAGCCCTCCCCACCGAGTCGCCCCAAGACGACCCGCGTTATGAGACGATTCGTACTGCTGTGGCAGAAATATTGCATATCGAAGAGGAAGTATTTGCATTAGAAGACAATCTTGCCCGTCAACGCTTGCAATTGGTCGCCCTTTCGCCAGATGCACGCTGGTTGATGTCGTTTAAGGGGAAATTGTCGCAAAATTCAGAGACCGCCTATGCTCAGTTGGATAGTGCCTTTGCATCATCGGGATTATTGCCGATGTTCCGCGAAGAAAAACGGAACGCCGATTCATCAGAAACGGTGCATATCATCCATGTATTGCAAGGACGTGCCACCCCGCCAGAGGGGGGTAATGCCCTCAGTGTGATATTATTCATCCTTACGGTGTTCAGTGTGTTGTATGTCGGGACACTCATGGCGATTAACGAAATTGCCAGTAATAACAATGAACCATTGGCATTAGAGATTATCAACAATCTACTGCCCAATCTATGGCGAGGTGCGCCCTATGCGGGGGCATTATTGCTCATTTTGGGGGCGCATGAGCTTGGGCATTATTTCGCCTCAAGGTTTCATAAGACATCGGCATCATTGCCCTATTTTCTACCATTCCCCTTTGGCATATTCGGCACATTTGGCGCGGCAATCCGTTTGCGTGAACCGATGCGAAATCGCAAGGGGTTGCTGGATATTGGCGCGGCAGGTCCGCTCATGGGATTGGTCTTTGCTATACCGATTGTCATCATCGGATTAGCCACGTCTACAGTGGATGTTATGTCATCGGGCATGGTAGAAGGCAATTCATTCATCTATGCCCTATCGAAAGTGATTGTGTTTGGGCGATTTTTGCCCGATGGCTACCAAGATGTGTATGTCAATCAAGTCGCATGGGCGGGTTGGACGGGGCTACTCATCACAGGGCTGAATCTTATCCCTGTGGGGCAATTGGACGGTGGGCATGTGTTATATGCCCTGTTGGGCAAACGCAGTAGCTTATTTTATTATCCGATTGTGGGTGGGATGTTGCTCCTCACTGTGACTATTGCACCAGAATTGCTCATATTCACCATTCTCATCATGTTCATCGGCAATCTTCATGCTGTGCCATTGGATGATATTACCCCCCTAGACACGCGCAGGCAACGGATAGCAGGCTTTACGCTGGTGATATTTATACTGGTATTCGTCCCTAGCCCACTCACACAGGTGGTTGTGAATGAGGGTGGCATAATCCCCACCGATAACCGTGATTTGATGTTTTTACCCGTGTTGATGAGCGTGCTATGGATGCGTCGGCAAAGCCTATCACGGGTGATGCAATTCATTAGGAAAAAATAGCCCGCTTGTGCTATGATATAACAATAGTAACCTTTATAGAGGATTTGATGGAAGAAGAATTTGTCGTTGGTACAATTGAACGCATCACCTTCTATAGCGAAGAAACAGGCTATGGTGTCCTTAAAATTATGCCCGAAAAACGTATTTCTGGTGTGAGCGCCCGCGATGGCACGATTACGGTCATCGGCAATATGCCCGAAATGGGCGTGGGCGAAGAGGTAAAATTTACTGGTGCGTGGATAGAAGACCCCAAATATGGCACACAATTTCGTGCCGAGATGGTCACGCCGATTGTCCCCACCAGCCTTGAGGGACTCAAGCGCTATTTGGGCAGTGGCTTTGTGAAAGGGATTGGTCCCAGACGTGCCGAGATGATAGTAGACCATTTTGGCAAAAAGACGTTGGATGTGCTGAATTCTGAGCCAGAACGCATGAAAGATGTCCCCGGAATTTCTGCCACCAAAGTGGATGCGCTCATTGAGGCGTGGAAAAATAGCATCGGCGCACGCGACACGATGATTTTTCTGCAAACCTATGGCGTGACTAGTCGCATGTCAAATCATATCTATAAAACATTGGGCAATGCCACCATCGCCAAAGTCAAAGGCGACCCCTATATTTTGGCGGATGAGGTGATGGGCATCGGGTTTATCAAAGCCGACCAAATTGCCCAACGCATGGGATTGGCAGCTAATTCGCCAGAACGCCTGCGGGCGGGGTTATATTATGCCCTCAATCATCTGGCACAAGAGGGGCATACCTGCGCCCCACGCGCCTTATTGCTCACCACCGCCCAAGAATTGCTTGGTGTCTCTGAAATCTCGGTTATCACGGGCATTTTAGAAAGCGAATTACGTGATGAAAATCTGTATAAAGAAAATATCAGCATCAACCGCATATTGACAGAATGTGTCTATTTGCCGATGTATCACCGCTCAGAAAAAGGCGCATCAGAATATCTCAAACGGACAGTGGTCACGCCATCGGTCATTTTGGGTAAAACGGAAAAACTCGACTGGGACACCTTTTTATCGCAATTAGCAAAAAGCAATGCGGTATCGCTCACGGAACAACAACAAGGTGCGGTCAAATCGGCTTTGCGGGGCAAGGTCTCTATCCTCACAGGCGGACCAGGGACGGGTAAGACGACTACCCTCCGCATGGTTATTAACGCGCTAGAGGCGTTAGAGTGCAAATATGCGCTGGCATCCCCCACAGGACGCGCCGCCAAACGTTTGGCAGAAGCCACCGGTCAAGAGGCGCAGACCATTCACCGCTTGTTCAAATTTAAGCCCGGTGAAGGATATAACATCAACCAAGATAATCCCCTCCCTGTGGATATGCTTATCATAGACGAAGCCTCTATGCTCGATATTTTGCTATTTTACGGTGTACTCGGCGGACTTTCCCCCAATACCCATCTGATGTTAGTGGGCGATATTGACCAGTTACCGAGTGTGGGTGCGGGTAATGTGCTAAACGACATCATCAGCGCCAGCGAAAAGAGCCAATTTCCGATTGCCGTCACACGCCTTAAGACGATTTTCCGTCAAGATAAGCAAAGTCATATCATCACCAATGCCCATCGTATCAATACGGGTGAAATGCCCTTTTTAGATAACCAGAGCGAAGATTTTTATTTCTTTGGCGAAGAAGACCCTGCCCAGTGTGCCGAGTTGATTGTGGATATTGTGCAAAATCGGATTCCCAACAAATTTGGCTATGACCCCATGACCGATGTACAGGTGATAGCACCGATGTATCGCGGGGCGGCGGGTGTTTTGGCATTGAACAAAGCCCTACAGACCACCCTCAACGGCAGTTATCGCAAAGCCGAAAAAATTATCGGTGGGCGCACCTTCCGCATTGGCGATAAGGTCATGCAAACCAAAAATAATTATGACTTAGAGGTGTTTAATGGCGATATTGGTTATGTGCGTGGGATAGATTTTGACGATAGCCTCATCGAAGTGAGCATAGACCGGCGCATTATCACCTACGATTTTTCGATGGCAGAAGAACTGCTCCATGCCTATTGCATTAGCACGCATCGCTCACAGGGGTCAGAATATCCTGTGGTGGTGATGCCTATCCTCACCCAACATTATATGATGCTCCAGCGCAATTTGTTGTATACGGCAATCACCCGCGCCAAAGCGATTGTGGTCTTGGTGGGGACACGGCAGGCGGTGAGCATGGCAGTGAAAAATAATAAGGTGTCAGAACGCTATACAGGGTTATGGGGGCGCTTGGTCAACGATTAGATATAAACCAGACACCCTTGTGCTTCTAGGCGCAACATCTCTGGCGATTTTTGGATAAAGCCGTTCCAGCGCACATCTAATTTTTGCAGATGGGGTAAATCCGCGATGCTATCTGGCAGGTGATTCAACCGATTGCCACGCAAATCCAGATAGAGCAGGTTGCTCAATGCCCCGATTGTCTCTGGAACCGTGATGAGCGCATTATTCCGCAGGTCCAAAATCCGCAAATCGGTCATATTTCCAATCGTATTCGGCAATTCGACCAGCGCATTATCATGCAGATAAAATTCGCGCAGGCGGGTTAATTGCCCTATTGTATGGGGTAAATAGGTGATGTGATTGCGATACAGACGCAATTCCACCAGATTCGCCAAATCCCCAATGGTCGGCGGTAAATCGCGCAGGGCATTATCGGTCATGCCAAAATATGTGAGACTCAATAGCGCCCCAATCCACTCTGGACACGCGGTAAACGCATTATCACTGGCATAAAAAAATGCCATCTGGGTTAAATTTTGGAGCGATGCGGGCATATCCGTCAGCCGACAATGCGCGATGTCGAGTGTATGCAGGTGAATCAGTTCCCCAATGGTAGCGGGGATGGTGGTCAGGGGGTTGGTATCTATAAACAGGTGGGTGAGTGTTTTGAGCCTGCCAATTTTTGGGGATATATCGGTAATTTGATTGTCGCCCACCGATAACAGACGCAACTGGGGCAACTCCCATAGGGCTTCTGGCAAGGATGATAACCGATTTTTGCGGATACTCATGCTTTGTAGCGTGGATATGAGCATATCGGCGGGGATGTGGGTGAGATGATGGTCATCTAGCGCGATTATATGGGGCATAAACACATCGTCCTATGTGCATCGGGAAAAAATGGCAATGGCGGAAATACGATTTTATCCGCCATATTAGGTCACACAGATTTATGCGTTTTCGAGATATGTCCGCAAGAACCACGCCATTTTTTGGTGGTCTTGCAACAAGCCTGTGAGCATATCTTCTGCGCCCACATCATCCAATTCATCGAGTGCGTCAATATCGCTCCGCAAATTACGTACCATCGCTTCATGGTCACTGTGCAAATTGGCGACCATGCCGTTGGTATCTGGCAAAGTGCCATCACCTTCTTGCAGGCGTGCCGTTTTGATAAAGGCGCTCATTGTGCCGAGTGCGGGTGCGCCATACATCCGCACCCGTTCTGCTAATTCATCAATGGTCGCTTCTAATTGGGTATATTGGGCTTCAAATAGGGCATGAAGCGGTGCAAAACTCTGTCCGGTCACATTCCAGTGATAATTGCGGAGTTTGGTATAGAGTACCATTTCATCAGACAAAGCCGTCAGTAAAATTTTGACCACACTGCTCACAACTTCTTCATCCAACCCAAGATTTGGCGTTATCATATTTTTATCGGTCATGTTGACTATCTCCTTTAATAAAAAGCCTTATCTTGTTATTGTAGTATCCCAAGATTAGATTCCCAATAACATTTTTAAGAGATTCCCGCAGGCAATTGCGATATAATAGAATATCAAACTTTAGTACGATTATTTTTTTAGCCCCGTGTGCGACTCAATCAGCCGAAAGGATTTTTTCTTTTATGGAAACCTCACCCGATAAAATTGCCTATCTAGCCGACCAACTTGCCGATTTGCGTCAACAGGGGTTATTCAACACCATCCGCACAATAGATAGCCCAATGGACGGGCGTATTGTCGTAGACGGCAAGCCTGTACTCAATTTTTGCGCCAATAATTATTTAGGGCTGGCAAATCACCCGCGCCTCAAAGAAGCCGCCAAACGCGCCATAGATACACATGGCATTGGACCTGGGGCGGTGCGGAGTATCGCTGGCACGATGAGCCTGCATGACCAACTCGAAGAACGCCTCGCACAATTCAAAGGGGCAGAGGCGGTTGTCACCCTACAGAGTGGGTTCACCGCCAATCTCGCCACGATTCCCGCATTAGTCGGACAAGGCGATGTGATTTTTTCGGATAAGCTCAATCATGCCAGCATCATAGATGGCTGTCGGCTTAGTCGTGCGCGGATTGTCGCCTATGAACACAACGACATAGCCGATTTACGCCTAAAAATTGCCGAAACAACCGAATACGGGCGCAGGCTCATCATCAGCGATGGCGTTTTTAGCATGGATGGTGATATTGCCCCTCTGCCAGAACTGGTACAGGTCGCCCAAGAACACAATATTTTGCTCATGGTAGACGATGCTCATGGCGAGGGTGTTTTGGGCAGAGGCGGGCGCGGGATTGTTGACCATTTTGGGTTACATGGTGTAGTGGATATTGAAGTGGGGACGATGAGCAAGGCATTTGGTGTGGTCGGGGGAATTGTCGCAGGCAAGCGTGAACTCATTGACTGGATAAAGCAACGGGGCAGACCCTTTTTATTTTCCAGCGCCATGACTGTCCCCGATGTGGCGGCGTGCCTCGAAGCGGTGGATATTTTGGAAGAATCGGAAGAATTGGTCACACGCCTATGGGCAAATGCCGATTTGCTCAAGCGAGAATTATCGGCAATGGGGTTTGATATTGGTCAATCTGCCACACCGATTATCCCCCTGATGTTGGGTGATGCTCATCTGGCACGGGAATTTAGTAAGCAGTTATTTGAGCGGGGCGTATTTGCGATGGCGATAGCCTTTCCCACTGTGGCGCATGGCAAGGCGCGGATTCGCGTCATGAATACCGCCGCCCACACCCAAACCGATTTAGAAGAAGCCCTACACGCCTTTGAATCTGTCGGAAAAGCCCTAAAGGTCATTGGATAAATATGAAAATCATCGAAAAAAACAAGCATATTGTTGCATATTATGAGAAACTAGAGGAATTGCGCGGGGTACGCCGACTTACCGTAATCAGCCTGCGCGAGCCATTCAAAAATTTACTCGATGCCATCAAACCGAAAGGATGGCAGTTTATCGCAGAGAAAACGGTTGATGGGGCAAGCCGTATTATTCACCCCGATGCCACCTTGCGCGATGAAAATAGTTTTCCGCGTGGCTATTGGGAGGCAAAAGACCCCAAACTCGATTTGAGCGCCCAAATTGATGTCAAAATTGAGCGCCAATATCCCCTCAAAAACACCATTTTCGAGAACACCCAACGCGCCGTGTTATATCAGGCGGGGAAGGTGGTGGCAGAATTTGACATCACCCAACCCAAAGAACTCGCACGGCTATTAACCCTCTTTTTTGACTATGAAGAAGTCGTCATCGCCAATTTTAAGACAGCAGTCGCCCGTTTTCGTGAGGATACGCCAGAACTCGCATCGGGGTTACGCGGAAAATTAGAAGAGGCGCATAAATCCAACAGCAAATTTATCAGCGCACATGCCCAATTTATGGAAATGTGTCGGACATCGCTCAACCCCGCCATCACCCGCCTAGCGGTGGATGAAATGCTCATCCAACACTTGCTCACCGAGCGCCTCATCCGCAAAGTGTTCGATAACCCTTATTTCACCCAACGGAACATCATTGGCAAAGAGCTACAAGGCGTGATTGATGCCTTCACATCCAAGACGTTTAATGCCGATGAATATTTGGGCAAATTGGAATATATTTATCGTGCCGTAGAAGATGCCTCTAAGGGTTTGGATTATGCCGATAAGCAGGCATTTCTGAACACCGTCTATGAGCAATTTTTTCAGGGATACGCCATCAAAACCGCCGATACACACGGCATCGTCTATACGCCACAACCGATTGTGGAATATATGTGTTCTGCCGTAGAAGAGGCATTACACACCGAATTTGGGTTGTCATTAGCAGACGAAACCGTACACCTCATAGACCCTTGCACAGGCACGGGTAATTTTATGGTGCATTTGTTGGAGCGTATTCATAAGACCACCCCAGATAAACTGGAAGAGGTCTATCTCAATCGGTTATATGCCAATGAGGTAATGTTGCTCCCCTATTATGTGGCGAGCCTGAATATTGAACACAAATTTTATGAATTGTGGGGCGAATATCACCCGTTTGAGGGGTTATGTTTTGTAGATACGTTGGATATTGCCCAAGCGCAACAATTGAGCCTCTTTAGCGAACAAAACGCCCAACGGGTGCAACGCCAAAAAGATGCACCGATTACCGTCATCATTGGCAACCCACCCTATAATATCGGTCAACTTAGTGAAAACGACAACAATAAAAATCGTGCCTATCCCGTGATTGATGGCAGAATTAAAGCCACTTATGCCAAAGAATCGCAATCTGGCAACAAAAATAAACTCTACGATGCGTATGTGAAGTTTTTTCGGTGGGCATCTGACCGCCTCAATGGGCGTGATGGCATTGTCTGTTATGTGACAAACAATAGTTTTGTGGATGCAATTGCCTTTGACGGCATGAGAAAACAATTGCTTGAAGATTTTACGACTATTTATCATGTGGATTTACATGGTAATGTACGCCAAAATCCCAAACTAAGTGGAACAACACATAATGTATTTGGGATTCAGGTAGGAGTGGGTATCACTATTGCTATCCGCTCTACGAGACATGAAGCAAGTCGGTTATTTTACCATCGTGTGCCAGAATTTTGGCGCAAAGAAGAAAAATTAGGCTTTTTACAAACTGCCTTAAATAATCCATTCCAATCAATACCTTTTCAAGTATTGCAACCGAATACCAAAAACGAATGGATTATTTCCGATACAGATGATGAATATGCCTCTTTCATCCCACTTGGCACAAAAGCCACCAAACGCGCCAATAATGGGAATGGCAATGGGATTTATGCTATTTTCAAAACATTCTCAAATGGCATCCAGACCAATCGTGATGATGTCATGTATGATTTTACGCGACGGGAACTCATTCCGCGTGTAGAAGAATTTATCGAAAACTACAATCAAGAGGTGGATAGATATAAACGGACTGGCAAAAATGCCACAGGCAGAGACCTTGATAATTTTGTTAAATACGACAAAATCAAATGGAGTAGCCGACTCAAAGAAACCCTCCAACGGCTAGTTTATGCCGAATTTGCAGAAGAAAAAGTGCGTTATTCGTTATATCGTCCCTTCACCAAGAAATATCTCTATTTTGATACGATTCTCACACATCGGAGAGGTTTATTTCCACAGATTTTCCCCAATCAACAAACTGAGGTGGAAAATCGTGTTATTTGTGTGCCATTAAAGGGCAATACTAAACCATTTCATGTTTTGATGACGAATATCATTCCAGATTTGCATCTCACAGGCGATTCGCAATGCTTCCCCTTCTACGTCTATGATGAAGATGGCACGAATCGGCGCGAAAATATCACCGATTGGGCATTAAAGCAATTCCAAACGCATTATAACGATAGTAGCATCACCAAATGGGAAATATTTTATTACACATACGCCGTGTTGCATCACCCCACCTATCGAGAAAAATTCGCGGGTGTCCTCAAGCGCGAATTGCCCAGAATCCCCAAAGTACCCTCATTCAAGGCATGGGCAAAAATTGGGCAGGAATTGAGCTATGTGCATCTCAATTATGAGCAAATAGACCCGCATCCGTTGGCAATGCAATGGCGCACCAATAAGCCTGTCTCGCAACGGGTGGTCAAAATGCGCCTAGAGAAAAAACCCGATAGTGCCGATGTGTTGGTGAATGAGTCGTTGCGCTTGGCGGGCGTGCCGTTGCGTGCCTTAGACTATCAATTAGGTGGTCGGAGCGCGTTGGAATGGGTGATTGAGCAATATCGGGTGAAGGATGATAAAGACCCCAATTTGTATAGTGAGGATGAAGGCTATATTGTGGGGTTGGTGGGGCGTGTGGTAGCGGTGAGCCTAGAGACCCTGCGCCTGATAGATGCGCTAGGGACGTGGGAGGGGTAAGCCCCTCTCACGGGATTTTGCACACGCCTTGCTCATCGCATAACGCTTCTTCCGCCTCAATTTTTTCTAAATCCACACCGAATAGGCGGTTAATGGCATACCGATTTTTGGCGATAAACCGATACATGCGCACACCCACCCAATCCCCAATGATTGGCAGGCGTAAAATCGCCCACAGGGGCAATGTGAGGGGCATGGCGCGGAACATCCGCCGTGTACCATAAAACCCCACAAATATCCGCCCAGAGGGGTCTATCACATGAATTTCACCCATTGTCTGCTCATGATTCAGTTGTGGAAAACGGGATTGCATCGCCTCTTGCTGGTGCAAATCCAAAAATTCCACCCGTCCAAACCAATCTAGGGCGCGGACAACACGGCGGGTCGTGTTACATATCACACAATAACCATCATAAATCGCTGTTAACATCGCTTGCCTATTCTACACCATTCTATTATCATCATCTTATCAAAAATTTATTGGCATTAGATGAATAATTTTGCGTTCTTATACATTTCATAGACAAGGATATATGACCATGAGCGATAAAAGTCCTGTCCAAGCCGATGCCCGCACCAAGCGCATTGTTGAGGATGAATACGAATACGAAGTCACGACAGAAGGGCGCGATGGCTCTGGTTGTGGGTGGGGATTATTGGGGTTGGCGGGATGTTTGGGGATTCCTGTGGGCATCATCGCCTTCATCGTCATCGGCGGGGCAAATCTTATCGGCGGTTTTTTTAATAGCATTGGGCAAATTTTTAACCCGCCCCCACCCGTCTACGACACTGTATCTACCATTGCGGTATTAGAGAGTATCCGCCAATTATCCCAATTGACCACTGTAGAGCGCAATTATTCGCGTACTATCACCACCACCCGCGAATTGCCAGAAGTCCTGCAATTGCTGTATTCAGACCGGTTGGTTTATTTTGCCGTGACCAGTATTCAGGCGGGCATTGATATTGGTCAGATTGGCGCAAATGATATTATCATCAATGGCTCAACGCTCACCATTATTTTACCCCCACCAACGCTCACCAATTGTTTTATAGATGAAAGTGCAAGCCGTGTTATCTCGCGGGATACAGGCGTTTTTGCCAGCCCCGCGCCCAATATCGAGAGTGAAGCGCGGATTGGGGCATTATTTTATTTCCGTGACCTTGCCGTTGATGAAGGCATATTAGCCGAAGCCAGCGCACAAGCCAGAATCACCCTACAGGCATTATTTACATCGGTGTTTAGCATCTATCCAGAGTCGCCCATCGAAACAATAGAGGTGATTGTCCAAGAAGCCAATATGCAAAATATGATTTTCACCGATTCGTGTGCGCCGTAAAATCTAAAAATTGCTCAATGGCGGTGAGTGCCTCATCCACACCCACACCATTGCGTTCCCAGTCCCAGTCATCACCTGTCCCTGCTACACCCTGTGTGGGCAATGGGACAGGTTTCCATATTGCCAGCGCATTGGGTGAATAAGGCGCATAGCGTTTTGGCGATGACGGACCCAAAATCATCACCGTTTTTCCGCCAGCACCCGCCACCAAATGGGTTAGCCCTGTGTCGTTGCCAATATACACCCGCGCCATACGCCCCAATGCGCCGATTTGCATCAGGCTGAGTTCCCCCGCCCAATTGTGATAGGGAATAGCCAGATGGTCTATCACCGCTTGGATAATTGGCATATCGGTTTTTGCACCGATAAGAATGAGGGAGATATTATCGTCACATAGGGTTTCTGCGACTTTGGCAAAATGCGCGGGCAACCAGCGTTTACTGCTCATGACCATCCCAGGGTTTGCCCCACCACCCGCATGAATCACGATATATGGCGCAGAAATGCCGTGTGCGATGAGCATGGCTTGAATCATTTTTTCGGCATGAGAGGGAATATCCACATGGGTAAAAATATTATCGGTGGTGATACCAATCGCCTCCGCGAGACGCAGATAAATCGCGCCTTCGTTGACTTCTTCGTCTGGATGAACAGCCACCCGCACCGTATGGGCAAATCCACGACCATCACTATCGAGTCCAACACGGTGTTTAATTCCCGCCAACCATATCGCCAGACCTAAGAGTGGGGAACGGTCTGGAATGAAGGCTAAATCGGCTTTTTCGTGGCGTAATTGTCTGACCAAGCGCCCTATCCCACGCAGGCTTTTAGCGGGGTTGGCAGATACGCCAATATTGAGCAGATGGTCTATTGCCACCTGCCCCTCTAGCGCCCCCATTGACCATTCCCCCACCGCAAAGGTAATATGTGCCTGTGGATAGGTCGCCCGAATCGCCATAAGTAACGGTGTAGTCATGACCACATCACCGATACAACATGGCTTGAGGATGACAATTTTTTGCGGATGAGTCGGCGGGGATGATTGACGAAATCCCCGCGCCGAAAGCCGATATAACCATCGCATCATTGTATTATGGGGCGAGGGTTGGATTGGTATCGAATGGAATCACGATAGCGGGTATGCTATGGTCAATAAATGGGGTGGGTGTGGTCTCACGAAAATTGACCACCACTTCTTGGTTGGCGTTAGTGGTCAGCACCACAGCGATGATAATAATCACAAAGACTGTGGCAAACAGGGCTATCATTTGCATAAAACTTAGACCGCGTAAAAATTCCATGAACTATCCTTTTGATAGACAAACTGATTGAATGACTCTATTTTAGCAAACAATCGTCCTATAGAAAACACACTAACTCATTTTGTCCACTGGGTAAATTGGACTAGTGCTTGTCTACGAATCATTATCATCACCCCAATCCCCAGCAATAACCCTGCCCCAACCAAAAAGCCTGTAGGGATATTGGTGGCGCTGATAAGTGGTTGCGAGATAAATGGGGATGTAAATTGCCCCAAAAACACCGATGTGGCAAATCCGCCAAAGACGCGCCCGCGTATGGCGATGGGCGTTTGGTCTGCCAACCACACATTCAAATTGGGGATGAGTAAGCCAATCCCAAACCCACTAATGGGCAAGCCGATGATAACAAATAACCAGTCTTGGGCGATGCTTACCAAAATATAGCCCACACCCGTCATCAAAAAAGCCACTATCACCAATGTGAGGTGGTCATAGCGCACGGCAAACCACCCCGATAGCGACGATGCCAACGCGAAAAATAAGGTCATCCATGCGATTGTCAACCCACTTTGTGATGATGAGGCTTGCACGAGGGTTTGCAGATGAAATGGCAACTGGGTTGGCACAATGTAAAAAATGGCTTGAATAAAAAATAAGCACGCATAGACAAAAATCATCAACCCAATGGGCATTTTGGTGATGAAAATTTCTTGGGTCATGGCTTTGTTCAGCGTCATTTCATCGGACGGCTCATATAAAATGAGCAGGATGAATGGCAACACAACAAACGCCATAAAATAGATGAGGAACGGAGCACGCCAACTGGTATCTGCCAGCAAACCGCCCAATATGAGAAAAACTGTCCCACCTAACCCAGAAAATGCCGATTGAAACCCCAAAATTTGGGCGCGAGTCTTGCCGATATAATAATCGGAAATGAGCGTACTCACACAGGTCATAATACCTGCCACCGCTAACCCCAAAAATGCCCGTCCCACCAAAATCAGGGGCAAGCTATCTATAAAAAATCCCGATGTCCCCGCCATGCCATAGACCATCACCGAGAGCATTAACAACGATTTTCTGCCCAATTTATCTATCAGATATCCCGAAATCGGCGCACCAATGACGATAAATAACGCGGGCAACGTGAGAACTAGACGTACCCAAAAGGCAACATCATCCACCGCAGAAAAATGGGCTTGCATAGCGGGTAACGATGGCGAAAGCGTCGCCCCTGCCATCACCGTAAAGGTGCTGGTGACAAGCAGTGTCGCTTTGATGAGCAGATTATCAGCAGAATCTGACTGAATGGCATTTTCCATAAATAATTTTCCCTCTCATGAGATACGCTATCCTTTAGAATAACGGATAAACACTTATCTTACGGCAAACTCGGCAAAATTCCTTAGTCCATATTTATTCTTCACAGTGTAAAATAGCCTGTGGTGAAAAATATTTTTTTATGAGGAGTCGTGATAATGCGCTTAGGGCTAAACTTAAATTATTCTGGTGCAAAAATGGAATTGCCAATGGAACTCATCCACGAGGCAGATAGACTTGGGTATTATGCGGTGTGGTCGGCAGAGGCGTATGGGTCGGATGCGGTATCGCCCCTCGCATGGATTGGTGCATTGACCAAAAATATCCATCTGGGGACGGCGATTATGCAAATGCCCGGACGCACACCCGCCAACACTGCCATGACCGCCATGACGCTAGACCAATTATCGGGTGGGCGCATGTTACTGGGGCTTGGCTTAAGTGGACCGCAGGTGGTGGAAGGCTGGCATGGGGTATCGTATGGCAAGCCGTTGGTCAAGACCCGCGAATATGTCGCTATTATCCGCAAAATCTTTGAGCGCAAGGAAGCCCTTGTGCATGAAGGCGAACATTATCGCATACCCTACGCGGGGGAAGATGCCACAGGTCTTGGCAAACCCCTCAAGAGTATTTTGCACGGGCGGGCAGATTTGCCAATTTATTTAGCATCCATCGGACCCAAAAATGTGACGCTCACCGCCGAAATTGCCGATGGCTGGTTGCCCATTTTCTTCTCGCCAAATGCCTATGACACTGCCTATAAGCCCTTTTTGGAAGAAGGCTTTAAGTTGGCAGGCAATGGCAAAAGCATTGCCAATTTTGATATTGCCCCAACTGTGCCTGTGGTGGTAGATGATGACCTAGAGACGGCGTTTAACCAAGTAAAACCCATGTTGGCGCTGTATATTGGTGGTATGGGCGCACGGGGCAAAAATTTCTATTTTGACCTCGCATGTCGCTATGGATTTGAAGAAGCCGCCGTCAAGATTCAAGATTTGTATCTGGCAGGGGATAAAGGCGAGGCGATGATGGCTGTCCCAGATGCGTTGGTGGATGAAGTCGCCTTATGTGGCACACGCGCCCGCATCAAAGACCGTCTCCAATTGTGGCAAGCCAGCCCCATCAACACCCTAACCATCCCCGCATTAGACATCAATGTTGTCCGTATGATGGCGGAATTGGTTTTATAATCATATCGTTTAGGCGGGCGAGAAATATCTCGCCCCACCAATCTGTTATAGGAAAAAATAATCGTGACCCCAAAATCTCTACTTGTCGTACCTGTTTCTGCACCTGTGCAACAAACCACCTTTAATCTGATGAATACCATCCTCGATGCCATTAGCGATGAGGGCGAAAATTTGCAACATGGCGATGTGTTGGCGATTAGCAGTAAATATGCCGCCATCAGTCAAGGGCGCATTGTGGCGCTAGATGCGGTGCAAATCACCCCACAGGCGCAAGAAATTGCCACCCGCTATCACATGAATCCGCAACTCACCCAATTGGTCATACAAGAAGCAGACCATATTTTTGGGGGAATCACCCACGAATTTAATGGGGTACAAGTGGGATTTTTGCTCACCCATAAAAATGGGGTTATCTCGCCTAATGCGGGGTTAGACCGTTCTAATATCCCCAGTGGGCAGGTGGTTTTATTGCCAAGTGAGCCGTATGCCCTCGCGGAACAAATCCGTCTGGCAATTTTTGACCGTCTGGGGATTAAAGTCGGCGTGATTTTGACCGATAGCTGGTTGATGCCCGGTCGTTGGGGGACAACAGGTGTGGCAATTTCTACCGCAGGCTTTCACCCCATACAAGATGAACGGGGCAAGCCCGATTTATTTGGCAATCCGATGATGGTCACACAACGCGGTATTGCCGACCAAATTTGTACCTGCGCCCAAATGGTTATGGGAGAGACAGCAGAAGCCCGTCCGATTGCCATTGTTCGCAACACAGACGTTATCATGACCGATGACCGCATTAATGTTGAAGATGTGGCAATCCCGTGGGAAACGTGCATTTATGTGGGGTCATTGACCAAAGGCGCATTATAATCCCCATACTATATACCTGTTTGCACATGCCGATAATCGGGGTTAAAATGAGTGAAATTATTTGATATTTTGAGAGAAAGCAATTAACTCATGGCAGATAAAGCGAATATTTCATATCCCGATGTATTTGGACATATCACCGATACAGAACGGGTTACTATAGGCATGGTGCAAGTAGCTCTTGCCACCCGTCCGCGTATTGTGCAAGCAGGACGACAATTTGAGGTGATTTTGCTCATGCAAAATACCAGCGATTCCCCCACAGAGATTACCGTCAGCCTCCAATTGCCAGAAAAAGACCATGCAGGCAAAAAAGGGCGCTTTATTATGGGGCAAGATAAATTGGTGGTGGGGCTTGGGGCGGCAGAAGTGGGTTATGCCATGATGCCCATGTCTACCATGCCCGATTGTGCGGTGGGCGAAAATTATATGATTGGCATGGATATTTCTGTCAAAGTGAGCAATCCAAAAGCCAACCGTGTGCGCCCCAATAGTGGCGGGGTAGCCTTTAATCCGCAAAAAGTCACTGATGAGATAAAAGAAAAAATTGAGGACTTGCGTAAACTCAAATTTTCCACCCAAAAACGTGGTTTTTTGCGTGCCACCGCCATCGAGACCCCCATCACCGTCATGGAAGGCAAAATTGGCAAACCCCCTAGCCTACAAGCCCAATGGGTCAGCCTATGGACACTGGAAAATCAAGAGGACAGCGAAATTTTGCTTGATAAATACAGCGAAATTATCAAGCTCAAAGTGTTGCCATCGCTCAAAAAAGAACGCCTATATGAGCCATTACTCGCCAAAACCATCGAGACATTCCGCAAGGCAGGGTATCCACTCACACCGATTGAAGCGAGTTGCACCGCCCGTCTGATGACGCTCATCCTCGAATTTGCCCATCCCAGTTCAAAATATGGGAGCATCGTGGCGGGCGAATTTGATGTGTCGGGTATGTTCAAAATGCGCGAAAAAGATAAAAAAGCCCAACTCACCGATACCAGCGAGATACATATCGCCCTGCCAAAATGGTTGCAGGGGTATCTAAAAATTTTAGTCCAAGATGAACGCATGGGCGGGGTTGCGCCCAAAGCCATCCCCCACTTTTTGTTTGATGATTTGCTCACCGATGCCCTAAGCTATGCCTTTCGCCTTGTTCAGCGCGATAGTGGCGAAAATCTGGGGACCGATGAAGATATGGCAGAATTTGCCGAGATTATCGTCACCAAGCTCAAGACCAAAGGCGAGATGGATTTTAGCTATGCCTATTTGCCGTTGATATTAGGCGGAATTATCGTCACCGACCAAGTGCTGTTTCCAAACGAAAAACTGGCAGACATCATGAAAGAGATGCGGAAGATGGTCGAAGCGCGTGAAAATGAGCGCAATGAAGAAAATGAAGCGGTGTTCCGTATGGCAGAGTTTGTCTTGGCACAGACCCTCAAAAAATATGGCATGTTAGATAATCGGATATAAAGCACCTGCGGGCGACATAGATAACTGTGTCGCCCTCATAATGAGAGGAAATATGATGCAAGAAGTTATACGTTGTGAATCTTGTGAGGGGTATGGCTGGTTTGAAGATGAATTTACAGGCGAAGCAGGTGATTGTGATTGGTGTGATGGGGTGGGTTATGTCTATCGGGTCAATGGGATGGATAAAAAAATTCCTGCCGCCGATTATGGCGCGGTAGCCGATACACTCGAACATCTCGAAGAAACGCGCCTGCGTGAACTAGGCTATCAGGGGACGGCTAAACACCCTCGTGACCAAGCCATCCGCAACCAAACAGGCGATGACTCGCTATAAGTACATAAGGCATGACGCGCACCATGCCCGCACACCATTATTTGTCTTGTTGCGCCAAACTTCTATGAAATTCGTTGATGAACATCAATGCCTGCGCCATATTATGCACAATGCGCTTGCGTTGTTCACCAGGGGTAATATTCATGGCGATGCTCACTTGTTGTTCTTGGCTGACCGATTTGACAATCATTGCCACAGGCATACGGCTTAAATCAATTCGGGCATTAATCGCCATAGACCCCTTTTGAGTAGAAGTGAGGTTGCTCAGGGTGAATTTTTGCACATCGCAAAAATCGTATACCACCCCGCGCACACCAGATGTCCCGCGTGTTTCTACAGAATGAAATAACCACGCATACATTTTAAGTGTGCTTTGTGCGGTGAGTTCTTTGTGATATGAGACCAATATCAGCTCATTGCGACTATCATAAGTAATTTTGAGGGTGGGAGTATTCAGTGGCTCTAAATCGGTTGGTTTTAATATTTCATCGGGCATAGTAAACCTTTCTAAAAAAATATTTTTACTTTGTTGATATTTAGTATAGCGCACTTTGCATTTTGTATGGTTATAAGATCGTTAGTCTGATGATTTATCATCAATCGGACCGATATGCGCCGTCCGATAGCCAAACGGATAGGTGCGTGTTGCCCGATTGGTCAGCCGATACGGGGTTTTTCGTGGTGGCGTGAGCCGTATTATCTGCCGTAGCAAATGCAACCCATAATGTGACCCCATCCGAAAGATGCTGGCGGGTTTTTCATAGCCAAACGCCTCACGCAAAGGCTCATCGAGCAGGCTATAAATCACTTGTCGGATAATGGGATGTAACGGTTTGGGATACCACCCCAAAAAAACACGCATAGTCGCCTCTCCCACTTGGTGATTGGTCGCCGTATAGCGAAAATTCTCACGTTCATAAGCGATATTAAATGCCTCAAATTCGGCATAGGTCGGGGGAATGTGTTTGATATTCATGCGCGTGCCGACCTCACGCCAAAAATAATAACTCGCAAGGCGTTCTGTGTTGTGTACCTCGCGCCAGCCATAACGCTCATTCCAACGAATCGGCTCATAGATGAAGGTGGATAGCACATATAAAAAATCTTCGTTGCTAATATCAAAACGCCCGTGTAGCCGATTCATCTGCTTAATGGCGACGCGTCCGCGCTCACTGTCATATCCATATTCGACAATTTCAGCGATGATAAGCGCCGTATCGTCATAACGCCGTTGACCATGATGCTCAAATTGGGCGGTTTTTGCGAGTAACTCCGATATACTCGGCACGGCATAGGTGCGAAACAGGGCAAATTCGAGGGCGCGTTGTGTGAGCCACGGATATTCATAAGCACCTGTCAGAAAAACAATTTGTTGATTATCAGTGATGGGGTCGAGTTGCTTCACTTGGTTAAGGATGGCATATCTGGACATAAAATTTCCTGTCATATAGCGATATAGTGAGTATAAATCAAAACGGGCAGAGCGCCTATCACCCTACCCGTCCATATATACCTATCATGTAGGCAAATTTTATAAAAAAATTAGACGGTGGCAGTTTCTTCGACTGCCACCGCTTCGATATCGAGGCTCACCTTGATGTCTTTGCCCACAAGCCAGCCACCTGCTTCGAGTGCGACGTTCCATGTGAGTCCA
>Ga0163154_10001962_pt1 | contig 30835 bp, 18 predicted proteins | sample OliLakLV19MP9P1_FD_148649 | JGI IMG/M metagenome (GOLD analysis project Ga0163154, IMG submission 148649) | Freshwater microbial mat bacterial communities from Lake Vanda, McMurdo Dry Valleys, Antarctica - Oligotrophic Lake LV.19.MP9.P1 | ecosystem: Environmental > Aquatic > Freshwater > Lake >... | reverse complement strand
GCAGCATATCTGCGCGGCGTGAGCGATTTCGCGGGCTTGACGGGTGTGTTGAGCGCAGACGGTACGGGCGAAATGTCGTCGGCAGACTTTGGTATCTACCAAGTTCAGAGTGCTGTACTCGTTCAGACGATGACGGGAAGTTTGGCTGAGGGCATCGTCACCCTCGAAGCGATGAAATAAGGTTTAACCTCACCCCCTCTCCAGACGGAGAGGGGGTTTTTTTATGTCCCCGTCGTGTACTGCATTCGGGTCGCCGCTGTCGCCTCGCGCTGTGCGGGCGAGAGCAGCGACCAGAAATCCGCTTCGCTCACAACGCGCCCCGCGCCCGAATCGGCATAGCGCCGCAGCCAGTCGAAGAACGCATCCGTCCCCAGTTCGGCTCGTAGTTGATGCAGCATCCGCGCGCCGCGCAAATACACCGCATTGATGTACTCCCGCGCCGATGTGAATTCGTAAACGCTGCTGTTCACGGGTTTGGCGTCGTAATCGCGCGGCAAGAACGTATCGACGCGGAACGTCCACCACCAATCCTTAAGTTCCGGGTGATATTCCTCGTAGTAGATGTATTCGCTGTAGGTTGCCAACGCTTCATCCAGCCATGGCGTGAGCGCCTGATCATTGCCGACGCGCGCGTACCACCACTGATGCGCCACTTCATGCACAGTGATGATCGTCAGATACGACGCTGGACTGCCCGGAAATGTGCGAAACCATTCCCCACCGACGAACACCAAATCGCTGAACTCCATGCCATCGCGGAAATCGGCTTGGATAATCACGAAGCGATCATACGGGTACGCGCCGAACAAGTCCGCATACATGCCGAGCGCTTCCGTCGCTACTTCGAGCAGATGCGCTGCACCATCAACCGGGACGTTCTCGCTGTTGACAAGCGCATCGTTGAACGTGTACGCCTCGACCGTCACACCGCCCTCCGTCTGGGCGCTGGCGACGCGATAATCTGGGCTGAGGCTGATGGTGACTTCGCGCGCGGCGTTATGGCGGATGCGCCAGCGTTCTGCGTCCACTTGGACGACCGTTCCCGGCGCAGCGGCGATCAAATCTGGCGGCGCGTTGGTGACATGCAGCGATACGTCCCAGTCCGCGATTCCATAGACCATCGGTTCGCCCACGAGTGCCGGATCGGGCGTCTGCCACGCACCATCTCGGTAGACGGCGACCGTCGGCAGCCATAAGCCGAGATTGAATTGGCGCGCGCTGTAGCCAAGATAGCCACTGGTGGCGCTCAGGACTTGCCCAATCGGCGTGATATTCAGCCGGAAGTCGAGTTGCAGCGCTAACGCGCAGCCCATATCGAGCGGGCTGGTCAGTTCCACATCGAGCCGCCGTCCGGTCAATTCATAGGCGGCGACCGTGGGCGCATCGCCATCGACGGTGTTTACGCCCTCAAGCGTGAAGATGCCCGGATAGCGATTCGGCTCAATCATGAATACGACCGACATCAGCGCGCTGCCGGTCGTATTGATCGTGCGCGTCCGTTGTTGGACGGCGACGGTGTGCGCGGTGTAATCGAGCGTCGCTTCGACCGTGTGCAGCGGGATCGTCGCTTCTTCGACGCAGCCCATCGGCGTCTCAGCGGTCGGGACAGGCGATGCTTCAATCGCTTGGATCGCGCGCTCGACCGTTGGTTGGAGCGGCGCGGCGGTTGGGAATGGGGCGGCTTGCACAACACGAACCGTCGTTGCGGTCGGAGGCTGCGTCGCGGGGATCGCGCGCCCTTCACAGCCTGCGATCACGATTGACGTCAGTAAGAGAAAATGAAACCATTTGGTCAGGATCATGAACCGTTTAATTCCTGTATCGCTCAACTTATCGTTACGCTTCAGCGCGCAGCCGCCGCGCCAACAGTGCTGCCACGATCAGCGCGTGCTGGCGGCGCGTGACAGACAAAAACTTTACCGTCGTCAGTCGCAAGGCGATGAAGAACAGCATTGTCATATAAATGCGCCATGACCGTGCCGCCTCGTCGGGTGTACCGCGCACAACGTGACGGCGAATCACCTTGATCGCGCGGTGTGCTTTCTCGATGGTTACGTCTTGGACGACTTCGGTCGGAATCGGTTGAAAGGCTTCGACAGTGAGCGATGCCGCCCATTTATACAGCGAAGCGATGTCGCTGCATTCGCAAACTTCGATGCGGAGCGACATTTCGAAGAAGGCATGATCACTGAATAACGGTGCGGCGTCAGCATTGGCGAAGTCGATCAGCCACGCATTATTTTGATCATCGATCAGCACATTATGAACGTGCAGATCGCCGTGATTGTTGGTCTCGGCGTAGCTGGACATCATGGGCGTATTGAGGGCGAAATCGACCGGATCGGGCAGCGCCATCATCCCGTCGAGCAGCAGCGCGCCGTCCTCGATGCGCAAACGCACGTCGCCGCTGGTGAGCGCGTCGCGTTTCTCGATCAACTCTTGCGGCTGTAAACGCAGGCGCGCGAAGAACAGATGGCGCAGATCGACGGCGGGATGTGGCTTGGCGATTTGATGTACCTGCCAACTGAGCGTCCGCCGGAACAAATTTTCGACCACGCCTTCGATGAACGCCGGATCGTTGGCACGGAAGTACTCCGCAAAATCACGGATCGCGCCGCCCAATCCTGCGTAGGTATAGACCATGCCGCCCAGACTGCGCGTCCGCCATGCAGGTTCAATCGCCGTCGGGACAAAGTTGCCTGCCATGCCGCGAATACACTTGCGATAACCCTTTACCTCGCGCTCAATCAAGGCGCACGAGCCGATTTTGGCGATGATCATATCGCCTTGTCCGCGCGCACCGCGTGGAATTGCCTTGAATACGATTGCGCGGCTGTACCCGCTGTAATCGGCGGTCACGGGTTCGATGGACAGATAATCCCAGTCCGCGAACAGCTTGCGCACGAGTTCATCGACTTCTTCGCGCAATTGATCGGTGGTGAGCATCCCGGCGACCCCTGTGCCGACGCGCTCGATCACCGCGTCCATGAAATCGGGCGGCGACTCGATCTCCAAGCGCAAATTGCAGTGATGCACCTGCCGGAATGCCTCGCGCACGGTATCGGGCAGATCGCGCAAGTTCTCTGCCGTCTTGGTGCGAAATCGGAAAGCGGGGGATGTCCACAGGCGGAACGACGACTCTTGATTGATGGTTTGTTCCATCGCCTTCAGCGCCGATTGCACATCGGAGGTCGCCGTGAGGATGATCACCGCCAAGGTTGGGTCAATTGCGTGCAGCGCTGTGATCAGCGCCAAGCCCGCGCGGTCATCGTTGTCGAAGTCGTTGAGGCGCAGATCAACGATGCCGACATGAAAGCGTTCCGTGCGCATGATTTCGAGCGCATCATCGGCGTTCGCGGCGGTGCGGACGTAAAACCCTTCGTCGCCCAACGATAATTCAAGCGCGCGTAATGCCATCGGATTATCGTCCACGACCAAAACGCGATAGGTGAAGTGATAGAAGGGCATGGTTTGCGTCATAGTTCGCCTCCAGATGAAACAGTTTGGACGGGGAGGGTGATGATAAAGATGGTGCCGTGCGCGTTGGTCGCTTCTAATGCAATTGTGCCGCCCATCTTGGCGAGGATCAGGCGGCTCAACCACAGCCCTAACCCCGACGATGGTATCCCGTCCTGACTGAGGGACGGCATCGGCTTGATGAACAAATTGGCTCGCACTTTCGGATCGATACCGGCACCATTGTCCTCGACACGCACGACGATTTGATCGGTGGTTATATCGTAGTTGCCGGAGAAAATTACGCGCGCATCCTCGCGCCCATAGACCGCGCGGCACGCATTCTCGACCAAGTTGGTGAAAATTTCGGTCAACTGCGCTTCAAACGCGATAAAAGCGGGCAGATCGCTGTCCAGATCGAGCGTGAACGCCACACCGCGAAAGCGAGAGGATGCCATTTCGACGATTTTCTGGAAGATCGCGCCTAATGCAATCCGCGTCGTCCCGCCCTCGGTCGAAAGTCCGCTGAGGCGTGAGATCAACGTCGAAGTGAAATTGACATTCTGTTCGATATCGTCCAAGATTTGTCGCACAGTTTCGTCGCGGACATCGATCCGGCGGCGCAGCCCCGCGACCAGCGGCGCGATGAAGGTCAACGTATTGTAGACGCGATGCTGGATCGCACCCATCGCCGTGCCGAGCGTGGCGACTTTTTGCGCGGCGATCACGTCGCTGCGTGCGGCACGATACAACTGTGCGTTGTAGAGCGCAATGCCCGCATAGCGCGCCAGCGGTACGAGGATATCTAAGTCGGCATCGGTGAAGGCGTATTCCTGTTCGGGGTGATACAGCGCGATCACACCGATGGTCTCGCCGCACGCGGTCATGGGTGCGCCCAGGTACGACGAAAAAATGACGGGCGCGGCGTTGTGGCGCTCGACTTCGGAGTACCATTTTTCGCCCGCCTCGCGCGTATGATGGATGAGCGGCTGTCCGTTGAGGATGATCCACCACATGCGGCTGGTGCCGCCCGCCGTCGGCATCCAATCATTGAGGCGGGTTCCGTTTTCGTACACCAGCCCGAAGCGGATTGGCTGCGTCTTGTCGTAGAGCGCGATATACATGTTGTCCGTGCGCATTAACGGGCGAAGCTGCGCACGGATCAGCGCCAAGACTTCATCTTCGTTCAGTTGGATGTTGGACGAGAGTTCGCGCCCGACTTCGACCATCGATTTCAGTTGCGCGTTGACCTCTTTGTTCTCCAGCGCGATGGCGGCGTAATCCGCAAGTGCTTGTAGATGGCTCAAATCTTCGTCATCATAGACCCATTCTTCGCTTGGATGATAAGCGGCGACTGCGCCCAAGACCTTGCTGCCCACCATCATCGGTGCGCACACCCACGAGCCGACGTTGAGCGTCAGCGCGGGATTCCAAGTGCGAAAGGCGCGCTTATTCGGCAGCAGCAGTGGCTTTTTCTCGCTCAGACTCCAATGGAGCAGCGTTCCGACACCGCTGGCGTCGGCGTGTTCGCGGATCGCTTCGTGCGTGGATGCGCTGCTGTCATTCGCGCCGCTGATGGCTTCGCCTTCATGAACCATCAGCGCATAGATCGGTTCATCGGTGCGACGGTTGTACAGCGCGATCACCATGTGGCGCGAATCGAGCAGATCGCCAGCGTGCTGATACAAAATCGCTAAGATTTGGCGTTCGTTCAGCGATGTATCGGACGAGAGCAGCCGTCCGACGCGGATCAACGTATCTAAACAGTACGATTTTTCTTTCGCCATGAGGTTCGTGTTCGCCCTGTTTCATCGTCTTTCAAATAATGATAGACTATTGTGTACGATACGCCATAGGTTATCACGTATGTCCCCAACCCCGATGTCGCCGGTTGATTATCAGCCGGTTATGGGCAGTTCCCCGCCGCCGCCCGCGCCGTTACCGAGCGCAGGACGCCGCCGCATCGATCCCAAACGGAGCAGCCGCGACCGTGTGCTGCTGTTGGTCGTGGGCGCTGCGGGCTGTGTCATTGCTTGGCTGCTGATTGTCGTGTTGATCCCAGCGGTGGCGGGCTTGACCATTATCCCAACAACGCCACTCTGGATTGCGATGATGGTGCTGCTGTTGTGGGTTGGCTTTGCTATATTGACCAACATCGATGAGCCGTTCTTCGCGCGCTTGGCGGCAACGGGCGCTTTTGCAACTGGCGTGTGGGCAGTGATCGCGGCGCTGTTGATGCTGGCGAGCGTAACACCCTTGATAGCAGGGTGGGTCAGCATTGGCTTGGTATGGTTTGTCTCGCTGACGCTGCCCGTGTGGGTCGTGGAGATTGAGCCGGGCGAAGTGCTGTATTTTCGCCCGATCACGCACCGCCCTTATAAATACGAATTGGTGAGCTGTCCGGTTCAGCGCATCGAGGCGGTCTTACAGCCGAACGAGCGCGGTAATCTGCGCCCCAGCGGCGCGGTGGCATCGATCTTCCAGTTCATGGATTCGGCGGCATCGACGCATCAAGTCTCGCAGATCGAACTCGCCATCGACTATCTGTGGGTGCGTCCAGTCGATGAACTGCGCTTGCTCTGGAAGATGGAAAAGAACATCATGGTCGAGACGCAAATCCGCGATATTGTCACGCGCGATCAGTCGGCGTTCACGCTGTGGCTGAAAGTCGGCGCGACGCTCGACCCGACCAAGATTCGCGGGCGCAATTTCTTGCTGCAAATCCCGCGCATCGAGACGCCCGCCAAACTTGAAGCGACGATGAAAGGGATCATCCAAGACAACGTTGACAAGGCGGCGCGCGAATACTTCATCCAGCGGTCGTCCGTCGAGGCGCGCGGCGAAGCGGGCGTGACGGGCTTTCGCTCGCAGGTGGCGACGTTATTGATCAGCTTGAGCGACAATCTGGGACTGACGTTCGTTGAATCGATGATCAATTCGACGCCCGTCCTATCGCAAGAACAGCGCGCCGCTGCTGACCGTGCCGCCGCTGCGCCAGAGTATGCGCGCGCAGAACTGGCGACGACCGACGCGCTGGTCGAGCGCGCGATGGGCGGCAGCGCGCCGCATCAACTTTATCTCTACACGCGCATCGTGGAGAAGGGCGGGCAGTTCCGCTCGGTTCCAGCCGCTGAACAGATGCCGCAGGTCAATCCGGTCGATCAATTCTTGTGGCGCGTCTCGCACAACGATGCCCAGTCATTAGAACTACTCCGCGCGATGGCGTCCGCCTATCCTGAACTGCCGCTGCCGCCTGCACTTGCGCCCTATGTCGCGGTCAGTGCGCCGCCGGCGCTGGCACAGCCGCTCGCGGCACTCCCCGCGCCCGCACCCGCGCGGTTGCGTCCGCCGGACGCACCCCCGCCGTTGGAGGCGACCCAGCCCATGATGCCGCCGGTGGGCGCGCCGCCGATGCCGAGCGGGGCGATCCCGGAAATGCCACCCGTGCAACCGTCCAATCTGCCCGAGTCGCCGTCACAGACTTCGGCACGTCCGCCCGCCACCCGACTGCGCCCCAATATCGATATTCGCGGGGCGATCCAGACGCGCCAGCGCCCGGATGGGTCGTATGAACCTGATTTTGACGATGATGATGAGGATAACTAAAAAAACATGGCAACCATTCCCTCGCCGCGCCAACCGCTCCCGGTGTGGTATCAAAAAGACGATTTGACCTATATCTTTCGCCAACTGCGCGCGGGCGAGTTTTGTTCGCTTGTCGGCATGGGCAGCGCGGGCAAGAGCAACCTCGTAAATCTCGTCGCCCGCGACGACGTGCGCGAACATTACATCCCGCGCGAAGAAGCCATGTCCTATGTGATTGTGATGCTCAATCCGCATCTGCTGATCAGCCTGAGCGACGATGCGCGCTATCATACCGGGCATGGTTGGGCGGGCTACGAAATGATGATTAGCCGTCTGCGGCGCAAGCTGATTTCCCAAGCGTTCTATCCGCATTTGCGCGACGCAGGGCGCGAGGATGTGATTAAGCAAATCGACAGTTATTATGCCCATTTGTTCGACAAGCTGTCCGCGACGGCGCAGACGGGCGTTCGCCAAGTTGAGAATGCGCTGTATGAAGTGATGGCGTTGGGCGAGGCGTGGCGTGTCACCTTCATCTTCGACGAATTTGAGCAGTTTATCGCCACGCTGCCGCCGGATTTTTTCCAATCACTGCGTGGGCTGCGCGATGAATATAAGGGGCGCGTGATGTACGTCACGACCAGCCGCCGCCCGCTGTGGGAATTGACCGATGAGGCGTTCCCCGAAGAAAAAGATCGGCTGGTCATGGAAGGTTTCGTTGAATTATTTCATGGCGGGATGCGCTATGTCAGCCCGCTCGATCTGCGCAGTGCCAGCGAGACGGCGCGACGCTTGGGTGAGCGGTATAATGTTCAGCTTGACGGACGCGCGCAAGAAAATCTGATCTCGGTTACGGGTGGACACGCGGGGATGCTGCGGCGCGGCTTCGTGCCGACGATGAAGCAGCCAGACGTGGCGCGCGACGCGGTGACGCTGATCAATCTGCTGCTGGATGATCGCGGCTTGTCCGATGAATGCGGCGTCCTGCTGCGCAGCCTGCCGCCGGGCGAACGGCGCGTCCTGCGGCAATTGTTGGACAATGAACCCGTCACCGATACGATGGCGTGGAAAAGTTTGGTCGATAAGCACATCGTCTACGAGGACAACGGGCGGAAAAGCTGGCTGATTCCGTTGTTGGCGGGGTGGGCGCGTAAACACAAGGCGGAACTCTAAATGCAGGTGGACAAGACCGCTTCGGCGGCGGGGTCGTCCAACCGGACGGCATGGCTCGATTGGATTCTCAAGCATACGCTACGCAGTCCGCTTCGATTGGCGGGCATCCTTTTACTGGTCTATTTGATCGCGCTGGCGCTCGCGCGGATCATTGGCGGCGACTACCGCCCGGATCAGTTCGCGCGTCAGTTAATCTTCGGCTTGGCACAGGGCAGCATCTACGCGCTGATCGCGCTTGGCTACACGCTGGTATACGGGATTCTGCTGATGATCAACTTCGCCCATGGCGAGGTGTTCATGGCAGGCGCGTACATCGGTTTCTTCGTGATTTCGGCGCTCGATAAGATTGGCTTGTTGGCGAATCAGACGTTGATCGCGCTGTTGATCACGATGTTCAGCGGCGTGGTGGCGTCGGTGATCGTCGCGCTGTTGTTGGAGCGCATCGCGTACCGTCCGCTGCGGAACGCGCCGCGCCTCGTGCCGCTGATCACGGCGATTGGCGCGTCGATCTTGTTACAGCAGCTCTTTTTGCGTTTGTTCGGCGTCAGCACGCGGCGCTATCCCGACGTGAATCTGTATGCGTTCCCACAGTTGTTCCCAACGTTGGAATGTGCCGACGTGAACGGCGAACAAATCTGTCGTGGTATCGATTTGATCGGCGGGCGCTACGATGTGGTCGTGTTCGGACTGGAACTGCGCATCTTGCCGATTCATTTCCTCGTGTTTTTCCTCGCGTTGAGCTTGATGGCGGCGCTGTGGTTCATCGTGCAGCGGACGCGCGTCGGCAAAGCGATGCGCGCGGTGGCGGAGGATAAATCGACAGCGGCGCTGATGGGCGTGGACGTGGATCGCGTGATCGTGATCACGTTTGTGTTGGGCGCGGCGCTGGCGGGGGCGGGCGGCGTGCTGTTCGCACTTTACAATCAGCAGGTATCGCCCTTCATCGGCTTCATTCCGGGCATCAAGGCGTTCACTGCGGCAGTACTCGGCGGGATCGGCAATATTCCCGGCGCGATGTTCGGCGGGCTGTTCTTGGGCGTGGTCGAATCGGTCGCGCCGTCGCTGTTGGGCTTGTCGCAGCAGTTGAAAGATGTGATCGCGTTCGGGATGCTTGTCCTCGTCTTGATCTTCCGCCCAACGGGTATCTTGGGCGAAGTCCTCGCACAGAAGAAGGTTTAGCATGATCCGCGACTCTGTGCGGTATGGATTGATCGCGGCGGTGGTCGCCGTGATCTTGGCGCTGTCGGGCATCTTCGCGTCGTTTGCCGGGCGCGAGGTGATCGAAGATCGGCTGAATCTCGACGCGGTGACGTTGGCGCTGATGGTGGGCGGCGCGGGCTTGCTCACGGCGGGACGCGCGCGAAAATACGGTGCATCCAGCGTCGTGATTGCGGCGCTGATCGGCGCGGTGATCGTGGGCGCGGCACTGGCGCTGTTGGTCGTGATCGAAGCCAACGTCGATCTGACGTTCGTGTTCCCGAACTTGGTCAACCCAATCCGTGAGACGCTCACCTTCGGACAAGACCTCGCGCCCGGACTGTTGATTTTGCTCGGCGTGAGCGCGCTGCTTGGACTGGCGGCGGCGGGCTTGGCGCGGCTCTCAGCGCGGTTGCGCGGCGCGATCCTGTTGGCGGCGATCATCACAGTGGTCATCGGCTTGTTGCAGCAGCAAATTCGCTACGTGATCGCGCTGCCTGATGCGCTGACTCTGGCGGTGGCGTTCGGGGTTGGCTACCTAGCGGTCACACTGATGCGTCCATCCGCTCCGGCAGCGCGCGGGATCATTGGCGCACTTTTGGGCGCGATTGTCGGCGCGATCCTCGCATTCGCTGCGTCGGGCGGGGCGCTGTCGGAGGACGGTTGGATGCGCGGCGTGGGATCAGCGCCCGTGATTCTGGCAGGGTCGATGATTGGCTTGATCGCGCTCTGCGCTGTTGTCGGCGCTGTTGGCGGGATTGTCACAGGGGCGGCGCGCACGATGCACAATGGCGTACTCCAACTCTTGGTCGGCGTACTCATTTTGGGCATCGCTAACTGGCAGCGCGGCAATACCATGAGCGATATCGGTGCGATCCTGACAGCGGCGCTGACGGTTGCGGCGGCGTGGCTCGTGCCAGCGGCGGGCGTATCGGCGGACGCGCGCTATGTGGCGCTGCCGCGTGTGGGTCAGCGCAACGTCGCGCGTATCGTGTATTTTGTCGGGCTGTTGGTGTTGATCGCCGCGCCGCCGTTCTTGGGCGTATATATCACCGATGTACTGAACCTTGTCGGGCTGTATATCATTCTTGGCATCGGACTGAATATCGTTGTCGGCTACGCGGGCTTGCTCGACTTGGGTTACGTCGCATTTTTCGCCGTCGGCGCGTACACTGCGGGCTTGTTGACGACCCCCAGTCTGTTGACATGCGGCGGCGTCCCCGCGCGCGAAATCGCGCCCGATCAAGTCGTCCAAGTCTGTACCGGAATCATGACGTTCTGGGAGGCATGGGCGGCGGCAATTGGCATATCCGCGTTGTTTGGCGTCCTGCTTGGCATCCCGGTGTTGCGCTTGCGCGGCGATTACTTTGCGATTGTCACGCTCGGATTCGGAGAAATTATCCGCTTAATCGTGCGCTTCGACGATTTCAAAGACTTGTTCGGCTCGGCGCAAGGCATCGCAAATATCCCGCGTCCCGTGATCGATTTGAGCGCGCTCAATCCAGCGTGGCGGGTCGAATTGACAGGTGCGAGCGGGATTTACTATTTGGTGTTGGGCGGAATTTTGGTCGCCATCTTGCTGTCGTCGCAGTTGTCAAAATCGCGTTTGGGGCGGTCGTGGATGGCGATGCGCGCGGATGAAGATGTGGCGCAAGCGATGGGCATCAATCTGACGCGGATCAAGCTGGCGGCGTTTGCGATTGGCGCGGCATTTGCGGGCATGGCGGGGGCGATCCAGTCTACGCGCTTGTTCGGCGCGTACCCCGACAGCTACACCCTGCTCGTCTCGATCAACGTCTTGAGCTTGATCATCATCGGCGGTTTAGGGTCGATTCCCGGCATTGCCATTGGCGCATTCGTCTTGGTGGGGCTGCCAGAGGCGCTGCGTGAACTGGCGGATTATCGCTTGTTGGCGTTCGGCGCGCTGTTGGTCATGGCGATGCTGCTCAAGCCGGAAGGGTTGATCCCGCCGTCGATCCGAAAGTGGAGCGAGGTCGCGTTCGAGCGCGGCTATCCGAAGAAGGACAATCCATGAACGATATTTTGTTGGACGTGCGTGGCGTCGTCAAGCGCTTCGGTGGGTTGATGGCGGTGCGTCGGGTCGATCTGTGTGTTCCGCGCCGCGCCATTGCCAGCTTGATTGGACCCAACGGCGCGGGCAAGACCACGTTTTTCAACTGCGTGACGGGCTTTTATGTGCCAGAAGAGGGCGATATTGTCTTTGCGGGCAAATCCATTCGCGGTGCATCGACCGACAAGATCATGCAGCGCGGCATCGCGCGGACGTATCAAAATATTCGACTGTTTAATGGCATGACCGCGATTGAAAATATCCTCGTGGGGATGCACAGCCGCCTCCACGCCAGTTGGGTTGGATCGCTGTTGGCGCTGCCGCGCGCCCGCCGCGAAGAATACGCCGCGCTCACCCAAGCGATGGACTTGCTCGACACCATTGGCTTGGCGGGACACGGCGATACGCTGGCGCAAAATCTTTCGTATGGCTTGCAGCGGCGCTTGGAAATCGGGCGCGCGTTGGCGTCGCAGCCGGAACTTTTGCTATTGGACGAACCGACGGCGGGCATGAACCCTCAAGAAACCGACGAGATGATGGACTTTATCCGCCATTTGCGCGACGAGCGCGGTTTGACGATCTTCCTGATCGAACACGACATGAAACTGGTCATGACGATTTCCGATCAGGTTAGTGTGATGGACTACGGACAGAAGATCGCGGAAGGATCGCCCGCCGAAGTCCAGCGTAACCCGAAAGTGATCGAAGCCTATCTCGGATCGGGTCCTGCTGATGATGTGATGCAGATGGTGAAGAAGAAAAACGTATGAGCCTGCTTGAAGTCCACGACATTCACACGTTCTACGGCAATATCAACGCGCTCAAAGGGGTTTCGCTGAACGTGGACGAGGGCGAGATCGTCACGCTGATCGGCGGCAATGGCGCGGGCAAGACGACCACGCTCAACACGATTTGCGGCATCACACCTGCCCGTTCGGGGCGCGTACTGCTGGACGGCGACGATATCACGCACTTGCGCCCGCACCAAATCGTCGAGCGCGGCGTGATCCAGTCGCCGGAGGGACGCAAAATCTTTACGCGGCTGACGGTGCGCGAGAACTTGGAGATGGGCGCGTTCATTCGCAGCGGATCGAAGCGCGACTCGACGGGGATTGCGCGTGATATGGAAATGGTGTTTGAGCGTTTCCCACGCTTGAAAGAGCGCCAGAAACAGTTAGGCGGCACGCTGTCGGGCGGCGAACAGCAGATGTTGGCGATGGGGCGCGCGTTGATGGCGCGCCCGCGTATCTTGCTGCTGGATGAGCCGTCAATGGGGCTGGCACCGCTGCTCGTGCGCCAAATCTTCAACGTCGTGATCACGCTCAACAATGACACCCAGACGACAATTTTGCTGGTGGAACAGAATGCGTTGATGGCGCTGGCAGTGGCGGATCGCGCGTATGTGCTGCAATCCGGCTATATCACGCACGCGGACACAGCGGACAAACTGCGGCACGATCCGGCGATCATCGAGGCGTATTTGGGCGGATAGGGTTCGATAGTCGCGGGAGAAAACGAAAGAGACGCTTCGTTAAAGCGTCTCTTTTTTTGATCATGGAGGCGTTCAATTGAACGCCTCTCCACATTCAGTCAATCAGTGACGGACTCAGCCGCCTTCGGAGATACTGCCCTCGCCCGGTGATGCTTCGCTACCCGACGGCGCAGCGGTCGCCAGCGGCGCGATTTCCATTGGCGCACCGTCTGGGACGAACGGCGCAAACATCGTTGCCGTTGGCTCAAGTGTCGGCTGTAACGCTGCTGGAAGGTCTTCGCCGCCCGCCGGGAGGATCGAACCAGGTTCGTAGCAGCCCGTGCCAATTGCCTTGACGGCTTCCGCTAAGTGCACGTCAACGTTGTCCAGCCGGATATTGCCAGTCGGCGCACCGCTGACAACGGTCGATGGATAGAACGAAATCGACGCGCTGGGCCACGCTTTTGTCGTATAGGTTATGATGCGATAGTTCGCCAAGGCGGCACCCGGCGGCAGCCAGAAGGTGCAAGCTTGTAGGTCGCTGAAGTCGTTGGCGTGCAGCAGCACCGTCACACGCATCGTACTTGCGCTGCTGTTCCCCAATTGGAACGTTGCTTCAAGGCTGTTGCCCGCTGCGGCTGCTCCCGCCGTGTTCTGAGCGACCACACCGGCGGGTGTTCCCGACGGACGATAGAACTCCATCACGCCGCCCGCAGCGCCGTTGGTGATAATCTGCCCGAAGGTGAACCACGATGCACTACCGCCAGCAAACGTGCCGTTGGTGACCAAGTTTGCACCGTTGGCAACGCCAACCATTGCTGGTGCGAATGGATCCATGCACAGCGTTTCGTTCACGTCTGTCAGATCGTCGCGTGCGATCAGGCGAACGTTATCCACCTGTGTCCACGGAAGCCCATCCGCCGACGACGAATAGATCGAGACGGTGGCATTCGTCCACGCTTCGCGCGTCTTGCCGACCATCTTGAACAGCGTCAGCGGCGTGTTTGGTTGCAGCCAGAACGAGCAAACCCGAAGATCGCTGAAGTCACCGTCATGTACCAGAATGGCGACACGTTTGCGTGCGGCAGAGGTATTTCCCAACTCAACTGCCAGATCGTAGGTGCGGTTGGCAGGCAGCGCCGCCCCTGTATTCTGGAATACGACGCCGCTGGTCGAACTGGCAGCACGGTAGAACTGGAAGACACCGCCAGTAACCTGATGAACCATCAAACTCGCGTTCGGTTCAGTGAATGTCAACCAGTTCGTCATGCCGCTGCCGAAACTGCCATTCTGAATCAGATTAACGTCGTTCTGGGTCGTGATGGTCAGGTCCCAGCTTGGTGTGATGAAGCCAGTATCGCCGCTCGCGTCGTCTTGAATGTACAACTGCCAGTTGCCGTTCGGGTTCATGCCATCGAAGGCGGACATACGGGCATGATATGGACCGGCTGGTGCTGGACCGGGCATCGTCTCATTGCTCTCGAAATTGCTTGGACGGATGGAGAACGGGTCGCACCCGGCGATAACGTCGTCGGTCATCGTCGAGGGGGCTTCGTCGTCGAACGTCCACTGATAGTCAAAAGTATCGTTGCCGCCGCAGGCATCGGACATCAGCATCACTTTGACGCCTGTGGGACTGACGAGCAGCATGTCCACGTCGTCTGGATACAAATGATAGAACTCGTTGATGGTCACGTTCACATCAGTGATGACGCCTACCAACCCCGCAACATTTTTGATGGCGGGATAGGGATCAGCGACGCCGCTGGTGTTCGGTGCATTCGGGATTTCGATCAATGGCGCGGCGACTGATGCTTCGATGACAGGTGGATTGATCAAGAAGCCTGCATCGCTACCTGCATCATCGACGATGTAAAACTTCCACTGACCAATAGCGGCTTCGCCGTCAAAGGTGGCAAGACTTGCCGTCGTGATCGCGCCGGGACCGGGAGCGAGCCAACTATCGCCGATGCCGTAATTTGTCGGGCGGTTATTGAAGGGGCTGCACACATTGGTTGAACCGTTGTCCGTCATCAGCGCTGCCGCTTCGTCATCCCAGCGCCAGATGTAACTGGCGATGTCGAAGCTGCCGCAGGCGTCGGACATCAGGATTGTGGCGGCGCCATCTGGTGAGACGACCGCGATATCGAGGTCGTCTGGATGCGAGTGGGTCAGTCCATCGAACATGACGTTCACATCCGTGATCACGCCGAGCGGCGTTTGCAGATTGACTGTGTATGGATATGGGCTGGCATTGCCGCTCGTGCCAGAGCCGGGGATCAGCGCGACAAATGGTCCCGTCGTAATGGTGATGCTCCACCCGAGTTCGATATCGCCCACATCGCTGCCCGCATCGTCACGGACATAAAGAGACCACGTCCCGTTGGCGTTCTCGCCGTCGAAGCGAGACAGCGTGGTGCCATGCGATCCGGGGAACGCAGCGGGCCATGTATCAGAAGCGCCATCATAGGAAGATGGTTTGTAGAAGAACTCTACACATGCTCCAGCAGGGCTGTCGGGCATGAGAGTTGATGCTTCATCGTCGAATGTCCAGTCGAAATCGTCGAAGTCGGTGCTGCCGCAGGCATCGGACATCAAAATGGTCGAGTCGCCGCTGGGCGAGACGACAATGATATCGAGGTCGTCGGGATGGGTATGCCCGATCTCATCAAACATGACATTGACATCGGTGATCGAGCCACCCAGCCCGCTGACGAAAATGGTGGATGGATACGGGGCGGCATTGCCGCTCGTCGTGCCGGGCGCGCCTGCCGGGATGGTGATGAAACCCGCATTCGTGAATGTGCCGCTGGCGCGGGTTTCGCCGCCTTGTGCTTGGACAAGATATTCAGGGTTGGTTTCGTCCTCAAACTTGACGACCGTCTCCGGTATCCTGTCAGCATCACTCGGTTCCCAGTTGCTCTCGCCCGCTAAAGGAATACCATCTTGACTCGGATCGATACCGCCTCGATCCGCGCCGATAGTCGGCGTGACGAACGACGACAGCGCCAGCAGGACGATGCCTGTGACGGATGCCCGCCGCGCTGCTTTGAGAAGATGTATTCGACGGTGAAAATATTGCTGTTTCACTGTTTTCCCTTCCTTGCATTACCCGCATATTTTTTGAAGATCGAACGATTTTATGACTTTCATCTGATCTTTAACTTTATGATACTCATTCTTAAAAAATCTGGCAACATCGCTTGGATGGATTTCGGATACATCTTTTGACGGGGAAAGGCGGATAGACTGGACGGTAGACCATCGTCAGTTGACAAATTGAACTAATGTTCGTAGACTGGATCAATGAACATACACCGCACGCCCGACACGCTCGAAAAACTCACCCGCATGGGGGATGTCACACTCTACGAACCCGCGGGCGACGCGCCCCATGCCGAGGCGCGCACGAATACGCCGCGCGAACGCTTCCAGTCTACGAGCCTCGCGGAATGTATCAGTCATGTCAGCACGCCGATGGGCAGCAAGCCGATCCTCAAGACGATGGTGACGACAGCGTGCGAGAAGAACTGCTTCTACTGTCCCTTCCGCGCCGGACGCGCCAAGACACAGCGATATACGTTTAAACCGGATGAACTGGCGGGCGCGTTCGACCAAATGCAGCGCGCTGGGGCAGTTGATGGACTGTTCCTGTCGTCGGGGATCATCAAAGGTGGCGTGACGACGCAGGACAAAATTATCGATACCGTCGAGATCATCCGGCGGCGCTATGCCTATTCTGGCTATGTGCATCTGAAAATCATGCCCGGTTCGGAGTACGACCAGATCGCGCGCGCGCTGCACGTCGCGGATCGGGTGTCGATCAACCTCGAAGCGCCGTCGCAAGCGCGGATGGATGCCCTTGCGCCGAAAAAGAACTTTGAGGAAGAACTGCTCAAACGGTTATTGTGGGCGAGCGAAATCCGCCAAAAACAGCGCGCGGAAGGACACAAGGTCGCCAGTTTGGTGACGCAGTTCGTCGTCGGCGCGGTTGGCGACACGGATATCGAACTGCTGTCGATGAGCGAACGCTTGTATCGTCAGGCGCGCTTGGCGCGCGTGTATTATTCGGCGTTCCATCCAGTTTCGCAGACGCCGCTGGAGCATGTCGCGCCCGTGCCGTTGCTCCGGCAAAATCGGCTGTATCAGGCGAGCTTTTTGCTGCGCGATTATGGCTGGGAGGTCGAGGATTTGCCGTTCGAGGCGTCGGGCGATCTGCGCTTGGATGTCGATCCGAAGCGCGCATGGGCGGACGCGAAACTGCTGCACAATCCGATTGATATCATGCGCGCGGAACGTCAGGAATTGATGCGGATTCCGGGCATCGGCGCGAAGGGCGCGGACGCCATTGTACGCGCGCGGCGGCGCGGGACGCTGACGGACTTGGGACAGCTCCGCGCGCTTGGCATTCGCGCACCGGAGCAAGCCGCGCCGTATATTCTGTTGGATGGGCGGGAAGTGGAGCGACAGTTGCGCTTGTTTTAACATCCCTTGAAGTTGCTTCTGCAATTGCCGCCCCCCACATTTTCCCCTATAATCCCCCCATATCGACTGGACACGCGCATAGGAACAACCCACAGTGCGGATACTGATCACGGGCGCGGGCGGCTTCGCGGGGCGTCACCTCGCGGAATATCTGTCCGCGCATGTCCCCGATGCGGCGCTGTACGGCACAACGGTCAACGCCACGTCCGATGCGTTTCCGGTGGGTGTCATGCCGCATACCGTCGATTTGCGCGACCCTGCCGCCACCCGTGACCTGATTGCGTCCCTGCACCCCACTCAGATTTATCATCTGGCGGGCAGTGCGCTCGTCCGCAATTCGTTCGATACCGCGTGGGAGACGCTCGAAACCAATCTCCGCGCCACGCTCAACGTGATTCAAGCGTGTATCGATGCCGAAATCGCGCCGCGTGTCCTCGTTGTCACCTCTGGCGATATCTATGGCGAATTACCAGCGAACGATAACGATTCTGAAAATCAGGCGTGCGCCGACGAATCCGCGTCCCTCAACCCCACCAGCCCCTATGCCGTCAGCAAGATCGCGCAAGATTTCTTGATTGTGCCGTATGTGCGCCGCTATGGGCTGCCGATCATCCGCGCGCGCGCCTTCAATCATATCGGGCGCGGACAGCGGATAGGATTCGCCATCCCCGATTTCGCCAGCAAAATTGCAATGATTGAACAGGAACTTATTGAGCCAATTTTGACCTGTAAAAATATTCAAGCCGAGCGCGATTTCACCGATGTGCGTGATATGGTTCGGGCGTATGCGCTGCTGATGGAACGCGGAATCGCCGGAGAGACGTACAATATCGCCACTGGGCGGCTCGTTCCGCTCCGAACGGTGTTGGATATTCTGATTGCAAACTCGACCTACAGCGGACGGATCGAAATTCAACCGAGCGGCGATCAGCGCGTGGATCGGCTGTGTGGCGATCCATCCAAACTGCGCGCACTGACCGGATGGACGCCAGAAATCGCGCTCGAAGTGACGTTGCGCGACGTGTTGGACGATTGGCGAACGCGCGTCGCCGCCGAACTGCGCACCAATAGGACATGACCATGAAAGCGATTTTGATCGATCAGCCGGGCGATCCCGAAGCTATGTATGTTGGGGATGCGCCCGATCCACAGCCCGGCGCGGATGAACTGCTCGTCCGCGTGCGCGCCATCGGCATCAACCGCGCGGAACTGCTTCAGCGCGCGGGCAAGTACGCGCCGCCGCCGGGCGCATCGTCGATACTGGGCTTGGAATTGGCGGGCGAAGTCGTCCACGCCGCGGGCGCGTTTCGCGCGGGCGACCGCGTGATGGCGGTCGTCACGGGCGGCGCGTATGCCGAATATGCGGTTGTTCCCGTGGGCATGGCGATTCGCATCCCAGAGGCGTTCACGTTCGAGCAAGCTGCCGCGATTCCGGAAGCCTTTTTGACTGCCTATCTGAACTTGTTCGCGTTGGGGCGCTTGAGCGTCGGGGAGCGCGTCCTCATTCATGCGGGCGCATCCGGCGTTGGGACGGCGGCGATCCAACTGGCGAAATCGGCGGGCGCGCAGCCCATCGCTACGGCGGGGACGGACGAAAAATGCACCTTTCTGCTCAAATTGGGCGCAGAGCGGGCGATCAATTACAAGCGCGAGTCGTTCGTTGATGCCGTGAACGCGCATACGAACGGACTCGGCGTCGATCTGGTGTTGGATTTCGTCGGCGCGCCGAACTGGAATGACAATCTGAGCGTCTTACGACGCGGCGGACGGCTGACGTTGATTGGCTTCTTGGGCGGCGCGTCCGGCAGCCTGAATTTGGGCGCGATCATGGCGAAAAACTTGACCGTGACCGGGACGACGCTGCGCGCGACGCCGCTGGCGCAAAAAGTGGAGTGGGTCGAGGCGTTCACCGCGTTTGCCATGCCGCGTTTCGCGCGCGGCGAATTGAGTCCGATCATCGACAGCGTGATGCCGTTCGCGGACGTGACCGGGGCGCATGTACGGATGGGTGCGAATGCCAACATCGGCAAGATTATTCTGCGTGTCGATTGAGACACGTTTGAAACACGGAGGCAACACATTTTGGTCAGTAATTTGGATACCCCGCACTTTGTCGTTCCACTGGAGCAGCGTATTCCGGTCAACGGCTATCCCGGCAGCATGGCGACGATCCCGCCGTCGCGGATGTTCCTGATCCGCGACGCGCTCAAGGCGTACAAAGACACTAACGGCGCGGACGCGGTGACCTATGACGCTTCGCAGGGTGACGGCGGCGCGAGTCTGCCCGGCGTGCCGCGCGAACTGTTGGAACGCGCGCTGCAACTGCAACTCGAACATGGATCGGCATACGATCAACCGTGGGGGACAGTGCAGTTCCGTAAAGCGGTCGTCGAAAAATATTGGAAATTCGACGCCTCGACAGGGTGGGGGACGGACAACATCGTCTTTGTGCAAGGTGGGCGCGATGGGCTGAACAAGGCGTATCAGGCGATGATTGCGCTCGGCACGAAGGAAATTGGCAGCGTGTTCGTCGTCTCGCGCGTGCCGTGGATCACCTACAACTGGGGTCCCTATGCGATGGGCTTGAACGTCTTGCTCGCGCCCGGTCAACCGGAGGACGGCTGGAAATATACGCCGGAGGGCATCCGCGCTTGTGCCGACGCCGCCGCGCGTGAGGGGCGTAAGATTGCGGGCATCGTGATCACGTCGCCGGACAATCCAACTGGGCGCACCATCAGCACGGATGAACAGGTCTTGTTGGCGAAAACCGCGCTTGATGCGGGTATCGCTTATGTGTTGTTCGACTGGATTTACCACTGGGTCACGGATTCGGGGCCCACTGACATCAACGCCGTGTTGAACGCCTTTACACCCGCCGAGCGCGAACGGCTCATTTTCCTCGACGGCTTGACCAAGAGTCTCGGCGCATCCAATGTGCGCAGCGCACATATCGTCGCAGGGAAAGAGGTCGTCAAATATATGACGAGCCAAGCCTCGCACGGCGTCCTGCCATCGTATTTTTCACAAGCGGTCGCAATTGCAGCTTACGAAATGGGCTTCGAGACAGCGGCGGCTTCGATCATCCAGCCGTGCAGCCAGAGTCGGCGGGTGCTGCGTGAAGCGCTGCTGCGCGAAGAAATCCCGTTCATCATGGGCGATGGTTACTACGCCTTCATCAACTGTGCCGACGCCATCGCGCGCGGCGGCTTGGGAAACAGCGAGGACTTGCTCAAGCATTTGGGCGAAAAGCATGGGGTGGCGGTTGTGCCGGGCATCTATTTCTCGGATGCGGGCGCGACGTGGGTTCGCTTTTCGTATGCACTGCCGCCCGCCGTGACGCAAGGCGCGGTGACACGCTTGTTCGAGGGGCTGAACGCGCTGAAATAATGCTGGTATCGGGACGATTGCGCTTGAAGTCGTCCCGATTTCCGCCCCTGGTTATCGACAAAACCCCCAAAAAATAGGTGATCTTTACCTGTCACCGTCCCCTATAATTTCAATATTCCCAAAGTCAAAGAATAAATGAGGTGTCGGTGATGGCATTTTCAACACAAGGCATTTTCGATAGAGCGCGTGACGTTAGCTCGATCAACTACGCCGAAGTCAAACCGTTTCTGAAATGGGTTTATGCGTGGATGTTCGTCGGTTTGCTGACCACGGCGGGTGTAGCCGCATTCGTCGCGTCCACGCCGTCGCTGGTGGCATTGGCATTGAATCCGATTGTGGCGATTTTGTCGTTCATCGTGCAAATTGGCTTAGTAATCGCCCTAAGCGCGATGATCAAGCGATTGTCACCCACCGCCGCCGCCATGATGTTCATGGTCTATGCTGCCTTACTCGGCTTCTCGCTGTCGATGGTGTTCATCGCCTTCAGTCTCGGCTCGATTGCGGTGGCGTTCGGTACGACGGCGCTGTTGTTCGGCGCGATGACGATGTTCGGCTTCACCACCAATATCGACTTGACGCGCTTTCAGGGCATTTTCATGATGGGGCTGATCGGGCTGTTCATCGCCATCATCATCAATGTGATCGTCGGGTCGAGCTTCTTGCAGTTCATCATCAGCTTGTTCGGCGTCGTGTTGTTCATGGGCTTGACCGCCTATGACACGCAGAATCTCAAGCGCATGGCGACCGCGCCCGAACTGCAAGCCGATGGGACGATGGTCGCCAAATACGCGATCTTCGGCGCGTTGGGGCTGTACATCAACTTCATCAACATCTTCTTGTTCCTGCTGCAACTCATGGGCGGCAGCAGCGACTAATCTGCGCGCATTTCAGAAATCTATCGAAGAGGCGAGTCCAGCGGACTCGCCTCTTTTGTTAAAACTTAATCTGTAGATTTAAGGTTTGTGTGCATTAACCTATTCCCCGTTGTTCCGCGCCGATTGCCACGTATGATTCAGCGTGCAGCTTTTGTCGGCAGTGGAGGACACTCGAATGAACTTTGCGCGATTGCGCTTGGTTACGCTCATTACATTCATCTTTGTGGCTTTATCGGCGGGAATCGGCGCACAAGCGGCGGGCCCCTTTTTCATCAATGAACTGCTTCTGAATCCACCCGGTAGTGACAACGGTTTCGAGTATCTCGAAATTCGCGGCACGCCGAGCGGGGCGGTGCCGAGCGATTTGTATTTCGTCGCCATCGAAGGCGATAGTACGAATGCAGGTGTGGTCGATGTGGTGTGGCAAATTTCTGCCAATGCGACGACAGTTGGTACGAACGGCTACATCGTGCGGCGCGATAGCAGCGCCAACTGGACGAATGCGCTGATCGGCGCGGGGACGAACATCGTCACGCTCGATTTCAACCCTGACATCGAGAATGGCTCGAATACCTACATGCTGCTTCAGGCGACAGGTGTCAATATCCCGGTTGCAGGTACGACTGACATCGACGCGAACAACGACGGCACGATTGATGGCACAGTCTACGGCAATTGGACGGTGCTGGACTCGGTGGGCATCATCGAGGACGACGGCGCGAGCAACTTTGCCTATGCTGCGCTTGCCTTCCGTCACAGCAGCGGCATCGGCATCAACCCGACTGGGACGGTGACGACGGTCGGATCGTACAATCCCGATTACTTGATGCGTCAAGGCGACTCGACCGGATCGACGGCAGCCGATTGGGTGGCGGCGGACGTGGCAGGGACGGGCGTCAGCTTGACCATCGACGCTGCCAACAGTGTACCCGTTAGCTTTGGCGGCGAGGCGCTCGATCACTTGGGCGCGACCAATCCGGGCGGCGCGGTCGTGGGCGATCCGCCGACGTTCGTTGACTTGGTGGACGGCGTGGCGGGCGTGGTCAGCGCGGTCATTGCACCCGATTATAGCGGCGTCGGTCAGGGCATCGAATTCAGTGTGACCGACACTACGACGGCTGCCGATGCGATCACGGTTGCGATCACGGGTAACACCAACACGGGCGTGATCCCGAACGCGAACATCAGCCTGGTGGATACGGGTGTTGGGACATGGCGCTTGGATATCGGTGATCCGACGGCGGTTGGGCGTGCGACGATCACCCTGACGGCGACCGATACGGACAGCGACAGCGCGACGTTCGACTTCAAGTACGCTGCCAGCGCGGCGACGGCAGGACGCCCGAACGTGACCTATCAATTCGGTATGGCGGATGCGTCCACGTCGCTCGATTTCTTCTATCCGATCATCGCGGTCGCCAACGACGAAGATCAGGTCATTCGCGCTTATGATGTCTCGATTTCGGGCTTGCCATACAACCGCTACATCGATGGCACGCCGATCTCGGGCGCGCCGCTCGATCTCGACGGCACGGGGCGCGAAGTGGATGTCGAAGGTTCGACCTCCCGTCCAATCGATGCCTTCACCGAGCGTGTCTACGCAACAGCATCGCATGGCAATTCCAGCGGCGGCGCGATCCGTGTCAACCGCTACCGCATCTTCGCGGGCGATTACAACGCGATCAGCGATACCATCACCTTCATCGGTCACTACGATTTCCTGCGCACCGATTTGTTGGCGTGGGACAGCAGCAACGCGCATGGCTTGGGCGCGAACTTCTTCGGTTTGACCGCCAGTGCAGCCGCACCGACGATCCCGGAAGAGCCGGATGGCAGCGGCTTCAACATCGAAGGCTTGACGTTTATTCCGGGCAGCACGACGCAAGCGTACATCGCGTTCCGCGCCCCGATTGTCCCGGCGTCCGCTCGTACAAAGGCGCTGATCGTCCCGGTCACGAACTTCGCGGCGTTGGCGGAGAGCAACGATTTGACGGCGGGCAGTGCGACGTTTGGCGCGCCGATCCAGTTGGATTTGGGCGGACGCGGCATTCGCAGCATCGAATGTACGACGGGTATTGGCTGCTTGCTCATCGCGGGGTCGGTTGCGTCTGGCACGGACTTCGGCGTGTTCGAGTGGTCGGGTGTAGCGGGCGATCCAGCATATCCGATTGAAGCCAATCTGACCGGATTGACCCCTGAAGGGCTGATTCCGTTTGATGATGGCACGGACTTCACCGACATCGCGGTTGTCAGCGACGATGGCGATCTGCAACTGTACGGCGACAGCGTGATTGCCAAAGATGAAGTCGTTGAAAATCACCGCCGTTTCCGCGCAGAACTGATCCCGCTGGGCGATCCAACGATTGGTACGACGTGTCCGGCGTTGAACGTGGCGCAAGGTGCGGCGGGCAGCGTGGTGTTGAGCGCGCTCGACCTCGACAGCATCGTCAACGGCGCGTCGATCACGAGCGCGGCATATCCGGGCATCACGCTCTCCAGCTTCACAGCGGCGGTCGCGGACGGCGGTACGGCGACGGTCACCCTGAACGCAGCGAACTTCCTGCCCATTGGGGTGCGCAGCGTCACGGTGACGTTCACGAACAATGATGGACAGTCCGTGCCGTGCAGCGCGTTGGTGACGGTTACGGCGACGAGCGGCTTATGCGCGGTAACGAATTTCATCTCCGAAATTCAGGGGACGGGGACAACCTCGCCGTTCGCCACGCAAGTACGCACGGTACAAGGCATCGTCGTCGGCGACTTCCAGACCAGCGCGCGACTCAGCGGCTTCTTCATCCAAGAGGAAGATGCACAGACGGACGCTGATCCGCTGACCTCTGAAGGTATCTTTGTCTTTGACGGTGGCACGCCCGTAACGAGCGTGAACGTCGGAGATCGCGTCTGTGTCAGCGGCACAGTGACGGAGTTCAACACCGGCAGCGGCACGACCTTGACGCAGATCGCGTCACCGACAGTCACGGTCAACGCCAGCGGACAAGCCGCGCCGACGCCCGCGTCGGTCACGCTGCCGTTTGCCAGCGGGACGTTCTTGGAACGTTACGAGGGCATGTCGGTCATCCTCACGCAGTCGCTGTATCTAACGGATATGTTCGGTCTGGCGCAGTTTGGCGAAATTTCGCTGTCGTCGGTGGATCGCTTGTTCACGCCGACGCAAATTGTTGAGCCAGGCGCGCCTGCTATTGCTCAGTTGGCTGCCAACAACCTCAATCGTATCCTGATCGATGATGGCACCAACAGCCAGTACGTCAACCCAACGGCGTTCTTGCCGCCCGGTGGCACGCTGCGTTTGGGCTGGACGACCACCAATTTGACGGGTGTGCTGTCGCAGGGTTTTAGCAACTACCGCGTACAACCGTCAACGAATTATCCGACCTTTGACAGCACGCCGAATCCGCGTCCGACGGATGCGCCGGATGTGGGCGGCAATGTCCAAGTGGTCAGCTTCAACGTCTTGAACTACTTCAACGGCGATGGCATCGGCGGCGGCTTCCCGACCTCGCGCGGCGCGGAGGATGCGGCGCAGTTTGCGCGTCAACGCGATAAGTTGTTGAGCGCGCTGATCGAACTTGACGCCGATATCTACAGTCTGATCGAGATCGAAAACGATGGTTTCGGCGCGAACAGCGCGGTTCAGAATATCGTCAACGGCTTGAACGCGAGTTTTGGCGCGGGGACATTTGCAGCAGTTGATCCGGGAATTGGTCAAATCGGCACGGATGAAATCACTCTGGCGCAGATTTACCGGACGACCGTCGTGACGCCCATCGGCGCGGCGATGATCGACCTCAACGCGATCAACAACCGTCCGACGTTCGCGCAAACCTACAGTGTGGATGCCAGCGGAGGCGTGTTCACGGTCGTCGGCAATCACTTCAAATCGAAGTCCTGCACGGGCGCGACGGGCGGCAATACCGATCAGCTTGACGGACAATCGTGCTTCAATCCGCAGCGTATCCAACAGGCGCAGCGGCTGTTGACGTTCATCAACGGCACGGTCATTCCGACGAGCGGCGACCCCGATGTGTTGATCACGGGCGACCTGAACAGCTACTTCTACGAAGACCCCATCGATGTGCTGTTGGCGGGCGGGATCATTAACTTGATCAACGATCCATACAGCTATTCGTACCTGTTCCAGCGCCAATCGGGTTCACTCGATTATGCCTTGTCAACTGACAGCCTCGATGAGCAGGTCACGAGCGTGGAGAAGTGGCACATCAACGCTGATGAGCCGCCATTCTTCGACTATGACGATAATTTCGAAGCATCCTATCACTACAGTCCGGGCTTGGAAATCAATACTCCGTTCTGGACGGCGGATCACGATCCGGTCGTCATCGGGCTGAATATCGTCGCTGGGATTATCATCGCCCGCACAGATGCGGCATTGGTCAGTGACGCGGCGGGCGATGTGACGGCGGTCGCAGAGGGCGCGACGGTGGGCGATCAGTTCTGCGTCAAGCTGCCTGACGATCCAGCGGCGGATGTCACCGTGACGGTGACGATTGATGCGGCGTTCACGGGTGAACTCGACTTGGTGAACTCGTCGCTGGTCAACGTCGGCAACAGCTACAACTTCGTTATCCCATCGGCGGCGAACGCGACGCTGTGCAACGCCAATCAGATTGTCGGCGTGTCGGCAGTCAATGACGGCGTGGCAGAAGGCGTAGACCTGCTATCCGATGCGATTGAAATCACCGCAACGGGCTACGCTCAAGCGTCGGAAAATGTGACCGTGTATGACGCCGGCGCGATGTTTAGCCCGATTCCTATCCTTCAGGAAGGCGGGAACGGCAGCTACACGGTCGCCTTGTCCGCACCTCCAGGCATTCGTCAAGTCAATCCGAGCGGCGCGTTCGAGACGGTAACGGTCAATATCGTTGGTTATAACATCCGGTTCAATACGATCAGCCCGACAACGTTGCAGTTCACGCGCGCGAATTGGAGCGTTCCGCAGACGGTCAATGTGACGGCAGTCAACGATAATATCCATCGCGGCGAGCGGTACATCAACAGCGCACTGCACAACTTTACGTCGAATATTGCGCCGCTGAACAGCTTGTACGGGGGTGCTGCCCCCAACTTGGCGGGAATTCGTCAGCGGTTCATCATCTACGATAATGACCAGATCGACGGGCAAACGCAGTCACAGGAATACTACGACGCGCTGAACCTTGCGGCGTGGTTGGATATTGCGCCGAGCAGCACGCCGATCCTCGAAGGTGCGTCAGGCGTCGGCTTGAGCGTTCGCTTAGCGGGTCAGCCTTCTGAAGGCGAAATCGTGGTCGTCAGTCTGGTGTCCCTGCCGAGCGTGGCGGTCAGTCCGGCAACGCTGACGTTCACGTATCACAATTGGGATGTGTCGCAGCTCGTCCAGATGGTCGTTACACCCAACGGCGTCGAGAACGGCGCTTACAGCGTGACGGTTCAGGTGATCATCACGGATGAGACGACGGCGCTAGAATTTGTCGGTGCGGTCGATGCGGTCAATGTGACGGTCACGGATACGCCGGTTGGCGCGCCGCCCGTCGCGGAACTGCCCGCTGCGTCGTTCGCGCCCGCGCCTGATGCCGCAAACACGGGCGAAGGCACGGTCAGGGAGTAAAGTACAATGAAAGGGCGTTCCAGCGAGAACGCCCTCGAAGCGGTTCAAAGATGAAGGGTGTCCATGAGGACGCCCTTCATTGCTATTCTACCGTAACGCTTTTCGCCAGATTGCGCGGCTGATCCACGTCCGCGCCGCGCCGTACTGCGACAGCATACGCCAATAGTTGCAGCGGCAAGACGGCGATCACAGGCGAGAGCAGCGGCGGCGCATCTGGAACGTAAAGGACATGATCCGCTTTCGAGGCGATGAATTGATCGCCTTCCGTCGCAATCGCAATCACGATCCCGCCGCGCGCTTTCGCCTGTTCGATCTGGCTGATCATCTTGTCGTAAACCGCATCCTTGAGCGCAATCGCCACGATGGGCATACTCTCATCGATCAGCGCAATGGGACCGTGTTTCATCTCGCCCGCTGGATAGCCCTCTGCGTGGATGTAGCTGATCTCTTTCAGCTTCAGCGCGCCTTCGAGCGCAATGGGGTAGTTGATCCCGCGTCCCAAATATAAAAAGTTCGTATAGTGATATAACAATCCGGCGAGATGTTCGATTTCGTCGCCGCGTTCCAGTGTGCGCCCGACAATATCGGGCAAGCGCGCGATGTCGCGGATTGCTTGGCGTCGTTCAGCGTCCATCGTGCCGCGCTGCTGCGCCAGATACAGCGCCAGCAAGAACTGATCGACGATGCTGGCAGTGAATGCCTTTGTGGACGCGACGCCGATTTCGGGTCCCGCGTTCATCGTGATATAGCCGTTGGACATACGCATCGCTTGGCTGCCCATCGCGTTGACGATGCTCCACAAGCGCGCGCCTTTGCCGTGCGCTTCTTCCATCGCTGCGAGCGTATCGACGGTTTCGCCGCTCTGTGTGATCGCCAAGACGGCAGTGCGCTCATCGATGATCGGATCGCGGTAGCGGAACTCGCTGGCGTAATCCACTTCGACGCGCAGCCGCGCCAGATGCTCAATGAAGAATTTCCCGATCAAGCCGCTGAAATAGCTGGTGCCGCACGCGACGATGACCACACGGTCAATCTGGCGCGCTTCATCGGTTGACAGATGCAAATCGGGCAGGATCACCGTCTCATGCTCGAAATCGACGCGCCCGCGAATTGTGTCCGTGATCGAGCGCGCCTGCTCGAAGATTTCTTTTTGCATGAAGTGGCGATATTCACCCTTCGCCGCGCTGACCGGATCGTAAGGGATGGTGTGGACGACGGGCTTGAGCTTCGCGCCGTCAAGTCTTTGCGCGCTCACGCTGTCAGCGGTCACGGTCGCCATTTGACGGCTTTCGAGGAACAGCATTCGCCGCGTTTGTTCGAGAATCGCTGGAATATCCGACGCGATGAAGTTTTCGCCGTCACCAAAGCCAATCGCCACCCCGCCCGCGTTGCCGATGCGCACCGCCACGAGGCGATCCGGTTGGCGGCGGCTCATCACGACGATGGCGTGCGCGCCGCGCAAACGTCCGACTGCCATGCGTACCGCTTCGGTTAGATCGCCATGCGCGCCGTCGTCCGCGAACCGCGCCACGAGCTGGACAATGACTTCGGTATCCGTCTCGGACTGAAAGACGACCCCTTCGGCGCTGAGTTCTTCGCGCAGTTCGAGGTAATTCTCGACGATGCCGTTATGCACAACGACAAAATCACCATTCATGCTGATGTGCGGATGGGCGTTGCGCTCCGCCGGGACGCCGTGTGTCGCCCAGCGTGTATGTCCGATGCCGATGTGTCCGCTGAGGGGCGATTCTGCAAGTTTGGCGCGCAAGTTGGCGAGCTTGCCCACATCGCGGCGTAGGTGAATCGCGCCATCTTCGATGACTGCTACCCCTGCCGAGTCGTAACCGCGATACTCCAAGCGTCCCAAGCCCTCAACGATGATGGGCGTCGCGTCTTGCGAACCGATGTAACCGACAATGCCACACATGGGCAATCCTCCATATGGGATAGGAACAGCGACTGACGCGCGCAGCGAACGCCGTTTGGCAAACCCGACTCACGGGTTGGAGTCAGCATGATTGAAGTTGCTCATCCATCGATGAGGGCTGCTGTGCCAATCCACTCGCGCGCCGCGCTGTCGAGTCCGTTGCCGGACGGTTTTAGCGGCACACTTCGGTTGTAGGGGGGGGCAAACTGAATAGGACGGTGGAAACGCCCTGGCGGCATCCGCTGATCTATCGATTTTTCCCAGCGGATAATCCGGGTTAATCTCTCATCGCTGAGAGAAACCGCCACCTCGTCACCTTGGTATCATGAGTGGTGGTTCGGGCGAGCGAGCAGCTCGCCGCTACGAAATCAACTCATGCTGCAAGGTCATGCGCTGTTTGCCCCGCTAGATTGTCGCTGCGCGCGATCTCCGCTGTCGATACGATAGCGGTATGCTACACGAGGATGTGCGCGCACACAATGAAGGATTCAGCGTGTCGATGTGAAATGGCAGCGCCGACGCGGCGCGCCGTCTTACGTCATACATTGGTATCGCGCTGCGCAATCGATTGGGCGCGTCGTTGGGGTTGACTGCGCGATGCTCGAACCGACCACGGTCAGCAAAATCAAACCGATCAACAGTCGAGACATCGCGCGTCGCATGACCTCACTCACACAAATTCGAGATGTTCGGTCGTCGCCTTGCTCAAGTCGCTGTACACACCACGAAGCGTGGGGTCTTGGATGGCAGTCGCCAGTTGGTACATCGCTTCTTCGCTCATCGCGCCGAGTTCGTCGCGCGGGATACGGGCGCGTCCGTCCAGCTTGAAACGGAACGGACGCCCAAAATTGACGTTGATGCGCGAACGCCGCAAGCGTTTCAAGTCGCTCATCCACGTTTGCGCGCCAGAGATCGCCGCCGGGATGATGATCGCATCGGCTTTGGTCGCTACGAACGCAAGACCATCTTTCGGCTGCGTCAAGCCGTTGGTTTGCCGCGTACCTTCCGGCGCGATCAGAATCAACTGCCCACTCTTGATCAATTCAATCGAATTGGTCAGTGCCTTGCGATCTACTTCGCCACGATTGATGGTATAGGTGCCGTAGAAGCGCACGAGGGGCCCAATGATCGGATGGCGCGCGTTCTCGATCTTGCTCATCGGCACCACAAAACGATTTTTTACGGCACCAATACACAAAAGTGGGTCGAGCAGCGAAATGTGATTCATGAGCAGAATCGACCCACCTGTATCCGGCACGTTTTGCGTATTCGTGAAACTTAATCGGAACGCCACCGTGAACAAGGCACGCCCGATGCTGCGCATCAATCCGCGCCGCCATGCGTAGTGCGGCTGCATGGCGACGTATTCGGCAACCGACATTTCAGCGGCGGATGTCGAGTCCGTTTTTGCTGGCTCGATCATTCGGTGTCGTCGTCCTTCGGCTTACGCGGGGGACGATCTGTACTATCACGGCGCGGTGGGGGACGTGAGTCACCATCGCGGCGCGGCGGTGGACGTGAGTCACCATCGCGGCGCGGCGGTGGACGTGAGTCACCATCGCGGCGCGGCGGAGGACGTGAGTCA
>Ga0163154_10001961_pt1 | contig 30845 bp, 27 predicted proteins | sample OliLakLV19MP9P1_FD_148649 | JGI IMG/M metagenome (GOLD analysis project Ga0163154, IMG submission 148649) | Freshwater microbial mat bacterial communities from Lake Vanda, McMurdo Dry Valleys, Antarctica - Oligotrophic Lake LV.19.MP9.P1 | ecosystem: Environmental > Aquatic > Freshwater > Lake >... | reverse complement strand
CCCTCCCCTGGCCGCATCTCCTTCTCGCCGTGGCCGTCATGGCGGTGTGGGGGACGAATTTCGTGGTCATCAAGATCGCGCTCGAGCATCTGCCGCCGCTGTTGCTGGCGACGCTGCGCTTCTTCTTCGTGTTCTTCCCGCTCGCCTTCTTCGTGAAGCGGCCGGCGGTGAAGTGGTCGAACCTCGCGGCGTACGGGGTGCTGATCGGGGCCGGCCAGTTCGGGCTGCTGTTTCTGGCGATGAAGGGCGACATCACGCCGGGGCTCGCCTCGCTGATCGTGCAGACGCAGATCTTCTTCACCATCGCCATGTCCATGCGGCTCTCGGGCGAGCGGGTGCGCGGTTACCAGATCGTGGCGCTGCTCATTGCGACGGCGGGGCTGGGGCTCATCTTCGCGCGGTCCGACGGGGGCGCGACGCCGCTGGGGATCGGGCTCGTGCTGCTGGCGGCGCTGAGCTGGTCGGGCGGCAATCTGGTGGCGAAGGCCGGCGCGCCGTCGAACATGCTGGCCTATGTGGTCTGGGCGGGGCTGTTTTCCGTGCCGCCGCTGTTTGTGCTGTCGCTGGCGTTGGAGGGCTGGCCGGCGATGGTCGCAGGCGTGCGCGACGCCGATGCGGGGACGTGGGCGGCGGTGCTGTGGCAGTCGGTCGGCAACACGATGTTCGGCTACGCGGCCTGGGGCTGGCTGCTGGCACGGCACCCGGCGTCGCTGGTGACGCCGATGGCGCTGCTGGTGCCGGTGTTCGGGATGGCGTCCTCGGCGCTGGTGCTGGGGGAGCCGATGCCGGGCTGGAAGCTCGTCGCCACCGCGCTGGTGATGACGGGTCTGGCGCTCAACCTGCTGTGGCCGGTGCTGCGCAGCCGCGCGGCGGGCGCTCAGTAGTGGGCGACCTTGTCTTCCACGGCGTTGCCGCGACCGGGGATCAGCATGTTGCGCACGAAAGTGCAGACCGTCTCGCCGCGCTGGTTCTTGCCGAGCGTGCGGATCGTGACGATCCCCTGCCCCGGCCGTGAGGCGCTCTCGCGCTTGGCCAGCACTTCGCTCTCCGCATAGAGCGTGTCGCCGGCGAAGACGGGCGCGGTGAACTTCACCTCGTCCATGCCGAGATTGGCGATGGCCTTCTGGCTGCAGTCGGTCACGCTCATGCCGATGAGCAAGGCCAGGGTGTAGGGCGAGACCACGAGATTGCGCCCGAACTCGGAGCCCTTGGCGTATTCTGCGTCGAAGTGCAGCGGATGCGTGTTGAGCGTGAGCAACGTGAAGAGGTGGTTGTCGTATTCGGTGACCGTCTTGCCGGGACGGTGCTCATAGACGTCGCCGACGACGAAGTCCTCGAAGTAGCGCCCGAACGTCTCGCGATACCGTTGCGGCCCGACTTCTTTCCAGTTCTGCACCATGCAAGTTCCTCTGCTGCGAGCGGACTTGGCCGCTGCGGGGCCTGCTTCGTCAAGCTGAAGGCGTCTGGCGCCCGGCAGACAGGGCGGACGCACCATGCGACACGGCGGCGCCTGCCCGATACCCGTCTGGAGGGAACCGGGAAGCGTCCCGTTGGTTCAACAATGGCGCCGCGATTGCGAAGGCGCGACTGACACCAAGGGGTCACTGCATGGACGACCGGGTATCCGCACGCGCCGCGACCGCCGTCCAGCCACGCATCGTCATCGGTCCCAAGGCCACAAAACGCCACGTTGCCTTGATCGGGAACTTTCCGCCGCGCCGCTGCGGCATCGCCACCTTTACCGAGGACCTCTATCGCGCGCTGCTCGACTTCGGGCGGGTGGGGAGTTGCGACATCTACGCAATGATAGAGCCGGGTGCATCGTATGCCTTTCCCGGTTCGGTGAAGATGGCGATTCAGCAACAGAATCTTGAATCGTACCTGGAAGCCGCACGGCGCATCAACGCTTCGGGCGCCGACACCGTCAGCCTCCAGCATGAGTACGGCATCTTCGGCGGTGCAGCGGGCGAGCACATCATTTCGCTTCTTGCCGCGCTGCGAGTGCCCGTTGTCACCACGCTCCATACCGTTCTGGAACGCCCGGATCCGGCGCAGCGGCGCGTGATGGAGAAAATCATCGCACACTCGGCTCAACTCGTCGTCATGGCGCAAAAGGGACATGACATCCTTCGGCGCGTTTACGGCGCGCCTCCGAGCAAGATTGTCGTGACGCCGCACGGCGCGCCGGACGTTCCGCGCGAGCCTTCGGAACGTTACAAGAAGCAGTTTGGCTGGGCTGGACGGCGCACGATTCTCACGTTTGGCCTTCTTTCTCCGAACAAGGGGATCGAGCATATGCTCGCGGCCATGCCCTCGATCGCCGCTGCTCATCCCGATGCCCTCTATGTGGTGCTCGGCGCGACCCATCCCCACCTGAAGGCGCACGAAGGTGAGCGATATCGTGAAAGCCTCATTGCACAGGTCGAAGCCCTCGGCATTTCCGACAACGTGCTGTTCCTCGACGCCTTCGTCGACAATCAAAAGCTCTTTGATTATCTGCGCGCCACGGACGTGTATGTGACGCCCTACCTGCACGAGGCGCAGATAACCTCCGGCACTCTTGCCTACGCCGTGGCGCTCGGCCGGGCCATCGTGTCGACGCCATATTGGCACGCGAGCGAAGTCCTTGCCGATGAGCGCGGTATCCTCTGCCCGTTCGCGGACGCGCCTTCACTTGCCCGTGCCGTGGACCTGCTCCTGGCGGACGACGCCGTGCGCGAAGGCTACGCGAGTCGCGCCTATGCGTTGGGCCGCGGCACAACGTGGCAAAGCGTGTCGCGACGCTACGCCAAGACGTTCCGCGAAAGTGACCACAAGCGCGTCGAGCCGGTCACCTCTCGCGCGCACATCTTGGCGCCTGCGCGACTGCCCGCGATCAACCTCGCAGGCGTCGAAGGTCTCACCGACGGTCGCGGGATCATGCAGCACACGGTATTCGGCGTCGCTGACCGCGCGCATGGATATTGCCTCGATGACGCTGCGCGGGCGCTCATTCTGGCCAACGACGTGCGTGCTCTATCGGGCGGAGAAGCAAATCCCGCATTGATCCGGCTCGCGCGCGACTACGCCGCGTTCGTGCAGCACGCCTGGAATGGCGGAGACGGTTGCTTTCGCAACTTCATGAGCTTCGAAGGCCGCTGGCTGGAAGAACGCGGATCGGGCGACAGCTTCGGGCGCGCGGTGTGGGCCGTAGGCTCTACCGTGCAGCGCGGCGCCACACCGCTGCTGCGGCAGTGGGCGGCAAATCTCGCAGGCCAGATTGCGCCCCACGTGCAGCATCTTGAAGCGCCTCGGTCGCGTGCATTGGCCTCGCTGGGTCTGGCTGGGCTTGTGCAGGGGCAAGCCGCCCCCGAAGTCGCAGGCCAGACACTTCATCTCTTCGCGACGGATCTTGCCGGTCGGCTGGACAGGACTCGCACGCCTGATTGGGTCTGGTTCGAGGATCACCTGTCCTACGACAACGCGCGCCTTCCCGAAGCGCTCATCCGCGCCTCAACGACGTTTGGCGACGGGGCAATGCTCGACGCGGGCCTGCAAGCGCTTGCCTGGCTCTGCAACATCCAGACGGCGGAGGAAGGTTGGTTCCGGCCCGTCGGCTCCACCGGCTTCGGCGCGCGCTACGCACAGCCCTCGCGCTTCGACCAGCAGCCGCTGGAAGCCGCCGCGACGATCGACGCGTGTCAGGCGGCGTACGAGGCTACCAACGATGCCCGTTGGATATCGGAAGCTCGAAAGGCATACGCTTGGTATCTCGGCGCCAACGATCTCGGCCTTCCGGTCGCCGTGCCGGAGGAAGGCATCTGTTTTGACGGGCTGACGCCTTACGACGTGAACCGCAACCAAGGTGCGGAATCCGTTCTTGCCTTCCAGTCTTCCACGTGCGCCATGCACGCGTTGCTGCGCAGTCAGGCCCTCGTGGGCGCGATTGCACGCGCTTCGTAACGGCGGACCGAAGGACGACGACGATGGACGGGATGAAGCACCTGCCCTTTCACCTGTCTGCGAGTCCGTCGCGGGTAGTGATACGTCCCTTCCATCTCGCGGTAGAGCCACGATCCCTGAACGCCGTGCAGACATCGCGCGCGCACCGCATCGTTGCGGCGGTTCTTGCGTTGAGCGAAGAGGCCTGCCTCACGCAGATGTCGCTCGTGAATACGGACTTTCACACCCGTCATTGGCAGACACGCAAGGTTTTCCTGCGCCGCTGCGCCGAAATGATGGAAAGCCTCGACCTCGGCAGAATCCATCAAGACCTCTCTGAGCCCCGACGCGAGCTGATCGGCGCCTACTTCTGCCATGAGTATTCATACGCCGCCGCGGCGCTGATGAACCCGAGTGTCGTCCCTCACGTCGATCAGTCCGGACTGCCCGACAACGCCATCCGCATCATTATCTCGCTGCGCGCCGTCGGAGAGGGCCACATTTCATCGATCGTGTTTCGCGAAGGCATCTTCTACAGTGACGGCTCGCTCGTCCTGCAACCCGAGCCGCCGTTTGCCGTTGCAACAGCTTCGGTCGGCGGCGCGCGTGACGGGGAAGTGATCGCCGAACGTGATCGCGATGTCTCGCTCTCCGGCACGGTGATATTCCCGTTCACCGCCGCCCAGCGCAACGGCCTAGAGGACCTGCGTCTCGTGCGGTTTGAAGAAGGCGGCGGGCGCTACGTCTACTACGGCACCTACACCGCCTACAGCGGCTCTGCCATCGCGTCCGAGATCATGGAAACGCGGGACTTCCGCACGTTCTCATTGAGATCGCTCACGGGCGACGCCGCGAAGAACAAGGGCCTCGCCCTCTTCCCGCGCAAGATCAACGGCGCCTACGCCATGATCGGGCGTCACGACAACGAAAGTCTCTTCCTGCTCCGCTCCCACGACCTGCACCACTGGGAGCCGGGCGCATATCTGCTCGGGCCGAAGTACCCGTGGGATCTGGTCCAGATGGGCAACTGCGGCGCACCCATGGAGATCGACGAGGGCTGGCTGGTGCTGACGCACGGCGTGGGACCCATGCGGCAGTATTCGGTCGGCGCAGCTCTCCTTGACAAGATGGACCCATCTAAGGTGATCGGTCGCTCGGAATTGCCGTTGCTGACGCCTCTCAATGAGACACGCGAAGGTTATGTGCCGAACGTTGTCTACACGTGCGGTGGGCTCGTGTTCCAGCGCACCCTCTTCCTGCCGTACGGCGTTGCGGACTCCTCAGTCAGGTTCTGCTGCATCGACATCGATAGCCTGTTGCGCACGCTCAAACCCGCTTGAGGTTTTGTCAGCGCGCCTTGTCGGCTAAGTCGGAGCTCATCCGTCCTTTGGTCCGGAAGAGGCTCCCATGCTCTACGCATTCCTGTGCTACAAGAATGAATCGGCCGTCATGTCCTGGACGAAGGACGAGGACGACGCGGTCATGGCCAAGCTCGATGTCGTGCACCAGAAGCTCGCTGTCGAGGGTCGCATGGGGCCTTCGCTGCGGCTGATGCCGACAACGGCGGCCACCACGCTGATCAAGGAGAAAGACCTCGTCCTCGACGGCCCATATGCCGAGACGAAGGAAGCCCTTCTGGGTCTCTACATTCTCGATTGCGACTCCTTGGAGCACGCCCTGGAAGTGGCGCGCGATCTCGGCGTAGCCAATCCCGGCGGCGCCTACGAAATCCGCCCAATCCGCCTCTATCTTCCGGGTGGCGACGTCGCGTGACCGACGGCGCCTGGATCGACGCCGCGCTTCGATCGGCCCGCCCACAGGCGGTCGCGGCGCTGATGCGCTATTTCCGCGACCTCGACACAGCCGAGGAAGCCTACCAGGACGCCTGCCTTCGCGCGCTCAAGGCATGGCCGCGCACCGGTCCGCGACGTGATCCCGCCGCATGGCTGATCTTCGTCGGTCGCAACGCCGCCATCGACGCCACGCGCAAGCGCGCGCGCCAGCAGCCCCTCCCGGACGAAGACCTGATTTCCGATCTCGACGACGTTGAGACGGCCGTCGCGGAGGCGATCGATCACGCCGACTATCGAGATGACGTACTGCGGCTCCTGTTCGTCTGCTGCCTTCCGGAATTGCCCGCCACACAACAAATCGCGCTGGCCTTGCGTGTGGTATCCGGACTTTCGGTGGCTCAGATCGCACGCGCGTTTCTGGTCAGCGAGTCGGCCATGGAGCAGCGCATCACTCGGGCCAAGCGACGCGTTGCGGCGGCTGAAGCTTCGTTCGAAGCGCCGGTCGCGGCGGACCGTCCTGACCGCCTCGCAGCAGTGGCGGCGATGCTCTACCTTGTGTTCAACGAAGGCTATTCGGGCGCCGCGGCGCAGGCATCGGCCCGCGCGCCGCTCTGTGACGAAGCCGTGCGATTAGCGCGCCTGCTGTTGCGCCTTTTTCCGGCGGAGCCGGAGATCATGGGCCTGCTGGCTTTGATGTTGTTGCAAGGCTCGCGGAGCGCCGCGCGCTTCGATGCTGACGGCGCCATCGTCTTGCTGGAACGCCAAGACCGAACGTGCTGGAACCGTGACATGATCAACGAGGGCCTCGCGCTCCTCGACAAGGCCATGCACCGCCGCGTGCGCGGGAACTACCAAATTCAGGCGGCGATCGCCGCACTCCACGCGCGCGCCGCCACTGCAGAAGAAACGGACTGGTCGCAGATCGAGCTTCTCTATGCCGCGCTTGAGGAGCTCCAACCCTCGCCGATCGTTACACTCAATCGCGCGGTGGCGATCTCCAGGACACGCGGCGCGGAGGCGGCGCTGGCGATGATCGCGCCGCTCTCGGAGCGTCTTGCGAGCTACTTCTATTTTCATGGCCTGCGCGGGAACCTGCTGCTGCAGTTGGGTCGTCCCGACGAGGCGCGCGACGCCTTTGGACGCGCCATCGCGCTCGCGGGAACGCCTGCAGAGGCGGCGCACATTCGCGAGCACCTCGACCGCCTGCAAACGACACCGTTGAAAAATTGAACCCTCTGTCGGCCTCGGCGCGCGCCGTGCGTCCTTTGAGCGTCAGCCAAGAGGGAGAACAACAATGACAGAGCAGACCTTTGACGTCTCGGACGTCGAAGTCCTGGGCGGCGTCGTCGCCTATCTGCAGGTCGTCGGCGCAGTGAAGGCGTCGGACTTCTACGTGCAAGCCTTCGGCGCCAGGGAAGTCGCCAGGCACCCGGTCGATGACCAGGGCCGCACCATGCACATCCACCTGCACGTCAACAGCGGCTCCCTGATGCTCTCGGATTCCTACCCCGAGCACGGCGTCCCGGCCGAGGTCCCCGGCGGGTTCACCCTTCACCTCAAGGTCACCGACATCGAGAAGCACTGGAAGCGCGCAGTCGCCGCCGGCTGCGACGTCCTTCTACCGCTCCAGGACATGTTCTGGGGCGACCGGTACGGCCAGCTCCGCGACCCCTTCGGCGTCCGCTGGTCGATGGGCGAACCGAAGAACTGACGACCTGCGCGCCTGCCCGATCCGGGCAGGCGCGACAAGAACTGGCTGCAACTTGCCACCTACGTTCCGCGCGCACGCGTGCCGCTATCTAGCATCGCCGGCGAGAGCGGCTCCATGGTGTCGAGATTCCAGAGCGCAGGATCAAAGGGCCTTCTGGTTTCTGGATGCACGGGATAGCCACGCACTTCCTGCTGGCTATCGATAATGCGCCCTCGCCCTTCTGCGACGTCCGCGATCACGCGCACGTCATGCGAATCGCGATCCCACGGTCGCGCGCCCGCCTTGGCGAGCACCGAACGCTGCACATCCTGAGCCCGAATGGCGACAAACCCCGCGGGCCAAAGCGGCGGACGCGCTGCTTCGACAATGCGCGCCGGCGCCGCCGTGTAGCGCCCGAGCATGGGAAGTGGCGCACCAAGCCTGTTGACCGCGATATTGTCGCTCATGTGCAGCAGCACGTCGCCATAGCCGCCCAGCATGAAGAACGCGAGATCGCCAGGTGTCGAGGGACCCGCGCGCAACACATTGCCGACCACGACCATCTGTCCGGTCTCGAAGGGCTTGTCGCCCCACTCTTCGGCCATGAGATTGTAGTGGATGGCGCGCGGGCCCGGATTGTAGATCAGGTTGTTTGCAATCACCCCGCGAACGCCTCCCTTGAACATCGGGCTGCGTTCCACGTTGTGCGCGTAGAGATTGCCGACGATGAGGATGTCGCTGACATTGTCGTGGATCAGCGATCCCTTGGAATGTTCGAGTTTGCTGTGCGTCGAATGCGCAAGACCTTCGGCGAGAAGGTTGTTGCTGAACGTAATGCGATGGGACGTGCCTGCGCGCCACTCGTCCGGCGTCGAGCCCGTAAAGCGGGGGCCGGACGCGGAGAGATTTTCATCGGTCGCCCAGGTAATCGAGCAGTGATCGACGATCACGTTGTACGCGGCGACAGTGGAGATGCCGTCTTCGTCCCAACCACTCGACTTTGCGGCTCCCGCTTCACCCGGACGAATACGCAGGTGCCGGATGACGCCATCATGTGTCGCGATATCCATGCCGCCGCGAATGAGCGTGACACCGGGCGAAGGCGCGGTCTGGCCAGCGATGGTGAGGAACGGCTCACGGACCTTGAGCGTCTCCCGACCCAGATCAATAACCCCCCCGACTTCGAAGACGACGATGCGCGGACCCGCCGTCTCGATGGCGGCTCGCAGCGACCCAGGCCCCGCGCCGGCCAGAGTCGTGACCCGAATGATGCGTCCGCCGCGCCCGCCCGGCGTCTGGGCGGCCCATCCTTGCGCTCCCGGAAAGGCGATCGTCGCAGGAGCCGCACTCGAAGACTGCGCGGAGGCGGCGTCCGGCATGGGCGCAGCCGCGAAGCCGAGCGCAAATGCGGCCACAATCCCCAGCACTTTCAATCGCTTCATCGACCTAGCCTCCCTGTCGGGCTTTGCCCTTGTTGTCCGTGCCTTCGGCGCCTGTCTGACCTCCAAATTCGGCTTCCGCAGCCAAACCGATGAAAGTCGAATTGTAAATGACACCGGTTTCCTATAGCACTGGTCTGGCCGGGATGGGTAGTCGCGTCATGGGCGAGCCTCGCCACCCAGGCCACAGGACCCGCTCTCGGAAGCGGCAACAGTACGGGAGCGGAGCGTGAGTGACGGACGCGGGCCATCGGCAGGCACGGCGGAGCGGTTCGTGGACGCGCGCCTGCAGGGCGAACCCATTCCCGAGTACCCGGGGGTCATGCCCGCCTCCCTGGCCGAGGCCTACGCTATCCAGGACGCCGCCATCGATCTTTGGCCCGACGAAGTGTCCGGCTGGAAAATCGGCCTGATCCACCCGACGTTTCGCGCGCAATTCGGCGCCGACCGGATCGCCGGACCAATCTTCCATGCCAACACGGTGATGGCCGACAGCGACACGGTCATCGACCTTCCGGTGTTTGAAGGCGGTTTCGCCGCGATCGAAGCGGAGTTCATCCTCCGTATCGGGCTGGACGCACCGACCGATCGCACTGACTGGTCGCTCGCCGACGCCGGCGCGCTTGTGGATGCCGTACACGTCGGCATCGAGAGCGCGGGGAGCCCATTCCCGGAAATCAACGACCACGGGCCGGCGGTTACGGCGTCCGACTTCGGCAACAACGCCGGCCTCGTCGTGGGGGCCATGCTCAAGGACTGGGATGCGAACGCGTTGACGCGTTTCACCGCAGAAACATGCATCAACGGTGTGAGCGTCGGGCGCGGCGATGCGTCCATGGTCCCGGGTGGGCCGATTGCAGCGCTCGCATTTGTGCTTGGGGCGACAGCGGCGCGCGGTCGTCCGCTGCGCAAGGGTCAGTGGATTTCCACCGGTGCAGTAACTGGCGTTCATGTCATCAAGATCGGCGAAACGGCGTACGCGCATTTCGGCGACGCCGCGACGCTGCATTGCCGCGCCGTGCGCGCGGAGCCCCGCAAGATCGACACGGACGCAAACTACAGATCCATGCGCTGACACGAGCGCATTGACTCAATAACGGTGTCACAGAACGTCGCGGGAGGCCTGAAATGACGACCGAGAACGCTGCGCCGCCTGTCACGGCTGCGCCCACAGCGGTGGGCAAGTACCGATGGATCGTTGTCGCCCTGCTCTTTTTTGCGATGGTGATCAACTACGTCGACCGCCAGATGATCGGCTTCCTGAAGCCGGACTACCTTCAGCCCGAGTTCGGCTGGAGCGAGCGCGACTACGCCGACATCGTCTTCTGGTTTCAGGCTTCCTACGCCGTCGCGTATCTGCTGTTCGGACGGATCATCGACAAGATCGGCGCGAAATGGGGCTTCGCTGCGGCCTTCACGATCTGGACCGTGGCGCACATCGCGCACTCCGGCGCGCGGTCGTTGACACACTTCTTCCTCGTACGCATGGCGCTGGGAATCGGCGAAGGCGGTGCGTTTCCCGGCGGTATCAAGGCCGTGGCGGACTGGTTTCCGAAGAAGGAGCGTGCGTTCGCCACGGGCATCTTCAACGCCGGCACCAACATCGGGGCGATCGTCACGCCACTTGTGGTGCCGTTCATCGTCGTCGATCTCGCGATGGGATGGCGCGCGAGTTTCGTGATCATCGGCATCGCCACGCTTCTGTGGCTGCCTGCGTGGCTCCTGCTCTACAAGAACCCGCGCGAACACAAGAAGATCAGCAAGGAAGAGCTCGCCTGGATCGAAAGCGATCCGCCGGACACGGTGACGAAAGTCGGTTGGCTCAAGGTGCTGCGCCAGCGTGAAACGTGGGCCTACGCCATCGGCAAGTTCCTGATCGATCCGATCTGGTGGTTCTTTCTGTTCTGGCTGCCGGACTTTCTCGGCAAGTCCTATGGCCTCGACATCAAGACCTTCGGCCCGCCGATCATCGCCATCTATCTGCTGTCCGACGTCGGCAGCATCGGTGGCGGCTACATTTCCTCCTTCTTCCTCAAGCGCGGGATGAGCCTTCACGCGGCGCGCAAGACGGCCATGCTGATCTGCGCGCTGTGCGCCCTGCCGGTCGTCTTCGCGGCCGAAGCGTCCAACATGTGGGTCGCGGTGCTGATCATCGGCCTCGCGACCGCCGCGCACCAGGGCTTTTCCGCAAACCTCTACACGCTGCCGAGCGACGTCTTCCCGCGCTCTGCTGTAGGCACAGTCGTCGGCATCGGCGGCATGCTGGGGGGCATTGGCGGCATGGTCTTCGCAAAGTATGTCGGCGAGGTGCTGGAGCGGATCGGTACCTACACACCGATCTTCATCGTGGCAGGTTCGGTGTATCTGATCGCCTTGCTGGTCGTGCACCTGCTGTGCCCGCGCTATGAGCCCGCCAAAGTCGAATGAGCCCTGCCCGTATCCTCTGCTTCGGTGAACTGCTGCTGCGTCTCTCTGCGCCGACCGGTGAAAAGCTACTGCAGTCGGCGTCGCTCAACGTCGTTGTGGGCGGCGCTGAAGCAAACGTGGCCGTCTGCCTCGCGCAGCTCGGACAATCTGCGGCGCTGGTCAGCATCGTCCCCGACAATGCGCTGGGTCACGGCGCGCGCAACGAGGCGCGCAAGTACGGTGTCGACGTCAGCGGCTTGCAGATGTCGACATCGGGCCGCATGGGACTTTACTTCCTCACGCCGGGCGCAGTTCTGCGTCCTTCCGAAGTGCTCTACGATCGGCAAGGTTCCGCGTTTGCGCTCGGATCTGCGGACGCAATCGAATGGCCGCCTCTTCTTGAAGGGGCAGACTGGTTCCACATCTCCGGGGTTACGCCGGCGATCGGCGCACATGCGGCGGCAGCGGCAGTGCGCGCGGTCGAGGCGGCGACAGAAGCGGGCGTGCCTGTGTCGTTCGACGGCAACTATCGCGGCAAGCTCTGGGCGCAGTGGCGAGGCGACGGACCGAAAATCCTGCGCACGCTGTTTGAACACACGGCGCTCGCGTTCGCCGATGAGCGCGACATCGCGCTCGTCCTCGGCAAGGACTTCGGCGGCGACACGCCGATAGAGCGGCGACGCCGGGCGGGCGAGGCCGCTTTTGCGGCCTTTCCGAAGCTGCATCGGATCGCCTCGACGATCCGCGAAGTGCATGGCCCCGACGATCACACCCTCACGGGTACGATGCTGTCGCGCGATGGCGGTGAACGTGTGACGCGCGCGTTTCGCCTGTCGCGCATCGTCGACCGCATCGGCGGCGGCGACGCGTTCGCGGCGGGCTTGCTGTGCGGCCTGAGCGAAGGCAAGGACGACGCGGCGTCTCTCGATCTCGCCATGGCGTGCGCGAGCCTGAAGCACGGCGTCTTCGGCGATTTCCACCAGGTGGCACGTAGCGAACTCGACGACGTGCTCGAAGGTGGCGGCGGCGACGTCAGGCGCTAGTAGGTCCCGCGCTGAATATAGGGGGCCTTTGCGAACAGGCTGCGTTCCGCGCTGCGGGGATCGCGCTCCATGCGCGGCGGCAGATCGAGTATCATCGTCGCACGATCCGGCAACGCATATCGCGCCCACGCAGGCGCGCCGATGACGGACGGCTCCCCAGTCTTCGCGAACGAGAGCAGCATTTCGCTCATCAGCAACGCCATGCTGCGCGCCGCTGCGCCACTTCCGGCGTAGTTCGCCGGAGACGCCGACCCCACGGTGTCGAACACGAGCGGAATATCCAGCGTGTGTGGCGCGCCCCACCTGCCACCGTCTACAGGCGAGCGCCAGTTGAGCTGATACATATGCACCGGCGCGCCCTGCGCCGCGCGCAACTCGGCCTCGATGAGCGCACCGCGCCACGAGCGTCCGGCAGTTGTTGCCGCGAAGAAGAGATCGGACGGGGAGATGCCCGGATAGAGATTGCGATACGTTTCGATCACCAATCCAACATCAAGGTCGACGAACAACGCCGGCGCCAGACGCTTCGGCAGAACGTCCCATGTCAGCGCGAAGAGCGATGCATCGGACCGACCGCTCAGACCGCGCGTTTCATCCCGGGTGTTGCCGATGATCATCGGGATACCGGCGCCGGAAGGCGGCGCGTCCGGGAAGAATGGATGACGCGTCAGCAAAACCTCATCCAGAACCGGGCCGAAATAGATGGTCGATCCTGCAATGCTCGGATCGACCGCCCGAGTGGCCTCCACAAGTCGTTCTGACGAGACCGCAAGCAAAGACTCCATATCGCCCGGCGGAAGACCGAGGGCTGCAAGAACCGCACGCGCACGTGCGGTCGCCGCGCGCGGTCCCTGAACGGTGATCTGCTGCCCGCTCATCGTCATCACACGATGAAATAGTCCCCGCGCCGGCGCGCACGCGAGCAGTGACGCGATTTTCGCACCGCCGCCTGATTGTCCGAACAGCGTGACGGAGGCGCGATCGTCCCCGAATGCGCCGATGTTGTCGCGAACCCACTGCAACGCGAGCACAAGATCGCTCAGCCCCACATTTCCGGAGCCCGCGAAACCTTCGACAATCCCATCCAGGTGCAGGTGGCCAAAAATGTTCAGCCGGTGATTGAGCGTGACGACGACCACATCGCCCCGCGCGCACAGACGTGCGCCGTCGGTCAGCGCACTCGATCCGGATCCTGAGCTGTATTCGCCGCCGTGAATGTAGACGAGCACCGGACGTTTCACGCGCGCGTCGGCGCCGGGCGTCCAGACATTGAGGCGCAGGCAATCCTCCGATGCCGCCTCGTCGATCGTTTGCTGAGGGCAGGCGTGACCGAATGCTGTCGTCTGTCGAATTTCACCCCATGCCGTCGGCGGAAGCGCCGGACGGAAGCGACGCGCGCGTGTGTCCGCGCCATAGGGAATGCCGAGAAATGCGCTGACGCCGTCGCTCGCCCTGCCCCGGACGCGGCCATAAACGGTGGCGACGACCGGATCGCGGCGCGATGCGGCAGCGTGCGCGTGTGCAACGGAAATGGCGCCTGCGCCCGCTAGAAAGAACCGCCTTCTGATCATTGCAGAAACAAGGACGGCGTCGCACCGAAGTGCGACGCCGCTGCATCAGGGGGAGGAGGGATGCAGATCAGGGATCAGTACCGGTAGCGGATACCGACGTAGTACTGGCGGCCGGTGTGATGATAGACCGACGAGCGATCCGCCGTGGACGACACGTACTGGTCGTTGAACTCATCGGTGAGGTTGAGACCTTCAAACGAGAACGTCAGGTGATCGCCGACTTCGTAGGACGCTGAGAAGTCGACGTTTGTCGTTCCGATCTTGCCTTCCACATCGTTGCCGTTCCGACCCGGGACGGTTTGCAGATAGTCGTCACGGTACGCGACCGACACGCGCGCCTCGAACGGGCCGTGGTCGTAGTAGAGCGTCGCGTTGTACGCATCCGGCGACAGGTTGATCAGGTCGTTGGTGACGTACACCGTGGTCGCCGCAGTCGCCGACGTCGCGTAGGCGATCTCGGATTCGACGTGCGTGTAGTTGGCCTGGATGCCGAACCGGTCGAACGGACCGGGCAGGAAGTTGAACGGCGTCTGGAAGCCGATCTCGAAGCCCTTCAACGGCCCGCCCGGCGAGTTCACCGCCGAGGACACCTGGAACACTTCGTCACCCGTGAAGCCCACGGGCAGCAGCGAGAGCGGAAGGCCGGTCGTGTTGAACGGGCGATCCTGACGGATGTTCTGCACGTAGCTGTCGATGTCCTTGTAGAACACCGCCACCGAGAACAGCGCCTCGTCCGCGAAGTACCATTCGAAGCTCGTGTCGAAGGTCGTGGCGCGGAAGGGCTCGAGCAGCGGATTGCCGGTGGTGATCGTGAGCGTGCCGCTCGTGCTCACCGTGCCGCCTGGGCTGAGGTTGGCGAGTTGCGGGCGCGCCATCACCTTGGCGGCGCCGAAGCGCACCACGATGTCGTCGGTGAGATCCACCGCGAGGTTCAGCGCCGGCAGCGTGTCGGAGTAATTGTTCTTGACGGTCACAAGCGTGCCGCCGCCGGTGGCGAGGTAACCCTGCGCCTTCAACTCGGTTTCCACTTGGCGCACGCCGAGGTTGCCGCGGAAACCGAAACCGCCGATTTCGGTATTCCAGTCGAGCTGCGCGTAGTAGCCGATATCGCTTTCATTGATTTCGCGGTTGTTGCCGCGCGCGTTGCCATTTGTGATGCTGGTCATGCGGAAGTCGTTTCCGTCCGTCGTATTGCTAGGCGTCGGATCGCAGTTGCAATAGATGTCGAACAGGCGGGCGACGTTGTCGAAGCTCGGGATGAGCCAAGTGGTGGGCGTGCCAGCGCCAATGTCGAGGCCACTGCCGTAGCCAGTGAGCACGCTAGAGATGTTCGCCACCGTCGTGCCCGGCGGCAAGACCGGGATCGCCGTTTCCGACGCGCGCCGATATTCGTATGTGGTGAAGTTGAAGTTCTTGTAGTTCGCGCCGCCACGCAGCGTGAATGCATCATTGATGTCCCAACCGAGATCGAACTGGATGGTGTCGAAGATGTTCGTCGCGCCTTGAGGACGCAGGCGGATTTCGGAGGTGGGTTGGCCGCCCGTGATCCATCCCCAGTTTGCCGGGTTGGTGACGTCGAAGCCGTAGTTGATCGTGGGTAGGCGGTCGTTGCCGCGGAAGTCCCACGAATACCCTTGGGTGTTGATGCGATCGAGCGTGACGGTGGTCTGAACCGGATTGTTGAAATCCGACTCCGAACGCCCTGCGAGAGCGACAAGTTTCAGGCGATCGTTGAACTCGTGTTCGACGCGCAACGTGTTCTGGGTAAAATCCGTTTCGAGTTCGTCGAAACGCGATTCGCTGCGTACATCGACGTTGTCAAAAACGCCGTAGACAATGTCACCGTCCGGATCGACCACGGTATCTCGCACGATCACCTGAGGCTTGCCGCCTTGCGCGGCGGTGCGGCTGAAGGACAGCGATTCCAGGAAATCTTCCTGGCGTGTCGATTTCAATTCGGCGAACAGCAGATCCCAGCTCACCGTCGTGGATTCAAACGGGCGGAACTGCACGGAGCCCGTCATGCCGAGGCGATCCTGCTCGTGCGTCAGACGCCCGTAGCGCGGCAGGCGTGGTGCGAAACCCGCGTTCGCGGCTTGCCAGAAGCCGATGTTTGTCGCGTTGTTCGCAGGACGCGCCACGCCGGTCGTGCAGTTCGCGGCGCTGGCGCCGAGCGTGGTGCCGCCCGAGACTTGCACACCTGCCGTCGTGGGGTTGATGTCAAAACCAACCGGGCTGCAAAAGCCGCCCGAACCGCTGCCCTGCTCCCAACGCACGGAGCTGAAGCCTTCCTCGAGGCTGCTGCGGTTGGCGTAGGCGACCGAGAAGAGTGCGCCGAGCTTGCCGTCGAACCATGTGTTGGAAATCAGGAAAGCCGCGCGCGGGTCGTTCTCTTCGGAGAGATCGTTCCAGCCGTGCTGGGCGGAAATGGCGAGGGTGAAATCCTTGTAGTCGAAGGGCCGCGCGGTCGTGAGATCGAGCGTCGCGCCGAGAGAGCCTTCCTCCGTTTCCGCCGACGATGTCTTCGACACCTTGATGCTGTTGAACAGTTCGGACGCGAAGATGTTGAAGTCGAACTGGCGCGAGCGGTTGGCGCCGCCGGAGCTGTCGGTAGCACCGGTTGTCGCCAAGGCTTCCATGCCGTTGACGCGCGTGCGTGTGAAGTCCGAGCCGAGGCCGCGCACGGTGATGGAGCGGCCTTCGCCGGCGTCACGGTCGATCGAGACGCCCGGGATGCGCTGGATGGACTCCGCGAGGTTGAGATCGGGGAAGTCGGCGATGTCTTCGGCCATGATCGCATCGACGACGCCCGTTGCGTTGCGCTTGACCTCGATGGCTTGCGCCAGCGAACCGCGGAAACCTGTGACGACGATCTCGTCGGTCTCCGCCGGCGCGGGCTCGGCCTCCTGGGCGAGGGCCACGTTGCCGAACGCCGCCGCCGCCGCCATGGCCGCGAGAGACATTCCGTACCGAACACGATTCATCGAAGACGACATGCCAACCTCCCCTTGGTGCGGTCCATCACTTTACCCGCCTTCGCGTTGGCGGCTGGATCCACAGCGTTCTGTCCTTGACACCGGTGTCATTGCAAGCTTTGACACCGGTGGCATTCGCCCTACCATATCGGGAGCTTCAGGCAAATGACAACCCCGTTCCCGTCGAACGCGTCATGCACGCCAGGTCATGTTGCCTCCAGGACGCACCGAGAGACATTGCCCAGGACAAGACGGAGCCGGGTTTTCACGGCGATCGCATCGCTCATCGCCACGTCGCTCCTCGGTTCGATGGCGGCTGCGCAGAACCCGACAACGGCAGCAGGCGACATGCGTGCGATCGACGCCTTCCCAGGCGCCGAGGGCGCAGGACGTTTGGCAACGGGCGGGCGGGGCGGCGCGGTGCTGCATGTCACGACCCTGGCCGACAGCGGACCGGGCAGCCTGCGAGAGGCCGTGGAGCGACGTGGCCCGCGCACGGTCGTCTTCGAAGTCGCCGGCACGATCACCCTCGAGTCGCCGCTGGTCATCCGCCACGGCCAGGTGACCATCGCCGGGCAATCGGCGCCAGGCGATGGCGTCGCGCTCCGCAACCATCCGCTCGTCATCTCAGCCGACGATGTGGTCGTCCGGTATCTGCGCTCGCGCCTCGGAGACACCTCGGGAGTAGAAGCAGACGCGATCTCGATCACGCGCGGCAGGCGCATCATTCTCGACCACGTTTCCGCAAGCTGGTCGATCGACGAGACGTTGTCCGTGGCGAGCCGCTACAATCCCAAAGATGCAGGCCCCTATGACGTCACAGTGCAGTGGTCGATCATATCGGAGTCACTCAATCGATCGCGCCACGCAAAAGGCGATCACGGCTACGGCACGCTGGTGCGCGGCGCGCATGGCGCACGCATCACGTTCCATCATAATCTCTGGGCCCATCATCGCGCGCGCAACCCGCGCCCCGGCAACTACCTCACTCCTGCCGAAGATCCGATTGGGCCGATGATCGAGTTTCGCAGCAATGTCTTCTACAACTGGGGCGGACGTTTCGCGGGCTACAACGCCGACCAGGCGCAGCGTGTAACCTGCAACTTTATCGACAACGCATACGTGCCCGGTCCGCAGTCGACCGGCGCGCTGGCGTTTCAGGAAGAGAATGGGGAAGCACGCGCCTATTTCTACGGCAACAGCATGAACGGCGTCGTTCCCGACGATCCGTGGAGTCTCGTCGAAGGGGCGGTGCGACCGGGTTATCGACTTGAGGCCCCTGTCGATGTGGGCGCGGTCGCATCTGAAGGCGCAGGCGCTTCCTTCATGTCCGTGTTGATGAACGCCGGGGCCTCGCACCGCCGCGACACGGTCGATGCGCGCGTCATCGCCGATGTCCGCGCGAAATCAGGCCGCATCGTCGACAGCCAGCAGGACGTGGGCGGATGGCCCGAATTGCGCGGTGGCCCTGCCCCGCTCGATACGGACCGCGACGGCATGCCTGACGCTTGGGAGCGCGCGCACGGTCTGAACGCCGGCGATCCCGCGGACGGCCGCACCGACCGCGACGGTGACGGTTACACCGAACTCGAAGCGTACCTGAACAGTCTGGTCGACTGAGCCCTCAGCGCGCCAGCCATCCACCATCCACGGGGATGATCGCGCCGTGCATGTAGTCGGACGCCGCGCTTGCAAGGAAGACGGCCGCGCCGCCGATATCGGCGGACTCGCCCCACCGGCCGGCGGGAATGCGCGCGAGAATATCGCGCGAGCGCTGGGGATCGGCGCGCAGCTGTTCAGTGTTGTCCGTCGCCATGTAGCCCGGCGCGATGGCGTTCACGTTCACGCCTTTCCCCGCCCACTCGCAAGCAAGCAGCCGCGTGATTCCGGCGATCCCGCTCTTCGACGCCGCGTAGGACGGCACACGGATGCCGCCCTGGAACGACAGCATCGACGCAATGTTGATGATCTTGCCGCTGCCCTGCGCGATCAGCACGCGACCGACCGCCTGCGCTAGAAAGAACGCCGACTTCAGGTTGACGTCGATGACGTCGTCCCAGTCCTTCTCGGTGAAATCGACCGCATCCGCGCGGCGAATGATGCCCGCATTGTTGACGAGAATGTCGATACGCCCTGCGCCCGCCAGCGTTTCCGCGACGATGCGATCCACAGGCTCGATCGATCCGAGGTCAGCCGCGACGGAGACGAAGCGCCGCCCTAGGCCGCGCACCATGGCCTCGGTTTCGGTCGGCGTCGCCATGCCGGCGACGGCGATGTCGGCGCCCGCTTGCGCGAGCGCACGCGCGATGCCCTGCCCCAGGCCCCTGCTCCCGCCGGTGACGAGCGCGACCTTTCCGGTGAGATCGAACGGACTACTCATCGCGATGCCTATTTGAGCTGACAGATGTCGAGGACGTTCATGTCCGTGTAGTCGAGGTTTTCGCCGCCCATCGCCCAGATGAAGCAGTAGTTGCTCGTGCCTGAGCCCATGTGGATCGACCACGGCGGCGAGACGACTGCTTCATCGTTGGCGACGACGATGTGGCGCGCCGTGTCGGGTTCGCCCATGAAGTGGAAGACGCGCTCGTCGGCCTTCAAGCCAAAGTAGAAATAGATTTCCGAACGGCGGTCATGCAGGTGCGGCGGCATGGTGTTCCAGACGCTGCCCGTCTTCAAAATCGTGAGCCCGAGAAGAAGCTGCGCGGAACGACATGTGGCGGGCACGATGTACTGGTAGATGGTCCGCTCGTTGGATGTCTCCAGCGATCCACGCTCGAGCGGCACTGCCTTGTCTATGGAAATTTTCACTGTCTCGAAGCGCGCATGCGCCGGTGTGGACGCGAGATAGTACTTTGCGGGATTCGCCGCATCGACGCTTTCAAACACGACGTCCTTCGTACCCTGCGGCACGTAGAGGCCGTCACGAGGGTCCATGTCGTAGCTTGTCCCGTCGACGATCACGCATCCCTTGCCGTCGCCGACATTGACGATTCCAAGCTCGCGGCGTTCCAGGAACGGTGCGCCTTCTGCCGGCGGCCCCTGCACGGGAAGCGCGACCGGCTTCGTCGTCGGCGCCGCGCCGCCGATCACGAAGCGTTCGTTGTGCGCGTAGTCGAGCGTCACTTCGCCCGGTGTGAAGAGGCCGGTGAGCAGATACCGCTGGCGCAGGGTGTCGTTGTCGGCGCCGGCCATCATGTCTGGATGCGTCGCCTGATAGGTCTTTCTGAACATTGTTGGGGTCTCCCGTGTTTTGATTGATCTTGGACACCGGTGTCAGCGGGTCATGAAAAATGCCGCGCGTCAGCGTTTCGGCGGCGCCGTCGAGTTTCGGACGATGAGCTTCGCCTCGGGCACTGTGACGTCGCTCTCCGCGCCCTCCAGCAGTTTCGCCGCTGCAGAGCGACCCATCTCCACGATGGGCCAGCGAATGGTCGTCAGCGGTGGCCAAAGGCGCGAGGAGACGGGCGTGTCGTCGAACCCGACGATCGACAGATCCTCCGGAATCGACAGGCCCATTTCGCGTGCGACCTGATAGACGCCCGCCGCCATCTCGTCGTTGCAGGCAAAGATCGCAGTCGGCCGGTTCTTCAGGCTGAGCAGCTTGCGCGCGCCCTCGATGCCGGAGTCAAACGTGTAGGCGCCGTCGACGCAATATTCTTTGGCAAGCTTCAGATCGTGCTCGGCGAGACCCGCTTCAAATCCCTCACGACGCTCGATGCGCGAACGGAAACCGATGGGGCCTTCGATGAGCCCGATGCGCGTGTGTCCAAGCGCCGCCAGATGACGCGCCGCCTCCGCCGTACCGATGCGGTCGTTGGAAACGACCAACTTCGCCGGCACATCGAGAACCGCAGAAGCCACGCGCACATAGCGACATCCCAGCTCATCAAGCATGCTCGTCAGCGCGTTGTTTTCCGAGATCGGTGGCAACAGCACGACGCCATAGAGCTTCTGGCGCTGCGCAAACGCGCGCACATCGGCGACCAGCGTCTTGCTCTGGCGGTTGCAAGGATGCACCACGAGCTCGAATCCCGAGCCGCGCACGCCGTCGAGCAGGCCCTGCTGCATCGTGACGACGAACTGCGCATTCGGGTTGTCGTACACAAGCCCGATCAGGAAGGAGCGGCGAAACGCAAGGCCCCTCGCCTGGGGATCCGGTTCATAGCCGTACTGACGGATGATGAGCGATACGCGCTCGCGCGTGCCCTCCGTCACCAGCGGCGACTGGTTGATCACCCGCGAGACGGTCTTCTTCGAGACATTCGCCAGACGCGCGATGTCGTTGATGGTCGAACGGCGGCCGGTGACTGAGGGACCCGCAGACACCTCCGGGCGCTCTGTCGCCACCTTCGCTGACCTCTGCTTCTCGTGACGCATGTCCCTCAAGGTTCCTGATCGAATGACCCCGGACCGCATCAAACGGCCAATGACACCGGTTTACCAGTAAGCATTTCCCGCCAATCGGCACAAGCGCCGCGTGCGACGACGCGGGGCGACCCGGGCGTCCCACTCCATTTGCATGGCAATCCTTGCACGCATCCGCGGGCGTCGATCAAGGATGCACAACGCACCCGACGTCGTGCGCAGTCCCCCGGACAAAAGGGCGCGAAAGCCACCAAATTATCCGTCGACGGGCGGCGCGGCGAACGAGGCGCGAGCGGAGACGACCTCATCGGGGACCTGAAGCATCTTCTGATAGATTTGATCGGGATAGGTGAGATGCGGCTTGCTCGGATCGTAGGAGGGTTGCGCCACCGGACTCTGCCCGACGAAGGGCGCAGGCGCCTTGTAGGCGGCGACCTCCGCCGCAGTGATGCCGACCTTCTCCAGCACGGCGGGATCGATCCAGCGCGTCGCGTCGATCGCGGCCGACGACGTCGCGACTTCGAGCGCGAGATGATCGGGTCCCGCGAAGTAGATCGACTTGCACATGCCGTGGTCGATCGGACCCATCACCGGCACGCCGTGACTGCGGATGCGGTCGCGCATGGCGACGAGGTCGGCCTCGCTGTCCACGTTGAACGCCAGATGCTGCAGCGTGCCCGCCGCGCTCGGCATCTCGCCGCGCCCTGCATGCGTCACGCCGAGCTGGACGGGAATGTCACCGACGCCCGGCATCTGCACAATCGAGAAATAGGCGTGATCGTTCATGCGCAGGAAGGCGTGCAAACTGCCCGGCACGCCGTGCATGTCGAAGATCGCCACCAGCGGACAACCCATGACCTGCGAGAAGAACGCGATGTGCTTCTTGATGTCGCCGGCCATGAAGGCGAGATGGTGAATGCCGTTGGGTTGCTGCGCGGCAGCATGCTGGGCCGTCATGTGCGCCTCCGTCACCCCTGCCTGACCTTGCGGCAGGACGAAAACCTTTGGGAAGTTGATGTCCGTCGCGTAGCGAAGACGGAAGACACACGGCAAAGCAAGACCCGAAGAGGGAGACGTCCATGGCGGTGGTGCGGGAAGCCTACGGCTTCGTTCATGCAGACAAGAGCCCGCTGAAGGAGGTCTATGGCGGACCCACGGGGCAGGTCTTCATCGAGTGCATGCGCGTGCGCCCGGCGACGGGCGACTCCAGGACAGTCATTCTCTTCAGTCACCCCATCGGCGGCGGCGCCTTTCTGCCGCTCGTCACAGCGCTCGCCCATGGAGGGCGGCACGTCATCTATTGCAATCCGCGCTATCGCGGGAACGACACGGCGCTGATCATGGAGAAGTGCGTGTTGGATCTCGGCGCGTGCATCGCCGATCTGAAGACGCGCTTCGGCTACGAGAAGGTCGTGCTTGGCGGATGGTCCGGCGGCGGCTCGCTGTCGATGTTCTACCAGGACCAGGCCGAACGACCGACGATCACCTCCACACCCGCTGGCGACAGCGTCGATCTCGTCGGCGCCAACCTGCAGCCAGCGGAGGGCGTGCTGCTGCTTGCCGCGCACATCAGCCGCTCTGTGACCATAACCGAATGGATCGATCCTTCCATCCTCGACGAGGACAAGCCATTCGAGCGTGACCGCACGCTCAACATCTACGCCGCCGATTGCCCGAACCAGCCGCCCTACTCCGCCGACTTCGTCGCGACGTTCCGTGCTGCCCAGATCGCCCGCAACCGCCGCATCACGGCGCGCGCGAGGGAAGCGCTTGCAACTCTGAAAGCCGCCGGCAACGCGGACGCTGAGCGTTGTTTCGTCGTGCAGGGCACCATGTGCGACGTGCGCTGGCTCGACCCCGCGCAGGATCCCTCCGACCGCCGCCCCGGCACGTGCTATCTTGGCGATCCACGCATCGCCAACGACGGCCCGGTGGGCCTCGGGCGTTTCACCACCCTGCGCTCATGGCTCTCGCAGTGGAGCTACGATGAAAGCCGCGCCAACGGTCTCGTCAACGGCCCGCGCATTTCCTGTCCGTCGCTCGTCATCAACAACACCGCCGATCTCGCCTGCACGCCGAGCCACGCCCAGCGCCTCTACGAGGCGCTGGGCTCGAACGACAAATCCATCGTGCAAATCGAAAACGCTGATCATTACTACGCTGAACGCAAGGATCTACTGCCCAAGGCCGTCGCCGCCGTCGGCGACTGGCTCGACGCGCGCGGATTTTGATTTGTCGGATCCAGGATGCCCTCACCATGCAGCAGCGCACGACGGTGCGCGGCCACATGGCGAAGTCTCATTTCCTAGTCCGGCGCGTCCACGACAGGCGTCGAGCCTTGACGGCGCGGCGTCACGACCCGTGGCGGCGGGGCGCATGTGCCCATCACAGGCGTTCCCTTAGGGTAGGCGCCCTTGTCGCGGAAAGCGTTCTTCTGCGCCTGGGTCAGCTTCGCCCACGCATCGGGCCGCACGGTGCACCAGGCCGACAGACCACGCGCTCGCGCCGTCGCCTCGGCGCCTTCGCGGACGTAAGCGCCATCGACGCCGACCGCGTAGCCTTCCTCGACCATGCGCCGTGCGATGTTGAACTCTTCACCGCCCGTGCGCACGGCGTTGCAGGTGGCGATCCGCTCAAGCCGCGTGGAATCGCGGGCATCGCGCGGGCGCTCCAGCGCACACATGATGTAGGCGCCTTCTACCATGCGGCGCAGGGCGCGCTGCGCTTCCTCGCTGCAATCCTGGACGCGCGCGCCGAGCCGGCAAATCTGTCCAGGCTCCGGCGCATCGATGCCGCGCAGGCGCAGCAGATCGCCGTTCAACATCAGCATTTCCGCCGAGTGCACGGTGTCGAGCGCCGCCGCGCCGGCATACGCCTGGCGTTCCTCGCGCTGACCGAAACCTGTGCCGACCATCGCCAGCGCGAACACGCCGCCAAGAATCGCGCCGATGGTGCCCTGCATCACAGGGCGAATGGCCTTCTCAAGCTCTTCGCCGGGACGAAACGCGACAAGCGCCAGAATGCCGACCACAAAGGCGAAGAAGAGGAAGATGTCGAACAGCGAGAGGATCATGCGCGACACCGTCGCGCCGTTGCTCTCCAGCATGCGCAGCAGCATGCTTTCGCCGGGCCGGTTCCACTTCGACGCGAGATCGCCCAGCGCCGTGGCGAGTTCAGGATCGCGCTCGCTGCTGCCGAGGATCAGCCACGCGACGATCAACAGCAGCAATCCGCCTGCCCAGACGCCGCCGCGCATCCACAGCGCCCACTGACGGGTGCTGACAATGAACATCAGCAATGCGCCGATCAGCAAAAAGAACGCCAGACTAGCCATAGCCCATCCTCTCCAAATTCGCGGCAAGCACGAAGCTGCCTCTATACCCTAGCCGAACCTGCAACCGGCGTTTCACCGGAGGCCCCTCAGTCCGGCGCGTTCACCACCGGCATCGTCGGCGCCGATGCGACCGCACTGCCCTGCGACACCACTTGTTGATTGCGCTGCCGCGCAATGTCGATCTCTTCCAGCAACTGCGGGCGAGGCGGCGGTTGCGGCACGGCCTCTTCAGTTCGATTGCGCCCCATGGTCTCGATCTGCCGCGCCAGTTCACGACGATACGCGACGACCGCGTAGGCATCCGGACCCGGCTCCGCACGCAGCGACTCCAGCTGCCCCCGCGCCTGGAACATCTGGTTGAGCGCCACGCCACTGCCCATCGCCGCTGCGACCAGCAATCCCACGACCCACAACCGGACCACCGACCGCGCGACCCACGCGACCGAAATGCGGACCATGCGCCACACGACTCCCGGATCACGCAGCGAATGTCTCGCGCCTTCGGCAGGAGGGGAAGTCACCTTGCCGATCATCGTCTCTGGGTCGCTTTCTCGACAAACTCTTGCGGGCGCACCTTATCCGGGTTGCACCAGATCTCGCTATTGCTTTTGGAGCACACCGTCGCCAGCGCGCTCGGCGTACAGCGCAACGCGGGATCGCTGTCGGCGCGTCGACGCGCCAACTCATCGTTGCGTTGTCGCGCGAGGCTTTGCACCTCACTGTCCAGCCGGATCGCTTCGAGGGAATTGGATTGCCGCGCGCGCTGGCGCTGGGCTTCCGCAAGGCGCGCCTCCAGTCGACCGATACGTCGGTCGTAGATGCTGTCGCGAACACTTTGACACTTCAGATCCCAGGCACGGCGCAGCTCATCCACGCCGCCTGGATTGCTCAGCAGCGGGTGGGTTGCACGCGTGCGCCGGCGATCGAAATTGTCCGCACGCACCCTGTCGATGTAGGTCACGAGATCGGCCGAAAGTGCGTTGATCTGTTTGCGCTCTTCAATCTGCTTGGCGAGCCCGATGGGGCGCCCCTCCGCATAGATCGGCGAAGCTTGCTCCGGATCATGCGCCGGATTCCAGACGTTCCAGAAACACGCGCCGATGATGAAGAGGCAAAGGCTGAGCAACGCCAGCCAGGACAAGAGGCCAAGCGAATTGCTGGCCGCCTGTTCCATCTGGTTCGGCGGTGCGCCCTGATAGATGATGATCGGCCGATCGGAGTTGCGAACAATGTCCGGCAGCCCGTCAATCGTATCCTCGGGTTCATCCATGGGCGGGACTCACACAACGCCGATCAGCTCGGGCGTCCCCCGCACTGCAACGGTATGCCGGACAGCCGATAGTACTCCTTCACGTCCGAGGCTGTCTGTTCGCCGTCGTTGTAGTTGATGCCCCGGCACGCCAGCACATAGCGCTGGCCGTACGTCAGCATGGCGCCAAGGTCGATCATCGGCGGCAGGCTGGGGTGGCCGGACTCAACGGTCTGGTCGAGCGTCTTTATCGCCACGCCGCGGTTGAACGCCTGAATGGAGCGCGACCAGCTCTTCAACCGCTCGTCGGTACGCGCTTCGCGCTGACCGCGGCGCAGCCAGTACATGCCCTCATACAAGAGCGTTTCAGCCCGATCGTCCGCCTGCCCGGCGGCCGCGCAGAACCCTTGCTCCCCCGTCTGGCCAAAAAGGATCTGAGCCCGGCAAGCCTGCCGACGGAACTGGGGGCGCTGCGAAAGGCTGTAGGCCTGCGATGCGTAATTCACGGCCAGTTCGCCGTCGCGGAGGAAGCTGCGGTCAGTGGTGCTGCGGCTGCGCGCCGGATCGGCGAGCGCGTATTGCTGCGCCAGCGTGAGACGCAGACTTGCGAGGTAAAGCCCCTCCGCATTTCCTTCCACGCTGCCTGTCTGGCGGCGCGCAAAGAACTGCAAGGCCTGATCAGCCTTTGGATAGGGCGGCCGGTCGATCTGCAGTCCCAGGGACGGCTCAGCGCCAAGGCGCAGATAGATGTGGCCAAGCGTCAAGCGCGCTTCGACATTGTCGTAGTTGAGATAGATCGCGCATCGCAGGTCGGCTTCGGCGTCGCGCAGGCTGGCCGGACGCGCGGCCGCCACTTCCGTGATGGCGCGGTAGTAGAGGTCGCTGCCGCCTGCGCCGGCGCCTGTCAGAGGATCGCTATCGCGCGGCACGGCGCCGTAAGCGTACCGCGTGCGCGCCAACTCGACATAGATGCGCGAGGCCAGAGCATCGCGACTGCCGGGCGTGAATTCCACGTCGCCGCGCGGGCAGCGGGTCGTCGCGCCAGAGAGGTTGAGCGCCTGGTTGAAGCTGGTGCGGGCGCTGTCGAACTGCCCCTGCATGACCTGCGCGCGCGCGAGCGTTAGCATGGTGAGCGGACGGCTCGGCGCCAGTTTCAGCTGTTCGATGGCCTGCGCGATCTGACGTTGCCGCTCACCCGGCTCGCCGACGTTCGGCAGGTTTGCGAGGATCGTGCAGCCCAGTCCCCAACGTGCATCCGCCGCTGACGCTGCAGAGGTCGACGAACGGCGCGTGTATGTATCGAACGCGTAGCGCGCGCTCTGGAAGTGCTGCGCGGCATCCGGCGAGAGCTGGCTGCCGACGCAATCAAGCGCGCCGACGCCGCTAACGCCCGAGGAGCCTCCAAGTGCTGAAAGGCCCGGGCTTTCCTGCAGCCCGGCGGCTTTCAGATGCGCAATGCCAATCTGGAAAAAGACGTCGAGGAGTTGCTCGCGGTTGGGCGCCGGACGGCTTTCCAGCGAGCCAATCGCCTCCGTTGGACCAATGCCGGTGGAACAATCTATGGGGGCGGGATCCGGACATGCGGCGTCGATCGCAGACGCGACTGGCCCGAGGAAATCGATGGCGCGTTGTGCATCGCTACGCCGCTGTTCGGCGTCCCTGCCCTGTGGCTTCAGGGACTCACGTCCCAAAGACAGACCAAGGCGATACAGCCAAGAGCGGCCCCGCGCGATCTCGCCGGCAGTCATGTAAGCGGGACCGCCCGGCGCGCCGCGCAGACGCACGGCATCTTGCGCGAAGACCACCTTGAGCGCGCTGAAGGCGCTCTCTTCTCCGGCGGCCCCGAGTTCGGCGAGACTTAGCAGCGCGCGCTGGTACGCCACTGCGGGATCGGAAGGACTGAGCGACGAGCTGTTGAGAAGCACGCGCGCCGCTTCAACGCGGCCCTTGGAAAGATAGGCCGTCGCCAGTTCCAGTTGGCCGGCGCGCAGCTCGGCGCGGAAGGCGGGTTCGAAATCCTGCCCCGTGTTGACCGCCGCCTCGAGTTGGCGAATGGCGTCGTCAGGCCGGCCAGCGCGGGAGAAAGCGCGTCCGGAATAAAAGCGCGCGCGAGCGGCATCCACGCCCCGCGCGGTCGCGCTCACCCTACGGCAGGCCTCAGCGACCTGAAGTTGCGCGGAGACGTCGGATGGATCGACACTCTCCAGCACGCTCTTGGCGAGCTCGCGAGTGCAGGCATCGCCGCGCACCTGCGCCGACGCGTCCTGCAGGTGGAAAGCCACGGTGACTACGGCGCCGACGACAACGACGGCAGACAAGGCTTTGAACATGCCATCCCCTTCCTTGTGGACGCCCACGCACGCCCCACGCCCCACATTTTGTTAATGATTATGACCTCACGCCCAATAGGTAAAGGCGCTCAATGGGCGCCGCCTCCCATACCTCGCACCACCTGCGACCTTTCGGCCACATTCTGTGCCGCCTATCCGACAGTTGGGGTCTTTGGCGCACATCCGACTGCGCCGGGGGGCGCCCAGTGCAGCCGGCCTCGATGACCCGGATGGCGAGGACGCCCTGGCGCGCTGCAAACAGCGTGCGTCGCGCGTCGAGAACCGCGGTAGCTGTCGACGCCCCACTCATGGCGCAGACAGCGAAGCGATGAAGCCCGTCCTGCGCGCGGTGACCCGCAGTCTGTTCGATGATCGTTAGATCCGCGTGGGAAGCCAGCAGGACGCGCGTCTTCTTCACCCCCAGCACGTGAACGAGCGCTTCATCGAGTCCGATCTGGATGCCCCCCGCGCGGATCCACGACGATTGTCTTTTCCAGCGCAACACGCCATAAGCCCGCCCTCCGGACAGGTGGCCGAGTGGCTGAAGGCGCACGCTTGGAAAGCGTGTTTAGGGGCAACTCTAACGAGGGTTCGAATCCCTCTCTGTCCGCCACTTCCTTATTGCGAAACAAGATGATGGCCCGCTGTAGGGCCGAAAACCCCCAGTAGCCGCGCCGTTTTGGCAATGCCGACCGAACCTCGGAGACTGCCGCGCAGGCCGAAATCGGTCTCTGAACGGCTTTTGTCTCTTATCACCCGAACCTCGTCGGAAAAGGTTCGGTCTGTTTTTCACCATATATTTCATATGGTTGTCGAGATCGGGGCGCCGGCATTTTTGCCCGGCTTCTCGGCAGGCATGGTGATTAGAGAATCCGAGGTGGGCGTGATGGCGCGCAATTCCGAGCATACATGGTGGGGCGCTATTCCGACCCAAACACGACCGCCACCTGCTCCTCCCACGTCTGTTCCGCCGCCATCGTCAAATCCTTGAGCGACACCGCCGGTGACACGCGTGCAATCAGGATCTTTTCCAGCACCGCCGGTGCCAGCCAGGCCAGCCTCAGCATTCGCCCGACATAGCGGTCCGAGACATCCTCGACTTGCGCGATATCCTGAATCGTTGTCGCAGCGCCGCTCTCCAGCTTGCGTCGCCAGCTCCACGCCTTGGCGATCGCCTTCAGCACATGCGGGTCCACCCCGCCGGTGTCCGGCACCATATCTGCAGGCGGCATGATCTTGGGTCGTCCGTTCCGCTTGCGAATGGTCAGAGGGATGAACACCCGCATGGTGGTGGGTGCGCTCATGCCGCCATCTCCCGCCGCGGCGTCACCATCTCCCTGACCACCGACCCGAGCCCCTCGGTGCGCAGATCGACCGCCATGCCGTCGCTGCTGACCGTGACGCGCTCGACCAACAGCCGGGCGATGCGCGCCTGCTCTGCCGGGAACAGAGACTCCCACAGGGCGTCAAAGCCCGCCAGGGCCGCCACCACGTCGGGCTGTTCGATCTCGGGGCATTCGCGTTGCGCAGCCTCGATCGCCCGGGCGGTCACCTCAGGCGTCCGCAGGAGGGTCCGGATCTGCTGGACCACGGCGGTCTCGACCATCCCTGCAGGCAGGCGAACGAACGCTTCGGTGTTCTCCCCCGCCCGGTTCCGGATCGCGTCCATCGAAGTGTAGAAGCGATAGAGGCGTCTCATGGTCATTGGCACGGAGGGCGCGCCATAGTCGCCCCCTCTTGCATTATCGGACTCACAAACCTATGACTTGCCAACAGGGGTGGATTTAGGCTCACTCTGATAATATTGTGGGAGGGCTAGGTGTCAGAAGTCGCGCAACCGTTGATCAGTAACGAGTTTGGTACGGTTTACCGGGACAGGATTGGTTATTACGCAGGAAAAAGCTGGTTTAGCGCGGGTGCGCTTGAGGAGCTTCCCATGCGACACATTACGTCGGTTCGAAGTGAGGTGTCCCGCAATCTGGTCTGGGGGGTGATTTTCGTTCTCTGCGGTATCGCCGCCTTCAACGCTGGCATCGGTGGCGTGATTATCGGTCTGTTTTTGTTGATCGTTGCTGCGCTGTTTATTTGGGGGTCTCCATCGGTGCGCATCAATACGGCTGGAGGAGAATCTCGTCCGGTCCGCGGGTGGCCATGGCAACGTGAAATGGCTGAAACTTTCACCGCTGCTGTCCGTGAGGCGTTGTTTGAAAAAGAGTAAATTCGCCTAGGCTGAGCCGACGTAGTGGCGCTCGGCGCGGGTCGAGAGCCGTGTCAGCAACTCGTAGGCGGTGGTCTCCGCCGCCGTCGCCGCGTCCTCGACGGGCAGGTTGGCGCCGAAGATCTCGACCAGCGCGCCGGGCCGGGCCGTCCCGCAGCCGGTCAGGTCGACGGCGATCATGTCCATCGAGATGCGCCCGAGGTGTTGTCAGCGCAAAATTCACCGCGGGCTAACCCGGGCCCAGTAGCTGGTCCATATGGCCAAGCCCAAGACGCCGCCCAACCCGTTTCGCTGGTTCGACTCCTCGCCGGAGGTCATCCGGCTGGTGGTTATGATGTATGTCAGGTATCCGCTCTCGCTGCGCAACGTCGAGGACCTGCTGTTCGAGCGCGGCATCGACATCTGCCACGAGACGGTGCGGCTCTGGTGGAACCGGTTCGGTCCGATGTTCGCCGGCGAGATCCGCAGGAAGCGGGTCCAGCACATGCCGGCCAATTGAGCGCATCATCAC
>Ga0163154_10001957_pt1 | contig 30871 bp, 33 predicted proteins | sample OliLakLV19MP9P1_FD_148649 | JGI IMG/M metagenome (GOLD analysis project Ga0163154, IMG submission 148649) | Freshwater microbial mat bacterial communities from Lake Vanda, McMurdo Dry Valleys, Antarctica - Oligotrophic Lake LV.19.MP9.P1 | ecosystem: Environmental > Aquatic > Freshwater > Lake >... | reverse complement strand
GGCGAGGGCTGGCGCTGGCCCACGACGTCTTCGAAGGCAACATCGCCGAGACCCGGACGCTGGAGGGGATGCTCGATCGGCTCTCCTTGCCCCGGGCCGAGGGGGTCGCCAAGCCGGTGGTCATCCTCGACGCCGGCTTCGCCTCGCGGGAGAACCTCGCGATGCTCAAGGAGCGAGGCATGGGCGGCTGCCGGACAGCGCCGATCGATCTCCTATTGGCGGGACGGATCCCGGGAGGTCGATTTTGTGATCGAACAAGGAGATCGACTTGTGGCCATCGAGGTGAAATCTGCCACATCGCTCACCGGGTCTGATTTCAGCGGCCTTCGTGCCTTCCAATCCGCCTTTACAAAGCACGGACAACCGCCGCCGCGCGGAGTCGTTCTCTCTCCGGCCACGGTGCCTCTCTCGTTTGGCGAGCACCTCTATTCCCTGCCATTGGCCCCCTTCGCTGACGATTCCGCAAAGTTCCTCCCAATGCGCGAGGAAGGCGGTGCCAGTGATGCAATACGAGTAATCCCACGCCGGAGAGACCACCCAATTTTCCTCTCCCTCGCGTGGATGTCGCGACGTTTCCTCCAAAAGCCCCCGGGATACTTCATCCCGGGGTGTTACCCAGCATCCGGTCAGGCGTCTGCCCCTGCGAAAATTCCCCGGCAAGGCAAAGATATCCACCGCGCCCGGTCCCAGGCAGCGGACGTCCGGCTCCAACCGCAATTTATGAACCGAATCATTGATCTCCTTCGATTTGGCGTCGCTGAGAGGACGGATCAAAGCAAGAACGCCGGAAGGCAGCGCATCAAAAACCTGTTGCCACTGAAAATCTGCCATGGAAACAAAATCCGATGGAGCAATTGCCGGAAGCTGAGGTTCACATGGATGGATCATTGTATGGCTTGCCTGTTGTATTGATGCGGCCATGGCGGCACTTCACTATATCTCCTAAAGACGCTCATGCCCGCAGATGTGTGCAATGTCCTCCCTTTGGCGCTTACCTTGCAGGCATTCGCCCACCTTCTTTCCAGCACCTTCGCTGGCTGCGAGAAGCTCCTTTTTTAGCGAATGCCCTTTAATAAAGATATATTGTTCTTTTTTTCTTGATATGAAGATTTTCGGGTGATACATGGATGCCACCATGAGTCATTCCACGATCGCATTTTCACCCATCGGAACCCCTCTTCCAGACCGCACAGTTGGCGAACTCGTTGCCGAGCGTCCCCGTCGCTCACGTGTCTTTCAGTCCTTCGGCATTGATTTCTGCTGTCAGGGCGGGCGGACGCTGCGTGAGGCTTGCGAACGCAAGGGCGTCGCTGCCGCAACGGTAGTCGAGCAACTGGAGGCGGAGTTGGCGGACAAGGTGGTGCCGGAGCAAAATCCCGCGACACTGCCCGCGCACGATCTGTGCGAATACATCATCGAGACGCATCACGGCTACCTCCGCCGCGAGTTTCCCCGACTGCACGCGATGGCCGAGCGGGTTGCCCATGTCCACGGAGGCCACACGCCCTCGCTGGTCGAGGTGTTTCAGGTTTTCAGGGGCTTGGAAGGGGAACTCGCCAGCCACATGATGAAGGAGGAGCAAATCCTTTTCCCAGCGGTCTCAGCCATGAGTCGGGGCAATGTCGCGCCGATGCCGCTGGACGGCCCCATCGCCTGCATGATCCACGAGCATGATGACGCTGGGACGGCGCTGGCGCGGCTTCGTGAGCTGACGAATGGCTTCCAGCCGCCCGCCGATGCCTGCAATACCTACCGCGCGCTTTTCGCCGGATTGCATGAACTGGAGGAAGACCTGCACCGCCACATTCACCTCGAAAACGCCGTCCTCTTCCCCGCCGCGCAAGCGATGGTGACCTCGGCGCTGAGCGCCTAGACAAACACGCTCCCCAGCCAATGTTCATCTACGGAAAGACCACCTCCAATGCGATTGCGGTGATGAGCTATCTCAGCGCAGATCCTGCGCGGCGTTCTGGATCGGCGGAAATCGCGGAGGCGCGAGACATTTCGAAAGCCCTCACCGCGAAGCTTCTTACCCAGCTCTCCACGGCTGGCTTGGTGACGGGACAGCCCGGCCCGGGCGGCGGCTACACGCTCGCCAAGCCTGCGCACCAGATTTCCCTGATGGACATCGTGAAGCTCTTCGAGCAAACTGATACTCCCTCTTTGTGTCCGTTTGGGCCAAAGTGGTGCGGATCGGGCGATCCCTGCCCGCTGCACGACACCCTCATGGGCATGGTGCAAGCCAACCAACAGTTCATGGACGGTACGAAGCTTTCAGTTTTCATCGACCAGAAGCCAACTCGGACCCCGAGCCGTGTTTAGCACCCTCAATCTCCGCGCCGCGCTCGTGGCCACCGCAGCCACTCTGCTGCTCGTGGCCAGTATCATCGTTGGCTCCCGGAATCTCGGGAACTTCGATCCCGCACTCGTCGCCTATCTTTTCGGCTGCATCTTCGCCTGCTTCGGCGTGGTCTATCGCTACACGGTCTGGCTTCAGCGCCCGCCGACCTGGCGCTATTTCTCGCGCGGGTGGCAACTCTTCTTCACCGGGCGGACGATCGCTTACGGCTGGGAATTGGTGAACCATTTCTTCGTCCATTTCCTCGGCCAGAAATTCATCCGGAATCGCGGCAAAGCGCGCGGGTACGGGCACATGCTCATGGCTTTCGGCTCCATGCTCGCGTTCGCCGTCACGTTCCCGCTCGTCTTCGGGTGGATCCATTTCGGCCTCAAACCCGGCGGCATCGATACCTACGAGATCTACACGTTCGGTTTCAAGACGATGGAATTTCCGCTCCACACATGGATCGCGGAGGCCATCTTCAACGCGCTCAACTGGTCGGCGATCCTCGTCATCGCGGGGGTGATGATCCTGATCCGCCGCCGCCTCACGCATGCGGGACAAATCGCGATCCAGACATTCGAGGGCGACTGGCTGCCGCTCCTCTTGCTGCTCGCCATTTCGGTCACCGGGCTCGGCATCAGCCTCGATTACAAATTCATGGAAGGCCGCGCGCACCAGTTCATGGCGATCACCCATGCGATCACGGTGATCCTTTTCCTCATCTGGATGCCGTTCGGGAAGTTCTATCACATCATCCAGCGCCCGGCGCAGCTCGGTATCGCCATATACCGCAAGGCGGGCGCGGAAGGCCCGCAGGCCATCTGCCCGCACACCGGGGAAGCTTTCACCTCACAGATGCACGTGGACGATCTCAAGGACGTGACGACCGAACTCGGCTTCGACTACGCGCGCAAAGACGGCGGCTCCCATCTCGATTTCAGCCCGCAGGGAAAACGCGCCCTGCTCGCGAAAGCGCACCTCAAAGCCCGACAAAAGTCCGGCTCCTTTTTCGGATAAAATCGGATAAAACCCCATGGCCACCCTCCCCGTCCCCGCCGAAGAAATCATCGCCCGCTTCGGGCCGTCACTGAACTTTCCACCGCCCGAGGGTTATCCCGGACGCGACGAACCGGATGCGGTCGTGAAAACGCATTGCTGCTTTTGCGGGATGCAGTGCGGTATCCAGCTGCTCGTAAAAGACAACCGCATTGTCGGCTTCGAGCCGTGGGAAGAGTTCCCCTTCAACGAAGGACGCCTGTGCCCGAAGGGCGTGCAGCGCTATTTGCAGAACAACCACCCCGACCGCCTGCTCGACCCCATCGGGCGCGTCGAGGGCAAAGGTTTCCGCACGCTGGACTGGGATGCCGCGATGGAGCGGGTCGTATCCGAAATCCAACGGATCCAAGGCCAATACGGCAACGACGCCTTCGCAATGCTCTCCGGGGTGTCGCTCACGAATGAGAAAAGCTATCTCGTCGGCAAGTTCGCGCGCATCGCGTTGAAAACGAAGAACCTCGACTACAACGGACGCCTTTGCATGGTCAGCGCGGGCGCTGGAAATAAAAAAGCCTTCGGCCTCGACCGCGCCTCGAACAACTACTCCGACCTGGCCCACGCTGAGGTCGTCATGATCTGCGGCACGAATGTCAGCGAGACTTTCCCCACGCTCACGCACTGGATCTGGCAGGCGCGCGACAACGGCGCGAAGCTCATCGTCGTGGACCCGCGACTCACTCCCATCGCCCGCACCGCCGACCTGCATCTGCCGATCCGACCGGGGTGCGACTCCGCGCTGTACGGCGCGATCTTGCACCAGCTCATCAAGCACGGCTGGCTCGACCACGACTTCATCGCCAACCACACGAGCGGATTTGAGGAGGCGAAAAAAGCCGTCGAATCCTACGATCTCGAATGGGCCGAGCGCACCACCGGGATCGCCAAGGAGAAGATCCTCCTGGCCGCACAATGGTGGGGCCCGGCGAAGACGAGCTTCCTGCTCCACGCGCGCGGCATCGAGCACCAGAGCAAGGGCGTCGAAAACGTGCTCGCGTGCATCAACCTCGTGCTCGCGACCGGGCGCATCGGCAAACCCTACTGCGGTTACGCCACGATCACCGGCCAAGGCAACGGCCAGGGCGGGCGCGAGCACGGCCACAAGTGCGACCAGCTCCCTGGCAACCGCGACATCGAAAATCCCGAGCACAGAAAATACATTAGTGGTGTCTGGGGCATCGACGAGAAGGACCTGCCCGGGAAAGGCCTCACCGCCTACGAACTCGTGGAGGCCATCCACCGCGGCGAGATCAAGGGTCTCCTCAGCATCTGTTTCAACCCGCTCGTGTCCCTCCCGAACAACAACATGGTGCGCGAGGCTCTGGAGAAGCTGGAATATTACGTCGCGATAGATTTCTTCCTCAACGAAACCGCGCGGCACGCCGATCTTATCTTGCCCGGCTCGTTGCACGAGGAGGAAGACGGAACCGTCACCACCGCCGAAGGCCGCGTCGTTCGGATCCGCAAAGCCATCAATCCGCCAGGTAACGCCCGCACCGACACTAGTATCCTGTTAGAAATCGCAAAACGTCTCGGCGCGGAGAATTATTTCACCTACGGCTCGTCGGAGGAGATCTTCAACGAACTACGTGTCGCGTCGAAGGGCGGCACCGCGGATTATTTCGGGATCACGTACCAGAAGATCGAAGACAACATGGGCGTCTTCTGGCCGTGCCCGAGCGAGGATCACCCGGGAACTCCCCGCCTTTGGGAAGACCGCAAATTCAAAACGCCGGACGGGCGAGCACACTTCCACGGCGTGCCGTTCCGCGAGCCCGCGGAAATCGCGGACGCCGATTATCCGGTCATCCTCACCACCGGGCGCGTCGTTTCGCAATACCTCAGCGGCACACAGACGCGGCGTATCGGCAAGCTCGTGCAACAATACCCGGAGCCGTTGCTGGAGATCCACCCCAAGTTGGCCGCGCGGTTCGGCATCAAAGACCGCGAACTGGTGCGCGTCGTCACGCGGCGCGGCTCTGCGGAGTTCCCCGCGCAACTCGTCGAGACCATTCGCGAAGACACCGTCTTCGTCCCGTACCATTGGCCGGGGAGGAAATCGGTAAACCAGCTCACGTCAGGGAATCTCGATCCTATTTCCAAAATCCCCGAGTTCAAAGTGAGCGCGTGTCGGCTGGAGCCCCTCGGTCGCCAGGCACCGCCCGCCGAAGAAACCAAAGCCTACGCCAGCGCATGAACACGACGACGTTCAGGACCGACCAGGAGTTTTTCCTCGATCCGCAGCGCTGCATCGGATGCCACGCATGCGAGATGGCCTGCGCGGAGTGCGAGACAAACGGCCAGATCGGCATGATCCACGTGGATTATGTGGACCGTTATTTCACCCCGCAGACGTCCGTGCAGATCTGCATGCACTGCCTCGATCCCGTCTGCGCCAAGGTCTGCCCGGCGGACGCCATCACCAAGGACGAGTTCGGCATCGTCCACAGCGCCAACACCGCGCGCTGCATCGCCTGCTCGAACTGCGTGGATGCCTGCCCCTTCGGCGTTCCCAAGAAGATCGAGCCGATGGACCTGATGATGAAGTGCAACATGTGCTACGACCGCACGAGCGCGGGCAAGAAACCCATGTGCGCCACCGTCTGCCCCAGCGGCGCGCTCTACTACGGCACGCGCGAGGAGATGCGCGAGCGCCGGCCGAACAGCGAGCCGGTCAACCAGTTCACGTTCGGCAAGCAGATCGTCAAAACCAAGGTCAACATCATGATGCCCAAAGGCTCCACGGTTCTCGTGGTGGACGACGAATGAACGGATCCCAGCTCCCGGAGAAACCGGATTACGAGGTGGATTTCCCCATCGAACGCGTCGAGGCCGAGCACGTCTCGCGACGCGAATTTGCAAAGTTCCTCTGCCTCGTCTCCGGCGGTATGGCCGTCGGCACCGCGTGGGTGGCAGTGAAAGACACGCTTTTTCCGCCGCATCGCATCGAGGGCGAAGTCTTCGTCTGCAAAACCGCGAACGTGCCGCTCGGCGGAACTCATGCGTTCACAGTGCCTGGCTCGCGGACTCCATTTATTTTGATCCATCTCAACGACGGAAGCTGGCGTGCCTACGAGCAGAAATGCACGCACCTTTCCTGCGCGGTTTATTACCAGCCACAGGCCGATAAAATCGAGTGCCCGTGCCACAATGGTTGGTTCGACGCCCGCACCGGCAACGTCCTCCAAGGGCCGCCGCCGCGCCCGCTCCCTCACCTCGAAGTCGTTCTAAAAGGCGACGACATCTACGTCGCGGAACCCAAGACCGTATGAGCTCATTCCGCAAAGCCCAACGCCAAGCGCATCCAGCCAAGACGAACACGCTGCTCCTCGGCGTGATCTGCGTGCTCATCCTCATCCTCACGATGCAGATCTGGCTGCTCACGGCGTCGCTGAACCAGTCGCTGGAGGGCGATAATGCGGTCAAGTGGCCCGCGTTCATCGCCTCGGCTCTCCTTTTCTCCTCTGGGGCCGCACTTCTCCGCTACCTGCCGGACCCCATCCGCCGCGCAAAAAAGGCCACCCGTGCCGAAATGCGACGGCGCGACCCCTGAGCCATCCCACTCATGAAAACCGATCACGCCCCCTCAGCCGACCACCTCACCGAGTGGAAGCCGGAGGATCCGGCGTTTTGGGAGAGCACGGGGAAACGCATCGCGTGGCGCACCTTGTGGATTACCACCTTCTCGCTGATCCTTTCCTTCGCCACCTGGTTCGTGATGAGCGCCGTCGTGGTGCGTTTGCCTGGAATCGGATTCCAGTTCACGGAAAGCCAGTTATTCTGGCTCACGGCCATGCCCGGTCTCGCCGGCGGGTCGCTGCGGCTCGTTCACATGTTTCTCATTCCCATTTTCGGAACGAGAAAGGTAATCGTTATCGCGACACTCGCTAAGTTGTTGCCTTGCATCGGCCTCGGGGTTGCCGTCATGACGCCCGATACGCCTTACGGGATCTTCTTGCTGCTGGCCTTCCTCGTCGGATTCGGCGGCGGCGATTTCTCTTCCTACATGCCGAGCACGAGTTTGTTCTTCCCCAAGCGGCTGCTGGGCACGGCACTCGGGATCCAAGCGGGACTAGGAAACTTCGGCGTCAGCCTCACCCAATTCATCACCCCGTGGATCATCACGTTCGCGGCGGCGGGAACGCTCGTTGGTGGCCCCCAGACGTTCACGAAAGGTGCCGCGACCAAGAGCCTCTGGTTGCAGAACGCCGCGTTCTGGTACGTGCCGTTCCTCGTGGGGATCGCGGTCGTCGCGTGGATCTGGCTGCGCAACGTGCCGGTGAAAGCTTCGTTCAAAGAGCAGCTCGATATTTTCGGCAACAAACACACCTATTGCTGCACCCTCACTTACATCATGACCTTCGGCTCGTTCTCGGGCCTCTCCGCGGTGTTCCCGCTCATGATCCGCGGCATCTACGGCGGGTTCGATAACGCGCCCGATCCCCTCGCCTACGCCTTCTACGGCCCGCTGATCGGCTCCGCGACCCGCGTGGCTTGGGGGCCACTGACAGACAGGTTCGGGGGCGCCATCTGGACCCAACTCTGCGGCCTCGGGCTCATCGCCGGATGCGTCGCCCTCATCGCCGGCGGCTTGCTGACCCCCGCTTCCCCCGACGCTTTCCCGTGGTTCGTCGCGGTGATGCTCGCGATGTTCTTCTTCACCGGCATCGGCAACGCCGCGACGTTCCGCCAATACCCGGTCATCTTTTCCCACTCGCCGCGCCAGGCGGCGGGCGTGATCGGCTTCACCGCCGCCATCGCGGCTTACGGCCCGTTTCTGTTCTCCATGCTCATGAGCTGGTCCAAGGGCACCACCGGATCGTTCGGCGCATTCTTCGTCGGCCTGCTCGCGTTCTCCGCGATGGCCACGGCGGTCAACTGGTGGTTCTACGCCCGGCGCGGCGCCGAAAAGCCGAGCTGAATTCTCTCCCATGAAAGACAGCGATCCCAAGGCGCCGTTCACGATCCTCACCCTCTCGAGCATCGGCTTCACGCTGATGTTCGCGGTGTGGCTGATGTTCGGGGTGCTGGCCATCCCCATCCGCAAAGAGTTCGCGCTGACCGAGACGCAGTTCGGTTGGTTGACCGCCATCGCCATCCTCAACGGATCGTTGTGGCGGCTGCTCTTCGGGCTGCTCGCGGACCGTTTCGGCGGTCGCCGCGTCTTCACCCTGCTGGTGCTGTTCACGGCGGTGCCTTCTTGGCTGGTGAGCCGTGCCCAGTCCTACGAGGAGCTGATGGTTTACGCGTTTCTCGTCGGCATGGCCGGCAACTCCTTCTCGGTCGGCATCGCGTGGAACTCGGCCTGGTTCTCCCGCGAGCGGCAAGGGCTGGCTCTCGGCGTGTTCGGTGCGGGCAATGTCGGGGCATCCGTCACCAAACTGATCGGCCCGGCGATGATCGCTCTCGTTCCTGCGGCAGGCTACTTCGGGGGCTTGGTGCCGGGCGGTTGGCGCTTCATCCCATTCCTCTATTCGGTCCTCCTGCTGCTCATGGCCGCGGCCATGTGGGCCTGTAGCCCCGCCCACGACCACGTGCCGGGCAAGGGCAGGGCGCTGGCGGATTCCCTCCGCCCGCTCCGCGAGGTCCGGGTCTGGCGATTCAGCCTCTACTACGTCGTGGTTTTCGGTGCCTACGTCGCCCTGTCCGTGTGGCTCCCCCGCTACTACATCGATGTCTTCGGCATTCCTCTCGCGCAGGCCGCCTTGCTCACCACGCTGTTCATCTTTCCCGCGAGCCTGCTTCGCCCGCTCGGCGGCTGGTTCTCCGACAAGTTCGGGGCGCGCCGAGTGATGTACTGGGTTTTCGGCGGCATGACGCTTTGCCTGCTCTTCTTGGCGGCGCCCAACGGCCACATCGTCCTCTACACGCCGAGCAAAACCGATCCTGCGGCGACGGTCAGCATCCTGCGTTTCGTCATGAACCCGTGGCTCTTCACCGCCCTCATTTTTCTGGTCGGCTGCGGCATGGGAATCGGGAAGGCCGCCGTGTACAAGTACATCCCGGAATACTTCCCCAAGGACGTCGGGGCGGTGGGTGGGCTGGTCGGGTTGCTCGGAGCCTTGGGCGGATTCTTTCTGCCGCCGCTGTTCTCCTATGCCTGGTCCGCCACGGGCATCCCGCAGACCACGTTCGCAATCCTCTTCGGCATCACCGCCGGAAGCTTCCTCTGGCTGCACTGGGTGGTGATGAGAATCCTCCACAACGCGTCACCGCACTTGGAACACAGGTTCGAACAGGAATTCGCACCGGTATCGAAACGCTAGCCACCGAAAGCGACACGCCAAGGAACTAACATGACCCATCCAAAAAAACGATCATCCAGGGGGCTGCTCGCGGCAACCCTGCTGCTCACCGGCTCATCCGCGCTGTGCGGAGACTCGACGGTGCCGTCGCCGAACACCGCGGCGCAACTGCTTCCCGCGCCGAACCCTTTGAGTTTCTATGGCGGAAAGCTCACGGTCGACGTGCAGGAGCGTATCCGGTGGGAAGCGCGCGAGAACAACTTCGACTTCAACGCGAATGCCCGTTCACCCGCCGACGACAACTGGTTCCTCAACCGGTTTCGCATCGGCCTCCTGCTCAAGCCGGTGCCGTGGCTGAAGCTCTACGCCCAAGGCCAGGACTCCCGCGAGTGGAACTCCGACCGCGCCGATCTCCCGGGACTGCTCGGCGCCGAGGGCGACGACAGCCTCGATCTGCGCCAAGGATACATCGAGATCGGCGACGCGAACCGCTTTCCGCTCGTGCTGAAAGTCGGCCGGCAAGTCCTAAGCTACGGAGACGAACGGCTGGTCGGCGGCTTCGACTGGAACAATTTCGGACGCACCTTCGATGCCGCAAAGCTTCGGTGGGAGGAGAAGACCTGGTCGCTCGATGCATTCGCCGCCGCGGTAGTCGTCCCCGAATTCGGGGACTTCAACCGCTCCGACTTCATCGACGACGGGACGCGGAAGGACCAGGTGTTCGCCGGCCTCTACTACACCAACGCCGCGCCCGATTTCCAATCGACTGATCTTTACGCGCTCTACCTGCACGAGGATAACGCGGTGCCACAATCTTCCGGCGACACCCGCTTCGCGACCCTCGGGGCCCGGGCGAAATCCAAACCCGGCGCGTTTCACCGCGCCCCCCCCGCACCGCAAGACTCCACAGCCGGCGACGGCAAATCCACGCCGTCGACCTCGCCGGCACCGGCACCCCGCCCGGCCGGGTTCGACTACGCGGCCGAAGTGGCTTTCCAGACGGGTCGCGTGCGGGGCCTGGACCACTCGGCCATGGCGCTATCGGCCGGGGTCGGCTACACGATCGACGCGCCCTGGCTGCCTCGCGTCGGCGCGGAGTACAACTACGCCTCCGGCGACCGCAATGCGGCGGACGGAGACATCGAGACCTTCCAGAATCTGTTCCCGACGAACCACAAATTCTACGGGATCATGGACCTCACTGCCTGGCAGAACATGCACCAAGCGGCGGTTGGCGCCAGCGTGCAGCCCTGCAAGACATTGGCCGTGCGGATCGACTATCGTGCCTTCTTCATCGCGTCCACCGACGACGTCTGGTACCGCGCCAATGGCACCACCCCCGTACGCCCGCTGACCGCCGCCGCCCGCGAAGCCGGAAAGTACGAGGGCTCGCAGATCGAATGCGTCCTGTCGTGGACGCCGAGGAAGTCCCTTCAAGTCCAGGCCGGCTACGCCCACTTCATTCCCGGCGACTATCTGGAGGATACGGGGCCCGCAAGCGCCGCGGACTTTGGCTATATAATGACCACCTTCACCTTCTGAGAATCGGGTCGCTCGATGAGCTGCAACCATGGCAACCACGACGCGCGCCGGCCGGCATGTGGCTATTTTTCACTCATCGCCGCTGGGGAACCGTTTCGACTGCTTTTTCCAATCGGGACGCTCATCGGCATCTTCGGCGTGATGATGTGGCCCCTCTACGTTTGGAATGTCACCAGCACCTATCCGGGAATCCCTCATGCTCGCATCATGATCGAGGGATTCCTGACGTGCTTTGTCGTGGGTTTTCTCGGCACGGCGCTGCCACGGCTGCTCGATGTCCCGCGCGTGACGCTCGCGGAGACATTGGGATTCGCTGCTGCGCTCGTCACTGTCGTGGCGTTGCATTTCTGCGGGTGGACGTTGATGGGGGATGAACTATTTCTCCTCACCCTCGTGGGATTGATGATCGCGCTCATGCTGCGCGCGATTTTTCGCAAAGACACGCCGCCGCCCGCTTTCGTGCTCGTGGCGATGGGGCTGCTCTCAGCCCTCGCGGGAGCGGCGATTCTGGCACTGGCGCAGATCGCGCCGGATGCAGTCTCCGCGCGCAGCGTGACGTTCGGACGCCTACTACTGCATCAAGGTTATCTGCTGCTGCCGATCATGGGAATCGCTGTGTCTGCAGGCTGAAATCAAATTTTGAGCCACATGGTCCGCCATCTTTTTATTTCGCCAGGCCACAACTACCGAGGACGTCATGGGGTGGCGGCGGGAGATCACTCCACCCTGCGGGTTTCCGAGATCGAATGCGTCGCCGGGCGGGGGATTCGCGGGGATCGTTATTTCGATCATGCGCCGGATTTCAAAGGGCAGATCACCTTTTTTGCCCAGGAAAATCTCGTGGCGATGTGGGAGGAGTTAAAAATTGCACGGAGCGCGCGCGATTCCGCTGCGACGCGTCGCAACGTGATTACGGAAGGGCTCGATTTGCCCGCGCTCATCGGTGCGGAGTTCGAACTGCAAGGGATCCGCTTTCTTGGAACAGAGGAATGCCGCCCGTGTTATTGGATGAACGGAGCGATCCATCCCGGGGCGGAGGCATGGATGCGGGGGAGGGGCGGACTGCGTGCAAAAATTCTGAGTGATGGGGTGCTGAAGGAAAACAGGACTCTGCTGGGCGCGCTGCTTGCAGGAGGGAAGTCCACCCGCATGGGCCTCGACAAGGCGGCGATGGAAATCAACGGGGAACCTTTATGGCAAAGGCAGTTCCGACTGCTTGATGCCGTGTGCCAAAGCGCTGTGATATGCGCGCCGGAAACAGCCGGCTGGCTTACGGAGTCCCTGCGGTGGGTGGTGGACAGTCCATGTGCGCAAGGACCGATGGGCGGACTCATCGCCGCGTTGGAGCGGGCTACGGAGATGGGGTGTTCCCATGTTCTGGTGTTGGCCGTGGATATGCCCGAAGCGGATCGCGCTCTGCTGGATCTGCTGATAGAATCTTCGGAGCAAGGGAGGGGGGTGATTTTTAGGGGTGCCCATGGATTTGAGCCACTCTGTGCGCTGTATCCGATCGAGGCGTTGCCAGTGTTGCGCCTCTGCAGCTCGGCCGGTCAGTGGAAATTGCAGCAAGCTGTCGCTGGAATGGTGGACGAGGGGTTGATGCTCGAATGGCCGGTATCGCAGGCTGAGTCCGCGAAACTTCGCAATCTCAATACGCCGGAGGAGGTTCTGGCGTGGAAGGAGGAGAAATGACTGTGGAATGGTTACTGGCTGTCGCGTTCTGTGTGGCGGCGATGTTTTACGCCAGTGTGGGGCATGGCGGGGCGTCGGCTTATCTCGCGGTGATGGCTTTTGCGGGTCTGATCCCCGAGGTGATGCGCGCTGCATTGGGTCTGGTGTTGCTGGCGGCGGCGGTTAAATTTGGATCATTAGTTTTGAGATGAAAGCCCAATTTCCAGTCTCCCGGACAGACGGCTTCGGCCGCACGATTGACTACCTCCGCATTTCCGTCACCGACCGGTGCAATGAGCGTTGCCTCTATTGCATGCCCGAGGGCTACAAAGGGTGGGCGCAACGCGAAGACCACCTCTCGGCGGATGAAATTGTGCGCGCGGTCGATGCCTCCACCCGGCTCGGGTTCCGCAAGTTTCGCGTGACGGGGGGGGAGCCGCTCATCCGGCGCGACATTGTCGAAATTCTGACACGAATCTGGAAATTACCCGGCACGCAGACCCTCGGGATTTCCACCAATGCCACGCGCCTGGCCGCTCTCGCACCCTTGATCAGACAGGCCGGTGTCCGCTCGGTAAACATCAGCCTCGACTCGCTCGATCCCGAGCGTTACCGACGCATCACGGGTGGCGACCTCGCGGGCGTGCTCGATGGCATCGAGGCAGCACGTCAAGAGGGATTCGAAGTCATCAAGCTGAACTGCGTGCTTCTGCGTGGGTTGAACGAGGAAGACTTTCTCCCCCTCATCCATTTCGCGGCGGAACGGGAGATGCCGTTGCGATTCATCGAACTGATGCCGCTCACCTCCGGCGATGCGCTGAATAAGCCGCTCTTCCTCCCGGTGCAGGAGTTGATACACCGACTTTCCGCAATTGGAGACCTCGATCCAACGGAAGATTACCGACCCGGTCACGGCCCAGCCAAATATTATGGGTTCCGTGCCAGAGGCGAACGGGCGAGTGCCAAAGTAGGGTTCATCGGCGCGCTGACGACGCAGCATTTTTGTGCCACCTGCAATAAGCTGCGACTGACTGCCGATGGCAAACTCCGTCCCTGTCTCGGGCGGCACGGGGAAATCGACCTGAGAGGTCCGCTGCGTTCCGGCGTCGACCCCCGGGCCACAATCCTCCAAGCAATCGCCAACAAACCGGAGACGCACGAGTTTCTTGAAGCCTATGAGCCCGGACGTCCCATGACCGCCATCGGCGGCTAACATCCTGTGAAAGTGCGCTATTTCGCGCAGGCTGCAGACGTCGCCGGTTGTCGCGAGGAGATGTGGGACATTGCCGCCCCGCTCGACCTTGATCAATTCTGGCAGGAGGTGATCCGGCGGCACCCCGCATTCAGCTCTTTGTGCGGACAATGTCGCGTGGCTTCGGGAGGGGAATACGTCACGCGCGACAACTTGGTTTCACCCACAGAAGAGGCCGCGGTGATCCCGCCGGTTTCGGGAGGATGACAATCGAAGTGCGCATCACATCGGAACCGCTGCGGCTCGAACCCACGGTCATCGAAGACTGCGGCGCGGTCGCGCGTTTTGATGGTCTTGTGCGCGGAACCGAGAATGGAGAGGTGATCCGCGGACTTCACTACGAGGCTTACCTGCCGATGGCAGAGAGGCTCATTCACAGCATTCTTGTGGATTTGGCAGACAAGCATCCCTTCGCGTTAGCCCGTGTCCACCACCGTACAGGCTTCGTGCCCGTCGGAGAGGCCGCCATCCTCATTGACGTCCATGCACGCCACCGTGCGGAGGCTTTCCTTGTCCTCCAGAAGTTCATGGACCTTCTCAAACAGGAAGTTCCCATTTGGAAAACGAAGCCACTGCAGCCATGACCACCATCGAAGATCTCTGGGCGGAAATCGACTCCCGCTGCCCTGCCCACGAAGGGATTAAGGTGGCATTGGAATCGGCCGTGGGCAAAACAGCGTCCGAGCCTGTGCTTGCCCCCCAAGACTACCCGTCTTTCGATCACAGCGCGATGGACGGGTACGCCTTTGCGGAAATCGCGCCAGGGGAGTGCCGCGTGGCAGCGGAAATTGCGGCGGGGGCGACGTCCCCTCTTTCCGTCTCTGCCGGAGAATGTGTTCGGATACTTACTGGCGCGCTACTGCCGGAAGGGACGCTCTGCGTGGCAAGGCAGGAAGAGTGCATCCGCGACGGCCCCACTGTCCGCCTCATGTCTGGAATCAAATTGCGGAAAGGAGACAATATGCGTCTCAAGGGTGGGATCTTTCCTGCCAGGGCGGCCATTCTTGGGAGAGGCGCTTGCATCAACAGCGGAGTGGTCGCGCTTTTGGCATCGCTGGGGCTGGGGCGAGTGTGCGTTCATCGTCCCCCAGTGATCACTCATATCGCAACCGGCAACGAGCTTTTGGCACCGGGTGAACAAGCTGTTCCCGGAAAAATCTTCGACAGCAACGGGGCGATGATCGCCGCGTTGGTCACTGAACGCGGTCTGGAATTGCACCGTCACCGCATCCGCGACATCCGTCCGGCTCTTGAACGACTGACTGCCGATTTCGCCGGGGATCTCCTTCTGATTTCCGGGGGGTCAGGAACCGGCGACCACGACCACTCTCGCGGGTCACTCGAACGCGCGGGTTTTGACATACACACCCGCAGAATCAACAGCCGTCCCGGCAAGCCACTCATCTTTGGCACGCGTGGCGCACAGGTGGCCTTCGGTCTGCCGGGCAATCCCCTGTCGCATTGGGTATGCTTTCACGCCTTTGTTTCCCGCGTGATTACCCGAATGTTAGGCCGGCCCGTCCCCGTCCTGCAGCATTCCCATTGTCCTGATTGGGACGCGCAACCGGGCGATGGGCGTCGGACCTGGACACCCGCATGCTGGCGGGTGAAAGAGGGACGCATTCTCGCCGAACCGCTTAAATGGGAGCACTCCGGCGACCTCTCTCCCCTGGCCCGAGCCAACGCGCTTTTACTCGACGAACCTGACCCGGAAACCCGCCTTATCAAAACATTCCTCTTATGAGCGCCTTTAGCCACCTCGACAATCAGGGCGAAGCCCGCATGGTGGATGTAACCTCCAAGCCCGCGCAACGTCGCGAGGCCACCGCGGCGGGGTCCATCCTCTGCCAGGCAGAGACTCTCCGCTTGCTGCGAGAGCAAGCACTGCCCAAGGGCGACGTGCTTGCGGTTGCCCGCATTGCTGGCATTCAAGCCGCCAAGCGAACGCACGAACTCATCCCGCTTTGCCACGCGCTTCCCTTGGATCAAGTTTCCATCCGTTTCGATGTTCACGAGGAAGAGATTGCCATCGCCGCCACCGTGCGAACCACTGCCAAGACCGGCGTTGAAATGGAGGCGCTTACCGCTGTGACCGTCGCCGCCCTCACCCTCTACGACATGATGAAGGCTGTGGACAAAACCATGCGAATCAACGCCATTCGGGTCACTGAAAAAATCAAGGCATGAAAATCGGAAGAGTGACCCTGAGCGACCGTGCCAGTGCCGGAATTTATGAGGACTTGAGCGGCCCTGAGATCGAGCGAGTGGTGCGCGAGCTTCTCGATCCTGACGCCGTATTTCTTGCACGGCTCCTCCCGGACGACCGTACTCAAGTCGAAACGATGCTTGTTGATCTGGCCGACGGCGAGCAATGCCCGCTCATTCTCACCACTGGAGGCACCGGCCCGTGCCCACGGGATATCACCCCAGAGGCGACCCGCGCCGTGATTGAGAAGGAACTGCCCGGCTTTGGCGAGGCGATGCGCGCCGGGAGCTTCCGGACGGTCCCAACTGCCATTCTCTCACGAGCTACAGCGGGAGTGCGTGGGCGCACCCTTGTGATCAATCTTCCCGGAAATCCGAAAGCAATCCGAGAATGTCTGCAACCTGTAACAGAAGCAATTCGAGAGTGTCTCAAACACCTGCAAGAACAGTGAAATAAGGACATTCATGAAGTGCCCTTCCTATGCCATCAAATGATCCGCCCACGGCTCAAGATGCTCGAAAATCAAGCGGAGGGTTGTCGCGATAGCCGCCGGCCGGCCAGAAGCCCGCGCTTCGGGGAAAACAGGAGGGCAAGCAGGAAGATCGCCGACTGCACCAGCACGATGCAGGAACCGGTGGACCCGTTGATGAAAAAGCTCGCGTAAACGCCCGTGAGGCTCGAAAAAATCGCGCTCCCCGCAGCGACCCACTGCATGTCATGAAACCGGTCGGTTAGCAGGAACCCCACGCAGCCGGGCGTGATGAGCATGGCCACGACGAGAAGAATGCCGACGGTCTGCAGCGACGCCACAATCGCCAGCGCGAGCAATGAGAGCATGACGTAGTTGAGCACCGGGATGCCAAGAAGACTGCCGAAGAGGATGTGGTTCAGATGCTGGTCGCTTTCAATCTTCGTGAACAGCACGAGACCGAACGCAAACATCCCCGCGAACACAACGCCCATGACGGTGTCCTCCTTCACGCGGCTGTTGCTTTTGATGAACCCAGTTCCCACCGCGCAGAGCAGCCCGGAGCAGAACGCGTCAAGCGCCAGCGGCACCCCCGCCGCGTAGGCAAGCACGATGCCGCTCGGGCATTGGGATATAATGACGCCCCGGACATCCTCCTCCCGTTGCGCATCGAGAAGCGGCCCGACCCGTTTCCAGCGCTCAACGTGTTCCCTGAGCCGCTCCTTTTCCTCCGAGGTCATGGGTCCATTCTATTGCCGGCAGCCAAGCACGGTAAGCACCGCGCCTGGCGCGCCCTGGCTCAGCCGGAGGACCCGGACTCGCGACTTGGGTTGGAGTTCGTCGTCCCATGCGGGAGCGTTGCTCGGGGGCCGCAAGGCCCACCGTCCATGCACGTTGCTCTTGCAGCAAGTTCATCGACATAACCCACCTCGGAGCCCGCTGACGCGGAAGGCGGAACGCTTCGCCCTCCCGGGTGAGGGGAATTGTGGGGCGGGGGGGGCGTTCCGGTTCAGGACCTGCTCGACCACATTGAAGGAGGTCACACCCTCGACGACTTCATCGAGGGGTTCCCAACCGTGTCGCGAGAACAGGCGGTTGCGTTTCTAGAGTTGGCGAAAGACCAGTTCATCCGGTGCGTATCCTGCGAGACGAGTGCGGTCACGCGGGGATCCGCAAGGCGTTCGTCGGCCACTCGGTGACCACCGTGCCCCACGGCGGGTGGAGCGGGATCAAAAACGGCAGGTTGCTTGCCCTGATCGGCGGGAACTTCGAGGTGTTCCTGACCATCGATCAGAACATCCGTCACCAGCAGAATCAGGGGCCTCGAAGGGTAAGGAATACATAGAAGCGGTTTGCTTTGCCTGCAAGCAATCTCTCCACCACAGCAATCTCTCCGCCGTGCAGCCTCGGGCGGTACCCTGCTTGGGAACAGGTCGCCCGGGGAATACGTCATCCGGCGTATTCCATCTTTCCGCGTTCCTGTGAGGATGTGTCGTGTCGTTCCGTCCCGGGCCGGGTTCCTGGTTCCATGGGGGTGGAGCCAGTGACCGCCGGGACGGCGTCGGCTTGCACTTCGGTCGTTCTTGGGCATCGGCGGCCCGCATCGGCGGGCTTTGGGGGGAGGGCGGCGGCGTGACTGAGCCCGCCCGCGCTCACCCCATGCTCGCGAGGGAGGCGGCGATGAACGCCTTGAAGAGCGGATGCGGCGAGTTCGGTTTCGATTGAAATTCCGGATGATACTGGCAGGCCAGGAACCACGGGTGATCCCGCAGTTCGACGACTTCGACCAAGTCCCCCTCGGGGGAGGTGCCTGAGATCACCAGGCCTTTCTCCTCCATTTGGGCGCGGTAGGCCATATTGAACTCATAGCGGTGGCGATGCCGCTCGAACACCTCGTCCACCCGGTAGGCCTGCCGGGCATGGCTTCCCTCCGCGAGTCGGGTGCGCCAGGAGCCGAGCCGCATGGTGGCGCCCATCTCGCGCACATTCTCCTGTTCCTCGAGCAGGCAAATGACCGGGTGGGGGGTGTCGGGGGCAAACTCCGTGCTGTTTGCGCCCTCGAGTCCGCAGACATTGCGCGCGAACTCGATCGTGGCGACCTGCATTCCGAGGCAGAGTCCGAAATAGGGGACGCGATGCTCCCGCGCATACTGGACCGCCTGGATCTTGCCCTCGATGCCGCGGTCGCCGAACCCGCCCGGGACCAGCACACCGGCGGTGTTACGAAGGAATTTATCGGCGCCCTCCACCTCGATGTCCTCGGCGTCGACCTTCATCAGATGGATGCCGCAGTCGTGGCTCGCGGCGGCATGCGTCAGCGATTCGTAGATGCTCTTGTAAGCGTCCTGAAGGTCGATGTATTTCCCGACGATGGCGATCTTTGCCACCTTTTTGGGGTGGATGATCCGGCGGACAAATTTTTCCCAGTCGGCCATGCTCGCCTCCGGGGCTTCGAGACCCAGCCGGTCGCACACGATGCGGTCGAGTCCCTCGGCCTGCAGCATCAGCGGGAGTTCGTAGATGGTGTGATCGACGTCGCGCGCCTCGATCACGGCGTCGATGGGGACGTTGCAGAACATGGAAAGTTTCTGGCGCACTTCGAGTTCGAGCTCGCGCTCGGTGCGGCAGATGAGAATCTGCGGTTGAAGCCCGATCTCGCGCAATTTCGCGACGCTTTGCTGGGTCGGCTTGGTTTTGAGTTCGCCGGCGGCCTTGATGAACGGCACCAGGGTGACGTGCATGATGATGCAGTTGTGCGGGCCGACCTCGAGCATGAACTGGCGGATCGCCTCGAGGAACGGCAGACCCTCGATGTCGCCCGTGGTGCCCCCGATTTCCGTGATCACCACATCGCCGGGCTGGTCCTGTTCGACCTGTCGGATGCGCGACTTGATCTCGTCGGTCACGTGCGGGATGACCTGGACGGTTTTGCCGAGGTATTCGCCCCGGCGTTCCTTGCCGAGCACGGTTTCATACACCTGGCCGCTCGTGAGATTGTTCGCGCGGGTGAGCACGCAGTTGGTGAACCGCTCGTAGTGGCCGAGGTCGAGATCGGTCTCGGCGCCGTCGCTGAGCACATAGACCTCGCCGTGCTGGAACGGGTTCATCGTGCCGGGATCGACGTTGAGGTAGGGATCGAACTTCTGGAGGATCACCTTCAACCCCCGATGCTCCAGCAGCGTTCCCAGCGCCGCCGCGGCCAGCCCTTTGCCGAGCGAACTGACCACACCACCCGTGACGAAAATGTACTTCATGCGAGGGTGCTTTATCAGGGCCGGGGCGGTCCAGCCAGAGTGGAGTTTGATTCGCTTGCCAGGCGTGATTCCAAGTGGGCGGCCAGCCTGCCGGGGGTGTGGGTGATCCATCCGCCGGATGCGGCGGAAGGTGCCGCCACGCTGCGGCAGCATGCGAAGCAGAGGAGCGCCAGGATCAGGCGCCCGGGCGTCATGCCAGGGCGAGAACCGCCTGCACGAACCGTCGGATGCCGGTGTTCACCTCGGATATCCGCGCGGCGTACATGTAGGCCGGCGAGGAGACGATGCGGAGTTTGGGATCGACGACCACTTCCGTGACCGGACAATCGGAGTGGGTGCCGCCCCACGTGCTGAGATTCTGGGCGGTGGCGGGGTCGTTGCCGATGGTGAACCGCACCCCTTCGGCGCCGAACAGGTTTGCGGCGATGGCGGGGGAGATGCAGAGAAATCCAAGCACTTTGCGAGCGGCATGCGCTTTGCGCAGCAGGGCGGCAAGTTCGGGCAGCACAACCGCCTCCGGACCCTGGATCGCAAACGTGCAGAGGTTCTTGGCCGCCCCGAATCCGCCCGGCAACACAATCGCATCGAGCGCCTCCACATCGAGTTCCGAGAGCGGGATGATCCTGCCTCGGGCGATGCGCGCAGCCTCGACCAGGACGTTCCGGGTCTCGCCCGAAGCAACGTCGCCCGTGCGATGATTGACCACATGATGCTGCGCGACATCGGGCGCGGCGCACTGCACTTCCGCGCCCGCCTCATCCAGCGCCAGCAGGGTCAGAACGGATTCATGAATTTCTGCGCCGTCGTAAACGCCGCACCCGGACAGGATGACCGCGACCTTTTTCACACCGACAGGATGGGTGCGTCCGGCTGAATACGCCAGCACAGATGCCCGGCTGGCGGGCGCCCGATTCCGGGACCGCGGGACCGCTCAGGTCCCGGCGCTGAACCGGTCGGTTGCGGGGCCGGTTCCGGGCAGCATCCGCCAGCCCGTCCGATTCGCCGCGAGATGCGTGAGCAGATGATATACCGCTTCCGGGTCCGCGCCGACCGTGGTGGCGATCTCCTCCGCCCCGGCCGGTGCGGGGGCGGCTTCGACGGCGGCGATCACGCGTGCCTGGAGTTCGAGTAATTTGCCCGCGGCTTTTTTGCCGGCTTCAACTCCGGGTTGGTGATAGGCGTTGACTCCAATCAGGGCGGCGTAGAATCCGACTGCCCGTTCGAAGAGCGCGATCAGGCCGCCCAGTGCGCTGGCATCGAGTCGCGGGACGGTGAGGGTGATCGAGTCGCGCCCGTTCTCGTGCAGGGCCTGGCGCGTGCCGCGCAGGAAACCCTGCAGGTAGTCTCCCGACGTGATTCCGGGATCGACCTCCATCGAATCGCCCGCCCGATCCTGCAGCACCTCGATGAAGGTGACGAAGAAGTTGTTCAGACCGTCCCGGAGTTGCTGCACGTAGGCATGCTGATCGGTCGAGCCTTTGTTGCCGTAAACCGCAATGCCCTGGTGCACGGTGTTGCCCGCAAGATCCTTCTCCTTGCCGAGCGACTCCATGACCAGTTGCTGGAGATACTTGGAAAAAAGTGCCAGGCCGTCCTTATACGGCAGGATGACCATGTCGCGGGTGCCTTTGCCGGAGCCGGCCCAATGCCAGGCCAGCGCGAGGCGGAGCGCCGCGTTCGTGTCGGGATCGCCGCCGCGGGTCCGCGCATCCATGGCCGCCGCCCCTGCGATCAACGCCGCGCTGTCCACCCCCTCCAGCGCGGCGGGCAACAGCCCCACCGCACTCATCACCGAGGTGCGTCCCCCCACCCAATCCCACATGGGAAACCGGCGTAACCAGCCTTGGGCGGCCCGGTCGAGTTCGCTTCCCTCACCGGTCACCGCCACCGCATGGTGCGCAAAATCGAGTCCGGCCGCCTCGTAGCGGGCGGCGGCCTCCAGCATCCCGTTGCGGGTCTCCTTGGTGCCGCCCGATTTGGAAATGACCACGCTCAGGGTCGAAGCCAGACGATCACCGATGCGCGCGAGGGTGCGGTCGAACCCGGCGGGGTCGGTGTTGTCCAGGAAATGCATGCGCACGCTGCCCGCAGGATCCCCGAGCGCGTCGCTGATGAGTTGGGGTCCCAGGGCCGAACCGCCGATGCCGATGACCAGGACATCCGTGAACCGCGCGGTGGTGGCGGGGCGCACCTTTCCGTCCCGCACTTCGGCGGCGAATGCCGCGACGTCGCGCTGCATGGTGCGAATCGCATCCCCCAACGCCGGTTGCGGGGCGAGGGCGGGGTTGCGCAGCCAGTAATGACCGACCCTCCGATTCTCATCCGGATTGGCAATCGCCCCGTTCTCGATCCCATCCATCGCCGCGAGCGCGGCCGCGATGGGTGCGCGCATCGAGTCGAAGAAATCCTCCGGCATGCCGAACCGGCTCAGATCAAGGGCGAAACCGGATTCGGGATATCGAAGGTGGAGACGTTGGAAGCGTTTCCAAGAATTGCTCATGCCTCCACGATGCGATGAAAGCGCAACCGAGCGGAAGCGGAATCGAGCGGAGCCCCAATGCTTCCGCTTAAGATTTCAGCGTGGGCTGCGCGGATGGCTCTGCGCGGGCCCAGCCTGCCGGTTCTGGAAACGCGCGGCGGATGGGGACCCGCCGCCGTCGTTCAGGAGCGAAACTTGACTTCGAATCCCTGGGTGGCCTGCCGCGCCATCTCTTCATGCTGCGCGTCGGTGCAGGCCGAGTTGATGGGCACTTCGACCGGCAGATCGTTATTTCCGACGAAGCTGTTTTGCAGGAGGTAGTTCTCGAGTTCCTCACCGCTGATGTCGGGCAGCATCGTGCCGTTCACTTCGACGCAGGGGGAGAGGGACTGGCCGCTGCGCTGCTCCATCTCGAACCGGAATTCCGGGTTCTGGATGATATCCTTCTCGGTGTACGGCAGGTCGTATTTTCCGAGGATGGCGCGAACTCCCTTGCTCCAGCCGCATTGGGTCTTCAGGTAGGCGACGATCTGTGGCTTGTCCATAGGTGGCGGCAACGTAGCCCGTCGGGCAGGCGACGCAAGCCGCGTTTTTCACAGCCGCGTTTTCAAGCCCGCTGTTTCCAGGCGAGCCCGGCCATGGCGGCGGCCAGCGCTGAAACCGTGGTCTCGTGCCAGCCGGTCACACCGGTCCGGACGATATCACCAATCGGCGTGGTCCAACGGGCAGGGATGGCCGCGGCTCCGTGCATCGCGCCCCAGAGACTCCCGCAGGTGGCGCCATTGCAATCGGTGTCGAACCCGGGCATCACGGCGCGGGTGACGGTGAGCCCGAAGTCGTCGCCGCCATACAGCAGGCCGAGGGCGACGATTTGCGCGTTCGAGTTGGTGTGGCACCAGTCGTGGAAACATCGCTCATCCCACCGGGCATTCACGGTGGCGACGGCCTCATCGTAGGTCGCGCCGTCGGCGTGCAGATCGAGGATGCGGGTGACATCGGCGTGCAGGCGCGAGGTGGCGGGGATCTGGGCCAGTCCGGCACGGATGACGACCGACCAATCCTTCCCTGTGAACGCGGCTGCGAGCATGGCCGCGACCCACATCTCGCCGTAGATGCCGTTCTTGACGTGGGTCATGCGGGCATCGCGCCACGCCCATTCCGCCTTCCGAGCAGGGCGCCGTGCAGCCGCTCGGCGAACGCTTTGCGGGTGCCGGACCAGGCGCGCACGGGGGGCGACTTGGGGCGGCCCTTGTGGATTGCCCCGAGATCGTCCGGCTCGACGAACGGGAAATCTTTGCGGATCGGGGTTCCTTGCACCGCATCGAGTACGGCTTGGTTGCGCTCCAGCCAGCGTCGGAACTTCGAAGGCGTTTCCTGGGCGGCGGGGGCTTCTTTCGCCAGGCGGGCCAGTTGGCGAGACCAGGCTCCCGGCGCGCGGCCTTCCTGCTCCGCCTGGAGCCGCTCGGTGGCGGGCTCGATGCCCAACAGCCAGGCGTGACGCTTGTGCCATGCAAGTAGATCCTCGGGATGCATCCCCGGATGCATTGCAGGTAGTTGGAGCGGTGTCAGCGGAAAACTCCCACGCAAACGGGGTGGGAACCGATGGTGTGGCCGCCGCGCTTAGGAGGCGGACAAAACCGGCATGGGGATGGTGCCAGAGGAGGGATTTGAACCCCCGACCAAGGGCTTATGAGTCCCCTGCTCTACCACTGAGCTACTCTGGCTGCCGGGAGAGAAGCGGGCACCTATAGCGCGAGGGGGAGCGGGGCGCAAGCGTTTGACTCTGCTCAAATCGATTCGGATGAGATTTCGCTTGGGGCAGCCCGTTCGGTGCGCGGCGGAATTGGGGAGTGGGGGAGTCGCAGAATCGGAGAAATAGTTGCCTACCACCCCAAACTCGATAGGGTTAGGGGTAATTTATGGCTTTTCAGCTGGATATGACGTCTGAGGAGGTTCGCGCGCTCTCCGCCCGCTTGGAAGCCTTGAGCCTGGAAGAGGTGCTTCGATGGGCGTGGGACCGCTTCGGCGCTCAGGCAGCGATCGGGACCAGTTTTCAGGGGGCTGGCATTGTCATTCTGCATACCGCAGCCAAGGCCGGGCTGGCTCTGCCGGCCTTCACCCTGGATACCGGACTCCTTTTTCCCGAGACGCTGAATCTCAAGCGCCGTTTGGAGGAGTCGCTCGGGATCAACATCGAGTCGGTCGTTCCAGAGCAGACCGTTGAGGAGCAATCCGCCGAGGTCGGCCCTGAATTGTGGAAGACGCGGCCGGACTTTTGTTGCGTCTTCCGCAAGGTATTGCCGCTGCAGAAGAAGCTTGCCGATCTGAGTGTCTGGATCACCGGGCTGCGTCGTCAGCAATCCGACACCCGGGCCCGCACCGAAGTGCTCGAACTCTACAAATTCGATGTGCTTCGCGACCGGTATATCCTGAAGCTGAATCCCCTGGCGGCGTGGAGCCGGGAGCAGGTTTGGGACTACCTCCGCCAGCACGGCGTGCCCTACAACGCCCTCCACGACCGGGGCTACCGCAGCATCGGGTGCATGCCCTGCACCCGCGCCACCGCCGACGGTGAGAACGAGCGGGCGGGTCGCTGGACCGGCTTCGACAAAGCCGAGTGCGGAATTCACACCTTCCTTGGCGAGAACATCTGACCCGGCTTGCCCTCCCGCGGCGGAACCGATACATGCCGGGAATGCACGCGGCGCTTCCGGCCGACTGGGCTGATATCCTGAAGGCCGACCTCCCCGCGCTCGCCGTGGTGCTTGGTTCGGGGCTTTCCAGCGTGGCCGAGGGATTCACGATTCTAGCTCGAACGCCCTACGCCAAGATCCCTGGGCTGCCCGAATCGAGCGTGACAGGTCATCACGGAGAGCTCCTGCTTCTCACCCTGGATGGTCGTCCATTCATCGGGGTCAGCGGGCGAATTCACCTCTATGAAGGACGGGGACCGGAAGCGACCGTGGGCCATGTCCGGTACTTGCATCAGATCGGCTGTAAAACATTGATCGTAACCAACGCAGCGGGTTGCTGCGTGCCTGACTGGAAGACAGGATCCTGGATGTTGATACGGGACCAGATCAACCTGACCGGGGCAACCCCCCTCACGGGATCTCGCTTTGTTGACATGTCAGAGTGTTATGATCCCGGTCTTTGTCGGATCTTCCGGGCTGCCGCGGCTCAACTTCCGATTGCCCTGCCCGAAGGCGTTTACCTGGCAGTGCGCGGTCCGCAATACGAAACCCCGGCCGAAGTCCGGGCCTACCGGGCGCTCGGCGCCGACGCCATCGGGATGTCCACCGTGCTCGAGGTCATTCAAGCCAGGGCGTTGGGCATGCGGGTTGCCGGGTTCTCCTGTCTGACCAATCCGGCGGCCGGCATGGGGTCGGCCTCGCTCGATCATCGCGAAGTGCTCGATGTCGGACGGCTCGCCGCTGCGGATTTTGCCCGTTTGTTGCGAACCGCTTTGCCGGAGCTCCTGGCATGAGCTTTGTCGTTTTCTGCCGGAACATCGCCGCGCTCGATCAACCCCGGCTGGCGACCCTCCTGCATTTGCATCCCTCGTTCACCCGGGCCGATGCGCTGATCCACTCCCGGCGCGGGGTGGGGCCGCGGGTGGCGGAGGTGCCCGTCCAGGCTGCCGCCGAGTCGATGGTGGCCATCTGTGTCGAAGCCGGGCTGGACGCATTCTGGGTTCCAACCGGGGATCTCGTGCCGAATCCGACCGCAAAGGTGATCCGGAACGCCGATTGCATCGGACAGGGTATCGAGATCGAGCCGGTGACGGGCGGGCGGGTTCTGATTCCGTGGGCGGACTTTGTGCTTCTGACCTGCGGTGTGATCCGGGACCGGGCGGGACAGGGTTGCATCGATGCCTATACGCGAAGCGCGACGCCACATCTTCGGTTCGTGCGGGACGAGTTCAACTTCGACTATCTCGCCGCACGCAAGCAGCCCGGCACCCGACTGAACTTTCCGATCTTCGCGGGCGACCTGATTTCCGGCGCGGCCGGGGCCCGCCGTGTGCCGGGCCTGGAAGCGCTTGCTGCGGGCGACTTCGACGGGGTGCCGGAGTTCGCGTCGTATGCCGCGTTCGAGGATGCGAATCTCTGCGAACTCGCGCAGCTCCAACGGGAGCGGGCCGGCGTGTCGCGTGCAGCGACTGCGGCGTCGGAGGCCGTTGCGGACGAAGCAATCGCCCCCCTGAGCTGGCCGCCTATTCCGGAATGATCGCTCCCCGGGATCGGGGTTCGCGTTCGCGGCTCCCCGCGTCGGACGGGAGTGTGACAAAGGGTCCGCCCTCGAGCGGAGCCGGTGCGGTGAACGCGACTTCGGGGACCGTGCTGTCCCTGCCTTCCAGCGGGAAATCCTTTCGCAGCGGGAAGTAGGGGTAGCCCTCCCACATGAGAATCCGGCGCAAATCGGGATGACCGGCGAATCGGATCCCCATCATGTCGAACACCTCGCGCTCGTGCCAGTCGGCGGTCGGCCAAAGATCAGTGGCGGTGGGGGCTTCCGGAGCGGTTTCTTCGAGGCGCGACTTGATGCGCAGATGATTGCGGTGTTGGAGGGAGTAGAGTTCGTAAACGAGTTCGAACCGCGGATCCTCGCCGAAATGATCGACGCTGCTGAGGTCGATCAGGTAGTCGAACCCGAGGTGGTCGCGGCAATGGCGCAACAGATCGTGCAGGGCGGCGGGCGCCACGGTGAGCGTGGTTTCCCCGCGAAACTCCGTGCGGTTTTCGATGCGGCCCGTGAACCGCGCTTCCAGTGCGCCCGCGATTTCGGAGAGGGTGGCGGCCATCGGATCAGGAGGAGAGGGAGGCGAGCAGTGAGCGTTTCTGATCGAGGAGCGCCGGCTCGGTATCGATCTTTGCCTGCAATCGCATCAACCCGTCGAGCAACGCCTCCGGCCGGGGCGGGCATCCCGACACATAGACATCCACGGGGATCAGCCGGTCAATCCCCTGCAGCACCGCGTAGCTGCGATACATCCCGCCGCTGGACGCACAAGCGCCCATCGCGATCACCCACTTCGGCTCGGTCATCTGTTCGTAGATGCGCCGGACCGCATACGCCATCTTGTAGGTCACCGTGCCGGCCACGATCATGACATCCGACTGACGGGGCGAAAATCGCATCACCTCCGAGCCGAACCGGGAGATGTCGAACCGGGACGAGGCGCTGGCCATCAGCTCGATGGCGCAGCAGGCCAGCCCCATCGGCATGGGCCAGAGCGAGTTCTTTCGCATCCAATTGATGGCCGCATCGAGTTTGGTGAAGATCACATTCCCCTCGATCTTCGAGTCGTAAGCGAGCGTTCCCGGTGCGGTCATAAAGGTGTCAATAACAAGGCCTCTGCGTGCCGGGGCGCAAGTGATTTCGCAACCAACAGCGCCGGGTCGCCTGGTGCCTGGTGGGACTCTGGTGACGCAGGGGGGCTTGATTCGAAGTGGGTGAGCGACTCCCGGCTCGTGCGGACTGCCAGGGAGCGCGGGCTTGCCCGGTATTCTCCAGTGGCGCAGGATGCCCGTCATGCGGCATCCCCCCTGTTTTCTGACCGACCGATCGCCGGTCGCCGCTCAGATTGCCGGGCGGTTGCTCGGCGAGATCAAGGGGCCGGTGCTTGATCTTTCGGACACCTTGCTGCTGCTTCCCACCGCCAACGCGGCGCGCCGGGTCCGGGAAGCCCTGGCCCGGCAGGCGGCGGCCCGCGGCCGCGGGGTGCTGTCGCCCCTGGCGCTGCCATCCGGACGGTTCTCGCAGTTCGCCTTTGGACCCGCCTGCGCGACCCCTCAGGAAAGCCGGATGGCATGGGTGCGCACGGTGACGGAAGCCCCCCCGGCCCTGCTGGCGCCGCTCGTTCCGCTGGGCCTGCGGTCCGCGACCGCGGCGGCGGGGTTGGCGGAGGCGTTGCTGGATGCGGTGCAGTTGCTGGCCGATTCTGGCCGTTCGCCACGGGATGTCACGGACCTTGGGGATGTCGAGCCGGACCGGTGGCAAAGCATCGCGGCGCTCGCCGGGGCCCATGCCGCCCGACTCGAATCGGCGGGGCTGGAGTCTCCGGAGATCGCTCTGGCGCGCTGGGTCGCGGCGCCCGTTCTACCGGACGGCATCCGGCGGGTCATTCTGGCGGGGGTTCCAGACCCCGCCCCTACCACCCTCGCCGCCTTGGAGCGACTTGCCGGTCCGGACCAAAAGGAAGTTGAGGTCGGGGTGTTCGTCATCGCCCCGGGCTTCAGTCCGCAGGCACTCGCGGCGTTCGATGCCTGGGGCCGCCCCGATCCCGCTTTCTGGACCCGCGAACCGCTTCCACCCGGGGACGCGGCCCTGCATGTCGCGGCTGACCCCGGGTCACTCGCGGAGCGCGCCCTCGACGAAATGGCGCTGGCGCTCGGGGAAGGGGCCGGGGTCGGCCTCCTCGCTCCCGATCCGGATCTGATCCCGTGGATGATTCGGGCGTGTGAACGTCGTGGCCTGACGGGGTTCGACCCCGCCGGCGACCCGGCATCCCGCTTCGCCGGCGCCGCGCTGCTCCGGCTGGCTTGCGATGCGCAGGCTGATCCCGCGATTGACCGCATTGCGGCGGTTCTCCGTCACCCCGCGGTCCTGGCCCGGCTGAGCGCGCACGCGGACCTCGCTCCCGAGGACCTCCTCGCTGCGTTCGATCGGATGCGATCCGAACGATTGCCGATCCATCTCGACGCGGCCCGCGCTCTCGTCGCGGGGTCGGCCCTGGGCGTTGCGCTCGACTCGCTGGCTGGGTTTTTGGGGCCGGTCGGGAGGGGTCCGGGAGCACAATTCCGGGCCTGGCTGGCCTGGGGATGGCCGGCCGGTGGGGAGGGGCTGGATGCCGACGAGGTCGAACTCCTCCGCTCCCACCTCGATGCCTGGTCCGCGATCCGGTTCGAGCCGGGACCGGATGCGCTCAACATCGCGGTTCAAGGGATCGAACGCGAACGATTGGTGCGTCGGTCGGGGGACTCGCGCGCCCTGGAAATCTCCGGGTGGCTGGAGGGTCCGTGGGAGGCCTCCGGGCGGTTGATCGTTTGCGGACTGCATGAGGGCGCCGTGCCGGAGCAGGTCCAGGGTCATCTGTTCCTCCCGGAATCGCTCCGGCGCCGCGTGGGGCTCCCGACCAATGCGGATCGACATGCGCGCGATGCCTATCTGCTGCAGGCGGTGTGCGGCGCCCGCGGTCCCGGTGGGGTAACGGTGTTCGTGGCCCGGACCGGCTCGGCGGGGGATCCAGTGCGCCCGAGCCGGTTGCTGTTGCAGGTCGCGCGCGAGCACTTGCCCGCCCGCGTTCGCCGGTTGTTCGCGCCCGCGGGACCGGCGCGTCGGCAGGATCCCTGGACCGCCGCCTGGCCGCTGCGCATCCCCGCGCCGATTCATCCGCCCGAACGCCTCCGCGTCACCGATTTTCGGGATTACCTCTCCCACCCTCTCGCTTTCCATCTACGGCGCGTCCTGAAGATGGAGGAGGTCGAGGCCCGCCCGTCCGAGATGGGCCCTGCGGCGGCGGGATCGCTGTTTCATGAATTGATGAGGGAGATGGCCGACGATCTCAGGCATGCCGAAACGACCGACGGCCCGGCCCTGGCGCACTGGCTCGAAGAGCGGCTCGAGGCGAGGCTCTCCGAAACCTTTGGTGGCCAGCCCGGCGTCCCTCTGCTTGCTCAACGCTCGGCGTTGCGCAAACGATTGCGGGCGGCGGCGAGGGTCCACACGGCGGAGATCTCGCGGGGCTGGCGGATTGCCTCCTTCGAAACTGAGATCAATGGGGCGTTGACCCTCGACGGCATCCCGGTCGTGGGTCGGATGGATCGGATCGATCGTGCCCCTGACGGAGCGCTTCGCGTCCTGGATTACAAGACATCCGCCGGGGGAACCGACCCGGCAAAGGCGCATTGGACCGCCCACCGGGGCGACACCGGGGGGTGGCCCGCGTGGAGGTTGTTCGAGAGGCGGGGCAGGCTGCATCGCTGGAACGATCTGCAACTGCCGCTCTATCTGCTCGCGGCCCGTCAACTCCATCCGGAAGCAACCCGGATCGATGCCGGTTACTTTCTCGTTCCCGAGGAACCCGACGGCACCGGCATCGAACTCATCGGGCTATCCGACGAAGATCTCGCTGCGGCGTGGCGCTGCGCGGAGGGCATCCTTTCGGAACTCTCTTCGGGGAGGATCGCGCCGGCCCCGCCCCGTGCCGATGCGCGCGAGTTCGAGCGGATCCTGTTCAGCGGACTTGAGGGAACCGTGGAGGTTGTGGCGTGAGCGGCCGGGGTGCGAAGCCTGCCTGCGCGGAGGGGCTTGGTCACGAACTCATCGTGGCGTCGGCGGGTTGCGGGAAGAC
>Ga0163154_10001954_pt1 | contig 30888 bp, 30 predicted proteins | sample OliLakLV19MP9P1_FD_148649 | JGI IMG/M metagenome (GOLD analysis project Ga0163154, IMG submission 148649) | Freshwater microbial mat bacterial communities from Lake Vanda, McMurdo Dry Valleys, Antarctica - Oligotrophic Lake LV.19.MP9.P1 | ecosystem: Environmental > Aquatic > Freshwater > Lake >... | reverse complement strand
TTCGCCGTTCTGCGCCATATCGCGCTGAATTTACTCAAACACGAATCTTCGCTCAAAGTCGGTGTCAAAGCCAAGCGTCTGCGCGCGGCTTGGAGTGAAGCCTATCTGCTCAAGGTCTTGTCAATTTCAGTGAATCACGGATGTTCACCAGCCCTCATCCCCCGACCCCTTCTCCCTCAGGGAGAAGGGGAGAAAAACGCGCTTTTGAAGTCCCTCGCCCTGAGGGTAGGGATTTAGGGTGAGGGCAAAAACAAGGTTTCGTGATTCACTGAATTTAGATGCAATGCCCTGCGGCGTCTATCCCCGCGCTAAAAACGCGATGGCACTACCCATAATTACAGTTTTCTCATCTTATTTTTAAGCAAACCGTCTATTAACCTTCACAAATAGACTTACACCCACATGCTACTTTGGTATACTTAGAACTTGCTGATTCATTTCAACGTAAAATGGTTATCAAATGCATACAGTTATGTGTATTCTTAATCCATAACTCACCTTACGCAAGCCCCTCGTTTTCAGCCCTCCCTCTGCCCCTCTCCCTCAGGGCTGAGGGGCGAAAAACCGTCGCGGTAGGGGAAGTCCTTCTCCCTGAGGGAGAAGGACTTAGGATGAGCGCAATCTGCATAAGATGAGTCCACAAATCATCAGGACGCCATCGACGCCTGCGTACAGCGCACGGACTGTAGCAATTCTTAAAAGGATGGAGCGACGAATGAGTAGTGAACAACCGATGCGCCGCACGCCGCGTCAGCAGCGGAGTCTGCGTCGTGTTGACATCATTTTAGATGCTGCCGCAATACTTGTCACAGAAGTTGGCTACGAAGCCATGACCACCTCGGCGATAGCAGTTCGAGCAGATACATCAATCGGGTCGTTATATCAATTTTTCCCCAACAAAGACGCGGTACTGTACGCGCTTGCGCTGCGTTACATGAATGAAATGCGAACCTTGTCGGCGCGTTTGTTCACGCCCGATATGGAATATGTGCCGATCAGCGTGCTGGTTGAACGCACGATCAATGCCATGCTGGAGTTCGACACGACACACGCGGGTTTCAATGTCATCTTCAACAGTGAATGGATTTCGGCAGAACTTAAAGCGGCGGCAGATGGCATCCGTCATCAAATGGTGGGCGATCTTGAACGGATCATCGCGCTCAAAGCAGCGCACCTTCCAGCCGCACAGCGCGCGATTTCCGCCGATATATTGATGAGCATGATTCGCGGTGTACTACCACTGACCCAAACAAAAGACGATGAGTATCGCGCGCGAGTGATCGGTGAATTTAAGCGGGCGGCGCTGGCATACATGGAATCGCTGGCGCAAAATGGAAGTGTTTCATAACGGGCATGACGAGCGGGCGACCTGCTCGGTCGCCCTGACAAACTGAAGCGTATCGGTCAGCCTGATAGCCTACATGACGATGACTTGCCCATCGTCTTCTCAATACACAGCGCGAAGTGCATCTGTTTCACAAATCGCAAGCCTATGCCCGTCAGGACGCCATCAATCTTGCACATCCACAAATATCTTGCCGGGATTCAAAATGCCGTTCGGGTCGAGCGCGTGTTTGATCGTCCGCATCACGTTCAAACCTTCGCCATGTTCAAGCGGTAGATACGGCGCTTTGCCGATGCCAACGCCATGTTCGCCTGTCGCCGTGCCGCCCAGTGCAATCGCGCGCTGCACGATCTGCTTATTGGCGATCATCGCTTGCTGATAGGAGTCTGGGGTATCGAACGGAAACTCCACGTGGATATTGCCATCTCCCGCATGACCAATCATATATGCAGTGATGTTCATGTCGCGCTTGATCTGCTCGACGGTGGCAATCAATGCGGGATATGCGCTGATCGGCACCGCGACATCGTTGATGAAAAACTGCTTGTTCGGCTCGCTGCGCACCATAATTTCATAGCTGTGGTGGCGTGCGTGCCATAAACGCTTACGCTCGGTCGGGTCGGTCGTGGCGTGGATGCGCACCGCGCCCATCTCGTCGCATATCTCGCGGACAGTCGTCAAACCAGCATCGAGCGATGCCGCCAACGCCGCATGAAACTCCATGAAGACCGTCGGGTAGTCCGGCAGATCGACGCCTTCAGTTTCGCGCAGCATCCGGCAGTGCGCCGCGTCGATTAGTTCGAGCGCCGCCGGGTCTAGCCCACTGCCGCGCACCGCGACGACGGCTTCGACTGCCGCCGCAATCGTCGGAAACGACGCGACAACCGCACTCATAAAGGCTGGCACGGGCACGAGCTTTAAGGTCGCTTCGGTGATCACGCCGAGCGTGCCTTCGCTGCCCACGAACAAATGCAGCAGATCATAGCCGCTCGACTGCTTGACCGAGCGCGAGCCGACATGAATTAAACGCCCATCCGCCAGCGCGACCTGCATCTTCAATACATTGTCTTTGCTCGCGCCATACTTGACCGTTCTGATGCCAGCGGCATTGTTCGCCAACATGCCACCGACCGTCGCATTTGCACCTGGATCAGGCGCGAAAAACAAGCCGTAACGTGCGAGTTCGGCGTTCAAATCTTTGTGACCAATACCCGGCTGCACTGTCACCTGAAAATCGTCGGCATGAATTTCAACGATCTTGTTCATGCGTTCGAACGACATCAAAATACCGCCGCGTACCGGAATCGAATTGCCTTCCAGCCCTGTGCCAACGCCCCACGGCGTGACCGGGATGCACGCGCGGTTCGCCAACGATAGCACCGCCGCTGCGCCATCGGCAGTCGTCGGAAACAGCACGACTTCCGCCGCGTGTGCCGCGTGATGTGACTGATCCTTCGCGTGTAAATCAATATCGGCGCGCGCCGTACTCACCGCATCAGAACCCAAAATAGCGATTAGTTCGCGGATAATATCCGGCGTGACGGGTTGAAATTTTTCTATGTTCATAATAGTCCCTGTTTTACTTAACCGAACAAGCCCTTACGTGTGACGATACCGTGTGTGAGCGTCGTCATGCCGCCGCCATGCGCGCTCCATATCGGACGCAGTTCGCTCAAGACCGTGCGAACATCTTTCGACTCGGTGCGGCGATGCACGATCTCCAGATAACTGCCGTGCTGACGAAACGCCGCCTGTACGGTTTCGGCAGGCAATTTTGGATCCCATTTCCATTTATCAGTCGTGTAAAAGTAATAGATCGGGTAGATCGCCGCCGTCAGCGCGCTCACCCCGCGCACGTGATACGCCCATAAATCGACGCCGACATGACTCGCAGCTTCCGCCGCCAACGTCAACGCCGCCGCCGCGAGAATTTGCCGCTCCATACCGCCGCCATCCTTGCCATCGACCGCTTGCAAGAGAAATCCTTGCGGGCGCACTTCATCGCGGATCACCGCTTCGAAGGCGTCAATGCCGACCTGCATGATTTTCGGGCGATCCAGCACAATTCCGGCGGCGATATTGAGCGTATTCAGCCAGAGCTGTTCGACAAATGTCAGTTTAAGATCACGGCGGGTATTCAACGCGCTCACGCGCTCATGAAACGCATCGATCCAGCGCGCCTGAGCGCCCATTTCGAAAGCATCGTAATCGCGCAGCAGTTCATAGGCTTGTGCCAGCGCCAGCACCTCGCTAATTTCGCTGAGCAGCGGCAGATCGTCCGACAGCGGTGTCACGGTCAATGCTTCGAGGATTGGCAGCGCATGAGCGGCGGCGGCGTGATTTTGAGTGAACTTCCACCAGAAGCCAGATCGCAGTACGTTGGCGCTGTCATGCAGCGTCAGCGCATCCAGCGATGACCACGCGGTCTTAAAAGGTTCATGGTCACGCTGTTTGAGCGCATCATCGATGTGCCGTTGTGTAAAATATAAGCCGCAGTGTTGCATCCAATACGTCCCAAAAACACTTGTCTACAGGCGATGATCCTACCATACGCCTCTGCACGCGCCAAACAACCATCCCGTGTGTTTTCGCGGCGCGGCGTTTCGTGTTACAGTTATGTGACTTTGACCTTGATGTCTTAAAGGACGCTGCGCTTTGAGTGACCAACCGCCCCGCGACGATAGCGCTGACCGCACGAATGACCCGTTCCGCTCTCCGGTGCGCCCGACTCCACCGTCTGGGCAGCCGCCTGCGCCCGCGCCAAAACCGATCGTGCCGCCCAAGCCTGATCCATCCGCACACGATCCAAACGGCGCGCTGAACGCGATTCGCGTCAAAATGGAGTTGATCTCCGACGAATTCGCGCAGGGTAAGATCAACAGCGTCCAGTTTCATGCCATGTATAAACGCTATAGTGAGCAGCGCACGATCATCGAAAAACTAATCGAACGCGACCCCGATAGCGACGCATGGCAGCGCGTGATGAGTGTGAAAGGTCAAACAGGCTTTTTACGCAGTCAATTCGCGGCACAAGCGCAGTATTACGCTGTGATGCGCGTCGGCTCGACACGGTCAATGATAAGCGGCGGTAAAATCGCGCCGGATGATGCGCTTTTGGCGGCAATGGCGGGCAAATTATGGACGCTGCCCAACCGCCCGAACCCCGGCTTGGCACGTAAATCGATGCCTGGTGGGCAGTGGGTGATCGTGGCGACGGGCACGCACGCCGCGACTATCGTTGTGTTCTCGCTAGAACCGGCGAACGCGCAAGCGCGGCTCGTGCGCGACCTGCACGCGGACTTTGAACGCGCCAATGCGTTCGCACTCGATCGCGGTCAAGTCGTGTTGGAACGGATGGTGTTCCCGCAGCGCGCACTGGCAGAAGGCAGCCTGTGACGCTCGCCACGCCAAGCCGCTACAACGTCGCTTAATGGGCACAACATCAATTTGACGATTAAGAATTTACGGTGGTTTGTGCGTCTGATGGTTTTTCGGGGAAAAAACTGGCAGCGTTGTCGAGCGCTTTCAAGTCTTCTTCGTCTTCTTCGACAGGCGCGATGCCCGGCAGCGGCTTGAAGCGCGCCAGATTGGTCACACACAGCGAACCACCCACCGAAAAAGCGACCACGCCGCGTGTATTGACCGCGAGTGCACCCAATGCGCCGCTCGGTGTGGTTGGTCCCGGCGTGACTTGTACGCGCTTGGCATCCGCGAGCAGATCGACACCAAACCGTTGATGCGTCGGAGTCAGCGTATCGCCGTTATAGATGCGGATGACGTTGGCGTCCAGGTCGGTGATGACCAGCAGCTTGCCATCCGCCGACGCCCGTATTGCCCCGAACGAATAGTACAACTCGATGCGCCGTCGTAACGTGCCGTTCGCACCATACGCGATAATCTGTTTGCCATCGGTGACAAAAATCGACGCGCCGTTGTTGACGACCGCGACATCCGGACGCTGTTCGGGTTCAATCACCAACCCGGTATCAATCGTCATAATTTTCACATTTTGCTGGTACAAGTGGAGTTTGCCCGCATCATCGAGCGCCGCCACCAACCCCAATGTGCGATCCATATCGACAGCGGCGAATGTTTGTACATTTTCATCGATGGGCAGCACGGTTTCGATGCCTTTGTTGGCATAGAAGAGCGCGCGTGTGCCGACGCGAATCAATCGAATTGTGCCATCGGGGGTCGTCAAAATAGTCGCGCTGCCTGCACGCACCGACGGCAAATACACGCCGTTGCTGGCGGTCAAGCCATCCATGAATGCGCTCCATGTTTCGGTAGTGCGTTCAGTCGGGTCAATTTTGTCGAGGGATTTTTCGCCACGTTTCGCGCCCGTCTGCAAATCGAGAAACGTCACCTGATCTGCGCCTGTCCATGCAGAGAGGATCGACGGTTTGCCCGGAAGCATGTCGATGCGTCGGATCGGTCTTTCGCTCAGATGTATTCGCCACGCCATAGCCGTTGATCCACATGAATGGGCAGGTGGGATACAGTGGGATATCGTTCGATCCCTTGTGGAAAGCATAACGGCATTTTGCACAAGGTACAACGATTTAATGCAACTGCCGTTCAATCTTAACGGATGGGTGGCGAAATTTAGCGGACGGTTATTACAGGGACGACCGAATGGATCGTCCCTTGATGGGCATCGCAGCGCGCTGCGCCCCTACAAAAGTCAGATTAACTCGGTGCTTCGATGCGGGTACTGCCGCGCGGAACAGTAAGCGTGTAACGCACGACTTTATCCGCGACGACGAGATCGCGCGCTTCAAGCACGCCGTTCGCCAGTAAGTTGTAAATCGACGGGTCATAGTCGGGGTCGCTGGCGGTATTCAAATCGAACTGACCACTGACCGCACGCGGGATGAACAACGTCAAATCACCGCCGCGCACCGCGATTTCTCCGAGCGTATCTTCTGGTTGGCTGAACAATGGATTGTAATCGGGCAGCGTGATGACGACGCTGCCGTTTCCAGCTTCCAGATTGAGACGTTCGAGCGCCAGCCCGCTCATGTTGAGCGTAACCGCCCCGTCCGCGCCGATGAACTGAATATCCAGCGGAATTTCGGGCGGCAGTTCGAGCCGAAACGTACCGCGCCCGACATCGGTCAAATCAGGGAAACCTGTCGCCTGCATTTCAAGCACGGTCAGGTTGGCGGTATTATCGTTGTTTTCGGCATACTGCACATCGATAGTATTCGCCGCTGCGCCTGCAAAGACGCCGTTGATAGTGCGGTCAGCGTTGACGCCTGTGATCAATTCGACTTCGGTCATCAGCGTTTCGACGTTGACACGCAGCAGCGTAATGCTGTCGCTGACGCTTTCGCTGACTGTTTGCTGGGTGGCGTTGCTCAAACGTCCGGCGCGGTCGCTGTACGATGTGAACGCGATCACCCCGACCGCCGCGAGCGCGATCACCAGCGCGATCACCCCACTTAGCGGCACACGATCACGCAGCACGAACGAGATGCCCGCCAGAATCAACAGCGCCGGCGCAGCGCGCACGACCAGGTCGAACAAGCCCGGCGGCAGCACATTGAGCAGATTCGCCGCGACCACCAGCACCGCCGCGAAGATCACCGCCCCGAATACAAAATTTGTCCGACGCTGTACGCGCATCGTCCGCCTATCCTCTGAATTGACGCAAGAAAAAGACGCCGCTTAACACGACCGCCGCCAGTACCCAGAACGGACTGACGCCCGCCGGAAACGTGACCGGGAGCGACGCAAGATTATACGTGACGACGACATACCCCGCGCTGACCATTATGATCAGCAGCAGCGCAAAAATTGTCGGGAAACCCCGTTTGCGTTCGACGAATGACTGCGCCGGGACGATCCACCACAGCAGCAGGTAGACGACAGCGAACGCGCCGAGCGATAGCAAGGTCAGCAGCGCGAACAGCACGCGGATCACCCAGGGGTTGACGCGCAGCGCAGCGCCCAAGCCACCACACACGCCGGCGAATACGCGGTCGGTAAAACTTCGCAGCATAAAAACACCCACACCGATGAGAAAATCAGTGTTCACTATACACGCGAACGGGTTGGTTCGGCAAGATGACGCCTGTTTGCGGCACACGCCAGTGTGCGGGGTGAGGTTTGTTGAATGTGTGCAGTCGTGTAGAAATCGGGGAAATGAAAACTCAATGCGGGGCGCGCACGACCTGAATCAGTATACGCATCCGACCGATTTCGAGTTCATCGCCGTTACGCAGTTTATACTGGCGTCCGCTCTGAATTTGAAACCCATTGATGCGCGTACCATTGGTACTGCTCAAATCTTCGATGCTTAAACTGCCATTTTCAAAATGAAAGACCGCGTGCTGACGCGAGACGCCGCAGTTGGCGGCATCGAACGGGAGCAGATCGATATCCAAAGGCACAGGCGTATCAAGACTCGAACGCCCGATAATCAAGCGTCCTTTAAGCGGGGTCGCCAAAATTTTCGGCGCTTTGCCGTCGGTGGATGCGACCTGCAAGACCAAACGCAAAGGCGACCCGCTTGTTGACGGCGCATCGGAACTTTTTTTGGGAGCGGATTTGGTCATCTGGCGTCGATCAATCCGATTTTTCGGGCTGGGCGCTTGCATTACGTCTCACAGACGATACAGGTTGATTATCTGCGTTCATTGTAAGACGGAAAGCAGGGTGTATGACGTGAGATTATCCGAAAAAAGTATGAAAAATGGGCAGCGCCGTCGCTTTACAGATCGTCGAGCTGACCGTTATTAAGGCTGCGCTCGAACGCGCGTCCAATCATCAGCACATACTCGATCCACCCGGCAACTTCATCTTCATCGAATGCCGCCGTCAGCTTATCGAACATGTCATCCGGAATCGTGTTAATGATTTCGGTCGTCAAACATGCGGCTGCTTGCAGCACCGAATCACGGTCGTTAGCAGACGGAGGTTCGCCATCCATCAAATTCTCGTACCAATTCAGCACAATCGGGTGCACTTGTTCGCATGATGACCCATCTTCAAGTTCTCGGTCAGCCAGTTCTTCAAATTCGTGCAGCCAATCCGGCTCACGGCGGGGCGAGTCACCGCCCGCTGGGGTTTCTGGCGTTTCGGGTCTCATGAGCGTGCGTACTCCAAAAAATTAACACATGTCCACCATCAGTTTAACAATACACCGAATTGCAAGCAAAAAAAACCTCAAGTGTGTACAAATATAGGGCAAACGCATCAAAATTTCTGCGCGTTCATCAAGCGTCAAGAATGCTCGTAGGGGAGGGGCAATGTCCCCGCCCGCCATAAAAAGCACGGGCGACCAAACGGGATCGCCCCTACACGCTCGCTCTGATCTCGATACAAATATCCGCTGATTTTGATATGTTTGCCCTATAACCACATGGCTTCAGTCTGTGGCGCTGATAGAGTGCAGTCTATAATCAACGCATCAAGGTGGATAAATTGCCGCCTGATTCTCATTAAACCAACAATGGATTTACACGCATGACACGAAATCAAAAGATCGCAATTGGCGTCGGGCTGTTGATCAGCGCGATTTTTCTGTTCATCGCCTTCAACGGACTTAATCCCGCACTGGTGCTGGACTCGATCCGCGCGGCTGATGGGGCGCTGCTCGCATTCGGTGCGGTATGGTATTTCACCGCCGTCGCCGTGATTAGTTTACGGTGGGGGTTTTTGCTGCGTTCGACCAAAGCCGTCCCCTACCGCGATTTGTTCCGATTGGTGTGTATCGGCTACATGGGCAACAACGTGTATCCGTTCCGCACAGGCGAACTGCTGCGCATTTTCTTGCTGCAACGCAATAACGCCGTGCCGATGGCGCGCGCGACGACGGTCGTCATCATCGAACGCATCTTCGATGGGCTAGTCATGCTCACATTTATCGTGGTGGCGCTGGCATTCACCAACATTGCGTCGCCGCAAATCGAAACCGTGATCAATTTTGCCGCACCGATCTTCATCGCGGCGCTGGCAGTCTTTTTCTTGCTGGCGGCGAAACCGACTTGGATGCTGCGGCTGTTACAACTCGTCGCGCGCGTGCTGCCCGGCGCAGTGCGCGATAAAGTGCTGGCGCTCGGCGGTGATGTTATCGACGGCTTGAAAGCGTTTCGGTCGCCCATCGATTTGTGCGGCGCAATTTTGTCGTCGTATGCCAGTTGGATGCTCGAAGCAAGCGTGTATTGGATCGTAGCCACCGCGTTCACTCTGAATATCGATTACGGCACAGCACTGCTGGTCGTCGGCGTCGTCAACCTGGCAGGCTTGATTCCCGCGTCGCCGGGTCAATTTGGCGTGTACGAATTTTTTGTGCGCGTGGTTTTAGTCGCGGCGTTGATCCCCGAAACGATTGCGACCGCTTATGCATTGACGATCCATTTGGTGATCTGGCTGCCAGTGACCTTGCTCGGCTTCGTGTTTTTGATCCGTCAAGGGATTGGCGGGTTCGGCGGCGCGTTGGCGCGTGCGCGCGAAGTGGAACAAGAAGCGGCGGTACAGGGGTGAAGTTGGCGGGTTCGGCGGAAGCGCCATAAATTCCGCCCCTAACCCGCTTTGCGACTTTGCGACTTTGCGCCTTCGCGTCTTTGCGTTATGTTTTTAGCGTTCAGACACCGAAAGGCAATCCTATGACCCCAACCTTGATCATCCTCGCGGGGGGCGCGTCGTCGCGTATGTGGCCCTTGCGCGAAAAATCGCTGCTCCGTTTTGGCACGGAGCCCCTGTTGCTCAACCAATTACGGCGGTATCAAGCGCTCGGCTTGACGGATGTGATCATCGTCGGCAGCCCGTCGAACGAAACCGAACTGACCACGCTGATCAGCGGCATAAGCGGCGTCAACGCGCGCATGGTTGTCCAGCACGAACCGCGCGGCATGGGCGACGCGATTTTGGCGGCGATCACGGCGATCCCCGACCCGGCGAATACAGCGGTATATGTCACGCAAGTCCACGATGTCACCGACGATCAACTGCATCTCGATATGCTGGCGGCGCATCGCGCACAACCACACCACACGTATCTGGCTGGCTACCAACATGAAAACTATTTTCCTGGCGGCTACCTGATGGTGACGCCCGATGACCGCATCACAGGCATCATCGAAAAACCGGGCGCGGATAACCGCCCCAGCGATTTGGTGACGATTGTCGCGCATATTCACGCTAACGCGGCGGCATTATTCGCCGCCATCCGCGCGGAGTACGCCAGAACGATTTCGACCGACGACCATTACGAACGCGCGATGTCTGGGTTGATGACGGCGCATGAGTATCATGTCGTGCGCTATCGGGGGTCGTGGGTCGCGCTCAAATATCCGTGGCATGTGCTCGACGTGATGAATGCGTTTCTCTCGAAAATTCAGGGGCAGCACATCGCAGAAAGCGCGTATATCGCCAAAACCGCCGCGATTATCGGGGATGTGTATATCGCAGAAAATGTCAAAGTGTTTCCGGGTGCGGCAGTCGTGGGTCCGGCGTTCATTGGCGCGGGGACAATCATCGGCAACAACGCACTGGTGCGCGCCTCGATGGTGTTAAACAACTGCGAAGTCGGCTTTACGACCGAGATCGCGCGCAGTTATGTCGCGGATCATGTCTCGATGCACGCCTGCCGCGTCCTGGATTCGGTGTTCGGGTCGCGCGTCAATTTTTCGGCGGGCTGTACGACCGCAAATTTACGCATTGATCGCGGATATGTGCCGACGATGATCAAAGGACAGCGTATCAACAGTGGACGCGACAAGTTTGGCGCGGTCATCGGTCAGGGCGCGTTTCTGGGCGTCGATGTGATGACGATGCCCGGCGTCAAGATCGGTGAATTTGCCGAGATCGGACCGGGCACACATGTACATAAAGATATAGGCGACAATATGCGCGCGTATGTCAAACAAGAAATCATCGTGGTCGAGAAAGATCGCTGATGTGATGCGTAATCTTACGCGCGTATAGGGCGTCTATATTCGAACTTCACAAAAGGATTTTTTAACGATGCCGTTGAAATTGGAAGCGCCATTCACAACCCCATTCACAATCCTAATTATCGCCGCCCACCCCGATGACATCGAGTTCGGCGCGGCGGGCAGCGTCGCCACCTGGACGCGCGCGGGCGCAAACGTCGTCTACTGCATCGTCACCGATGGCGCGGCGGGCAGCAACAAACCGGACGAAGACCTGGAACAGCTCATCAAAACGCGCCGTGACGAACAAATGCGCGCCGCCGACATTGTCGGTGTATATGATGTGCGCTTTTTGGGGTATCAGGATGGGATTTTGCAGCCGACGCTCGAACTGCGCCGCGACCTGACCCGTTTGATCCGCGAGACCAAGCCGCAGCGCGTGGTGATCATGGATCCAACGACGTTCATCGTGCAGGACGACGAACGCGGCTTTTATTACATCAACCACCCCGATCATCGTGCAGTGGGCGAAGCATCGCTGTATGCCGTGTTCCCAAGTGCGGGCACGCGCCCGATTTTCCCCGAACTGCTTGCCGAAGGCTTGGAACCGCACAATGTAGACGCGCTTTATATGACCATTGGCAATCAGGGGACGGACAACACCGCCGTCGATGTTTCTGATGTCTGGGACATCAAGATTAAATCGCTGCTGTGCCACAAATCGCAGATCGACGAGCGCGTCGTTCCGATGATCGAAGGCTGGGATAAAGCGACGGGTGAACAAATCGGCGTCGAACGCGCTGAAACGTTCCGCGTGCTGTATTTCAACCGTCCCGGCGATGAACAGCCCAAGAGCGACGTTGAAGTGCGAGCGCTTGAAGTGCCGGCGACGGTGTAGAGAGTCAATACAAAGGCGCAAAGAACCACAAAGACACAAGAGCAGTGTGCTTGCGTGTTTCTCTTTACCTTAGCGCCTTTGCGTTCGGCTTTTCACTTTTACACGTTACCCATCACTCGTCATTTTCATTTTTAATATCGCGCCCCAAAAAGTCGAGCGTCTGCTGTTCGAGTTCCCACATATCCAACTTCTCGCGCTCGCGTAATAACTGGCGCAGGTGCGGATAATCGGCAGTGAACTCTTTACTCCATTCAGCGGCGAATTTGCCCGCTTTAATTTCTTCGAGTGTGATCTCCATCAGCCGTTCCAGGCGTGTATCGTTGAAGCGCTCGTAGCGGCTTAGGATGCCGTACTGCGCGGGCAGCGAATTGAGTTTGAGCGCACCCATCAAGCCGTGCTGCGCCGCCAGGCGCAGGTAGTCCGATGTTTCGCCCGACAAATACAACTCGGTAAAAACCGCTTCGGCGGGGTAGCCCATGCGCAGTAATAGTTGCGCCGCTGTGATCACCGCGCGATGAAAGATGGGCAGCACGGCTTGCTGCAAGAACAAATCGAGTTCCGCTTCCGCTTCAAATTTAATTTCAATCGCGCCACCGTGCAGCGCACCGATCGCGCGGGCAAGCGCTAACACAATCCCCCAGGTATCGTGCGTCGCTTGCTGCCCGACCGCGACGAAACTGGCAAACCCTTCGCCCGTCAGATACCGATCGCGCACGGTTGCACCATTGGTGCGCGCCGAGACCAGACCGACATCGACAAACGGCGGCGCTTCGATGAATCCAAACGTGATGTTGTAGGCACTGCTGAAAATCAGCGCGTGCCCTTTGCGTAAATGCGGCGTGACCTGTTCAAGATAAATCTTCGGCATCGCTTCATCGCGTAACAAGGGCATGATCACATCGGCACGGCTGACAGCCTCGCCAATTTCGGTCAGAACGAAGCCTTCCGCCTGCACCAATGCGCGCCGTTCTGCGTTCGGTTCGCTCACCAACACATTCAAACCGCTGTCGCGCAGATTGAGCGCCACCGGTCGTCCCATGTTCCCATAACCGATAATGCTGATCGTCTTGCCATTCAGCACGCTTATATCGCCATCTTCTTCGTGATAAACGACGGTCATCGCTATAATCCAGGTGAAAGATGAAAGTTAAGAGTTCAAAGTCGGGGCGTGGTTTAGCGCGTCCGCTTGACCTGAACTGTATGGAGAGGATGATTCATGACTCAACAATATCGTGTCGTGCGCGCGGGCGCAATCCTGTTTCTGATCGCCATCATCACAGCGTGCGGATCGCTGCCTGGTCAAACCCCGACGGAGACACCGCGCCCGTTCGCCCGTTTTCGCGGCGAAGAAGTGGTGACAAGTCTCAGCGAAGCGGGGTTGGCGCTGGAGAATGTGCGGTCTGATACCGCTGTCGGACGCGGCGCACCTGCTACCTTCAATACACGGCTGATCTTTGAAATCCCGCGCATCGCACCGGGCGGCGGTCAAGTGCTGACGTTTCGCACGCTCGAAGATTTACAGACCTGGCAGGATTATGTAATCGGATTGCGCGGCAACCCAGAGACGCGGCGCACAGTTGTGTATGTGTACGTCAATCAAAACGCAATGCTGCAAATGAATGCGGATTTGACCAATCAAGAAGCGCAGGCGTACCGCGACGCATTTTTAGCGCTGGAATAACGATTGAACCACAGAGAACATAGAGGATACAGAGATTTTTTTGGATTTCTCTCCGCGTTCTCTGCGGTTCACACCTTGCTGCATGACGATGATAAACACGCCGACGATGATCACCGCCGCCGCGATCAAGGTGTCGCGCGTGAGCGTTTCGCCCGCCAGCACCGCCCCTAAAATGACCGCGATGACTGGGTTGACATACGCATAGGTGGTTGCCTGAGCGGGCGATACCACGCGCATCAGCCACACGAACGCTGAAAAAGCGAGAATCGAGCTGGAGAACGTGAGATGAGCGAGCGCGAACAGCGAGCGCGTCGAAATAATACTCAAATCGAGCCGCCCCGCGTCACCCGTGACGACGCTTAAGACCAGCAGCATCAGTCCACCCGTCAACAACTGCATTCCGGTTGCAAGCAGCGAATGCCGAGGCAAATCCGCACCGCGCGCGAACAATGATCCGCCCGCCCATGCCGCCGCCGCTATCAGTACGCATAACCCAAGCAGCGGATTAAACGCATTTGCACCGATGGCTTGCGCCGGGTTCATCAACGCAATAATGCCAATCGTGCTGAGTGCGATGCCACCTACGATGATGGCGCGCGGTCGTCCTGCGCCGCCCAGCCATTGAAAAATCACGATGAACATCGGCGTTGTGCCGATAATGACCGCCGCTAAGCCCGATGGCAGCCCGTTTGCCTGTGACCACGACAACAAGCTGTTGTTGACCAGGAATAACAATCCGCCAGCGATCGCCGCCGCGCGCCATTGACTCCGGGTCGGCGCGGGTGCGCCGCGTGCGCGCGTCCACCCGATCAGGATCAAGCCTGCGATGGTGAATCGAACGCCGGGCATCAGAATCGGCGGCATGGTTTCGACCGCGAAACGAATAGCGATGTAGCTTGATCCCCAGATCAAAAAGACCGCCGCGAACGCGAGGATGATCAGCCAGCGCGCGGGACGCGGCGATAAATTATCGGTCATACAAGCATATCTCTTACGGGCATGGCGCGAGCGCCGCCCCTACACAAACGAGAATAGGTGCATTGTAGCGCTGTAACATCATTACCCCATGAACCATTGCAGACCACCAACGGCGGTTGGCGTATCGGGTCGATAAAGCCGCATAAAACGCGGTAAAATCAAGCGATTGATTCGATTTACCTAATGGAAATACAAGCCCATGCCGACCATCAACTTAATCACCGAAATTCCGGGTCCAAATAGTCTGGCGCTCGCCGCCCGCCGCGAAGCAGCAACGCCACGCGGCGCGAGCAAAGCATCCGCGCTCGGTGTCGAGCGCGCGCAAGGTGCGACTGTCACCGATGTTGACGGCAATACACTGATCGATCTGGCGGGCGGCATCGGCACGCTGGCGGTCGGTCACTGCCCGCCCAACGTGGTCGAAGCGCTGCACATGCAGGCAGAAAAACTGATCCATTTTTGCGCGATTGTCGGCACGTATGAGCCGTATGTGCGCGTTGCCGAACTGCTCAACGAAGTCACGCCGGGCGACCACGCCAAAAAGACGATTTTGCTCAACAGTGGCGCAGAAGCGGTCGAAACGGCGGTCAAAATCGCGCGCGCAGCGACCGGACGCGGCGCGATCATCGTCTTTGAAGGCGCGTATCACGGGCGCACCAATTTGACGTTGGCGATGACGAGCAAATACAGCTTGTTCAAGAAAAGTTTCGGTCCGTTCGCGCCAGAAGTGTATCGGCTGCCGTTCCCAAACCTGTACCGCCGTCCGAGCGGGATGACCGAAGACGATTACGTCGATGCGGCGATCAAACAGTTGGAATATGCGTTCACGGCACAGGTCGATCCGTCGGCAGTCGCGGCGATTGTCATCGAGCCTGTACAGGGGGAAGGCGGTTTCATCGCCGCGCCGCCCAAATTCCTGACGCGCATTCGCGAACTGTGTACCGAACACGGTATCGTCATGGTCGCGGATGAAATTCAGTGCGGTTTCGGGCGCACCGGGCGGCTGTTCGCGGTCGAGCATTACGGAATCGTACCCGATTTGATCATCATGGCGAAATCATTGGCGGCAGGGATGCCGCTCAGCGCCGTGACCGGACGCGCCGACCTGATGGACGCGCCGCATCCCGGCGGGTTGGGCGGTACCTATTCGGGTAATCCACTCGCGTGTGTGGCGGCAATCGAAGCCATTCAGATGATTCGCCAGCCTGAATTTTTGAAACGCGCGGAAGAAGTCGGCGGGCGTATACGCGGACACTTGCTCGATTTGCAGCGTCAAGCGCCGTTGATCGGAGATGTGCGCGGGGTGGGCGCGATGATATTGATGGAACTGGTCAAAAATCCGTTGAGCAAAGAACCCGCACCGACCGAAGTTCAACAAATTATCGCGGCGTCGCTCAAACGCGGCGTGATTGCGATCCGCGCGGGCATTTTTACCAACTGCATCCGCTTTTTGCCGCCGCTCACTATCAGCGATGAGCAAATTGACGAGGCGATGACCGTTTTGGCGGACTCTGTGCGCTCGGTAGAAGATGCGCGCGCGACCGCGACCGTGGCAGTCGTTTAAGCTGGTTGTCGGGGCATAGGCATCGTGCTATGCCCCTAGATGAAGGAGCTATTTCTCATGGTCGCTTTACACCTGACCGGACGCATCACCGAAGACCGTCAACTGATTATCGATCTGCCCGCCAACGCGCCGATTGGCGATGTGAATATCGTGATTCAGCCACAAGCGCAACCTGAACCCGAACCAGATGCCGATACACTTGCTGAATGGCGCGCCAGACGTGAATATGTACGCGAAAAGATGCGCGCGGCAGGCATACTTGGTGAAGCGCATATGACGCTGGACGCTATAGAACTCCCAGACATCAAATTGCCGCTTGAACTGCCGCCGGGTGCGCGTGCATCACTTGACTATATCAACGAAGATCGTGAGGATCGGGTGTGAGTAATTATTTCTTTGATACCAGTGCGTTAGCAAAGCGCTATTTCCCTGAGATCGGTTCTTGGTGGGTTCAAAGGATTACACAACCTTCCGCGAACCACGTCGTCATCATCTGCGAGCTAACACCTGTAGAGTTTTACTCAATTCTCGGACGCCGCCAACGCGATCAATCACTGACTTCATTAGATTCTGCTGAAGGTTTACAGGTTGATAACCCGCTTCTTTATCCATAAATCAGACTTGCAACGTGCCTACAGCGCGCACGTATAATCAATATCTATTCGTTCGTGTTGTACGAGGTCACGCGCTTGACACTTCCACCCCCTACCCCAACCACACTACCAGAGGACGACGATCTGTCGTTGATCCCACTGCAAGACGAGATGACATCGCCGCACTACGCGCCGCCCGCGCAAGTTAATCGTGATCGTGGTGGTTGTCGCGGCTGTTTGTATGTGGTCGGCGGCGGATGCGGCTTGATCGCGCTGTTGGTCATCGCTGTGATCGCACTGACGATCATCCTGCCGACAGCAGCCGTGAGTGGCTTGCTCAATGGCATCGGGCAAGCGCTCGGCGTCGAAGCGCCGCCTGTCGCCAGCATTACCAGCACCCAGTCAATTGTCACCGGCATCGAGCCGCTGGGTCAGTTGGTCAGCGTCAGCGTGCAGTTGGCGCAGGCAGATGTGCAGGTCAGCATTTCGCAGGGGTTCGCCGGGTCGTGCGGGTATACCGCCAACCATGTGGCGCAAGGTGCAATCGAAGCAGGCGTCGATTTAACCGGCATCGACGCCGACGATCTGATCTTCGACGAGGCGCGCGATGTGTATGTACTCACGATCCCCGCGCCCGAACTCACGTCGTGCCGGGTCGATTACATCCGTCAATACGAAGTCAACGGGACATTATGCGCGGTCGATGCTGACGAAGCGCGCTTGCTGGCGAATTATGTCTCGCTGATCGGGTTTCGGAATACAGCATTAGAAGGCGGGATTTTAGCGCGCGCCGAAAACGAGACGCGCATTATTTTGAGCAATTTCGTGCGCGCGCTGACAGGTGCAAATGTCGAAGTCGTATTCGAAATACCCGCACTTTCAACCGCCGAACCGACGGACGAGCCATACACGGCGAGCTGCGCGCCTGTTGCACCGCTTGGCTGGTATCAAAACGAGCGCGGCGAGTGGTTGAAGAATTAAACGCCTACTTTAGACCGTAAGCGCAGAAGTAGTCACATGCACTCGTGTGCCAAGCCGCGCCAAAAAGTCACGCAATAGTGACCACGAAAGTGGAAAACCCGGTGCGTCTGCGGCAGCGAGATAGGTAAGGATGTCGATCAAGACATCCTCGTTCGGAATATCGATGTCGCTTTCGATCACATCGATCAACATCTCTTCCGCCCATGTGACTAACTCTTGTTCGGTTATATCACCGTTTACATGTACTAGAATTTTTTCGATCAGTTCATTTTGAACGTTCATTCACCCGTATCCTCATCGAACTCAAACTGTTGATGTCCATTGTCAGTCGGATATTTTTCATGTACCGCAATCAATCGGTCTTGATCGTCATAAATTTCCTGCACGATTAGCATTGTGTTTTCTGATGCGTCTGCTTCCTTGACATATCGTGCATAGCCGCGCTTTTTACCTTTACGAAAACGGTAGTAACGTCGCCCACCGCTCGGAAGATCATCCCACTGAGGAAAGCGACGCTCACTGCGGGCGCGAGACGCCATCTACGATGCGCCGTGCCGCAGCAGCACGCGCGGAATCGTCATCATAAGGATTTGCGCGTCCATGCCCATCGACCAATTTTCGATGTAGTAAATATCGAGCAAACACATTTCGTCGAACGGAATTTCGCTGCGCCCGCTCACCTGCCATAAGCCTGTCATGCCCGGCTTGACGACGAGCCGCTGCATATGCCAGGGTTCATACAACAGGACTTCATCCGGCGTTGGCGGTCGGGGACCGACCAGGCTCATTTGCCCAGTCAGCACATTGAGCAAGTTTGGCAGTTCGTCCAAACTGGTGCGCCGGATGAACTGCCCGACACGGGTGATGCGTGGGTCATCTTTGAATTTTGGGCGGCGTGGATCATCGCCGTATTGTTGTGTCAGTTGACTGCGCAATTTATCCGCATCAGGAATCATGCTGCGAAACTTGTACATGCGGAAGTACTTGCCGTTTTCGCCCACACGCTCCGCCGAATAAAAAACCGCGCCCTGTCCTTCCAGGCGAATCGCCAATGCGACCAGCCCAAACAGAATCAACCAGATCGGTGCTGCCACCACAATCAGCGCGATATCAACGGCGCGCTTGAACAGCCTGTTTGTGCCTTTAAGCGGTATATGCCCGTTCATGTGCAGCAGCGGGATACCATCCAGGTTTTCGACCTGCACCTGGCGCAAATTCAGTTGAAATACGTCGGGGATGACGCTGACTTCGATGTGTTCACGCTGACACAGGCGGATCAAACGCACGATCTGATCATGATGACTCCACGACATCGCCAAAATCACAGCGTCGATGCGATGCTCACGCAGTTTATCGCGTAAATCGTCCAAGCCGCCTAACCCACGCACGCGCCCCATATCCGCCGCCGCCAAATCGGGATTTTCATCGACATAACCGACCGGCACATAACCAATATCACGGCGTGCCAGCATCGCGCGCAGCACCGATTTGCCAACATCGCCCGCGCCAACGACCATGACACGCTGCACGCCGATACCCTGTTTACGCAGGCGCGCGCGTACGATCCGCAGGATTGCCCGTGACGATGCCAGCAATATAATCGTGATTCCTGCGACGTAGATCATCATCAGGCGGCTGAACACGAGCGGCTGCAAAAAGAAACTGAGCGCCAACGTGACGACCGTCGCATTGGTGATGCCATTGATGATCGTGTACACCTCATCGAGCCACGAGCGCCCACGAATCGTCTTGTACAGCCCTAAACCGCGATAGTTGACGTACAGCCACAGGATATAGATCAGCGCATACGGCAAATAAGGTTCGAACGCGGAACGGTTGAACTCTAAGACGGGGCGGAGAATTTGCAAGTCGTAACGGACGATGTATGCCAGCACAAATGCCAAAATCACGAGCAGCACATCGAGCGCGGGCATAGCGAGTGAGGCGATAAATCGTCGTAAACGGGGTTGTTCGGTCATAAAATTTTCTGATAACTGCGCACCGTTTGGCGCGCGGTTTCCTGCCAGGTAAATTTTGCCGCTTGTTTCATGCCGTGTTCATGTGCCAGTCGTCGCCATTGATCATCGTCGAAGGCGCGGTTCAGCGCCACACGCCACGCTTCAGTATCATGTGACGGCACACGGATGCCCGTGCTGCCCACGACTTCGGGCAAACTCGACGCATCGCTGACGATAACCGGCGTCCCGCACGCCATTGCTTCTAAAACGGGCAGCCCAAAGCCTTCAAATACAGATGGATACAAGAATACTTCTGCGGCATTGTACCAGAGCGAAAGCGCTTCTGTAGGGATAAACCCGACAAATTGTACGAACTGAGACAGGTTGAGCCGCTCGACCGCCGCAAAAATTGGTGCCGTATCCCACCCGCTGCCGCCACCGATGATCAACGGCAGCCGCTTACTGGGGTCAATCCGCGCATAGGCTTCAAACAGCGTGACCAGATTTTTGCGCGGTTCAATGGTGCCGATGAACAGCCAGAATCGTTCGGGCAACTTATTGGATCGCCTGAAAGCAATTATCGCGTCGGCTGGGAGCGGGCGAAAAACGTCTGCGTCATATCCTGGCGTCGCGATATCGATTTTGTCGGCGGGCGTCCCAAGCGTCGCCGTCAAATCGCGCGCGGTGCTTTGTGAAATGGCGATGACACGACGCGCACGCTGAACGGTGAGCGGCGTCAGCCAGCGCAGATAGAGTCGGCGCATCGTCGTCAGCCGTTCGGGATAATGCACAAAACTTAAGTCATATACAGTGACGACCGATGGCAGCAGCAGGGCGAGCGGTGACGCAAATGCCAGCGCGTGATACAGATCGAATCCGCCGCTCGCCAGTGAAAACGGCTGGATCGTTTGCTCCCACACAATACGACGCGTGGGCGACTCGGTATCGAACGACGCACGGCGTAAAGTCAGGGACTCATAAGTGCGTGTGTTCGCGCCGCCGACGAATGCTGTAAACCGCCAGTCATCCGGCGCGGCGGCGGGCAAATGCCGTAACAAGCCGTCGATGTAGCCGTGTATACCCGCCGACCGATAACCCGGTTTGCCCGAAAGTAAATGCGCGTTGAGCGCGATGTGTACAGCCAAAATGATAACCACAGAGAACACGAAGAACACAGAAGATGAATCATATCATGTTCTGGCGCGCGTTTTGCGATATAGTGCATCCTCTCTTTGCGACTTGAATTTCGCTATCGTATGCGGCGTGTTGATTGGATCAAAATCACAAAATATGACTGCCATCCGTTTCACCCTCGACAATATCGTCAGCGCTCATGAACGTGGGCGCGTACCAGTCGGTTATATCACCCAAATTGCATGGTCGCCCGATGGCACGGTGCTGGCAGTCGCGCACGGGAGCGGCGTCTCGTTATGGCACGATGGATTTGGTGGCGCGCCGACTGGGGTGCTCGATCATCCTGCGCCTGTCAAAAGTATCGCCTTCAGCCCGGATAGTAAAGTGTTGGCGACAGGCAGCAGTGATACGCAGGTGCGCTTATGGCTGCTGGCATCGGGCACATCGCTGTTCGTCATGCGCGGACACACCGATACCGTCAACAGCGTCGCTATCAGCCCCAACGGGCGCGTGGTCGCCAGTGGCAGCGCCGATCATACAATTCGACTGGTCGATTTGATGGATAGTCGCGGACTGACTCCGCTGCTTGGTCACAACGACGCCGTAAAAGCGGTGGGTTTTACGGCGGATACGCAGTCGATCATCACTGGCTCTGCCGACGGTACGATTCGCGTGTGGGCGCATCAAGCGGCTGAGCCGATAGTGACCCATACGTATGAGGACGGCGTGCGCGCGTTCGCCGTGTCGCCAGATGGTGGTTCGCTCGCTGCGGCGCTCAAAAACGGGCGTTTGATTGTGAGCGGTGTCATGGTTAATTTTCTCCATTGGGGAAAAGATGCCCATGATGGCGGCGTCGATTGTGTCGCGTTTAGTCCCGATGGGTCGCTGATTGTGACAGGCGGGCGCGATCATGCCGTCAAAATCTGGGACGCGGCGACGGGCGATTTGCTCACGACGTTGGAAACGCACACCAAACCGGTGTTGAGCGTGGCGTTCAACCCTGCCGGAACGATGCTGGTGAGCGCGAGTGGCGATAATCAAGTCGTGTTGTGGGGGGTGTCGTAGCAATGTTTACGGATTGTCTGCTGCGTATCGAGTGACGTTGTCATCGTATCCATGCGCATCGTATAAAATCCGTTTTCGGGTTACGGTTGATGCCGAATGACTTTATAGACAATCGCCGCGCTCATGGCTATACTGTCTTCAGTTATCGAAATCACCTATATTGGATTTACCGATGCAATCGACCCCTCCATTCGACACGACCTTACTTGAATTGATCCGCTGCCCGGTTGCCGTGCATTACAAAGATCACGGCGATGACCCCGGACGGCTGACGCTGGTCAAAGATGCGTGGCTGGTGTGCGAAGACTCCGGCTACAAATACCCGATCCGCAATGGCATTCCGGTGCTGTTGATCGCAGAAGGTGAAAAGTGGAAAGACACGGCGGTGGACGATTTACCTGTACCGCCCCCCGCTTAACATGCGCTATACTCAGGTCACTTTAGCCGACGGCGCGCGGCGCTGACTTCTAAGCGAGAAAAGTTCATGGCGGACGTGATGGCTCACGAAGCTCCGATATACCAAGCGGCAGCGCTGCCTGTGGATGCGCCGCCTAAACTGATCGGGCGCGATACTACTCTCGCGCGTGTCTACACCCACCTTAAAGACAATAAAGCCGTGCTGATTTATGGGGCGTCGGGGGTCGGCAAAAGCGCTGTCGCCGTTACACTTGCCAGCGCTTATACAGAACTCCCTGGTGGATCGCTGTGGTTGAACATCGATCAACCAAGCTTTGCTGAACTGATCATCCGTGTCGGACGTGCTTACAACCTGACGACGGTCACCCGCTCCGATAATCCGGTTGCATTTGTGGGTGCGGTCGCATCGACGCTTACCCGCGAAAAACCGTTGATCGTGCTGGATGGCAAAATCAGTGCCGAAACCGCCGAAGAATTTGTCACACGGTGCGCGGTCGGCTTGCCTGTCCTCATCCTCAACGAGGATGACATCGACGGGTCGTGGCTCAAATTTCCGCTCAACGCGCTCGAACCCTCACAAGCAGGCGCATTGTTCCGCGCCACCGCCGATTTAGCAAGCGCACCGCCGGAAGAAGTGAACGAGCTGGTCGCGGCGCTCAATTACACGCCGTATGCGCTGGTAGTCGCGGCGGGTCATATTCGCGCCAATAAACAAACCGCCGCTGATTTTAGAAACGCGCTGCCCCCTGCTGGTGCAAATGTCAATCCTTCTCTGCTCGCGCTGACAGTCGCGTTTCGCGGCTTGAACAATGCGTTACAAGGGTTGCTGCTGGTCTTGGGTGCAACACAGCGTGGCGCAGCATCCGCCGAACTCATCAGCCTGATCGGCAGCGCGCCAACCGAGACGATCAATCAGGCGATGAGTTTGCTCGTCGCGCGGCATTTGGTCGTCAAGACCGAACGTTATGCCATGCCCTATTATCAATTGCACCCGATCACGCACGCTTTTGCTAATAGTTGGCTGCGCGGGTCAGGACGTTTAGACGGATTGCAAACCAAAGCGCGCGAAGCGACGCTCGCTTACGCGCGCAAGTACAGCGCGGCTACGCCAGAGGCGCACGATCATTTGTCGGCAGAAATGGACACGTTCTTAGCCGCCGCCAAAGCTGCCGGTGATGCGGGCGACCGCGATTTTGGCAGACAGTTGATCGCGATTTTGCTCGGCGCGGGTGATTTTTTCAACGCGCGTGGCTATGTCTATGAACTGGTCACACTGCAAAAATCATCGTCGGCTTCAAGCGTCGCGTTTCCGCACGATACCACATCTACAGGCGCTTATACGCCCGTCGTCATCGATGAAGATGACGAAGAACTGATCGATGATCTGCCCGCGCCAATACGCGTCATCGAGGATGACGAGGATTTGGACGACGACTTCGATGAGGACGACGACTTCGACGACGACCTGCTTGACGACGCGGAAACAGATGACGACGATAGTGACGACGACATCGATGAAGAACCTGTACTCCAGCGTTCGTTGTTTGGCGCGCCCGCCGCGCCGCTCGTCACCAGCGCGGCGGCATTGCCGCTTCCGTTCGACGACGATGAAGACCTCGACGACGACGACGATGAAGACTTCGACGATGAATTAGAAGATTTGGACGACGACGAAGACGACGATCTGCTGTTGACCGATGATGACGAAGAAGACGCCATCCCCGACGAAGCCGTGCAAATTCGCGCGCAAATCGTACAGGCGCGCCACGACAATGACCGCAAGAAACAAGCGGGCAGTTTGATCGCACTCGGCAATTTGCAGCGGACGCGCGGGTTAGAAAACGAAGCGATGGCGGCGTTCTCGGAAGCACTGGCGGTACAAGAAAACCTGAACGACGACGCGACGCTAATCGGCGTATTGACCAATCTCGCAGAACTGGCACAAAAGACCGAGAATTATCAGGCGGCGGCGCTGTATTCGGCGCGCGGCGCGAATCTTGCCGATAAGCTTGAAGATGACGCGCTGCATACGCGCTTGCTGATTTTGTTGGGCGATGCGCGCCAGCAGTTGGGCGAAAGCAAAGACGCGGCGCGGGCGTATCAGCGCGCGCTCGATGTTGCACGCACGGCGGACGATGCCCGCAGCGAGGCGATGTTGTTGTTCAAACTTGGTTACGCGTATCTCGATGACAGCGACCCGAATCAGGCGATCCAGTCGTGGGAAGAAGCGCTGTCATTGTTCCGCAAGCAAGAACGGCGTGATTATGAAGGGCGCGTACTGGGCGGACTGGGCGCGGCGTACAGCGAACTCGAACGCTGGTCAGAAGCGATCAATTTTCACACCAGCGCGCTGCATATCGCGCGTGAAGTCAAAGATAAAGAAGAAGAACTGCTGCAATTGAGCAATCTTGGGTATGCGGCAGTGCAGGCGCGCCAACTCGGTCAGGCGGTGCTGCGCTATCGACAAGCGTTGTATCTGGCGTATGCCAACGACGATAAACAAAATATCGTCGGCACGACGGTCGATCTGGCGCGACTACTGGTAGAAAGCGCGCGTCATTTGGCGATTGCCGAACTGTTGATCGATGATGCGCTCGAAGTCGAGCCGACCAGCCGCGACCTCAAACGTCTGAAAGAGCGCATCGAAGACGAGCGCGAGGCGATGGGCGACGATATCCCCGAACAAGCCGCTGTTGCAGGGTCAGCGAAATTGTACGCCGAAAATGCGTATGCGATGTTGGAGCAGTAGGCGAGGATAGCAAAACAATGAGTCGGATTCAGATGGGACACCCTGAGGGAGAAAAGACGCCGAAGCGCGTTTTTCTCCCCTTCTCTCTGAGGGAGAAGGGGTCGGGGGATGAGGGCTGGTGAACATTCGTGATTCACTGAATTTATCCACTTCATCAATACCTACGTCCACGAGGCGTAATTAGACGACGTTGGACTCCATCGACTGAGCCAAAGAACAGCGCTACATCGGCAGCCAGAAGCCGAATGTACTCCCCTGACCGATTTCGCTCTCCACCCACACCTCGCCTTGATGACGCTCGATTATCGTTTTAACCAGGCTCAAGCCTAGTCCACGCCCTTCCACCGTTTCTGTTCCTGGCTGGCGCGCGCGAAAGAACGATTCAAACAGACGCGGCAGCATCTCTTGTGGAATACCGATGCCAGTATCCTTGACGATAAAGTACAGACGATCAGCCTGGCGATAACTGGTCACTTTAATAGCGCCACTTTCTGGCGTGTACTTGACGGCGTTGGTGATCAGGTTTTCCATCGCCTCGCGAATCAAGAACGGATTGACGCGCACGCCGTGCAAATCGTCCAGCCGCAAATCTGCCGATAAATCCTGCTTCTTGCTATCGACCAACGGACGCATATTGTTCAGCACCGTCATAATCAGCGCGCGATAATCGACCTGCTGATGGAGTTCGAGCGGCGACGTGCGAATTTGTTCGACGCGGATCAAATCATCGAGCAAGCCGCGCATTTTGTCGGTCGATTTTTCGATCACGTTCAAATATTCCTGGACTGCCGGAATTTCTGGCGTGTCGAGCGCGATCAAATTGGCATAGCCGACGACCAATGCCAACGGCGCGCGCAAATCGTGCGAGGCTAAACGCAGCGTCTCGTCTTTGAAGCGCGCTAAATCGCGCATGGTCGTAATATCGCGCATGATGACGACATAACCGGCGCGCTGCGCGTGCGGCGCCACGCTGCTCCACACCGATACCGACGCCAGATAATCTTTGCGCTGCTGTTCCGAACGGACTTCAAACGACCAGTTTTGACCAATCCGCGCGGGGCTGGACGTGATCTCGACGATCTGCGTGAGCGCACTATCGATGTGCGCGAGCGATGACAGGGTTTTGCTGACCAGATTTTCGCCATCGGCATCTTCATCCAACAAGCGCGCGGCTTCATCGTTGACGAGTAAAATATGCCCGGTCTCGTCCAGAACCAGTAAAAAGTCGGGGATCGCGCGGATTACTGCTTCAAGCTGGCGGCGCTGCTGCAACATGCGCTGAAATAACTGCGCGTTACGAATCGCGATCGTCGCCTGATTAGCGATGATGGTCATCAACTGCAAATCGGCGTCATCGAAATGACCCGGCTGACGATGCAGCAGCGTGAGCGCCGCCAGCACTTTATCACCCTGAATCAGCGGCACGCACAGCGCCGAACGTGCATTCGATGTGCTATCGGGGAACGTAAACCAGCGATCATCCAGTTGAGTATCGGCGATGACCGCCCCCTGTTGATGGCGCACCACCCACCCCGCCAACCCGCGATCGAGTACGCGCTTTGCCAGCTTGACCGATTCTTCACCATCGAACTTTTCGGTGAACTTGCTATCCGGTTGGTGACGAATGACCATGTTAGTCCATTCGCCTTCGCTTTCGGGCGGCACGAGCAAGCTGGCGCGTTCTGCGCCTAAGGCGCTCGCAGTCAATTCGATCATGCGCTCCAACAAGCGCTCACGGTCGAAAGTGGTCAACATCTGTGAAATCTGCGCGAGGAGTGCAAAGTCTTCGGTACGTGATCGTGGCTGTAATGCTGCGCTTTTCATACGTCGCTCAACCTATCAAAAACTAAACCATAAGTGAAACACAGACACAGTAGTTCGGCAAGTTCATATTTTCAAACCATCTCATACGATCATCACTCACCCTAACAAACATAGCGTCTATGCGACTACGTAAGAGACATTATTCGCGCGCCATCTCTGTAATATATCACATGCTACGGTTCAAAGGATCATCGATCATGAAACCTGATTTGCTGTTTGGACTCAACATTAACCCTGAGCTTGATGCAGCATTCGCAGCAGCCTTCTGGAAAAAAATGCCGAATCCTAATCCGCGCTAATTTTGGAGAATATGAAAATGCTTCGTATACGTGTAGATTTCAGTGCCATGACACCCGACGGAAAGCGAATGCCAATTAATGACTACATTCAACCAAATTTACAGGAATTTTTCGTGGGGCGACGTGTGGTCGTGTACGAACCGGAAGACTTAGAAGTGGAGGCTGTCTTAGAAAAATCCATTTTAGAAGACGGAAGAGAAGTCTGGTTTGCTGTACCAGATTGATCAACCAGACGCGACCTTTCGTGATATAGCAAGGTTGTAACTTTAATATAGTCCATCTCGCTGACAGGGATTGCTGCATGAGTGGCAATCCCTGTTTATCTGGAAAGCGCCGTAAAACCCCTGCCTTCAGGCATGGGATATAAGGCGTCGGTCTTATGTTTTTTCTGCTGAAATAGGGTATGATGAAAGGAGGTTAAGGTACGAGACGTAAAAATCCGACCTCGATCATAATCGTGCTTTAATGCAAAACGGATGGGACGCATCCGTGAACGATAACGTAGCGCCTCTGCCAACGCCGTAAGGCGACGGTAAGCGCAAGCGTCGTTCAGAAGCCCCTGCCTTTAGGCATGGGAGCGTCACTCATACTCGGTTGAAAGAAAGTTGGTGTCTTATGTCCCTTCAGCCTCAGCCCATCCCACCGATTCCCGACCTGACTGCAAAAATCGCCCGCCGTGCGTTTCGCAAGGCAATGTCTATATGCAGATGCGCGATACTTTGAAGGGTACCTTTCCATTGCAGAGCAATCCGACCTTTAACTGTTGACCTGCAACCAGGATGGTGCAAGACGGCTTGGGCAGCGTCGTCGATAACACGATTACGGTCCTGTGGCGCGCACACAGTTATATTTGCGCGCAGTAACAAAACGGGGATGGGCATATCTGCTCATCCAAACTCCCTAACCGACGATTCCCCGTTGCACCTTCCGCCGCGCTCGCGTTTGCGCTACATTTTGGACAGTTCACTTTTGGAGACCTGCCCAATGCTCAAACGCATTCTATTTCTTACGCTCATCGCGCTGCTGGCGCTGCCTGTGTTTGCCCAGTCTGACGCGGTACGCATCGATTTTCCGCCACCGTCGTTCGTGGTGAGCGGCGTCGTCACGGTTTACGGTGATATCGCCGTCGATGCGACACTGTTCCGTTCCTATATGCTCGAAATCACCGACTCGACTGCCGCCGACGCTGCGTGGACGCCGGTCACGCTCAATCAACGGGCAATCCGCACCGACGGCATTCTCGGCGTATGGGATACCACCCGCGTACCCGATGGCGTATATCGGCTGCGCGCCAACGTCTTTTTGACCGACGGCACGAGTGTCAACGCCGAAGTTGGCGACATCGAAGTCCGCAACGCGGGCGCATCTGCGCCGCGCCCGACGACCGCTGCCGTCACCGCCCCGACACAACCCGCCGTCGAAGTTATCCCGACCGAAGCGCCACCAACGATTGTACCGCGCCCAGTCGTGCAAAATCCGCTGCCGATCCCAGTCGGCGGTCAGTTGGATCAATTCGACGACGAAGCGATTGCCGTCATGCGCGAGGCGGGCATGACCTGGATCAAGTGGCAAATTCCATTTGTCTTGAACGACACCAACTTGATCAACGTCGCCCGCGACCGTATCAACTACAGCCATGAGAACGGCTTTTTCGCGCTCATAACGGTCAAAGGCAGCAAAGACGATCTCGCCGCGCTTGGTGGTGAAGCATACTTCCCGCTGTACGCCGCGTTCTTGGGCGAAGTCGCCGCGCTGCAAGTCGATGCGGTGCAGGTCTGGAACGAAATGAACCTCGACCGTGAATGGCCCAACGGACAAATCGACCCGGTCTTGTACGTCGATCTGCTGCGCCAATCCTATGAGGCGATCAAGGCGGTTGACCCCACCGTGCGTGTGATCACCGGTGCGCCCGCGCCGACTGGGGCAGAAGGCGCGTTTGGGCTGGACGCCGTTTGGAACGACGACCGTTACTATCTGGGCATGGCGAACGCGGGTGCGGCGCAATACTCCGACTGCATCGGCATCCATTACAACGAAGGCATCCTGCCGCCAACCTCGTTGGGCGGTGATCCGCGTGGTGAATACCCGACCTATTATTTGCCGTACATGATCCGGCGCGCGGAGTATCCGTTCACGCTCGGCGGCGGCACTGGGGCGCCATTGTGTTTCAGCGAACTCGGTTATTTATCGCCCGACGGTTATGGTCAGCTCCCGGATGGTTTCGCCTGGGGCGCGAATACTAGTGTGAGCGACCAAGCCGCCTGGCTGCGTGACGCAATCCTGTATGCGGCGTCGCAGACGGATGCCGATATCCAGTTGTTGATCGTATTCAATGTCAATTACACGCGCTTCATCGATAACGATCCGCAAGGTGGTTTTGCCATCATCCGCCCGGACGGTAGCTGCCCGGCGTGTGAAGCAATCGCCGAACTCCGCAGTTCGTAGACCCAACTATCTTTCCGCAGGGGCATGGATATGCCATGCCCTTTAGGGTCAGGTTGAGTTTCCTCAATCATTATCGATAATTGAAACGTTGACCATGCCGCCGACCGCGTTATCCCACACCGAAACGGCGAACGTGCTGTCGGTGCTGTGTGTGATCATGCGCGCCATCGGTGACGCTTCATCGAGCGTATCGTTGACGGCGCTGGCGGTAAACGTGCGTCCTGTATTCCAATTGCTACCGCTCAACTGGCGCGATGTCGGACTTATGCTGATCTGCGCCGCGTCGTATGTGAGGTTGATCGTCACAATCTCACCGGGTGCAGGTGCGGCGCTTAAGCGCACGGTATAGGTCACACTTGTGCCGCCTTCGGTCACGCTGATGCTGGTCGGACTCGCGTTGACGAACACGCTCGGCGTCGCAGTACGGGTCGGCGTGCGCGTTGGGGTACGGGTTGATGTGCGGGTCGCAGTCGCGGTAGCCGTGCTTGTCAGCATGGCGCCTGGCGTGTTCGTGCGTGTAGATGTCGGTGTCAATGTACTGGTCGCCGTGAGCGGGTCATTATCGATGATACTCACGCTCAAATTGCGGACGATGCCCGCATACGCCGACCCGCCGATATTACTCGTGGCGGTGTGCGGCGGCGTGCGCCCCATCGGTGAGGTTTCATCGATGCTGTCATCGATGGCGCTGATCGTAAACGTGATCCCGCTGCCCCAATTGGCGGCGGTCAGCGTGCCACTTGTCGGCGTGATGAGCAATTGTGACGTATCAAAAGACGCCGTGATAGTCACGTTTTCGCCTGCCTGCGGCGCGGTGGCAAGGCGCACAGTATAAGTGACGGCAGGCTGTCCTTCCGTCACCGTTATGGAGTCGGCTGAAAACAACAGACCCGGCGTACTGGGCGTTCCTGTTGAAGTGCTGGTAACGGTTGCCGTCCGCGTCGCTGTAGCCGTGAGCGGGTCATTATCGATGATACTCACGCTCAAATTGCGGACGATGCCCGCATACGCCGACCCGCCGATATTACTCGTGGCGGTGTGCGGCGGCGTGCGCCCCATCGGTGAGGTTTCATCGA
>Ga0163154_10001951_pt1 | contig 30944 bp, 28 predicted proteins | sample OliLakLV19MP9P1_FD_148649 | JGI IMG/M metagenome (GOLD analysis project Ga0163154, IMG submission 148649) | Freshwater microbial mat bacterial communities from Lake Vanda, McMurdo Dry Valleys, Antarctica - Oligotrophic Lake LV.19.MP9.P1 | ecosystem: Environmental > Aquatic > Freshwater > Lake >... | reverse complement strand
ATCGACTTCACTCTTGAACTGGGCGGCACGATCAGCGGGCGTGTGACCGACGCGGCGGGCGCACCGCTGGCGAATATCGCCGTGTACACCGAACGGCACAGCGATGGCGCGTCTCATCGTTATGCCTGTACTAACGCGAATGGCAATTACACGCTGAATGGCGTGGTGAAAAACGAGCAAATGCACGTTCATGCCCTCGGCAGACCTTACGACTGGTGCAACAGCGCCAACTATGTCGAGGAATACTGGCAGGAGACGGCGGATTGGGGCGCGTACACGCCGGTCGTCGTGACCGACGCCGCGCCGAACGCGACCGGGATCAACTTCACGCTGGCGCCAGGCGGCACGGTCAGCGGGCGCGTCACCGACACGGTGGGCGCGCCGTTGGCGAACATGCTGGTCGATGTGTGGAACGTCGGCATCTATTGGAGTGTCTGCACCGATGCCGAGGGCTATTTCACCGCCTATACCCCATTGGACGTGACGTTCACGGTCCGCGCGGGCGGATTCTGGAACTGGTGCGAGAACGGCTCGCCCAATTACCTGCCGGAATACTGGCAGGAGACGCCCGACGAAGCCGACTCGACGCCGATCACGCTCACCGCCGCCGCGCCCAACCGCGCCGCGATCGACTTCACTCTTGAACTGGGCGGCACGATCAGCGGGCGTGTGACCGACGCGGCGGGCGCACCGCTGGCGAATATCGCCGTGTACACCGAACGGCACAGCGATGGCGCGTCTCATCGTTATGCCTGTACTAACGCGAATGGCAATTACACGCTGAATGGCGTGGTGAAAAACGAGCAAATGCACGTTCATGCCCTCGGCAGACCTTACGACTGGTGCAACAGCGCCAACTATGTCGAGGAATACTGGCAGGAGACGGCGGATTGGGGCGCGTACACGCCGGTCGTCGTGACCGACGCCGCGCCGAACGCGACCGGGATCAACTTCACGCTGGCGCCAGGCGGCACGGTCAGCGGGCGCGTCACCGACACCAGCGGTGCTGCGCTTGCCAATATCAAGGTGCGGAGCTACGGCGGCAGCTATTACACCGATGGCTGCACCGACGCCAGCGGCAATTACACCTTCTACACGCCGCTGAATATCGCGCTGGTGGTCGATGCTGCCGATGGCTATAACTGGTGCCAGAATGGGGCGCAAAATTACCTGCGCGAATTCTGGCAGGAGGTATCGCAATACGCCGACGCGACGCCGATCACCCTTGCCGCAGCCGCGCCCAACCGCAGCGCGATCGACTTCACGCTCGAAATCGGCGGACGGGTCGATGTGACGGTCGCGCAGCAGGGGCGCCCCGCCGCGCCGCACGCACGGTTGGAGACGGCGATCCATGTGGTCGTAGTGCCGACAGGCGGCGGTGCGCCTTACGCAGACTTCACCATCACGACCGACGCCAGCAGCATGGTCGTCCTGAATTCCCTGCCGTTCGGATCGTGGGATGTGTGGGTGAAGGGCGATCACACACTGGCAGCCCGCGCGACCGTGAACGTCGTCGCGGGCACGGTGGCGCTCACCGTCGGCGCGCTGCGTGAGGGCGACGCCAACAACGACAATGTTGTCAGCATCACCGACTTCTCGATCCTGGCGGCGAGCTTCGGCAAGGCGTCCGGCACGGCGGGGTACGACGCCCGCGCCGACTTCAACGCCGACGGCAGCGTCAGTATCACCGACTTTTCGCTGTTGGCAGGCAGCTTTGGACAGACGGGTGTGCCGACGCCGTAACGGTTAATGTAGTGATAAGCGCGGCTGTTTCCCTCTCTCAACCAGGCGGAGCGAGGGAATAAGGATGTTCGGACGGATTCTTATGCGTTCCCCTACACCCTGCATTCGTAGTGGCACATAACAATCCGTCCGTTCAAAGGCTCCTACCCAGGCGCCAGCGTCAGACCCGTCACAACCAGCCGCCGACAGGTCAGCGTCGCGCTCGGCGGAGTCAGGCAGGGCGGATCAGCGGTCAGCATGATCGTGCTGTACCCGGCGTCCAGCCCGACGAAAACGATCACGTCCGCCGCGCCATCGATGGTGTAGCGCCCTAATGCCGCGCCCGCATCGTCGAGCAGCAGCAGATCGCGGATGCCATCGGGCGCGGATACTGCCATCGTCAGCAGCGCTCCGGTCGCGGTCGGCGCGTAGAGATAGACCGGGAGACGAGTCTCGATCGCGCTCGACGCGGGCACCAACACGCGGAATTCCGGCACCGTGTCGGTCGGCGGCACCGCGAACAGCGCGACAGTCTCGTCCTGATAGGTCGGCGCACCCAGCCGCAATCCCGCGCGGGCATAGAGCGCGCCGTCGGCATCTTCACGCCGATGCACGATCACCACGTCGGCGCCCGCCGCGTGCAGCGCTGCCGGGTCGAGCGCCGCCTGCAGGATCGCCAGTTTCGCCGGATCGACCGGGGTTTGCCGTGTCACCTGTCCGGCGATCAGCGGCAGACCATGCAGCGTGTGCAGGTAGAGTCCGCGCTTGGAGACGATCAGGCTGTCATAGGGCACATCGAACACCGCGCGCACATCGGCGCGTGCGCGCAGCGCGATCACGCCGTCGGGACGGATCGCGGGCGTGGTGGGAAATTGACCGAAACCGAACGTCGCGTAGTCGAAGGCGATCGCCGCTGTCAGCACGGCGACAAATGCCGCGCGCATAAGCCGTCGTCTTAAAATGGGTGCGGACAGGATCGCCGCCGTCCCGTATCCGATCAGGACGCTGATCGCCAGAGCCAACCCCAGATTGAAGCGCGCCGGGGTGCGCAGCAGTGCCGCGCCGGGCAGGTTGACCAGGGCGGCGAATGGCAGCGTGACATGCGAGACGATGCCGTCGCTCTCGAACGTCACCGGGATGTCAAAAATTTTCAGGATCGCCCCCAGCGATAAAACGAAGGCGATCGCCGCCAGCGCCGCCCACATCCGCGACTCGCGCCGCCGAACAATGCCGATCGCCGCCAGCACCCCGCCGACGATGCCGACGTATGCCGCGCCCTCGTCCAGGTTGACGCCCAGCACCCGCGCCGGATAGTCGAGCAGCGCACCGTAAACCGGATGCAGAAACGACGGTGTGACCGGTGCCAGCAGATCGGCGCTGTAGCGCACGCCACCGCCCACGTCGATGTAAGCGGGATCGGTCAACGCCGATCGCGCCACTGGGATCAGGAACAGTGACAGCGCCACCGATCCGATCGCTGCCGCGATCGCCAGCCGCCGCACCGCGATCCATTCGCCGCCGAGCGCCCAGGTGAGCAGCAGCAGCGCTGTCAGCGGGATCGTCGCGTAGACGATTTGCAGCGTGTGTCCCCATGCCGACACCACGAACAGCGCGGCTGCCAGCCCTATCCGCCCCGCCCACACTGCCAGGGCTGTTCGATCACGCAGACGCAGCGCCGCCAGCGCGTACAACGCCAGCGTCCACTGCACGATCATGCCGCTGTGACCCGCGCCCAGATGACCCTGGATCGTCGGGAACAGCATGAATGCCATCCCCGCCACGACGCCCGCCGCTGCGGATCGAGTCAGGTGACGCACCAGCGCGCACATGCACAGTCCGTTGAGCGCCAGCGTCAGCAGCGCGGCAAGATTGACAGCGGCGGGTGCGCCTGTAAAAAATGCCAGTCCCCATGCCGGGAAGGTTTGCAGCGGGTGTGCCCACAGCGTCACGCCGTCGATGCCGTTCGGGTAGCCCAGTTCCGAGGCGATGAACGGCGACCGTCCGGTTCGCAGCGCCTCGGTAAACCAGGCGACATGATGCGTCGTCTCGTAGCCATCGCCGTACTCGAAGCCGATGATGCGCCCGGACAGGTCGGCGATCAGAGGAAAGGTCAGGATCGTGGCGATCGCCAGATAGATGCAGAACAGCCCGATCCAGCGCGGCGGAGACAGCTTCGGCATGGCAGCCCAACTGGTTATAATGGCGGTCATGCACGCACAGTATCACGAAAGCCCGCCGATGACCACCAATACCCACACGCAGCGGTGCGCCGCCAAAGCGGAAATGCGCGCCGTTTTGATCCAGTGTGCCCGTGATCGGCACACCATTACCTACGGCGATCTGTGCATCGAGATCACAGCGATGCGCTTGTTTCCGCGCAGCCGCGCGCTGGTGGCGCTGCTGAACGAGATCGGCGCCGAGGACGAGGCGAATGGGCTGCCCGCGCTGGCGACTCTGGTGGTGCGCAAGGCGGACGGGCGTCCGGGCGGGGGGTATTTCCGGGGCAGCGGCATGAGCGAGGGGGATGCTGAGGCGTACTGGCAGGAGCAGTTCGCACGGGTGTGCGCGGCGTGGGCAATGAGTAGTCAATGAGATGAAGGCTTGTTGTACCCGGATGTCGCATTATCTCCACTGCCGCGAGTTGGCGCACGACAGCGCGAGTCGAAACGCCGTCGTACACCGCTTCCAGCAGCGCCAGTCCATCCGTGCCAATTCTGGATAGCGGGCGCTTCACGTTCGCTCTCTTTTTGAGGCAGGCGGAACTCAGTGCAGAAAAATCACTGCCGGAAGTTATCGCGGACTGGCAGCAGAGTTCCGACGAGTTACGAACGTCGATGGATGCCTTTTTTGAGACCTTAAGCGATGTACAATAGAGGAAAAGGGAGGTGCAATCCTGCTGAATCTACAGGAAGTGAAAGAAGCGGTTGACCACTTTTCGCCCGAAGAACTGCGCGAACTACGTGAACATCTGGAAAAGCGTACCGTCGAAATCCTGACTCAACATCACCTGTCACCGGATGAACGAATCCGCCGATTAGATGAAGCTGCCAGAGCCATCCGTGAAGGCTTCAGCGAGGCGGAATGGGAAGCCGTTGAGAAGGCTATGAACGAGGAATACATCGAACCCTGGGATGAGTCGGAATGGACAGAGTGATTTACATTCTGGATACCAACGCCATCTCCGATTACATCAAGCAGTTTGAGCCAACAACCACACGCATTAAACAGGCAATCCGCGACGGGCATACGCTGTATTTGTGCAAGCCCGTTGAATATGAGGTGCTGCGCGGCTTGATTAAAGCCCAAGCGGAGCGACAGCGGCAGATGTTTTTGGAAGTTTTCGCGCCACAGCTCACGCTGCTGTCCCTGACCGACGGAGACTGGTGGCAGGCGGCTCACTTCTGGGCGAATGCCCGGAACGCGGGTAAACAGCTTTCCGATGTGGATTTATTGATTGCGGCGCTGGCGTACCGCCTGAACGTGGTGATTGTAACCAATGACGATGACTTCGACGCGCTGCCCGTCCAGCACGAGAACTGGCGTAAAGGGGTTTGATATGATTGACATGCCCCCCGGCAAATACTTTGTTTCACATTCTTATTGGGATCGTGTGATCCTGGATCGATATACGCGCCCCGAAAGAAGCACTGAAGTGTTTGCCCCAGATGGGAAACCAGTAAAACTGAAAGATGCCATTGACTATGCCAAAGATCCTATTTCATTGTTCAAAAAACAGCTTCCTAATGATGTGGAATTGTATATATTTGATCCGATTGAAGAACTGCATCGAAGCCAATTCGTGAGCAACGATCTAATAGCAGAAATGTTGAAATGTGATGGATTAATCTACATTGCTGATGGAGCGTCAAGTCGTTCATTTTGGGTTGCTTTTGAGCGCGACTACGCCCTCAGAAGTCAAAAACAAGTCTATGCTTTTCATTCAGCAAACCAGACAGCAGCATTGTTCAATGGTGCGCCATTAAATCTGGCGATTTATCCGAGTATCGCTTATCCAGTTCAACAGGCAGCCCGACCACTCATCAATTACATGGCAGACGAGCGATATTTTAAATTTTGGCTGGACGATTATGGTTTGGTTGGCTCCACTCAAGGTTTTATCAAGTGGTTAGAATCTGGGATGAGTGAACATATCGATATCGGTGGATATGTACTCGCTTTCTATGACGAAGACAAAGTACCATCTCACGCTTATGCGAGAACAGAAATGAAGGCGGCTTTTGAACAAAATCGTTTGATTATTGCCAATCTGGGAATGTCGAAGGTGCAGAACTTCCCTGAAAATATTATTCTGAATGTTGTTGATGAAAACGGTATCAACAACAACCGCATTGATGATCTGATTGTCCGTCTCTACTCGCTGATTTTTCGTAATCAATTCCCTGAGTTGGTGTATGACTAAACCAGAGTATCCCACCGTCCGCTTTGGCGATGTAGCACGCGAAGTAACTGACAGCACTCATACCCCACTAGAAGATGGCTTTGAGTGTTATATCGGCTTGGAACACCTTGAACCCGAATCGCTTAATTTCAGCCGTATCGACTTGTATATTAAACCGCACTCTGGAACTTGGATGTGTCCCACCTGAGTACCATGTCCGACCGTCACCATGCCAAACCGCATTGAAATCGATGACAGTACTATCTGGGTAAGGGTAAGGAAATATGATGCTCGGAGGTTCTATGAAGGTAGCGACCCATATATTGAGCGGTACCATTCCACTAGGGTCTACTCGATTGACCGGATTCCCGTTGGCGTAGTTGTAGCCATTAATCAGCGAAAGAAGTTCGCCAACAGCATCATGGAGGTTGTGTCACCGATTCTACCCCTGACAAGGGGACGGGTCAGGGGTGAGGGGTGATTGCGCGCATCCATCGCCATATATGCTGGAGCGCCAGCACGTCATCGCGCTGATAGGCACATGCCTGCATCAGCGCAGCGTCATCGCCTGAGTGCAGCCACGCCAGATAATCGGCGTAGGCAGGCACATGACTGTTGTAGCCCGACCAGGCGAAGCCCAGGGTGGATGCGATCTCTTTGATCGACGCGCCGAACGTAGGCAGCCTGACCGAGCGCGTCACGCTGGCGTGCAAATCGTGCAGCCGCGCGCCCAGCGCGTCGCTGACATCGGCAGGGGCTTCATGGCGCATGGCAGTCGCGTCGAAGGCAGTCCAATGCGCGATCGGTGACTCGTCGGCGCTGACACCCCGTGCAAATCGACGCCAGAGCGCGGCGGTGTCCGGCACGAGGTGCAGCAGTTGTCCGTCGGCGAGGGTCGTGCTGCCCGGCGCCCGCGCTGGCGCGACGATGGCGATCTCTGGTGCGGCGGCGTCGTGCTGCCAGCCGATACACCAGGTGGCGCCGGTATCCAGACGGGTCTCGATGTCGAAATAATATCCCTGCTCCGCACAGATCGGCGGCGGCTGGCTGAACCAGATCGGCGCCTCAGCCAGCCATGCCCGCGCGTGCGCGTGCATCGCTTCGGCGGTCGTCTTGATCCCGCGGAAGCGGCGCAGATGATCGGGCGCCTCCGCCGCAACCCGATCCAGGGTGTTGATCCCGGCGGCGCGTAATGCCGCCTGAGAGTCCGTCCGCAGCCCGGAGAGCAGGGTGAGATCGTGCGCGATCCGAGGCTGACGGCGGCAGGCGGACAGCCAGGGACAGGCAGCGCAGCCTTTCGTCAGCAGGACACCGGGCGCGTCACCCACGATCACCTGCGCGGCAGCCAGGACAGCGGTGCGTAAGCGCTCCCGATCGAGGGTGTGCTGGATGCGTGTATTGGGTTGTCCGCGCGCGTCGCGTCCGAGCCAGAATTCGCCCGTCGATCCGATCGCCTTGTCTGTCTGCTGCAACAGACAGATGTAGGCATCCATCTGCACACGGTCGGCATCGGTCAGCACGCCGTAGCTCTTGATCTCGACGGCGATATAGCCCGCTCGTCGCTGCCCGCCGACAAAGCTGGTCGCACGGCGCAGCCGATCCGCTTTCCCGCGCAGTTGAATCGGGCGCGCCATCCCGTCGAGCGCGAAGGTGTGCTCCAGATGCGCACCCATAAAGTTTGCGGCGCCGCGATCCATTTCTTCACGGGTGACTCGCACCCCATCCGCCCATGACGTGACCGGGATCAGCGTGACTGCACCAGCGGTCGCGGTTTGCACGATGTTTTCGTGTGCCCATCCAGCGTCCAGGCGGGCGGCTGCCTGTGGGTCGATCGGGGCGCGTTCGCGCGGATCGCCCTGGGCGTCGAGCCAGATACGACGGTGGCAGCCATAGAGGTGCCGAAGCTGTGTGGCGGTGATGACGATCGGGTTCATGGTGTTTGCATGACGACTACGCCCTCAACCCCCTGCCTCTTCTCCCTGCGGGAGAAGGAGAGCAAACCAACTCGAAGCGCTTCTTACAGTCCGTCTCGGATTGAGGGTATGTCTGCAAAATCCCTCACCCTAAATCCTCTCCCACAAGGGGCGAGGGACTTCCCAACCGCTTTTTCCCCTCTCCTCTTTGTGGGAGAGGGGGCAGGGGGTGAGGGCTGAGCAGTGACGTGTTGGGCGGCGACGAACCGTTGGACGTGATCGTCACGCTGACACGACAGTTTGCACATGCCACATAATACGTCCCTACGTCACGGGCACCATATAGATGATTGTCACGCCGTCGCCGCCTTCTTTAGGGGGCGCCGGGATCGCCTTGCTGACCAGCGGGTGATCGACCAGCTTTTCCTGGACGGCGCGCCGCAGCGCCCCGGTGCCCTTGCCGTGAATGATGCGCCCGAACGGAATCCCCGACAGATACGCCGCGTCGATATAGCCGTCCAGCTTTTCCAGGGCATCCTCGACGCGCGTCCCGCGCAAGTCCAGCTCCAGACCGGGCGACACCGCTTTGGGCAGCGTCAGGTCGCGCTCGATGTCGTAGGCGCTGCCGCGACGCTTGCGCATGATCTCGTTTTCTGTGCGCGTCGGCTTCTTCAGATCGCGCAGCGACGCCCGGATTTTCAGCGCGCCGACCGCCACCATCGCCTCGGCTTTGTCCAGCTCCATGACCACGCCCTCGGTCTTGAGCGTGTCGAGCCAGACCGCATCCCCCAGGCGCGGCGCCCAGATTTGTTCGTGCGGAATCTCGACCGCATCCGCGACCGGCTGGCGCGCCAGCTTTTCCAGTGTTTCCGAGGCGGTCTGCACCTCACGCAGCTTGTCCAGCGGCAGCGAGGCATCGCGCAGATCGCCGCGCAGCTTGCGAATCTCGTTTTTGAGCGTATCGATGTCGTCCTGCATGGTGCGGCGGGCGCCGTTGATGATATTGCGACGCTCGTCCTCGACCGTACTGAGCCGGGTCGCCAGATCGATCCGATCCGCCTCGATGTCGGCACGCAAATTGTTGATCACCGTCTGCTGACGGCGGATGTCCTCGCGGGTACGGTGAATCTCGTCGAGCAGATCGTCGGCGACCAGGTCTTCAGTGGCGACCATACTGCGCGCGTCTTCAATGATCTCCGGGTTCAGACCGAGACGCCCGGCGATCGCCAGCGCGTTCGAGCGACCGGGCAAGCCGATGATCAGTCGATAGGTCGGCGCCAGCGTTTCCAGATTGAATTCCACACTGGCATTGCGCACACCCGGCGTCTCGACACTGTAGACCTTCAATTCCGGGTGATGGGTGGTGACCATGGTGGTGATACTGTTCTCACGCAGATAATTGAGGATCGCCCGTGCCAGCGCTGAACCTTCGGCGGGATCGGTGCCCGCGCCCAGCTCATCCAGCAGCACCAGCGATCGCGGCGTACATTCGCGCATGATCTGGATGGTGTTGGTCATGTGCGAGGAAAACGTGCTGAGTGATTGCTCGATACTCTGCTCGTCGCCAATATCGGCATACACGCCGTCGAACACCGTCAGACGCGCGCGTTCGCAGGGCAGGTGCAAGCCGCACTGTGCCATCAGCGTCAGCAATCCGACCGTCTTCAGTGAGACAGTCTTGCCGCCGGTGTTCGGTCCGGTCACCACCAGCAGATAGGTATCATTCCCAAAGGTGACATCGATCGGGACGACATTGCCCTTCAACAGCGGGTGGCGCGCGCCGACCAGCTCGATCACGCTGCCAGGGTGATTGGCGATCGGCTTTGCCAGATAGCCCACCAGCTGCGGCTCGACGCCTTTCAGCGCATCGGCGTAGCGCGCCTTGGCGAACACCAGATCGAGATAGCCCAACACCTCGACAGTGCGCACGACTTGCTCGGACTCGACCGCGACCTGATCGGTCAGCGCTGCCAGGATGCGCCGAATCTCTTTTTCTTCGGCGAGCTGGAGTTCGCGCCAGTTGTTGTTCAGCTCGACGGTATCCAGCGGCTGAATGAACAGAGTCGCGCCGCTGCTGCTGGCGTCGTGTACCACGCCGGGAATCTTGCCTTTGTGGTCTGCCTTCAACGGAATCACATAGATGCCGTTGCGCATGGTGACCAGCACCTCCTGCAGATAAATCTGATTGGCGGCGCTGCTGATGATGCGCTGGAGCTTGCTCTGCAGACGGTCAAAGGCGAGCTTGAGGTCGCGGCGGATCATCGCCAGCGCGGCGCTGGCACTGTCTTTGATCATGCCCTGTTCGTCGATGGCGCGCTCGATCTCCTGCTGGAGCTCGGCGCATTCCTCGGCGCCCTCGGCGATGTCTGCCAGCAGCGGATACTGCCCCTTCATGCGTCCGAGCGTGCGCTTGAGGGTGGTGGCGCGGCGCAGCGTCGAGCGGATGTCGAGCAGCCCCTGCGCGTCGATGACGATGCCACGCTGCGCCGAGATCGCCGCCATGCGCACGTCGCGGGCGCCGCCGAGCGAGGCGTTGAACTGGTTGGCGAACATCTGGCGCGCTTCGGCGGTTTCCTGCTGCCACTGACGCGCTTCGCCCAGGTCGGCAGTGGGATACAGGTCGCGTGCGAGCTCGGCACCGGCGGAAAAGGTGGTGTGATCCGCCAGGCGATTCAGCACTTTGGTGAGTTCAAGGGTGGATAGCACTTTTTCGTTCATAGTGCCGCCAGTATAACACGCGCCGGGGTGCTGATCAATGTCTGATCAGGGCATAGGCGCGCACGAGGGTTCACGAGGGGTCAAAGATTATGCCGATGTTCATCATCCGATCACCCCAGCCGATGCTCTCGCATGTTGTCCTCGATCAGGGTATAAAGTAGAAGATACATCGCGCCACCTGATCTATAAGCAGCCTGCATATAGTCGTCACAGACAGGGGAATCTACACAATGGACGGTTTCGGCGCCTTATTCGGATTCATCATCGCGGTCTTTCTGGTGCTGTTTCAGATGTCGGTGCTGTACCCACTGCCGATCAGCGACATTGGCTCGGTGCGCTACCGCACCATGCCGACCATGACCTACCTGCTGATCATCGCCAACGCGCTGGTGTTCATCGTGTGGCAGGCACCCGATCTGTACGGCGCTGAAACTATTGCCGAGCTGCAGCCGTATCTGGATAAGCTGTGGACGTATGGCTACCGCGACGTGTTCATGACTCAGGGGATCAGCATCGGCGCCTTCAGCACCTTCACGTCGATGTTCATGCACGCCGACATCTGGCATTTGTTCGGCAATATGATCTTCCTGTGGACATTCGGGCGCCGTCTGGAAGACGCCTGTGGTCCCTGGCGTTACCTCCTGTTTTACATTATCGCAGGCATGATCGCCAACCTGGGATCGGAGCTGCTGAACGCCATCGCCAGCGATCTGCCCGGCGTGGGCGCATCCGGGGCGATCGCGGGGCTGATGGGCGCCTTTCTGGTGCTGTTCCCGCGCGCGAAAATCCAGTGCATGTGGTTTTTAGGGATGATCCTGTGGCTGCCCTACCGCATCTTCACCCGCGCCGAACACGTCTTTTCGCGCTTCGTGGTGCTGCCCGCCGGACTGTTTTTACTGTATTTCGCCTTCCGTGAGCTGCTGCCATCGCTGCAAACTATCACCGAGGGCACCGATGTCGGCGGCACCAACAATCTGGCGCACCTGATGGGATTCGCGGCGGGTCCGCTGATCCTGCTGTTCGTGCGCAAGGATCTGCTGGTGCGTTTCGTCACGCGGCGGACGGTGTAATCTCATCCAATAAAATAAACAGAAGCAGATTGGCTGGCAAATGTATGGGCATCAGTTCCAGGTCATCGCAGGGTCAGATGAGGTTATTCGAGCGCCGCTTCTGGCGTCAGCCGATCGTCAAAGCGCTGTTGGCGGTGACGTTCGTGCTGCTCGCCTTCGTGTTCAAGATGATCCTGGAGCCGTCGATCGACCAGGAGAGTTCGTTTCTGTTGTTGTACATGGCGATCATCCTGAGCGCGTGGACGAGCGGGCTGCTCGGCAGCCTGTGCGCGACATTTTTGTCAGCGCTGCTCGCCAATTATTTTTTCGTGGGGCCGAGTGGCGTGGTGGGCTTCGGCGAGCCGGGACAGCTTTTAAGGACTGTCCTGTTCGTGCTGGAAGGGGTGTTCATCAGCCTGTTGAGCCACCGTCTGCAAGTGGTGCGCACCCGCGCTCAGATCAGCGAAGCCAGCGCCAAACGGAATCTGGTGCTGTCAACCCAGTACGCCGAAAAATCGCGTCTCGATACCGACGAACTGGAAAAGGCGGTCGTGCGCGAGCGCGTCGGACGCGAACAGCTTGCCACAGAACTGGCGGAGCGGCGTCGGGTCGAGGATGAGCTGCGCACCAGCGAGGCACGGCTGCGCATCGCCACCGAAGCCATGCGCGGCTTGATCTATGATTGGAATCTGCAAACGCGCGAGGTCTACCGCTCGGAAGGGATGTTTCCGCTCATGGGCTATCACCCCGCCGAGGCGCCTGAGGACTCAGACTGGTGGTTCAGCCGTTCCCACCCCGACGATCGCGCTGCACTCAGCGCGCTAGGACAGCGCATCTTGAGCGGAGAGACCGACCATTCCAGCCTGGAATACCGGATGCAGCACCGCGACGGACACTATATCTGGGTGTGGGATCATCAGCGCGTCGTGTCCGACGAAAACGGCGCGCCGCTGCGCGTGATCGGCTGGACGATCAGCATCGACGAGCGCAAGCGCGCTGAAGAGCGCACGCAGCAGTTGAATGTGCTGGCGTCGGCACTGACCCGCGCCGTCACAGCCAACGACGTGATCGAGACGATGCTGCGTCAGGTGCGCGCCGAACCGGACGCCACCTTTTGCGCGATCCGCATCCTCAACGAGGCGCGTACCGATCTGGAACTGATCGGTAATTTTGGCTACACCGAGGACATGCTGGCACAGTGGCGCGCGCTGCCTTACGACGATCCGACCGCGCTCGGCGCGCTGGCGGTGATCGAAAATCGCTCGATCTGGCTGCAAACCCCGGAAGAACGCGCGCTGCTGGCGCCGATCGTGACAGGCAACAGCGAGTTCACGGCGTATCCGGCGCTGGCGATCGTGCCATTCAACGTCAATGACGCGCTGATCGGCGTGCTGGTGGTGGCGTATCAGGCGGAACATCGCTTCACCATCGGGGAACAGAATTACCTGGAAGCCTTTACCGATTATTTCGCCCAGGCACTCCAGCGGGCGCGCCTGCTGGAGCAGAATCGCCAGCTGGCGGCGTATGAAGAGCGGCAAAGGCTGGCACGCGAGCTGCACGATGCGGTCAGCCAGATCATGTTCGCCGCGACCAGCATGGCGGATGCCCTGCCGCGCCTGTGGGAGCGCGATCCCAAACACGGACAGGCGCGGCTCCAGGAGGTCGTCACGCTCAACCGGGCGGCGATGGCGGAAATGCGCAAGCTGCTGCTGGAGCTGCGCCCAGAGGCGATCGTGCGCACCCCCTTCGAGGTGCTGCTCGATCACCTGAGCAAGGCGGTGCGCGGCGCCAAAGAGATCACGGTCGCGCTGCACGCCGACGGCTTGAAAGATGTGTTTTTGCCGCCGGAGGTGCATGTCGCCTGTTATCGAATCGCGCAGGAGACGCTGAACAACGTCGTCAAGCACAGCGGGGCGGCGAATCTGACGATCACCATGCAGTACGACGGCAGCGTATTCGACCTGGAGATCAGCGACGACGGCGACGGCTTTGACATGGCGCTGGTGTCGCAGGGGATCGGCATGGGATCGATGCGCGAGCGCGCGGCGGCGGTCGGCGCGCGTCTGACGATCGTCAGCCAGCCCGGAGATGGCACCGGGGTGGCGCTGCGCTGGTCAGCCGACATCGTGTTGACAAAATAACGCATCGCGTTACTATTAGACAATGGATTATATCTAACTCACACAAGGAGTGGCGCGTGCCCAAGCTGTCGCGTTTATTCGTATTCACATTGTTCGCACTCGTGATCACCATCGTCTCTGTCGGCGTCGATGCGCGGCGTGTCGCTGCCGTGACCGGCGCGACCCGTCCCAACGCGGGCTTCAATGCTAATTCGCAGCCCGCCAATGACGACTCGAACAGCATTCTGACCAGTCTCGGCTTCACGATCAATTATTTCGGTGCCAGCTACAGCCAGGTGTATGTCAACACCAACGGCAATATCACCTTCGACGGCGCCCTGGGCACCTACACGCCCTTCCCGCTCACCAGCACCGGCGTCAGGATCATCGCGCCGTTTTTCGCGGATGTCGATACGCGCGCCGGCAACCTGGTCAAATTCGGCACCGATACGGTCGATGGGCGCCCTGCCTTTGGCGTCAACTGGATCGATGTCGGTTATTACTTGGCACATACGGATAAGCTGAACTCGTTCCAGCTCGTCATCATCGACCGATCCGATATCGCGCCCGGAGAATTCGACTTCGAGTTCAATTACGACGCCATCACCTGGGAGACGGGTGACGCCAGCGGCGGCGTCAACGGCTTTGGCGGCGCGTCGGCGCGCGTCGGCTACAGCAATGGCAGTGGCGCGCCGGGTAGTTTCGCGGAGCTGGCGGGTTCGGCGATCAACGGCGCCCTCCTTAACGGCGGACCCAACGCGCTGGTGAACGACCGCCTCAATACGACGCAGTTGGCGCGCTATCTGTTCCAGGTGCGTGGGGGCAGCGTGCTGAACGCCCCAGCCGCGCCGATTGCCCGTGCCTGCGCTGCGGGTCCGACCGCCGATTCGGTCGTCGGCAGCCTGCCCTTCCTGACGCAGATTTTCTACGAACCCGGCAAGCTGTCGCCGGGGCTGTTCATTGAGCCGGGCACCTATTGGGTGCTGGGCATGGACGAGAGCGCCTCGTTCTACAAGATCATCCTGTCGTGCGAGTACATCTGGGTGCCGATCGACTCGATGGGTCCCAACTACGATGCGACCTGGATGGGGCGTCCGCTGCCCACTGGGATCGTCACGGCAACCAGCAACAGCAGCAGCAAGTAGCAGCATGGTACGCTGAACCATCATATAAGGTTTGGCATACCCAATGCGCAAAAACACCCCCGCACAAGCTGTGCGGGGGTGTTTTTATTTTTCATGCCGACGGGCTGCTAGACGATCGACACCAGCCGGAACTGCGACACGGGTTCACCTGTCCCGGCGCTGTCTTTGTACACGTCAAAGGTGCTCATCTCGTGCGCGACCGTGACCGTCGTGGTCAAGCCGCTGCCCAGCATCTCGAAGCGCACGCGCCATGTGCCCGCGTCGATCGTCTCCACGCCAATCAGCCGCAATCCTGGCAGATCGGTGATCGTCCGCGCCTGGCGCACGTAGTGATCGGCGGCTTGCGCGGCGTCGCCGTAACAGCTGCGACCGCGTAATTTGTCCAGGCGCACCTGTCCGGCGCGGCTGTCCGCGATCAGGCTCGATGCGTCGGCGGGATCGACATAGCCGTAGACCACCCCATCGGGCAGTGTCACCAGCGTGGCGGCGAAACGGTGCCCACCGATGTGCGTCGTCCCCCAGACAGACGATCCGGACTGGTGTCGGAATGCCTCCAGCACAGGCACACCATATTTGGCGCACGACACATCGCGCCGTCCATTGACACACACCAGAAACAGGGTCTCGTCGGTCAGATGCTCCGCGACCTCTGCGGCGCCCAATGCCAAGCCCGCCATATCGACGGTGAGCAGCTCGTCGTAGCTGTTCAGGTCGAGACGGTAGAGTTCGGGCGTCATCTCCAGCACGCGCGCGATGTAGAGGCGAATGGGATGCGGGGCGCGTGCGTCGTCGCGCTGGCGAATGAAGGTGAATTTGGTATGTGGAATGGCAGCGAGCCAATGGGTGATGCAGGTCTTGATCTGAGGGGAGAGATCGCTGTCGTCGGGCGCTTTGGCACCCCACGATCCGTTGTATTCCAGCATGATCCACACATCGGCGCGTGGAGCGGTGCCGAAAAGCTGTTCACCAGCGGCACGAGAGCATTCACTGCAATAGAAGGGCGCATTCGGGTTCGGAGTCATGTGATCGGCGTCCTCGACTCTGGGATCGGCGGAGGTGGAGTCGAGCTTGATTATCGCACAGGTTGCGCAAACGGATCACACAGGAGTGAATGTGCCACGTCCGCTCAGGCGATGTCGAGCGCTGCCAGCAGCAACCGCAGCGTCTCGATCGGCAAGCCGACCACGTTGCTGTAGCTGCCGTCGATCGCCGCGACCGGGGCAAATTCAGGATGCTGAATCGCATAGGCGCCCGCCTTGTCGAACGGATCGCCTGTGGCAATATAGGCATCGATCTCGGCATCGCTGTAGGCGCGCATGGTCACCTGGGTGAGGGTCAGCGCGGTGCGGGTGTGGCGGACGCCCTTTTCCAGCCTGACGACGGTCAGCGCGGTGCAGACGGTGTGGGTGCTGGCGCGCAGCCGCCGCAGCATCTGCCGCGCGTCGTCGGCATCGGTCGGCTTGCCGAGGATGGCGCCGTCCGCCGAATCGCCGAGCACCCCGATCGTGTCCGCCGCCACCACCACGATGGTATCGGCGGCGATCACGATCGCCGCCGTCCCGACTCGATCGGTGACGGCGGCGGCTTTTTCCTGGCTGAGGCGCTCGGCGTAGCGAAAGGGGTTTTCGCCGGGGCGCTGTGTCTCGTCGATGTCCGACTTGATCACGGTAAAATTGATCTCCATCGACGCCAGCAGCTCACGCCGACGGGGAGAGCCAGACGCCAGAATGAATGCGGGCGACGCGGGCATGTCAGCGCTGACTACGGCTTGGCGCCGTTGACGCTGTCGTCATCGTCATCGTCTTCTTCATAGCCGTCCCACTCCGACTCGTCCTCATCGCCGTCGTGGACGTGCCCGTGTTCGACTTCGACTTCGGTCGCATCGCGGATCGCCAGCACTTCGACAGCGTAGGTCAGAGTCTTGCCCGCCAGCGGCGGATTAAAGTCCAGCACGACGATCTGATCGTTGATCTCGGTGACGGTGGCGGTGTAGCTGTAGCCGTCGTCGTCCTCGACCTCGACGACCATACCGATTTCGAGATCGCTGCCGCCGGGAATATCTTCGAGGTCGATCTCTTCAAAATCTTCGTCGTCGTATTCCCCGTAGGCATCTTCCGGCGCCAGCGTGATCGTCAGGGTGTCGCCGATGCTCTTGCCAGTCAGGGCTTCTTCCAGACCGGGCAGGATTTCACCGACACCGTGCAGGTAATCCATCGGATCGCCCGGCTCGGTCTGCGCGACGACTTCGCCCTCTACCGTCAAGGTGTAATTCAGGCTGACGACCTTGCCATCCGTGATTTGCATGGGTTTGTGTACTCCAGGAACAGACCCGTGAATCGGGTCATACAAAAAATGAATTATATCGTTTTGAGGGCGCGATCCTAGTGGGAGATCGGGTTGGAATTTGTGCGGGTCGCCCGCAGCGCGCCGGCTCCGTCTGGCTCGGCGACGACATCGTCGGGCGGTGGTGCAGGTAATCAGCCGGAAAATACAACATCCGGCAGCGGTGCCGGATGTTCGATGACTATCCTTGATTGTGGGTGCACTAGGTTTCGAACCTAGAACCTACCAGTTATGAGCCGGCTGCTCTGCCGTTGAGCTATGCACCCTGATGCTGCTAAAAGCGGGTAATCAGATTTGAACTGATACTAAGACCTTGGAAGGGTCGTGTGCTACCGTTACACCATACCCGCACGGACAGCTCAGATTATAGCATAAATCTGGTGTCGTACATGCCCAATCGGATCAGGCAAAAATGCGCTAGACTGAACACAATCTGAGCGTGTATATCCAGGGGCAGATATGGCATACGACGTTTTCCTGAGCTACAGCCGCCACGACAGCGCTATCATGGAGCGCGTGCGTGCCGTGCTGACCGCGATGCCGACGGCGATCGGTTCGCTGACCGAGGCAGACATCCCGGAGGGCTGGCGCATCATTCGCGGCGACGGAGTCGAGATCGCCGTGCCCGCCAACTGGACTCGTTTTGAGGATTTTTCAGGCGGTCATCGATATGATGGCACCCGCTTTAAGTACGCTGCCCGATGGCTTGCGCTTTGACGCACTTTTCGCATCGGGTGCCATGAAAATCGCCGTCGGCGATCTGATCAGGATTCGAGGGTTAGCCGTATCGGTCGATGATGTCGGGATGCCGATTACACTCCAGTTTGCCGATCTGCGTCTGCAACAGCTGTACACAGAATGGGGCTTCACACCCTATATTACGGTCAATGGGGAGCCACTATCCCTGCCAGCCGGCGGGGCACTGTACTACGAAATGAGCGCACCCACCGAAACGGTTACGTTGAATGGGGCAGGATGGATGCTGGTGCGAGACTCCAGGATCGTGCTGTGCTTATCTGGTTTTATGGAAACGGACCGAGAGACGACGTTACCGATCGCGCGCCAGGTTGCCGAGACGCTCAGGCTGCTGCCGTAAAGCTGTTTTTGCGGTATCGGGGTGACCGGGTTCGAACCGATGACCTCTTCGTCCCAAACGAAGCGCGCTACCAGCTGCGCTACACCCCGTAAATCATGATGCAGTATAACACCGACAGCGGCGCGCATCAACGCCCGTCTGACACAACGCAAAAAGGTTGACTCCCTGGATTTTGGCACGCCAAACAGGGCGTCCGATGGCACAAAACCCTTTCTCAAGGACTACTACGCTTTCGGCTTTTTCTTGCGCGGCGCGACGGGCTGATCGCCGAACTGTGCCAGCCAGTACGCGACCTCGTTTGGCGTCACCACCGGATTCGGCGCGGTGCCCTTGTCCTCGGCGGCGGCTTTGACGGCGGCGGGCGAGGCTTTGGTGCCATTGGCGGTCGCTTCGATCTGCCCGGCAAAGTCGGCGCTGCGGATCACCGCCATCCTGTACTGCATCGCGGTCGCCAGCACCTCACGGTCATTGCTGACCACGATCCACTGACCCGGATCAGCGGTCAGACGGATACGCTCCTGCATGATGCGGTCGGCGTTGCTGTGCAGTGAGGCGAACACCACCTCGACCGGGCGCGTGGACAGCTTCGACCAGCCGCCTGGCAGCCCGCCGTCAAAGATGACGACGCAGCGTTTGCCCGTGCGGGCACACAAGCCCATCAGCTTGATCACCAGCTTGGCTTCGTCGTGCGGATCGGACAGGGTGATCGATTTCATCTGCCCGATCAGGTTGTGTCCATCGATGAGGTAGCCCATTGCGCACCGTGCGATTCAGAACAAAGGTACCGAGTCATGTTATATTATAGGGGATTACAGCGGTCGTTGCACAAAATTTCACAAAACACACAGGATCACGCATGATTTTCACGCTGACTCCACCCGCACCTTATGCTTTCGCGCACACCATGTTCGCCGCGCGTTTCCTGTACATCGCCGCCCGCCCGATGCCCGACGGGGCGATCCGCCGCGCCGTCCGGGTCGGGGATCGGCTGGCGCTGCTGGAGCTGCGCGACCGGGGTACGGTGGACATGCCGCGTATCGAGGTCAGGCTGCTGGCGTCGGATGGCGCCATCGATCCGGATCGACTGCAACCCAAAGCCAGCGCGCTCCTCAATGCCCGCGTCGATTTAGCGGCGTTCTACGCCGCTCACGGCACCGATGCGCACATCGCGCCGACGACAGCGCGTCTGCGTGGGCTGCACGCGCTGGGCGCGGATACGCTGTTCGAGGCGGTGGCGCTGACGATGATCGAGCAGCAGATCACCGTGAAGATGGCGCAAACGTCCGAGCGCTGGCTGATGGAGTGGGTGGGCGATGGACTGGATTACCAGGGAGCGCGTTACCCGGTCTTTCCGACTCCCGCGCGCATCGCGGATTGCACCGTCGAGCAGTTGATCCCGATGAAGATCACCCGGATACGGATGGGGCGGCTGATCGCCTTTGCCCGTGCGATCGCCGACGACGCGGATGGCTTCGAGCGGCTGCGACTCGCCCCGACCGAGACCCTTTACAGCGCATTACGGGCGTTTTCCGGCGTCGGGCACTGGACGGCAGCCTGGTCGATGATCCGCGCTGTCGGCGCCTTTCCGTATTTTGGCGCGGCGGATGTGGCGCTGCGCAACGCCGTCAATCGGCTGTGCTTCGACGCCCCAGGTCGTGCCGAGCCCGCCGCGATGGATGCGCTGTTCGCCCGCTATGGCGACTATGCGGGCTTGGCGTCGTATTATCTGATGATGCACTACGAATTCGATCGCTACAATTCCAGCCACGCCTGAAGCAGGTGATCGCGCCGCCGATACACCCGCCCCGGCGCCGTGCCGAGCGGCTGCGCGTCGATCGGGATCAGGCGCACGCGCAGCCGCGACTGATCGGGGTGTCCCGCCTTGACCCAGGCGCTCAGGGTATCCTGCAAGGTCAGATAGGTGTCCGCGGCGCCGAAATAGCGTATCTTCAGCGCATCGTCGTTGGAGGCGTGGTGTGTGCCGCCGATCTTCAGGAAACAGGCGCTTCCCTGAGTGAAAAGCCCGAACCCCGTGCCAGTGATCCCGTAGTCGCGCCCCAGGCTGTGATAGCTGACGATGTGCATATCCAGCGGCAGGTGCAGCGCCAGATAGGGTAGAAACCCGCGCCACAGGTCGTTGTGATCGGGGGTATAGGCGAGATAGCCATCTTCAGCGTCGTCGCTCAACAGGTGCGTCAGCGCCGCCGAGTCCAGCGGAAAGGTGGTGTCGAGGTACAAGCCGCCTCCGATCCGCACCGTCTCGACAGGCGTAAGCTGCCCCTGCATCCACACAAAGGCGCAGACATGATTGTCGATACTGGTCAGGGATCCATCACGTCCAGCGACAAATGCCGCGCTCACCTGAAAGCCGTCCAGCGCGATCGGCACGACCAGCCGTCCGCTGGGGCGCAGCTGGCGCACCCACGCGCGCGGCACATCCCATACGGCGGCGGTCGCCAGGATGCGATCGTAGGCGGCACGCAGCGCGTAACCCTGGGCACCGTCGCCAGTGACTACATTGACCGCGCCCATACGTGCGCGCTGTAAATTGGTCAGCGCGGTTTCCGCGACCTCACCGTCGATCTCGACGCTGGTCACCCGTCCCTGATCGCCAACCAGGGCGTGCATCAGCGCGGCGTTGTAGCCGCTGCCTGCGCCGATCTCCAGTACATTGTCGCCCACGCGCAGATCGAGCTGATCGAGCATGGTCGCCATCATGCTCGGCTGGCTTGACGAACTGACGACCACCCCGTCCAGCGTCGTCTTGATCGGGATGGCGTTGTCCTGATACACCTGCTCCAGCGGCACGGTCGGCAGGAAATGGGCGCGTTCCACGCGCAAAAATGCCGCCTCGAGCGCGGGGTCAAGGTCAGGCAGCGCCGTCCTGAGCATGTGCAGCAGATCGGCGGAGGTGTGCGCTGGCGACGAAGGTGGGGTCAGCGGGCTTGGTGGCATCACTGCGGCGCCGTCATTCATGGATAATCCGATCATCGCCGTACCAGGCGCGGCGTTTTTTGAGCGAGACACCGGCTTCGGCGTCGCTGCGGCGGGTGGTGCGCACGCGCCCGCCGGCATCGATATGCACCTGTCCGGCACGCTGAAGGCGGGCGAATTCTTCCGGGGTGATCACCGGGGCGGGTTCGCCGCCGAGCCGTTCCAGACGTTCGCCATAGCGATCATCGTCTGGTGGGCTGGCGGGCGGCTCGATCGGCAGGTCGTCGTGATCTGCGGGTGGGTTCAGCGGTTGGTCACTCATGGTCGTTCATCCTTCAGGGTCAGGGCGGGATCAGTCGAGTCGGTCGAGTCGCTGGATTCAGTGGCATCAGTGGCATCAGATGACGAGAGCAGGTCGTGCAGCGACAGGGTGCGGGTATCAGCGCCACCGCATACCAGACAATCGGGGTTACGGGCGATGGCGAACCATTCCGCTCCGTAAGGCAGGGTGATCTCACCGGGCACGATCTCCAGCGTCGTATTCGCCATGACGACAGTATTGCCGGGCAGCGCCCGGTAGATCGCCGTGCCGATCAGCAGTTCGTTGAGGGCGATGTCCGCCTGTGCCGAGGCGATGCGCACCACATGCAGCCAGAGTCCAGGCTCGCCCTCCAGCGTGCCGGATGCGCCGATCAGACCATAGTCGAGCTCGCCGTCGGCATCGACCGCATTTGCCAGCGCTGCGCCCGCGCGCAGCTCTTCCGCCCAACAGGCATAGCACGGACCTGCATAGGGACGGATGATCACCGCGTCGCCGCCTTCACCGCGTTCGTACACCCCGGCATAGACGGCAGTCAGGCGCGCGTCGAGACAGCGCTGATTGAGCCGATACTTGGCATTTTCGTGATCGACTCCGACCACCAGCATATCGAGTCCAGCCAGCGCATCGGGCTGCGACTCGAACGCTGTCGGACGCACGTCGATGGCGGCGTCAGGGCTGCGCTGACGGATCAAATCCGCCACCGCCTCGGCTTTGTTCCAGCCGAGATACCGTCGGTCGGCGGCGTGGCGTGGAATATTGGTCGGCTCCAGCACATCGGGATCGATCAGCACGAACTGGCGCACCCCGCTCATCGCCAGACTGAGCGCGGCAAAGCTGCCACCCGATCCCAAGCCGACCACACCGACGCGCTTTTCTGCCAGCCGCGCCAGATTGTCCGCGCCTACCCATCTCTCCACGCGATCCCAGGTCATGAGCCGTCCTCGTCTGTCTGGATGTAGTCTCGCGCGACTGTCACGCTGTCGGCGGCGCGAATCATGCCGACCAAGCCTCCGTCGGCTGTCCAGGCGAGCGCGGTCGGCTGAGACTGCGCCCACGCGCCGGCGAACACACGATACAAGTCGTCTTCGGTGCCCATCGGCACGATCGGCGCGACGCGGACTGTCGGCGGATGGACAGGATAATCATGCGGCGTCACCACGATCGTCAGCGTATCCGATCCCACTCGTGCTGCCAGCAGACACACCTCCAGGGGCGCGGCGCCGTCGGCATCCCACAGCGTGACCGATACAAAGTAGCCCGCATCTTCGATACGGCGCATTTCCGCGTCGAAGCGATCCGCATCGATCAGGTGCCAGGGGTAGCGTGCCAGCGTCGGTAATTGTTCGTCGGGATAGGTGACGGGTGCGATCGGCACAAAGTCGCGGCGCGCGCTGTCGATGTACCAGAAATCGACCCGCAGCGCAGTCGCGCCAACTCCCGGAATCGTCAGATGGGCGCTCCCCGGTGCGGTGGCGACCGCGTGGGCGGCGTCGATGAGCGTCACGATCGGCGCCAGCAGCCAATCGGCGCCGTTACTGTCATCGTCGAGCCAGTCGAGCGCAGTACCGAGATCGCCGCCGCTCGGTGCGATCATCGCGCCCGGCTGCTTGTGCCAGTCACCCAGGTAGCGCAGCGGCACATCGAACCTGGCATCGGCGGGGGTCAGCGTCGGACGGGCGGCGCGCCAGTTCTCTTGCAGCCACCAGATCAGCTCGTCCTGACGCGCGTCCCCCTGCTGAAAGGTGTGATACAGGCGCAGCGCCGAGTCGTCGGGCGAAATGGTATCGAGCGCATAGATCGTCGGCACCCCGGCGGCACCCGCCGCGACCATGCCGATCAGCGCTTCGCCGGTCTCGTCTTCCAGGCTTTGACGGGCGGCGGCGGCGATCCGCGTCAGCACCCGCCGGGCGATCACCAGGTTGGGGACAGGCGCGGGCGGGGCGTCGGGGCGATGGCGGTACGGTCTCAACCTCACGATGCGCCTCATTCGTCGTCGCTGAAGGCGCGCTGCGGACGGGTCGGCGGCAGCGGGGAATTGGGATCGATCCGTTCTTCGATACCGGGCCATTCGCCTGTGTCACGCCAGGTGTAATAGGCATACAGCCATTGGATTGCCCATCCGCTCACGGTGACCGCCGTCGATTTACTGGGATTCCAGCCGTAATCCTTGCCGTCTTTCGGATTGAACAGGCAGAGCTGTCCGTCCTCGTACTGATGTTTTTCGCTGTAGATTTCTGGCAGCAGCACGTAGGCTTCCGCCGGACGATTCGGATAATCTTCGGGATAGAGGATTTTCAGGGTGTGCAGAGGCGTGTACCGTTTCCAGCGTACAGCCGCCAGATTGAGCGTCACCTCGCCTTCCCAGAACAGCGGCTGACCGACTCGCGTCGGTACGACCAGCCGGAAGGTCGCGCCGAACGCCGCGCGCATGGCGGCGTATTCCTGCCTGAGCCGTTTCGATACATCGGAGTCGGTGCCCCACCAGGGGAGCATCATGCTGTCCCTCTTTTATGTTTCTCGTAGTCGAGTGCGTCTTACAGCACGCCGCGCCTCCCATTATAACATGGTAACATGCGCCCTCGCTGGCGCTGCGCGATGTTTTGCACAGTCGTGTCAAGGATAATACGTCCCTCAGCCGAGACGGGTTGCGCGGACTTGCAATTTTTGGCGGAGTCGCCTAAACTACGCTGTTGTAACTTATTCAAACATTCAATTTTGACGACCGATCGTTTTGGTACGACCCTAGCGCTCTTTCATCAGGAAAACGTTATGACTCAACTTACGCCGATCGTCCGCGACCTGCCCGAAACCCATGTGATCGCCACGCTCGAAGCGTTGAAAGTCTTTGCAGACCCACTGCGTCAGCACATCCTCGAAACCCTGTTCGATGGCGCCAGGACGGTCAAGCAGATCGCCGCCGATCTCAACATGGCACCGACCAAGCTGTACTACCATATCAACCTGATGGAAGAACACGGCTTGCTTCGTGTGACCGACACGCGCATCGTCTCCGGGATCATCGAAAAGCAGTACGACGTATCCGCCTCTGGCTACCTGATCAAGCGCTCGCTGCTGGCGCCGGGGCAGACCGACGACGACGGCGGACTCGACACCGCTATCGATGCGCTGATCGAGCCACTGCGCGCCGATATGCGCAACAGCATCGCCACCGGGCTGGTCGATCTGACGCTCGAACCCGCCGACAATCATCGTTTCAAGATCAATCGTTCGGTCTGGAGTATGAAGCCGGAGCGGGCGGATGCCTTTTACGCGCGCCTCAACAGCCTCCTGGAAGAGTTCACCGGGGAGGACGATGAGGGCGAGGACGCCGGGAATTACAGCATGGTGCTGTTCTTCTATCCGACCGCATCACAGCGTCCGAGTCGGCGGCGGCGCTAAGACAGCATGGCTGGCAGCAGGAGACGCATAACCATGCGTCCGTAGAGAAAATCGTGATTCACTGAAATCAGGCAAGATTGAGTAGGAAAGATGCGAAGGCGCGCAGAAAAGCCGTCACAATCTTCCTGACGGGCTGAGAAGAGGGGGTCTGACCTGCCAAACCCCCTCTTCTCAGCGAGACTTAAACCGTCGCAGCGGCTTTCTGCGCCAGATAGGTGTGATAGAGCGCGATAGTATTTTGTGTCGGATCGGCGTAAAACTCGTCCGGGGCGATGGCGAGCTTTGCCCACGCCGGGATCGCGCGCACAGTCGGCTGTGTCGCCGCAAACGCGCGGATCACCTCGGCATGAGGCTTGAGCGATCCATCGGGACGCACCAAGCCGAAAAAGCGCTCATGCACAGAGGTGCTGCACGGCGGGCGGTCCCACAGCGACTCGTGATAATCGGCAAAGCACCAGGTGATCGCCCCGGTCGAGCCGTTTTCGACCAGCCTGGGCAGCACCGCCTCGAAATAGGCGGCTAAATCGTCTTCCGACGCCATGAACTGGGTGCGCGACTCGCCGTCCAGCATCGTCTTCATGATATGGCTGTCCTGACCAGGCGCGGCAGTACAGCCGCCGAATTCCTCCATCAGGATCGGCTTGCCAGACAGCGCCGCCGACAGCGCACAGGTGAACGGTACCCAATCCGGGTCGAGCGGGTTGGACAGAAAATTCATATACATCGGGTAGGAATGCATCACCCCGATGTCGGTCTCGGCGTATACCTGATCGATCGGCAGCCCGATGCGTGCATCGAGCAGGCTGGCGCTGTGCAGACCGAGTGTGACCGGATGCGCCGGGTCGATGGCGCGGATCGCCGCCACATGATCGCGCACCCACGCCCGCCCACTGGCGGCACTCGGCGGGATCGAGAACAGGTCGGACTCGTTGCCCAGATTCCACATCCAGATCGCCGGGTGATCCTTGAGCGCGCCGACGACGGTCTGCAATTGCAGCCGTTCCGCCGCCAGCGCGATCGGGTCGGTGAAAGCGTTGCGATACCAGCCGGGCACGATCTGTCCGCCGCTCATCAGCACGCGATTTTCCGACGGGACAGCGTTTGGCTCGTGCAGCCAGCGCGGAGTCCAGTTCGGTCCGCTCATGTGCCCGGTGAAGAAGGTGACATCGAGTCCGAGTCCGTGTTCCGCCGCGATATCGCACACCGTGACCAGATTGGCGAGCGCCGTGCTGTCCACCGCGTCGGGAGTCGGCTGAAAATCGTCCCACAGCAGAAACACGCGCACGACCTGCAAGCCGAGCGAGCGGATCAGCGCGAATTCCTCGCGCACCTCACCCGCATCGAAGTCCGACCACCAATACATCGCCTTGCGGCGGGGCCAATAATTGACGCCGAGAATAAACGGAACTGCATTCATAGACTTCTCCTTAGGATGCCCGCGCAATAGTAACGCGCAATAGTAACGCGCAATCGAAAAGGCGCGCATATGGAATATCCTGCCACATCCGTTTCACGCCGTGACGGGTCTTTCAGCGAGTGGTAAACTCTCGATCTGTCTGCTGTCGGTTCTGAAGCTAAAGGGAGAGCGTATGAGCGCTGTCGTCGAAATGGTGGAGCGGGCGCGGCTGGTCGCGGTCATCCGTCTGCCTGACCTATCGGGCGCCGCCGACCTGACCCGCGCGCTGCTGGCGGGCGGGGTCACGGTGCTGGAATTCACGCTGACCAACCGCGACGCGATCACGGTCATCCGCGATCTGCGCCACGCGCTGCCGGAATTCGACCGGGGCGAGGCGGCGATCGGCGCGGGCAGCGTGACCACGATCGACGGTCTGAATCAGGTGATCGACGCGGGTGCGCAGTTCGTCGTCTCGCCGATCATGGATCCGGCGCTGATAGCCCGCGCCCGCGCCGCCGGGATCGTCTCGATGCCGGGCGCCTACACCCCGACCGAGATTTTCAGCGCGCACCAGCACGGCGCGGAATTCGTCAAGGTGTTTCCGATCCGGGCATTGGGCGCCGCCTATCTCAAGGATGTTCTGGCGCCGCTGCCCGATCTCAGGCTGATCGCGGTCGGCGGGGTCGATCTGGACAACATGGCGGGCTATCTGAGCAGCGGCGCGGTGGCGGTCGGCGTCGGCGGTAACCTGTTCGACACGGCGGCGATCGCGGCGGGTGACTGGGAGGCAGTGGCGCGACGGGCGCGGGCGTATGCCGATCGCGCGGCGGGGCGGGCATGATGATCGCTTACGATGTCGTGACGCTCGGTGAGACAATGATCCGCCTGTCGCCGCCGGGGATGGCGCGCATCGAGGCAGCGCACAGCTTCGAGATCGTGATCGGCGGCAGCGAGAGCAATACCGCCGTCGGCATTGCCCGCCTGGGTGGGCAGGTGTGCTGGCTCTCCCGCCTGACCGACAACGCGCTCGGACGATCGATCACCGGGGCGCTGGCGCATCACGGTGTCGATACGGCGCGCGTGACCTGGACCGATGCCGATCGCGTCGGGGTGTATTTCTACGAACCCGCGCCCGCGCCGCGCGGCGGACGGGTGATCTACGATCGGGCGGGATCGGCATTGAGCCGCATGACGCCGGCTGACCTGCCGATCGACCTGTTTCAGCCAGGCGCGGCGCGGCTGCTGCATCTGACCGGGATCACCCCAGCGGTCGGCGCCGGGGCGGTGGCGGCAACCGCGCGCGATCTGGCGAAACGCGCCGGATGGAGGCTGAGTTTCGACGTGAACTACCGCTCGAAGCTGTGGTCACCCGCCGATGCCCTGGCAGGCTGCCTGCCCTACATGGCGATGGCGGACCTGGTGCTGATCGGCTATGGTGACGCGCAGACCTTCTATGGAGTCACCGGAGTCACCACTCCCGATGCGGCGCTCGATCGGGTCGCGCAGGATGCGCCGACCGCGCTGGTGGTGATGACTCTGGGCGCGGACGGCGCGATCGCGCGGTTGCCCGACGGGTCGATCGTCGCGCAAGCCGCCTTTCCGAGTCAGGAAGTCGGGCGGCTGGGCGGCGGCGATGCGTTCGCGGCGGGATTTTTGTATCGCTGGCTGCAAGATGACGCACCGACCGCCGCATCGATCGGGGAGGCGCTGCGCTGGGGGACGGCGTGCGCGGCGCTCAAATATGGTATGCCGGGCGACATGCCGATCATCGACCGCGCCGATGTGCTGGCGCTGGTGGAGGGGGACGCGGGCGGGCTGCGGCGCTAAACCGCGTCCAGCATCAGCACCCAATCCGGCGCGGACGACGGCGTGACGAACGGCGCGGGCGCATCGGTCGGCACCACATCGATCGGCGTCGTCGTGCCGCAGCGCGGGTCGAACCACGCCGCGCGCACCGTCTGCCCGGTCAGACAGGGTAAATCGATCTCGACGCGCGTGTCGGGCGTCGGCACGTAGACCAGCGCGTAATGTCCAGCGTCGGCACGGCACGCGCGAATGTGATCCGACCCGGTGCCCACGTCGGACAGGATGATCGTCTGATCGGGGATGCGGTCGAAGATCGATCGTGCCTGCATCAGCGTGCGCAGATGACCGATCTGCTCGGCACCAGGGCGAACGATCGCTTGGCGCCACGCCGGATCAGGGAAATTGACCGGCGCGCGCGTCTCGTCATAAAACTGCCACACGCTGTGATGCCCGTACACATGCCCACAGGCGCCAGCGAACGCCGCGCGGTAAGCCTGTTTGCGCACGTCGTGATCGGTGAAGCGTCCGTATTCGTCCGTCCATGCGCGTGTGAACGGGTTGATCGGGTGATCCTCGTAGTTGGGTTCGCCATCCATGACCGGCTTATGCGCGGCGCGGGTGTAGTCGGCGGTCACCCAGTCCCAGATCGGGGCGTCCGGTGCCATGTGTCCTGACTGCCACAGGTGAAAATCGAGCCAGTCGTCATGGTGAAACCACAGCGACGATCCGCGTCCGCCCTGGGGATGGTAGGCGATCAGCGCATCCCCGCCGACTACCTGCCGGATGCCCCGCGCCATCGCCCGCCACACCGCCGATGTGTCTCGATCGCTGCCGACTGGATTACGATCGCCGCCCAGCACATACACGAGGTGATCGCGGTCGCGCCAGCGCCGCGCCAGCAGCACGCCATACGCCTCGGCGTTGCGCGGCGTCAGGATGACCGGTCCGCGTCCCCAGACTTTATCGACTTTATCACCCCAGGTCGGCAGCACGCCGACATAGATGCCGCGCGCCGCCGCCAGATCGATCACCGCATCGATGTGGGCGAAATAGCGCGGGTTGGGCTGGAGTGGGTCGAGGTCGATCAGTGGCAGATCGCCTTGCATGTTCGGCGTGTCAAAGTCGAGTTCCGGCAGCGCCGCCGCCAATACCAGATTGAAGCCCTGGCGCTGGCGGGTATCGAGATAATGCGCGGCGTCGTCCAGGGTCAGACGATGAAACAGTTCCCAGGCGGTATCACCGAGCAAAAAGACTCCGGCGCCGCTTTCGTCCACGATGTGATGACGGTTCGCGCTGACATACAGCCGCTTCATGAGATGCTCCGATCGGATGAGCGAAAGGCTGATTTTACCGATTCAGTCAGGACAGGTTTTTCTTGAATTTCAAACTGTGTATAAGCTGTTCTAAATTGTTTATCAATGTGTACTCGTTGAATATTTTTTTTCCTTTGTCATCATTCCTGGCACACCGCCAGCGCGACAACGCTGCATCGACCGATCCCTTGCGCGCCACGCCGATTCTGTCGATAATGGACACAAAATCGCACCGTCCATTAAAGGCGCCTACCATGTCTGTTTCGCCATTGCCTCCCCTCATTCGCGCGGGTCACACCTTGTACACAGCACAGGCACTGCCCGACGGTGAGCGCAAAGGCGTGATCCTGCTGGTACACGGTTACGCGGAACACAGTGGGTTTTACACCCATGTGATCGCCGCGCTGGTTGGCGCGGGCTATGCCGTCTATACCATCGACCACCGCGGACATGGGCGCAGCGACGGGGTGCGCGCTTATGTCGAGTCGATCCAGACGCTGGCGGATGACCTCTACGCTTATTTTCAGCAGGTGCGCGCGCTCCACCCCGGCGAACCAATCACGGTCTACGGTCACAGCATGGGCGCGCTGGTCGGCGTATTATTCGCATTGGCGCATCAGGACGAGATAGCCGGACTGATCAGCGGCGGCATCCCGCTGATGATCGATCGCGGGTTGCCGCCGCTCCAGATCGCCCTCATCAGGGTAGTCGGTCGGCTGGCGCCGACGGCGGTGGTCGCGCCGAACGGTCTGTCGAATGTGCTGTCTTACGACGAGGAAGTCGAGCGTAATGTCCTCCGCGATCCGCTGCGTTATCACGGGCGCCTGCGTGCGGGCACCATCATAGCGATGATCGACGGTGCGCGTTGGGCACGCACCCGGCTCGACACTCTGCGACTGCCCTTGTTCGCCTATCATGGCGCCGACGACAAGCTGGTCTACCCCGGCGGCACCGACCTGTTGTGCGAGCGCGCATCCTCGGTCGATCAGAGCAAGACCCATTATGAGCACATGAAACACGAATGTCACAACGAGATCGACAAGGCGCGCGTGCTGACCGACGTGATCGACTGGCTCGATGCCCATGCGGTCGCAAACAGCCCCAGGATTGAAAATCTGGAACAGGCACCTGTGTAAACACTCAGAGACTGTTTGTAAAGTCAAGAAATGCGTTCCAGGCGTCTGACCATGAGGCGCACCATTGCCGCATAGATAAACGCTTCGCTCACTTTGGGTAGCTCTTCATAGTCTTTGCTCAAACGACGCGAGC
>Ga0163154_10001950_pt1 | contig 30947 bp, 24 predicted proteins | sample OliLakLV19MP9P1_FD_148649 | JGI IMG/M metagenome (GOLD analysis project Ga0163154, IMG submission 148649) | Freshwater microbial mat bacterial communities from Lake Vanda, McMurdo Dry Valleys, Antarctica - Oligotrophic Lake LV.19.MP9.P1 | ecosystem: Environmental > Aquatic > Freshwater > Lake >... | reverse complement strand
AGTAAGAATTCGCCAGCTTGTAAACCGGCCACTTGGTGGGCTAACTCGGGACCCCGCCAGCCTGGCACAAACTGGACTGGTGTCTGGAGTAACTTGGCCAATTCCGTGGCGACAGGCGCTAAACTAAATTCTTTTTCATACCCTTTACCAGCCGGTCTCCCCAGATGGGAGATCAAGACCACGTGAGCCTGGTTTTCTTTGAGAAAGCTCAAGGTCGGCAAAACCGCCTGGAGGCGCTGATCATCGCTGACGTTCCAAGTCCCGCGATCTTCCTCAAGAGGGACGTTAAAATCAACGCGAACTATCACTCGTTTTTGAGTTATATCACCAGGAGATGGAAGTCGTAATTGCATACATTTTACTCGAGACACTATGGTATACTTCACAGGCTTTGCAAGAAAGGAATTTCATTCATTATGGCTGATACCGCCACAAAATCAACCGCGCAAGCCGCTCCAAAAGCTGAGAAAGCCGCAAAAGCAGCTGCCAGCTCGAGTAGTAAACCAAAAACCATGGAGGAGCTCTTTGCTCAATCCAATTACACGCTCAAAGTGCCTCGTCGAGGAGCCAGCGTTACCGGGACAATTACTGGTAAACAACGAAAAGCACTCTTAATTGATATCGGCGCCAAAACTGAAGGTGTAGTTTCCGAAAAAGAATTTGAAGTAGCAGCTGATTACATCGGAAACCTAAAAGTCGGCGATAAGATCGATGCCATCGTGATTTCTATTGAAAATGATCGTGGTCAAGTTATGTTGTCTCTCAAGCAGGCCGCCATGGATGCCAAATGGGATTACTTTGCTGAAATCATGAAAAAAGACGAAGTCATGGATGCCAAAGGTGTGGAAGTCAATAAAGGTGGCTTAATTGTCATCGTTAATGGCGTTCGCGGTTTTGTGCCTTCTAGCCAATTTGGCAAACATTTAGTCGGTCAAATCAATCGTCTCAAAGGTGAAACTCTCAAAGTTAAAGCTATTGAAGTTGATCGTGAAAAAAACCGGTTAATTTTCTCAGAACGTCACGTATCTGAAGAAAAAGAATTGGCTCAACGCGCTCAAGCCTTGCAGTCCGTTAAGGTGGGTGAAATCTACGAAGGTAGTGTTTCTGGAGTTATGCACTTTGGTTTATTTGTAACGGTTGAAGTTCCCCTAACTGAGGCTGAAGATTCAGGTAAAGGTTCAGTTGAAGGTTTAGTCCACATTTCAGAAATTTCTTGGGAAAAAGTTAACAATCCCAAAGATTACCACAAAGTCAGCGACCGAGTTAAAGTTCGCGTCTTAGGCGTGGATGAAGCTACCGGCAAGCTAAACTTATCACTCAAACAATTAACTGATGATCCTTGGAAAGAAATTTCTGCTCGCTATAGTGTGGGTACTACCTTTACAGGTATAGTTTCCCGGATTGAGAGTTTCGGAGTGTTCGTGAATGTTGAACCAGGCGTTGATGGCTTGATTCACTCCAGCAAGCTCAGTCCTGATTCCCAACTCAAAAAAGGTGAAGAGGTGACCGTGACTGTGGAAAGTGTTGATCCTGACCAACGTCGGATGAGTTTATCTATGGTGCTCACTGAAGTCCCAGTTGGTTACAAGTAAAGAGTTTGGCTGTAGTAACTGATACAATAAGGAACATATGGCAAAACAAAGAATGATCGTCACCGATGACCAATTACTTATTGATATGGATTTACTCTTCAACGCAATCCGAGAAGCCAATGGCGACTGGGAAAAAGTTGAGCAAGACATGCATGCCTACTTAGGCGCCGTCACTTCTATGGTCAAAGAGTCAGCCTAATCACGAATCACTTCTCGGGACATCCTAGCTAAATCGGCTTATTTACTTCCCAACCTTGAACCGCGACTATCGGGTTGTAGGGAGTTTATATACATACAAAATATGTCTAGCTTTGAATTGGTGTCTAAAAGGGTGATTTTGAGTATTCAGAACGCTTAAAAAGGCCTGATTCATGCTATAATATCTTACTATGTCATATGTGATCGCTTGCGGAGATGAAGGTGTACAAATTAACCAAGGAACCAGATTTGGTTTCGTGGGCGCTGGCTTCCAGCTGGACGGTTTTTCAGACGTCGTACCTTTACTTAAAAAACTCTTTGGTGAAGAAATTGCGGTCGCGGCTAATCAAGAAAGTGATTGGCTCAAATCCAAACTAGATTTAACAAGCTGGGAACAAGTAAATGCTAGTTCTCAACAACAAATTGAAGCTTTAGCTGATCGCGAAGGCTTAATTTATGCGGGTTACTTACCTTTTGCTGATCCCAAACAACTGGCTCACGAAATTAAAGGCCATATGGTTAGGCCTCTCAAAGTTCACATTGCCAACAAAGTTTGCTTCACCTTAGCTGGTGGCGAACAAAAATATAACTTGGGCAACTATGTTGTCTCAGCTGATTGGCTGTCAGAAGCACCTAAAAAGCTGGCTGAATTAGTCATTAAAACTCAAGTTGAGTTTTATGAAAAGTTAGCCGGTGAGCCTTTAATCCGCGTTTACGAAGAATTAGGCGTTCTAGGCGAAGAAGTGGCCAAAAAGAATCGCCAAATCCTCGATAAAATGGGTATTTAACCTTTTTCTGTTTTCGTAACGTTCGTACTTAGAACAGCCTCCTAATGTCATAGCAAGTTTAGTACATTCCTGACTCTCGTTACGTCTAATGTTAGGTATCTATGATATCCTTAGGCCTGCTATGGCCAAATCCTCAAGTGTTTTTATTTGTCAAAACTGTGGTGAGTCTTTTCCGCGCTGGATGGGGCAGTGTAGCAGCTGCCAGCAATGGAACACCTTAGTAGAAACCGTGGCGCCCGATAGAGCGCGGGGGAGTGGGGGAGTAGGCGCTGGTCAGCGACAGAAAGCCATTAACCCCGAAAATATGCTACGTTTCTCTCAAGTGAACGCGCTAAAGCGCCCAAATCGCCGCGTTTCCACTTTAATTGGTGAGTTAGACCGGGTTTTAGGTGAAACGACTGCAAGTGTGGGGATGGTTCCGGGGGCTGTAATGCTGATTGGTGGCGAACCAGGCATTGGTAAGAGTACCCTCTTGACGCAAATGGTGGTAAAAATGCTCCTTAAAGGAGATCAGTCTGAGGTTGGAGAAACAGAAGACTCACCGAAAGATTTACAAGGCTTAAGCCAACAAATTATGTACATGTGTGGTGAGGAAAGCCCATCTCAAATAGCAATGCGTATCAATCGAATTTTAAAAAATGAACAAAAAATAGACTCAATTGAAAAAGGTAAAACTTCGGGTAAAAAACCTGAGCCAGTAGTTGAAGATATTTTGGCAAATCTCCTTTTTGTCACGACTACGGACGTGGATGAGATCGCATCCATCATTGAACAAGAGCGGCCACGACTTTTAATCATCGATAGCATTCAAACCTTACAGACCACTGACTTGACTGGGGCAGAGGGTTCTGTCGGTCAATTACGGGAGTCGACGCAACGGATTACTGACATTGTTAAGCGTTTGCACATTCCCACTTTTTTGGTCGGACACGTGACCAAAGAAGGAACTATCGCAGGACCGAAAGTGCTTGAACACATTGTGGATGCAGTATTAGAACTAAGTGGTGAAAGATCAGACCAATTACGAGTACTTCGTGCTGTGAAAAATCGCTTTGGAGCGACTGATGAAGTTGGTGTTTTTAGGGTTAATGAGTCAGGCATGGAGGAAGTTACTAATCCCAGTGAATTATTTTTAGAACAGGGTTTGGGTAATGTTGCCGGGTCGGCTACTGTGGCTGTCATGGAAGGAACAAGACCGTTATTGGTCGAAGTCCAGGCATTGGTCGTGGATTCACACCTGCCTATGCCGCGCCGGGTCGGTCGGGGAGTGGAGTTGAGTCGGATTCAAGTATTGTCGGCCGTGCTCCAAAAACACGCCTATTTACCTTTGAGTTCTAGTGACATTTTTGTGAGTGTAGCGGGTGGGTTTACGGTTCGCGAGCCGAGCGTAGACTTAGGTTTGGCCATGGCGATTGTTAGTTCGCTCAAGAACAAACCATTACCTGAGAAAACTCTTTTTATTGGTGAAGTGGGCCTATTGGGAGAAATTAGAGCTGTAAATTATCTAGATCGTCGGATTAAAGAGGCTAAACGCTTGGGCTACACTACTATTATTTCTCGACATAACTTTAAAAAAGTGAATGATGTGGTCAAGAAATTAGGGCTTGATAAAGCCTAACCATTTTTCGTTGCATACCGCTCACGACTAACGCGCAAGACTTTATCGCGGTTCTGATTGCGACTTGTGGCTAAAGGTAGAGTTGAGGCCGTAAACGGCATTGAGACAATATTATCAATTGAAAGTTTATTGACTATTTGATGCCGACCCAAGGAAACTAAATCCTCAGGGGTATATTTTTGCGAGTATTCCCGGGCAAAAGCCGAGGCATTGGACCCATGACAAAACTGGCCATGCTGCCACAGTTACCAAAGATGGCTTTCTGGACGTCTTCAGGAATCTGGGCTATGTACTGATTGGCCAGGATCAAGTTCAAACGATACTTCCGCGCTTCAGACAAGATCTTGTTAAAGGATTGGGTGGCAAAGTTCTAGAATGTCATCGACATAGAGGTAAAAATCCTGCCGTTCTTTTTCAGGAATATGCACGCGACTCATAGCTGAGAGCTGAATTTTAGTAATCAACATGGCTCCTAGCAGGATAGCATTGTCTTCGCCTAATCGACCTTGCGACAAATTAACCAAGAGGATCTTGCCACTATTCATAATTTCTTCAATGCTAAAAGAGCTTTTACGCGCATTGACCACGTCTCTCACTAGAGGGGATGACACAAATTGGCCGACCTTATTTAATATGTGAGCAATAGCTTCAGTTCGTTGGCGATCAGGCATTTTATCAAACTCATAGACCCAAAAGTTCTTGAGGATTTCATCATCTAATTTTTTTACAATTTTTTCTCTAAACTTGGCATTCGTCAGCAAATCTAAAATGTCAGACATCCGAGCCTCATCACTCTTAAGCAGCGTCAACAGCGCGTTGCGCAAAATGTACTCAAGACGCGGACCCCAAGAGTAGGCATAGAGCTTATGAAAAACTGAGACGCTTCCAGAAGCAATCAATTCACGATGAACCACATTTTCGCCTTCAAATAAATTAATCTTAACGGTTCGATCGGGATCTGAAGGGTCAAAATAGACCACGTCATTCATACGACGGGAAGGTATGTAGTCCAACAAGGTTTCTACCAAATCACCGTGGGGATCAATCACGCACATACCTTCATCATTTTTAAGGTCATTAATCGCCATATTAGCCAAGAGAGTAGACTTGCCAGTCCCGGTTTTGCCAATCACATACATGTGACGCCGTCGGTCAGCGCGCTTGAGGCCGTAGGTGACATTGGCATTTTTATAAAAAGTTTGAGCAAAGGGGTTAATCTCCCGTTTTAACTCTGGAGCCAGCACCCGAGTCACAATCGGCAGGTTTTCTGGAGGCTCACTAAAGAGTCTCTTGCCCCAAGCAATGTTAAGAATAGTGGAAACTTTTTTATTAGGAAAATGATAGAGCGTAGCTAACTCATCCAAGGCCAAGTGCTGACCTGATGGCCAGAAAAAAGATCGATTAGACATGCTATTTAGTAATCGCTTTTGGTAAAGCAACGGGCGATTAAGGACTAAGCGGTTACCGTCACTTAATGTACTCGCTTGGAAGGCTGCCGCCAAATTATCGAGTATAGCTTGTGTGCGATTTGAGTCTTCATTGACCACGGCCACGTTAATCGCCACCCGCAATGCCCGTTGGCTGAGCTTTTGTTCAATTTGGGTTTTTTGTAGGTCGTTCGCACCGGGAGTGGCATTTTGGATACGGTGATAGCCAGCCCCTTTCCAGTGCTCACCATCATCTTTGACGAGGTACTGAATGGCAATTTGGTCGTAGGGTTGGCTATTGGAGAGCGATGCCAGTAAAGCGCTTAAAGTGTCGAGTTCACTTAATTGGCGGAACTCTTTAAAGGTAGGTAATCGTGATGTTTGAGTCGTAAGGAGCCGACGGCCAATGACAAAGGCAAAGCCTCTGGAGCGGGGTGGGCTAGAGCATAGACCATGTCATATTCACACGGGCCGATCAGGGCTTCTGGGTAACTTGCCATGATTAAACTCTGAAAATAGTCTTTTAAGCGATCTGGAACGCAACAAATGAAATAAATGGTTTGGTTAAGAGATCAGATCTCAAAGCTTAAGCGCTCCTGGCGGCCAAGAGCTAGATGCAGCAGTGAGTTTTTTAGCTGGGGCAGTGAGGCAAATAGTTGGACGGCTGATTCAGGCGTGTGTTCAGCTTCGCGACTGGTACGAATTTCGAGTAGGCTATGGGCAAGTAGCATGAATCTAGTATATCAGGAACGCTTGGCACACAAGTAAGTGGTGTGGGTGGAAGGCAGTAGTAGTGGGTCAGTCGGTGACTAAGACGAGGCGATTGGGAAAGACACTCGTTATTCACAGTGGGATACTCAGTGTTTAAAACTTTTTGAATCATATCTTAAAAAATACCAATAAATTATTTATAGGACTCATTTTTTTGTACTTGAGTAAGATTATAGGTTGACGCTAATCATAAACGTAGTTATACTCGAAAAACACAACGGCTAAAAACCGTTGCTTAAAACAAGCAAGCGAAGAGATGTCTTTGGAGGTGAAAACTAAAAAAGGCATGAAAAAAGCATTGTTACCGCTGGACAGACCACTAATAACAGTGCTTTTTTCTAAGTAAAGAGTGCTTCAATAAAGTAACACTCGATGTTTGTACTATAGTAATCAAGCGGCTCTAAGTAAATTAGATCTTACGTATTGTAAATAGTATTAACTAGCACATTTGGCTGAAAACGACTTTTGACGTAAGTGATTCAGGTCAAAAAGAGACACATTTAGAAGCGCTGACTGGAGGTTCGGCGGTTGGGCAGGCTCCCGAACTTCCAATTGGCGCTTTTTTGTGCCTTTTTTATAACGCTTGAAGGGCAAACTTGCTTTCAAATCCTATAATATTTACTAAAAGACGATTATAAGCTATAATCATAAATCGAAAAAATAAGTCATGACGATTTACTTTAGTACCTATTCCAGCTTTCATAAAACTTATTTTTCAGATGTGAGGCACACTTTAAGTGGCCAAAAAGTCCCTAAACTTGTACTTCATGCGGTAACTCCGCCAGTTTTAGCTAGCACCAGTTCAAGAACTAAACCCGCTTCACGCTCAACATTTAAAACTCAGGTCTTGCGACATCTACTTAATGCTGTCATTGGTTTGGCCTTAGTAGTAGTGATGTTTATAGCCACGCCATATCTTTATTATCGATTCGCGCCAGCAGAATCTGAAATTCTTAAGACTTTTGAAGAGGGAACGCCAGTAGGTGGAAACTTTAAAGATGGCACTGGCACTCAAGCTGGCGCAGAAGCCAATCCCACACCCGCGCCTTTACCGCCTCAAGACCCCAATCTACCATTAGGCAATTGGTTAATTATTCCCCGGATCGGGGTGAGAACGGAACTTCAAGCTACAGCTGATTCGGAAAAAGCTTTGGAAACAGGTGTCTGGATGGTCCCGGAATATGGTCGACCCGGTGCTAAAGACAAACCCGTGATTCTGGCAGCTCACCGTTATGGTTGGCAATGGTGGTGGAAGACAGATTACTGGAAGTATCATTCATTTTATTTGCTGCCCGATCTGCAACCAGGCGATATTGTGGAAACGATCGTGGATCAACGAAAATATACCTATGAAATTTATGCTGGTGAAGAAGGGGAGGAGATCAGCGATTACTTTGCCGATATGATCCTCTATACCTGTAAATACTTGAGTTCACCTCGACGTCACTTTCGGTATGCGCGGCTGGTGGATTGGAGTAAGGATAGCCAACCACAGGCTTTGACTAATTAATCTCTGACCAGAAATGTGCTTTTGTGACTGAATAATTTGAGTAGGTGTGACTTAAGAAGAGTATGAACGAGGACTCATTTTTCGCCGATTGGCTAATAACCACCCATTTTGACTGACTTTTCCTTGAATAAATAATGGGTATCCAGGTAGATCTTTACTTTCCACCCAGAGGTCGGCAATATCCTGAAAGGTTATTCCGCTATAGACTTCTGCCCCAGATTGATACTCTTGATAGAGGTTGTGAAGACACTTGAGATAATGATTGCTAATTCTTTTTGGACACGCTGAAGAAAAAAAATAGTCTTTGAATGACCGGAGCCATTCTTGATCAGCCATCAGTTTGGGTAACCAGTAAAAAATGATAGTCAGCGTTAGTTCGTCCATACCTTTTATTTTGTCTAAGATTTTCTGGAGAAACGGCAGCAAATCCAGTCCAAAAGCCAGATCTAGAGCTGTATGATGCTGATCAAAAAACCTGTCTAATTTATCGAGTTGCTTGATGGGCATGGCTTCGTCGAGTAAGAGCCGGAGCACTTTTTGTCGCTGGTCAGGTAAAAGCCAGTTTGCAATTGGCAGGATTGTGGCTGCGCAGACAACATCGAATTCAGGAATATTTACCAGTAATCTTAAAAGATTTTTCCCTCCTGGTGAAGGTTGAGTAGTTGATTTATTTTTCCTGACCAAAGTGGTCAGGAGGTCAAAGAGAAAGAGCTTAGGACAAGTCTCTAGATCTATGTCGAAACTTTGGAAAAATAACTGGTAATGCCCATCATTCATATCTCCAAATAGAAAATCCAGGTTATTTACACAGACTAATAAGAAAGTTTGGGGTTGTCTAAGCAAATCTTCATTCTTATCAGCCGAGGCCCTAGCTTGCAATATCTGGATATATTGATTAAGAGCCGTCTGGTTGCTGAAAGCACCAGAGCGTATCAGGAAACCCATATTGCAGTAAAGAAAATAGCGAAAATTTACTATCAAGCTAGGTGCTTTTTCTACTTCCAGTTCTACCTGTTTTAGAAGACTTTTTAACTCATCTGGAGAATATATATCAGCCCGTTCTAGACAATCCAACAAAGCCTGAAGCTTAAAAATGGCAGCTATCGGTTCATCTGTCTCATTTTGACTATTCTCGTAAGCCAAATTGAGGAGGGCTCGTTGTTCTGTGATCGGTAGAAAAGGTAGGCATGCTTCATAATTTTGCCAAAGGTTAGAAAATTCAGCAAAGCTAAGGACGCTGTCTTGGGCAGTTTTCTGTTCTGTTTTATTTCTGAATATTCTCCAGAAACTCTGGATACTTCTTTGAGCATAGCTTTGCGCTTCAAGCTCAGGTAGGTGTTCTAGTTGCCACTTGGTGACATCTTCAATTTGGCTTAAGTTTCTGGGTATAACAGTGTTGGCTAGAGCTTGGGGGTCTTTATCAGTTGAAGCTCCAGCAAATAAAACCGCTGCCGCGGCTCTAGTTAATGGATCGCTACAGACTTCAATCACAAACTCCAGTCTTTTTGGACGCTTTGTCTTGGCAGTGGGCATTCGTAAATCTTGATAGCCCAGATGGGCAGCTAAAAGGAAGAAATCAAAAAAGCGAGTGTCATAGGTTAAATGGTGGTGACGATGGCCTCCAGGATAGTTTTTGAGAGGCAGGCGAAGTTCAACAGTGTTCCAGGTAGAGTTATGAAGTAAATCTTGGTTGTTAGCTAGAATCATAATAGCATCAAACCTCTTTTGTCCGTGGTCAAACAACATATTTAAGAAAAAAAATTGTTTAGCTAATTCTTGGGACTCTGCGAGAGTATGGAGATGAAGAGAATAATATCCACCCTGTTGAAAGCGATGAGTTTGTCTTAGCTCCGCCCACTCCGCTTGCCACGCAGGGTTGTATGGGATGGCATGTCTACCTCTTCTTAATTCTGGCATTGAAACATCATCATCCGAACCCTCAAAGAAGCCAGCTGGTAAAGTAACGCCTACTACATCTGGACGATGTTCTAGTTCAATGCCTAAAGTAACTGCGTTCCATCCCGTAGGGAGGACGGTGATAATGCTTTTTCTGAGTTGCCTACCTGTTACAGTAGTGAGGAAGTTCAGAACTTCAGTTGGTTGGCCGCTGCAACCCGCAACTAGTTTTTCTACCCGCTGGAGCTGCTCCTGTTTGTAGCTATTTTCTTCCGGCAGAAGCGCCAAAATCTCAGTAGCAAGGGGATGATCTAAATCAGTATGAGCCTCCATTCTTCTAACCAAAAACTCTAGTTGGTTTGAACTCATTTGTTTGACATTAAAAGCGCTAACTATATCCCATAAATACCTAACACTTTCTACTTTTTGACCGTGACTTAGATGTTGGTTTTTTTCGGCAAATTCTTGATATCTTTCAATAAAAATACTCAAAAGAGTGTAATCATTAAATCTCAACTGTTGGTGCTGATAGGCAAAAATACTTAAGAAATCTAGAAGTTGCTGGCAAGTTAAGTTAAAGCTAGTCCAAGTGCTGGTAGGTAATTTCTCCAGCGTGTGGTCCAAACTCCTGACTACAACACTCTCTAGAACTTTACCATCAAGGGTGACGCCTCGTTCTGAAAGCATGGCTGTGACTTCAGCTAGATTGACAGGATAATTCTTAAGCAAATGATGAGGGATATCAGGAGCCACCCAAGCATTTTGGGTTTCAATAATCTCTAATAAGGTTTTATCGATCGGAGTTCTTTTAGCATATTCTTGACTAGTTTTCACTTTTGGCAAAGACGGATTGAGTTTGTGGTGGACTGCTACTTTCATTTCTTGGCTTAGTTCATTCCAGAGTGCTTGAGCATCTTTGATGGCTCCATTTTCTGTCCATTCCCCAAAACTCTTAAAAATATGTCTCATTTCATCTCCGAGACGAAGCCAGAAAAAAACTTCTCCCAAAGTGTCATGATTCTTTTCATCAGTTTCACCCTCAAAGACCACCTGTTGAAGTGTTTCCAAAGGTTGATGTCTGAACGCATACAGATTAGTTTTTTTTTGACGATCTGTTTCTTCGGCTTGTTGTTGCTCTTGATACGTTTGAGCCGCTTCGATCCTAGTTAAGTTCTGTGTAATTTTGGGTCGCAGTAAAGAGTCACCTGGAGCAGCAGTGTTATCTTGATCACTACTCAAAACTCTAGCCTGAACTATTTTGAGATCTCTCTCTGGTTGAAGTAATCTAGCGGACTGTGGTCGAGCTACGCCATTGACTATCTCGGCTTCATCTACAGACTGGGAAGTAATAGCTAATTCAGATAGTTGGCGTAGAAATTCATGAATCGTCATAGGCTTTCATACACATCAAGTAAGTATTATACTCCAAGTATGATTTCCCCCTCGAGCTTAGAGGTGGGGAATTGCCGGTCCCGTCAGTCAAGTCAAGCACCCTGTTTGACTTCTGAGTGATTGTTTGCAATAATACAGGTAATCTTCACGTTTTTCCCTAAGCAGGATTGACAGTTTTCCAAAAAATTTCATGAATGTGTCGTAAATATTTTATTCGTAATTGAAAAGGAATTTATCGTTTTTATGCCAAAAACGGCTCCCACAAATTTAGATGAGTTGATAGGTCAGCCCCCTGCTGTTGCCTCAAAAGACGCTGCTGCTTCTGTTCCAGAGACAATAGCTCCGCCTGAAACTTCATCCAAAATCACAACTACTACTTCGCCAGAACCTGTTGCCCCCGAGGCAAGCCAGGGAAGTATTGCTGCAGCCACAGCCACCAATCAACGATTGGTACTTGTACAGCCTCTGCGTCCACACATGACTCGAACAGCAGTTAGAGCACCGATTAGCTCAAGTAGCCTGCGTGCTCCAAGCATGAGTGGCTATAATGCTGATCGTCCAATGCCCGTCATTAAAGATGAGCCCACGGTGACTATCAAAGGTATTCTGGATATGTCACGCGATGGCCATGGTGTATTGCGCTCCACTTTTTCTGGTGGTGACCAAGATGCCTATATTTCTACTTCCCAAATTCGCCGCTTTAAATTACGTCCTGGTGATGTGATTGAAGGTCCTGGCAGAGAACCTAAAGAAAACGAACGCTATTGGGGATTGTTAAAAGTAGATGTAGTGAATGGTCAAAAAGCTGAAGACTTAATGCAAGTTGATCGTGTCAAGTTTCACAGTCTAACCCCAGTGTACCCAGATGACCAAATTAAGTTAGAAATTGGTGATGAACCAATGTCGCTCAGAATTGTAGATCTGATTGCCCCAATTGGCAAAGGTCAAAGAAGTTTAGTTGTTTCCCCGCCAAAAGCTGGTAAAACTACGCTCTTAAAAGATATTGCCACCGGTATTGCCCAAAACCATCCAGAAATTCATGTTATGGCCGTCTTAGTAGGCGAGCGCCCTGAAGAAGTGACTGATATAAGACGACATATTGAACGAATTACCAAGAGTAAGGGTGAAGTAGCTGCCAGTAACTTTGACGAGCCCGCTGAAGATCAATGTCGAGTGGCTGAGTTGGCTTTAGAACGCGCCAAACGCTTAGTAGAAATGGGTCAAGATGTGGTTATTTTATTGGACTCAATTACGCGCTTAGCTCGTGCCTATAACTTATCTATCCCTACTTCAGGCAGAACTCTGTCCGGTGGTTTTGATCCAGCCGCTTTGTTCCCACCCAAGAAGTTTTTTGGGGCAGCGCGCAACTTTGAAGTAAGTGGCTCCTTAACCATTATTGGGACGGCTTTGGTAGAAACTGGTTCCCGCATGGATGACTTAATCTATGAAGAATTTAAAGGAACTGGCAACCAAGAAGTCACTTTAGATAGACGTTTGGCCGAGAGACGGATTTACCCCGCCATTGATGTCCAACGTTCCGGCACTCGACGCGATGACTTATTGATTGAGCCAATGACCTATCAGGCCATTATGACCTTACAACGTATGTTGGATACGCTTGATAAAGAAGAGCGGACCATCACCTTAGTCGGTCAAATGAAACGCAGTAAGACCAATAAAGAATTCTTGGCAAGCTTGAAGGCTGCCTAGTTACTGACTAGGCGAGCGCTACGCGCATTTAAAGGGTATAAACTAAGTGTAGAGAGGTTAGAATAGATCAACCGTGCCTTTACCACAGATTCATCTTCCCTGGAAATCTTCTCAATTAGGAGGAGAATTACGCGATTTTTTTCAATTTGTGCGCCGCTATATTCGCCAACGCGGTTATCGGTTTTTTGTGCGCTTTGAACAAGCTAAAGACGTTGTGGTAGATCTTTTGTATCGCCAACGCGGCAAATACGCCCGACCTTTTCTACACTTCGGCACAATTGCCTTAGTTTTCTTAGTGATTACTTTTGGTCCCTTTTTACTCCAACAAGCAGAAGAAGAACAACAAAACCAGGAAGCGGGTAGCATTTTGGGGACGGCCAACGCCCAGGGGGAAAGTTTTAAAACTCTCCAAGCAGAAGAAGTGAAGCAATTCCGAGGTGGGGAAATTATTACCTATAATGTTCAAGATAGAGATACCTTATCTAGTATTGCTGAAAAATACGGCCTGCAAGTTACTACCATTGCTTGGGAAAATAATCTTGATGAAAAGACCAAGCTTAAGCCAGGTCAAGAATTAAGAATCTTGCCGATTGATGGTGTGCGCCATAAAGTGTCTCGGGGAGAAACTATTTTTACGATTGGTAAACGTTATGGTTTGGAAGATGAGGCTGAAGCCCAGAGTATTGTTAACTATCCGTTTAACGAATTTCTCAATGATGAAACGTTTGAGTTGGCAACTGGCCAATATTTAATGATTCCTGATGGCGTCAAACCCACAGCTACGGCCTTACCAGTTTCCCGCGTGGCCAGTCGTTTAACTCCTGATGCGGGTTCGGTAACTGCAACGGGCAGCTTTGTTTGGCCAGCGTCTGGCAGAATCACTCAAGGTTATCGTTTTTACCACAAGGGAGTGGATATCGCCAACCAGAGCGGTGGTGCGATCTTAGCTGCTGATTCGGGTACGGTGATTGTAACGGGTTGGATTGACAATAGTGGCTATGGCAATCGCGTCATAATTGATCATGGCAACGGCAACATAACGTTATATGCTCACATGAGTCTGATTCAAGTCCAAGTGGGCCAACGCGTTAACCGCGGTGATGTCTTAGGCCAGATGGGAAGTACTGGTCGGTCAACAGGGACACATTTGCACTTTGAAGTTCGTCAAGGTGGGGTGGCAGTTGATCCGTTAGGTTTCCTTAGGTAAGGATATATGTCCATATTGGAAAGAATCGCCACTACTGAAAGAAACACCGCTGGGCATAAAGAAGAAGCGCCTGAGGCCAGCCGCCATAATTACAGCGCTGAATTAGTTCTGTTGTTAGAGGCCAGGTCCTCACTACAACAAAATCTAAATATTGTTGATAGATTTGAGGGTGATTTTTCATGAATTGCTAAAGAGGTGGTTCTTAGTCGCATGTGGCGCTTGGTCGGAACGAGTAATAAATTGCCACAATGAACCATTCAATTGCCTCGAGATGTGGGGTTGGATGAAATAACTGGAGAGCTAGATAAATTAGATATTCCTTGGGACACGATAATTGAACAGCAAGGGCAGTATCATTTAATAGCAAAATTTGATTGGAGAACGCGAGTTTATTTTCCTGCTTTATATCAAGTAGTTAGTCATCTCTGTTCCTCACCTAAGATTTTTGAGCATGAGACTACGCATAGATTACTAAAAGTAACGGCAAAGCTAGAAGAAACATATTTGCGATTACCCATGAGTCAGGAATCAGCTCTACCTGGTCAAGCAGAAGAGGTAGAAACACCCAATTCTATTCCCATCAATATACAACTGGTACCCCGAGCATTTTAGGGATATTTGTGCTGTTACATATGAACTGTTACCAAGTGCTAGATTGATCCCATTTTTTGATGGGAGGTTATTCTTTGCTGTTACAAGTACGAATAATAAGCTATTATTACCGACAGACGGTTGGTCGCTAAAATGGAGTTGTTTTAGAGCCATGGGAAATGTATAATTCAATACTATTTTGCTTTTAAGACAAGAATTTGCTGAAGATCCTGTTATAAATATTTGTAACGCTCCTTTTAATCAATCGCTTCCTTATAATATGCAGCTTGATAGTGTGGGAAATCTATCTCACCAGGTGAGTAGGGCTAAATTAGGTCTTATAATGAATGAAGCAAGAAACATAAATTATGATTGATCTCGTTAAACTCCAACTTAAAGCCGGTGACGGTGGTCACGGTAAAATTTCATTTCGTCGTGAAAAATATGTCCCAAAAGGTGGGCCTGACGGTGGTATTGGTGGCCGGGGTGGCGACTTAATTTTGCGCCTCAACCCTCACATGAGTACTTTGCAACACTTAGCTGGTGTCAAAACTATTGAAGCCCAACGAGGCGAGAATGGCTCTAAACGGCAGAAGTTTGGCAAGGCTGGTGAATCAACTGTTATCGAAGTTCCGCCCGGAACAGTCGTATGGCTTTTAGCCGAAAATAAAGTCAGCCGTAAGCGTCGTCAACGCTATGGCATTGAGTGGCCGCTCAAACGGTCGGAAGTTGCTCATCAGCATTTCTTTATTCCAGAAGAAGGCGGTGCGCCTTTGGAAGTCGCGCCTTTAGATGAAGCTGAGCCAGTCGCAGAAGAAATTGATATTGAATCAACCCAATTAGATTCATTACAACAACATGACTTGCCCCAAGTTTTTGAAATTACCGAAGCCACACCCGAAGTCATTATTGCCCAAGGTGGATTTGGCGGACGCGGTAATGAAAGTTTTAAAGCCGCTGATAAAACCACACCGCTAGAAGCAGAGTATGGCACACCTGGCGAGCGTAAGATTGTCTTATTTGAACTGAAGTTACTAGCCGACGTCGGCTTTGTGGGTTTGCCCAATGCCGGAAAGAGTACCTTACTGTCACGCTTAACAGCAGCACGACCCAAAATTGCCAATTATCCTTTCACGACGCTGGAGCCACAGTTGGGAGTGCTGATACAAGATGAAACTGAAGTCGTGATTGCCGACATCCCAGGATTGATTCCGGGAGCACACGAAGGCAAAGGTTTGGGGATCGCTTTCTTAAAGCACCTAGAGCATTGTCAGGCGCTAGTTTATGTTTTAGCGATTGAGGACATGGTAATTCTCGATGACGCTTTAAGCGACGTCGCTAAACTCGATTTGCTAGCTGAGCAGTTAGAGGTCTTAAAACACGAACTGCAAGCTTTTGACCCCAATTTTGTGACAAAAAAGAGTATTGTGTTAGTGAATAAGATAGATATTTATAGTGCTGATTTAATTGATGCCTTAATCAAGCATTCTTTATACAAAAGTAATGCTTTGATGCTGATAAGTGCTTATACTGGTGAAGGTCTAGAACCTCTGAAAGTGGCTTTGTTGAAATTGGTCTGAGTGGTCGTCAGAGCCCGGTGGTGGAAGTAACGCAGTCAAGCATTTAAAGCTGGTTGACTCTGTGAGCTGTGAGCTGTTTGCTGGTTGAGTTGCTGACTGTCGGTAGCGATTCCCCTTTATTGATTCTAAGTTAGGGCGGTTTCTTTATTGTCTGTATTACCCAAAACTCCAAGTACTACTCAAAACAAAAAAAGACATACCAACGAAAGTTGGTATGTCTTTAGTAGATACGTAACTTTTGATATCTCAGTTTCTCAGTTTGGCTGAGCTGAATCGCTGGCGTTCTGACTTCCAAACCGAGGTTGATTTGTCTGTGGCTGATCTACGGCTTGGTCACTACTTTGGTTGACGTTTTCATTAACCACGGAAGGTGGCACAAGGCTAGAAGGAAGGGCTGACTGAGGAGTTTGGCCAGCTGGCTCCGTGGGGGAGGCCGGTTGCTTAGCAATCTCAGCATTAACCACTTCTAGTTCCTTTTGGGCTCGCTTATAGTCCTCTGAATCAGGCTCCAAGAGGGTTAATGTTCGTTCATAGACAACTTTAGCTTTATCAAACTGCTTTAAGGCAGTTAAGGTATTAGCCAAGCTATAAGCAGTGTTAGCCAAATCTGGTTTGAGGTTGTATGCCTGTTCAAATAAGACAGCGGCATCTTCAAACTTCTGTTGGTTATATAAAATGGAACCAAACTGCAGTCTTAAGAGGGGGTTGGTTGGGTTATTTTGGATGGCATTGGTGTAAGCCAAAACTGTCCATTGGTCAGCCCCTTCAGCCTTGAATGGGATTAAGGTGGCGTACACCTGTCCTAAGACTTGCCAAGCTTGAGCATCGTTCGGGCGTAAAGCAGTTGCCGCGCGAGCTTCGTTGACAGCTTGTTGAATGAGTTGGGTAGCTTCGCGTTTCTCGGCTTCTGAAGCGTTTTCCTTATTCAGGATGGCAATAGCGGCAGTCAAACTGGTGACGGCATAGTTACTTCGGTAACCACTAATGTAGCGGTTGAGCACGGTGGCTTGCTGTTGACCTGAGTACATGCCTAGGAAATCATTGGCTTGTTGAGCTAAGACGCCACGGAAGAAGAAGTGAGAGGCGGCATACGCCTGACCAATTGGCCAGAGTAGGACGCCAACCAAAAGTATTACCACGATGGCGGGGATCGCCACCGGCGCTAATTTTGCTACGCCTTGACGCTCAATATTGTTTTCTGGATCCAAGTAACTGAATTTCATCAGATGCACAATGGTTTGACGCTGATTCTCACGATTGGCAATCAAGAAAGCTAAGGCAATGCCTAATAGCCACCATAAGACTGGGCTCATAGGTGTCAAAAGCTGTAAGGCTAAGATACTCAAAATCACAGTTACTAGCCCTGTTTGGCTTTTAACTACAGAAGAAGTTTGCTTCAAAATTCGCATCACTAAGAACACCCAGGCAGCTAACCCGACCAGACCTAAAGTGGGCACAATCGTCAAAGGCACATTACTACCTTGACCAACAACCGACGTCCACCATTGAGTTAAGTTGAGATCCGCTGGTTTAAATCGTTGAAACGCATCGGAAAAGCTCTCTGGACCATAGCCAATCAAAGCGGTTCGTGGCGTACTCAAAGTACTGACGGCAACTTGCCAGCTCGCCATGGGGGGTAAGAAAGCTGGAGTAGCCACTTTACCAGGAAGTATGCCAAAAATGCTGAAACCTAGCCCCAGTAATAAGATAGGGAAGACAATCATTTGTAAGGGCTTAATTCGTTTTGAAACAATCACTGAAGCCAAGTTACTTATTAATGTAATACCAATCACCTCGGCGGCAATAAACAGGGCACCACTCACATTGAAGGAGCCGTTGGCTGGGATATTGAGTGGTAAAACCTGGTTAATCAGGAAACTGGGACCGTAACCAAAGTACTCTTGGATAGTGGTCACCGCCAATAAAATTGCAGCAATATTGAGAGTATTCAAGAAGAGTTGACTAGAACGATTCCTTAAGAGTTGGCCACCAATTACGGCTAATAGCACCGCGGAGAGATAGACGCCACCCATTCCCAGCAAGTTTTCAGTGGGGTACTGAGTGGTAAGAATACTGGAGATTAAACCACTTAAGCCAAATAAACAGAGTGGCAAGATAATCGGGGAGCGAGGAATGCTGAATGCTTGGGTTCTAATGGTTTTCCAGACAAATGTTCCAACTAAGATAGTGGCGCTTATAAAGAGAAGTAATAATTTACTAGTTACCACAAAATTAGTAAAAATAGGAATGATCACTAGAGGGGCAGCAATAATTCCAGCTAAAAGTACGGCTTCGGTAATTTTACTAAGAGGATCTTTAGGTAAGCTAGTTTCGTTCATAAGGACTAATTTAATCACCTTTTGAGGGCACTTGCCAAGTATGAGAAAAGAACAATCTTTGTCTTGAGTATTTTTTAAATATTTGATCAATAAAGACACATTGTGTTCTTTGTAAGAAAATCAGTAATTATTTGCTTATTTTGTGTTTGGAGATGATTAGTAAAGATACTTAAATTAATGAAAATTTGCAAAAAAGCTATAATCGCTAAAGAAATGAGCCGAAGAAAACCAATAACATATTTTAAACCCAAATTTTTATTAAAAGTGATCTGTTGAGGGTCTGTAGGTTTATTAATTTGTACAGCGACTATCATCAGGTTTATCCCGGCCAACTTATCCGCAAAACTTATATCTCAAATGAGTAGCGAGCTTCACTATGGATTTTTACTCAAGAGGTGGTTCAATAATGATGAAATACTTGGCGATTCTTACCACATTTTTGCTATAAAAAAAGATTTGCCTCAAGAAGTGATATTCTATATGTTGTTTAATTCACCGGTTTTTATGAGAATTAGATCTAATATGTCCAACGAGAGAATAAAAAGCCGGAATTTTTGACCATATTATTAATATTTTTAGCAGAGGCTGTTAATTAGAGGGAATCTACAGAAGGTGCAACATTAAATGCAACTAGGTTGCTTTTTGTGCCGGCAAGTCTTTAAGTTTCTGGCAATAAGCAAGAAGTAACAATAATCAACCTCTGGTGGTTAGGCTTTGCAAGAAAACTATGACAAGCATAAGTTTTAAGGTAATTTTTCAACATTTATATAGGTATTTACTCGAGGAAAATGACTATTTATGGCTATGGGTTTAATAGGGGAAAGTCTTTCATTTAGTTGGGGTCATTTTAGGAATAAAATATTGATTGATCAATCTTTTTAGACATATAATGCCTTAAGCAACTGGTTGAAAATAGTGCTAATAACGTAACTTTCCTCAAGAAGAAGGGTAAAAAATACAAAAGATGTTTAATTCCTTTGTTTCTGAAGCTGATAAGTTAAGGTACTACGTTAAATTTGGTAGCAAGTAGACAAAAACTTCTCTAATTATCAAATTTGGGGAGAAATACAAAAATTTTAGAGATCTTTGTCTAAACTTCACTTTACCAGGAATAAATTTACTCAAGAAGAGGTGGGAATTTGTCTGTTCTTTCCTTCTAAAAACTCAATACAGGAAAAGTTTTGTATTAAATTCGGATTATTCATTGCAAATTTGCTCAATAATAGGTATTTTTCCTTTTCACGGCTGAAAATGTGCCAAATAGAGCTTATATAAAGTGGTTTTTGGCAATTCTATTCGCTTTCTAAGGTATTTAAGAGGGTTTTTGCCTCTTAACATCCCTCTGTGAATTTGCTTAAATTAAACTAATAAACGTATTGTCATTCAAACATTCTTAAATTACCAGGCTAAAAAAGAGATATCCTTCGTATTAATGAGCTAAAAAGTGAACAACTATGTTGTTTTGGGTATAAAATGTGAATATGATTCCAGAAACTAACTGCGATGATGTCTTAATAAATTCTTATAGTAAATGCAATAATCATGAAATACTTGAGTAAAAAATTACTTTTCTACCTTTATCCAGTTCTTGGTGCTGATGTACCCTGTATCGTCATTAAAGATTTACAGTATCTACTTCCGGACCTCAGTCCTGCTGGTAGGAGGTCCTTGATTCATTGGCTTAAAGTACAAGGTTACTTGGATCAAGTCAGTAAAGATGAGCAGCAAGCCCTCTTTCTGACGAGTGCTGGTCGGCAACAAATTGAACTTGATTTGCGTCTTTTTTCACTGGATGAACCTTGGGGTGGAGAATGGCAAGTCATAGTTTTCAGAAAAGGTCCAAACACTGACAAACATTTCCACCTCTTACGTGCTGAAACCCTTAAATCCGGTGGTATTCCTATTAGTAGGGGAGTATATGCGTTTGCCCGGTCGTTGCCGCTAGCACTATGGGTTAGGTGCCAGCAACAGTATCGTGACAATGTCAGCGTCCTAACTACTAGTAGGTGGCAGCTGTGCGAAATTCGTGATGTAGTAAATGAGTATTTTAGTTTTACTGATCTTACCAATGGCTACTCTGGAATTAGCAGAGAGATTGATGTATTGCTAGGTACTATTAATGCTAATAAAGTATTGAATTATCAATCTAAAGCAGATATCTATTCGTTATATACTCGTTTTTTCGCAATAATTTGCGAAGATACTGGTTTAGTTAAGCATTACTTTCCACAAACGCCAAAGTGGCAAGGGTTATTACTGTGTTTCCATAGGTTACTTAACGCTTAATAGCCTTCTAGGCGTGCCGGTAAGGACTAAAAACCTTTTCCATGGTTATTTTTGCATTTGGAAATACTTATTTAGGTCAACAACTCATTATTTCTCAATAAATAGCATATTTTCGGGTCTGCATATTCTCGCACTCTTGAAATTCTATTTGATGTATAGAGACTCATTTATAATCATAATTTAATTACTGCGGTAATTAAATTTTAAGATCATGCGTCAATAATATGGTAATGCTGCGTTAATAACTATCGGCTCGCTAAAACCTATATAATCACCAAAACACAGTGAGTAACTTTGCTTCTGCGATTTAGTGATGAGTGATTCATCAGCTTAGGGAAAATGGATGACATAGTAATAACTTAGCTTACTTCAGTACTATTATTCAAACTATTATGAGCCGTAATAATTGAGATATCTTTAAAGTAGTTGAGTAAAAGTATCGCTATACCTCAGGCTCCTTGTGCTATACTTCATTTACGTATGAACCAACAGCACCTTAGTCTTCAGCTCAGCTAGCTTTAGCCTAGGGGATGTAGTACCTAACAATCCCCGAAAGGGGTTTTTTTGTAAAATAAAATTATGACCAAAACTATTTTTGACCCAGTTACCACCGAACCAGCTTGGCAAGCAGTTTGGGAAGCCCAGCAGTTGTTTCAAGACAGTGCTAAGTTAGCCACAGCTCAAGATCAAGCAATACCTGCTAATCAAGCTAAAGAAAAACTCTATTTGCTGTTTGCCTTTGCCTATCCTTCGGGTTCTGGTTTGCATGTTGGCCATGTGGAGTCTAAAACAGCTCTAGATATCTTAGCCCGTTTTAATCGGATGCAAGGTAAAGATGTCTTTTTCCCAGTGGGTTGGGATGCCTTTGGCTTACCAGCAGAAAACTATGCCATTAAAACCGGAACGCCACCAGCGGCGACCACTAAGAATGCTATAGATACTTTTAGACGGCAAATTAAGCGGATTGGGATTTCCTATGACTGGGCTAACGAAATTGCCACCAGCCATCCAGAGTACTATAAGTGGACACAATGGCTATTTCTGCAAATGTACAAAAAAGGTTTGGCATACCAGGGGACAGGCATGGTTAATTGGTGTCCTTCTTGTCAAACTGTCCTGGCTAATGAGCAAGTGGTGAGTGGCGAGTGCGAGCGGTGTGGTAGTAGAGTTACTCAAAAAGAATTAAAACAATGGTATTTCAAGATTACTGAGTATCAAGATGAATTGTTGTCTGGTTTAGATGATGTTGACTGGCCTCAAGCTACAAAAGACCACCAGAAGCATTGGATTGGTAAGAAAGAGGGAATTGAAATCACTTACCAGGTGGAGGGGATCAAAGACATAATTACCTGTTTTACAACCAGACCTGATACCAATTTCGGGGCAACTTTCCTGGTTTTGGCGCCTGAACACCACTTTGTGCAAAAAATAATAAAAGGGGAGTTAAAAGCAGATCCCCAAATTGTAGCCAGCCTCAAAGAATATTACTCAAGAACTCAAGCTAAAACTGAGCTAGATCGGCAAAGTGACGGTCACAAGAAAACGGGTGTTTTCACTGGTTTTTATGCTACAAATCAATTAACCGATAAAAAAATGCCGGTTTGGATCTCTGATTTCGTCTTAGCAGGTTTTGGAACAGGAGCCGTAGTGGGCGTGCCAGGTCATGATAAACGCGACTTTGAGTTTGCGCAAGCTTTTGAGATCGAGGTTATCAGAGTGGTAGAAAGTAACGGTGACACTTCGCCAATTACCACTTTAGATCAAGTCCAAGAAGCTGAAGGAACGATGGTTAATTCTGAGTTCTTGGATGGGCTGCAGATTCAAGAAGCCACAATCAAAATGATGGATTATCTTGAGGAGAAAGGCTGGGGTAAGCGTATTAATAACTATCGCTTGCGTGACTGGTTGATCTCTCGCCAACGCTATTGGGGCGCACCCATTCCCGTGGTCTATGACCCTGAGGGCAACGCCCATCCGGTTAAAGAAGAGCACTTACCTTGGATTTTGCCCACTGACGTGGAGTTTAGACCAACCGGAGAGTCTCCTTTAACCTACTCAAAAGAATTTTTAGCTAGAACTGAAAAACTCTATGGCAAAGGCTGGCGTCCGGAGTTTGACACCATGGACACCTTTGTTGATTCTAGCTGGTACTACTTGAGGTATCTAGATAGTCGAAATACTGATATCTTCGCGGATAAAAAGCAGCTAGATCACTGGCTGCCAATTGATATGTACATGATTGGCCCAGAGCACATTGTCTTACACCTGTTGTACTCAAGATTTTTTACTAAATTCTTGCGTGATGAAGGCTATTTGAAGATTAACGAACCTTTCCAAAAAATGCGTCACCAAGGCATGATTTTGGGTCCGGACGGCAAGAAAATGAGCAAAAGCAAAGGTAATGTCATTAACCCTGATGAAATTATTGAAAAATATGGGGCTGATACTTTGCGCGTCTATGAAATGTTCATGGGTCCAATTGAGTCAGATAAACCGTGGAGTACCACCGCGGTCTCTGGGGTATATCGGTTCCTTCACCGTGTCTACAACATCGTTTTGGCCAACCAACCCGCGCCCGAAGAAGTAGATATTGCCCGACCTTTGAGACGCAAACTCCACAGGACTATTGCTAAAGTCAGTGATGATATTCCAAAATTAAAGTTCAACACCGCCATTGCAGCTATGATGGAATTCTTAAATGCTTGGGATGAAGTCATCAAAAAAGGTGATAGTCAACCAGGATTCACGCAAGAAGAAGTGGTGTCATTTATCAAAATTTTAGCGCCTTTTGCCCCATTTATGGCAGAAGAGCTGTATCACCAAATTGAAGACAAACCAAAAACTGATAGTATTCATACCACTGCTTGGCCAAACTGGGATCCCCAAGTGGCGCTGGAAGCTCAGAAAATGCTCCCTATTCAGGTAAATGGCAAAGTTAGAGCTCAGCTCTCGGTTTCTATGGCAGGACTGAACAATGCCGAGGCGATCTTGGCTCAGGCAAAAGAGATACCCACTATTGCTGAGCGCCTGCAAGGCAAAAACTTGATCAAAGAACTGTATATTCCGGGAAAAATTGTTAATTTTGTGATACAAGAATAGAGATGTGATAGTGCCTGTTCCGACTACCTCTACCCTCATTCCGCCTTCTGCCTTACCGCCGATTCAACCGCAGCCAATCGCAGAGAATACTTTGCCGACGACCAACACCTTTGAAGACTTTGATTTAATTATTCATAATCAAGTGGGGTTGGTTTTTCACGATAAAGTCACCGCCATTGCCAGCTCCAACAATCAAGGTCCATTTAGCGTTCTTCCTGGTCACACCAACTTTATTTCCTTGATCACTGATGCTGTCACAGCCTATCAAGTCGATGGCCAAATTAAAAAATTTGAGATTGGGTTAGGTGTCTTGAGGTGTTTGAATAATAAAGTTGAAGTTTTTGCCGGCCTCCACGTTAACAAGGAAGCTGAGGTTTTGGCCAAACGCTTACAACCAAATCAGACTAACACAACTAAACCGGTGGTTTAGTATCTTGAGGATTCTGGTTGGTATTTCCAGGTGAGGATGTGGTTTGGGCGTTTGCTTCTGCCCAGGTATTGGTGGGAGCAGCTGAGTTATTTTTAGGCAGTGTTTCGTTAGTAGTAGCCGGTGGTTCAGGCGTTTTCTCTAGATTTGGAGGGACATCTGGGGTCTCAATTTCATCCGCAATAGGGGTTGTTGGAGTCTCTGGTCTAGCTGTCTGGGATGGAACAGGATTTTGGACGGGAACTGCTTTGGGTAACTTTGCGACAAAAGTAAATAGGTCAGGATCGGTTTCGTCAAATTTCCCCTGTAAAATCTCACTAATGTCGGAGAGCGTCGTCTTGAGAGGCACTGACACACCAGGCACACCACTTTGCGGCTCAGCCACAAAAAAAGCTTGAGTCATATAATTTTTCAAAACTAATGACCGCTGATAAATCACCTGATCTTGGCGAGACAACTCAGTGGTGCCCACCAAGGACACAATCCGCTCCAACTCTGCGGCTTGTTCCAACACTTTTTTACTTTCCAGATACAGTTCATAGTGCTGCGAACCCACAGTATCAGGATTCATGGCTGAAGAACTACATGAGAGTAAATCAATGGCAGGCAAACGGCCTTCTTGATAGATATCGCGAGACAAGACAATGTAACTGTCAAGGTAAGGGAAGATTGACCGAACGCTATAGTCAGAAATATCATCTGAAGGTAAATAGACCGCTTCAATAGTGGTGATACTGCTTTGCTTAGTCGAAGTTAAACGTTCATGTAACTGTCCCACCTCTGATGGCAGTGTAGGCTGATAGCCATCTTCAGAAGGAATACTTTTCATAGCAGTGGAAAGTTCATATCCAGCTTGGTTAAACCGGTACATATTATCAATAAAAAACAGCACGTCTTGATGCTGATCGCGAAAATCTTCGGCAATAGTAGCGGCAGCAAAAGCGGTTCTAAACCTGATAGCAGCGTTCTCACCCATTTGACCAATGACTAAGACGGTTTTATCTAACACACCAGCTTCTGCGATGTTTTCTAGGAGCTCGTGCGCCTCGCGTGACCGCTCTCCCACAGCACTAAAAACTGAGACTGCAGAATTCATGGGATTTGAGATAACGACATTGTGAATTAACTCAGTTAAAAGCATAGTTTTGCCTAACCCAGCGCCGCCAATCAACCCCATCTTCCCACCCTTGAGCAAGGGAGCAAAAAAATCAATGGCTTTAATACCCGTTTCTAAGAGTTGACTAGTGCCAGCCACGTTATCAACAGGCACGGCATTATTAACGTAAAGTGAGCGAGTTTTATGTGTTTGTAAGGGCTTGCCATCTTGAGGTTGACCAAACACATTTAAGGCCCGGCCTAGTACCTCACGACCCACGGGAATCGTTAAGGTTTTCTTGGTATTAATGACTTTAGCGCCCCGACAAAGACTCGCGGTTCTCGATAAGATTAAGCAATAAAAACTACTTTTGTCAGCTGAGGCAATCACTTCAAGGATCACTTGATCATCAGTTTCACCATTTAAGATATCGTGAATATTGGGGAAGCCTTGGGTAAAGCTGACAATTGCGACGTCTTGCTCAACACCAATAACCATACCTAGGGCAGTTTTCATGTTGTTTCAGTGTAGCAGGAGTTGAGGCATTTAGGCAGCCTTTTTATTAAAAATGATAACATTTTTGAACGATTATTAAGTCCACAAGCTTATACCAGCTAGCCTTTGTCTTTGCTTCTTATTCATTTCTTTGCGCCTGACTTTTTTGGCGACTTTAGCCAACACTATTAGTTGGCGTTCCAGACTGTCATAGGTATTTTCAAGCGTGGTGATGCGATTGCCCAAGGTGGCTAACCGAGTTTCTTCAATAGTTTGTTTCAACAAACCAGAGAAAATTTGCACTTCAAAAAAGTTAAGAATCTTTTCACCGGTTGGCTCAAAGAGGAAGTGTCTTTTTTGTCTTTCTATCAATAGTTTCTGATTTTCAATAGGAATAGCAGCGGTCACATTCAACTTCACGGGTCGTTGTTGAATTAAACTTTCAAAGTAGGACGTAAAAATTTCCACATTTTGGTATTCAAGTAAATCGTTAATCAAGGTACTTACTTCCTGCTCCATGATGCTTTCTTTGAGTTCGTACATTTTGTAGTTAGTATGCTGGGGGAAGGCGGATCGAAAGAGCCGTTCCCCCAAAGCACCCACAATAATCACGTCGCCTATCGGATACTTTTCTAAATGTTCGCGAAATAAATTAAAAACTTGACGGGTTGAATTCCCCGCAAACCGAGTATCCAAAGACAGAAATACCAAGGCTGTTTTATTATTTTTGATCAGTGTCGAGTAACTCAGCCGTGCTGTATCTTGGCTTTTGAGTTTTTTAAACTCTCGAGTTTGCACATCTTGCTTAATATCAATAAAAACGTCTAACAACCCATTCATAAAACTACGTTGATTGAGTACGGCGTCACGGACGCGTTGCATCTGATAAACTGTCACTTCTTGGTACGCTTTAACAAAGTTTTCTAAACTGCTGAGACCACTCTGCTGGTAGTGAACACTTTTTAGATTAGGCATAGTTTAGATTTTACAAATCGTAGCAATAAAGGCTCGCTCTTGAGTGATGCTCTTGAGTAATTCTGTGAAGGTTTTAACATCTCGTAGTTTGGCTAGGCGTTCTCTAATTTCCGGACTTGAGTCATTGGCAGATGATAAATTATCTACGATTTGGCGAATTTTAATTTTTTCCGCGCTTTTGATCCACTGCAGCCAAATAATGGCTAACATCACTTGCTGCAGGTTAGATGGTAGCGTGACGCGCTGCGCCTGGGAAAAAAAGTTCATTAGGACTGAACCTTGCAAAATCACAGCCTGACTAGCTTCGCTCAATTCATTACCAAAGTGGGTCAATTCTTTGATTTTTTCGTACTTTGACACAAAACTCAAGACAGCCCGACTAATATCTCGATCCAGAGGTGATTGCGTCTGTTTACCCACACGAGTAACAGACAAAGCCGTGTGCACAGCTGGCCGCTGGCCCTGTTGAAAAAGGGTGTTATCAAAGAGCAAGTGACCGTCAGTAATACTAATTAAATTTGAAACAATGTACTCAGTTAAATCACTATCAGTCGTCTCCGCCATGGGCAAGCAAGTAATGGAAATTGATTCATCAGGTTTTTGCGGATTCTGGAAACAACCAGCGCGCTCTAACAATTGGGCATGAATTGAGAAGATGTTACCAGGGTAGGAGTCGCGACCAGGGAAATGTCGAGCTAAAAGCGATAATTCTCGATAAAATTTGGCATGCTGTGACAGATCATCAAGTATCACTAACACAGTATGACCTTGATCACGTAAGTACTCAGCTACAGCCATAGCAGAGTAGGGTGTTAACACGATAGAACTAACAGGATCACTCGCGCTACTGGCAACAAAAACCATCCGCTCCAAAATTTTAAGTTCACTAAAAGTATCAAACAGCTGACGTAACTCGACGGTTTTTTTGCCAATTGAAGCATAGACAATTAAGCTGTCGCTCAAAGCCTGACTCGTCGCGGCGCTGACTACAAAAGCGGTCTTACCGGTCTTACGATCACCAACTACCAACTCACGCTGGCCACGACCTATGGGCAGTAAGGTATCCACCAAACTCACGCCCGTATGAAAGCGTTGTGTAATCCGGCGGCGTTGGGACAAGGGTGGGGGAGAAGCATCCAAAGGTTTATTTTCCACGTTTTGTGCTTTGGCCGGGCTGGATTTCCCCAGTAAATGCTCACCCAGGGGATTTAACATAGTGCCCAGTAACTCCATGCTGACGGGAAAGGACAAAACTTGATTAGTTCTGGTAGCCGAACTACCCACCTGAGGTGGCACTGAATCAAACACCATCACTTCAACTTTGTCTTGATCAAAGCCCATGACTTGGCCACGGACATTATTTTCAAAGGTGATTAATTCTCCCGGTAAAACTGAGGGAAACCCCCGTAAAATCGCTAATGGGTGATGGACGGCTTCGACGACCGCGAACTCTTGGACAACTGGTTGGATAGTATTGGGTGTGGTCATGGTGAAGTTTGAGGCAGCAGCACCGCTTTAGTGTCATTTTTAATTTCTGCCGTCGAGCTTGGTAAAGAAGTGGTTTGAGTAGTGTCAGTAGCGGCTAGAAATGCAGGCAACCAAGTTTCTGCCGAGAAATCATAACGCTGACCTTGACTTTCTACGATGCAGCCGGCCACCAATTCTGGTTGATGTTTTATGTCTAAAACCGCAGTTTCAATCAGGCTAGACCGCAAAATCTGGGTTAACTCGTCCAGTTGCTGCAACGTTGGCTGATAGGGGATTTTAACAGTTACGATGTGGTTGGCGGAGGTAGCTAAATGCTCAACTAAAAGATCTAAAAAAACATTCCAAGCGATATCAGGTTGCTGGTGCTGAGCTTTGCCCCATAAATCAAGCAAAATATCTACATCTCTCCACGGCAAGAGCTGAAGCTGTGGGCGGCTCGGCATGCTGGCCTCGCCGCCCACAATAATTTGCTGGGCAGTTTGGACTGACAAACTCAATGAAGCCAAGTAATCAGCCGTATTTAAGACAGCAGTCACGTCACTCAAGCTCAAAGCTGACTGAGTCTTAGGTGGCATTAGGCTCCTGAGTTAGGTGAGTGGATGAAGTCGTCAGTTGTTGGATGGCTTGTTTGACTAATTGGTGATGATCCGCGGGAGTTAAGGTTTTACCGAGCAAACTTTTAACCACGGCTTTGACCACAGTTTGACTTTGCGCCTCTAGCTGCTTGATTTGGTTAACTTTATAGGCATCAATTTCAGCTTCACTAGCAGCCAACTTAGCTTTCAAAGTGTCACGCATGGCCAGACTAGTCTGGCGCAACTCCTGGGCAATCGCCACATCAATGGTATCTAGTCGCTGCTTCATTAAATCTTGCACTAACTGAATGTTTTTGTGAGTTTCAGCGCTGATATCGGTTTGATAGGTAGTGAGAAGTGACTGGAGGGTTTTTTCGTGCCAAGTACTTTGTTTAGTCAATAAGTCCTCAGTTTGTTGTTCAATTCGTTCCACATGTTTATGAGCTGTTAGTTGGAGTTGGGCCGCAGTTTTTAGAGCGTCTTCCATGACTTTTTCAGCTTCGGTCGTGGTTTTTTTAACGATAGCTGTCAATTCTTGATAAGTGTCTTGAGTTGCATGATTAAAAGCTGCTTGCTGTTGTTTCAGAGCTTTCCACCACAGCCAAATCAGTCCTACTAAGAGGACTTCCAAACCTAAAATCGCTAATATGTAAACCAGATAATAAACTGGCATATCTTAACTGTATGCTACTTCGGGTTGATCTGACAATCGCTCACTCTAGTTAAAACTAATCACGAAGTATGCTCCAACAATCCCTCCTACAATAATTAAAATACTAACGCCCACATTCATAGCAATCCCAATTCCAATCATTCGCCCGGCCATGGGATTCCGGCCTAAAGCATCAATCCCTTTTTGAGCTACTCGAGCAAAAGTGACAAAACTAATCGCCAGAGACATGATTAAGATAAAGGCGCCAACCAGTGTCCTGAAAGCCACGGCTGGATCTTCCATGGCTGCAATGTTGCTGGCACTCAAGATGGTTAATAGCCTAGATGTAATCTTCTCTGAATCAGGCGCGTCCTGGCCGTATGCAAATTTGATATCAAGTAAAACCGGAATTTGACCAACCTCCGTACTATCATAGTTTTCTTGGGCAACGCCCAGGATAAAGCCACTTTTGCTGGCCTTCATGCCAATTCCAGGTGCGGCAGAAGAGGTGATAGTATCGCCAATTTGGATGGGTCCACCGCTATTATTTACCAACACTTCTACCACCCCGGTGGTAATAATTGGCACCAGTTCTTCAGTCAATTCTGGTTCAAATGCCAGGGCAGGAATCGTGTCATAGACGCCCATCATGCCTTTATCAGCCACACCTTGACTAGGTGAGTAGCTTTTTTCAAGGTGAGAAATAATACTGCCATCAGGGATCTCAGTAAAATTGGGTAGGGAGATATAGCTGGCAATACCAAGTGATTCAAAGCTTAAGGTCACGTCTGTGCTAGGAGACGCGGATGGTATGGTTTGGGCGACTTGTGCCTGGGTTAGAGGTGGATTGAGATAGATAGAAAAAGAGATAGCAAAAATGGTAAGTACAAACACCATTACCACAACAACCAGCGCTCGGGTTGGCAAGCTCTTTTTCATTAACATACTAACTTTAACAAAAATGTACTCAATTAAAAAGGCTCAGCCGTCTATATAGTCAGCACAATTTGATTTTGCTCTATAAAGATATATTTTGATCACAAACATTTCTGTTTTATTCGTCTCGCATTTCTTGAGTAGAACTCATAGTATTAACGGACATGGTATTTCAGTCAAACTCTTTTTCGTTGCTGCCGAGAGGTCAAAACGAAGGTAAGAGTAGTATTTTGCTTGCTCGTAATTTGCCTTCAATCCCTGGAGAAGTGGTCACTGTCCCTATCAGATCTGCTTCTTTC
>Ga0163154_10001948_pt1 | contig 30953 bp, 19 predicted proteins | sample OliLakLV19MP9P1_FD_148649 | JGI IMG/M metagenome (GOLD analysis project Ga0163154, IMG submission 148649) | Freshwater microbial mat bacterial communities from Lake Vanda, McMurdo Dry Valleys, Antarctica - Oligotrophic Lake LV.19.MP9.P1 | ecosystem: Environmental > Aquatic > Freshwater > Lake >... | reverse complement strand
CATGCGGGACATGCGGGACATGCGGGACATGCCGGACCTGCCAGACATGCCGGACATGCCGGACATGCCGGACATGCCCGCCCACGCTCCCCAGTCGCCATCGCCCCAGAACGATCCGGTCCTTATGAACCCGTCGCCGACCTCCTCCATCCCACGGGAGCCGCTCGATGAGCGCCCGGAGAGGATTGCTGCGCCGGTGATGGCTGCGCCCCTCATGGTCGATGCCCTGCGAGCCTTGGCCGATCGACTCTCCGTCGAGGCTTCTGAGTTCGACGAGATCGACCTGCTCCTCGTTGGTGGCGCCGCAGGAATGCTCTCGGGACTTCTCGAAGCCGAGCGCACGACCTCCGACTGCGATGTGATGCTCTTCGATCCGCCCGGGGCTCGGGAGATCGTCGAGCGAGTGGCTCAGGAGCTTTCACCGGAGTTCGGACTTGCCGAGCACTGGCTCAACAGCGGCGGCGCTCCGTGGATGGATGCGATGCCTCCCGGTTGGGAAGTGCGCCGCACCCGCGTGCTCTCGCACGCGCGGCTGGTGGTGCATGCCGTCGGTCGGATCGATCTTCTTGCCCTCAAGGTGATGGCCGGTCGCCCGCAGGACGTGGAAGACCTTGAGGCCCTGGCGATCACCGACGACGAAGCCATCCTGCTGCGTCGCCACTTCGTCGACTGGGGCAATGACGACTGGCCGCGGGGGGCGATTGAGAATGCGATCGAACTGCTCGACGAGATCCGACCGCCGCTCGGCGAGCCCGATCCTGCCGCAGGTGGTGGAGGTAGCGGAGGTGGTGGAGGTGGTGGAGGTAGTGGAGGTGGTGGAGGTAGTGGAGGTAGCGGGGGTGGTGGAGGTAGTGGAGGTAGCGGAGCATGGTGAACCGAAAGACCGATTCATCCACTCGAGCCGCCGAACAGATCCTCGGGACTCCCCTGACCGAGGCCCCCGCAATCGGTTCCGGCGAAGCCCCCAATGCTGCGAAAGGTGCTGCGAAAGGTGCTGCGAATGGTGCCGCGAATGCCGCAGCCCTTTTGGGCGGTGCGGGCGGTGTCAACGCTCCCAGCGGTTCCGCCGATGCCCAGCTTGCCCAACTGGTCCGGGCGTGGGCTCGTCTCGGCGCTGCCTTCAACGTCGCCCCGAGTCGAAGCACTCCCGATCTCGAGAGGCTGCTGATCGAAACCGTCCGCACCGGTCGCGGCCATGCTCGACTGCTGACCATGACCGTCACCTGGTTGTCCTATTACGGCATCCTGGTGGCCCGACATCGATTGGCTCGCATGGCCGTCGAACGGCTCACCGGCGAGGAGCGAGCGATCCTCGCCTGGCTGTTCGAGGAGGCCGCGAGTCACGCTCGACGGCGTCCGGCGCATGTCGAGCATGTCGAGCATGCCGAGCATGCCGAGCATGTCGAGCATGCCGCGCATGTCGTGCATGCCGCGCATGTCGTGCATGCCGTGCATGCAGCGCATGCAGCACCCGACGCTCCCGAGACGCACCGTTCCTCCGTCACGATCCCGCGAATCGCGGGTCCCCCGGCGACACCTCGAATCACCGTGAAGGGCAGCGGCGACACCTCCCTCGCCATTGGCACCATCGGCCGAACCTTTCGCGCCCGCGAACTGCTGGCCGTCTGTCGTCCGGCGACGACTCGCGTGCCGGTCTTCATGGTCGATTCGCGCCATCCCGTGCTTCTTCGGCGCCTCGCCGAGCGCAGCAGCGCAATCGCCCGCCGCTGGAACGTGCTTGCCGGACCGATCGATCGCAAGCCCGATGCGCTGCGTCCCGCGGCGTGGATCCTCGCCCACAATCCCTCGCTCGGCGTGCGCGGGCTCCTGGAAGGCGATCTGCGGGCGTCGATTCTCGCGGCCATCGAACACGATCCCGGGGCCGGCGCGAGCGAGCTGGAACTGGCCCGCCGCTGCGGCGCGTCCCGTGCCGCCGTGCGCCAGGCCCTCTCCCGACTCGAGCTTGCGGGCCTCGTGCTGCGCTGGCACGTGGGCAGGCGGCATGCAATCGGCTGCTGCCCCGCGGGCCCGCTACCTGGCCTTGCGACCCCCGGCGCGGCGGATCGCATCGGCGCCGAATCGCTCGACCACCCGGTCGGCGACGCGATCGATCCGACGCCGTCTCTCGTCGTCGGCGACCGTGAAGAGCCCGGCGCTGTCGCTGACTGACCCGAGAGACGAAAGCGCCGCGCCGATCAGACGCACCGGTGCAAACTCCCGCCGTGACCAGGTGTCGAAGAGCGTGGATGCGGCGTTCCAGAGCAGATCGGTGCGATCGGTCGCGGCCTCCAGCGTCGTCGAGCGAGTGATCGTCTGAAAGTCACCGAAGCGAATCTTGACCGTGACCCGCGCCGCGGCGAGACCGGCGCGGCGCAGGCGTCGGGCAATCGACTCGACTTCGCCCAGGAGCGTCTCTCGCACCGAGTCCGGATCGGAGAGATCGACACCGAAGGTCCGCTCCTGACCAATCGACTTCGCGGAGCGGACGGTCACGATCTCGCGCTCGTCCTGACCAAAGGCCAGGCGTCGCAGTCGTTCGGCGTCGCTTCCGGCAAGTCGTTCCAACCGCTCGATCGAGGCGCTGGCGAGGTCGGCGAAGGTCGTGATTCCCTGCCTCACGAGCTTCGCTTCGAGTGCGGGGCCCACACCCCACATCGCCCGCACCGGCATCTTCGGAAGCTGCTCGGCGATCCAGCGCGAATCGACGATCGCCAGTCCGTCGGGCTTGCGAAGGTCGCTGGCGAGCTTGGCGAGGAACTTGTTGGGAGCGACGCCGACCGACGCGGTGAGTCCGACCTCGTCGCGGATGAGTCGACGGATCGCCGCGGCGATCGTCACGCCGTCGCCATGCAGGCGTTCGCTGCCGGTCACGTCGAGGAAGGCCTCGTCGATTGAGAGCGGCTCGACCAACGGCGTGAACCGATCGAAGATCAGAAAGACCCGCTCCGAGGCGACGCGATACTTCTCGAAGCTGGGCCGCACGATGACGGCCTGCGGACAGAGCCGCCTGGCCATCGCCATCGGCATGGCCGAGCGGCATCCGAAGGGCCGCGACTCGTACGACGCGGCGCAGACCACGCCCCGACCGCCGTCGCCGCCGACGAGAACCGGCCTGCCCCGAAGCGCGGGATCGTCGCGCTGCTCGACGGAGGCGAAGAACGCATCCATGTCGACATGAAGCACCGTTCGGGACACGCCCGGAGCGTATGGACGTCGCCTCACTTCCCCGCTGCGGCCTGACGCATCCTCCTCCCTACCCTCACCCCTTATGTCACTTCCCATCGTCGCGATCATCGGCCGACCGAACGTCGGGAAGTCGAGCCTCATGAATCGCATCGCAGGTCGCAAGATCTCGATCGTCGATCCCACACCCGGCGTCACCCGAGACCGCGTCGGCACCATCGTCGAGATCACGCCCCCGCCGGCCCGCGGCGACCAGCCGCGGCTCATCGAGCTCACCGACACCGGCGGGTACGGCATCTACACCGCCGAGGGTGCCCGCTTCGACGATGTCGGCGCCGACCTCTCGACGCTGACCGACGACATCGAACTTCAGATCCGCCTCGCGACCGAGAAGGCCGCAGTGATCCTGCTGGTGATCGACGCCCAGTCCGGCGTCACCCCGCTGGACATCACGATTGCCCAGATGATCCGCAAGGCCGGACTCGGCGATCGGGTCGTGGTGGTTGCGAACAAGGTCGATGACGAGAAGTGGGAAGCGCACGCCGCCGAGGCCTCGCGGCTCGGCTTCGGCGAGGCCTTCCCGGTCTCGGCGCTGAGCGGACACCGCAAGCGGGCCCTCCTCGAGTCGATCTGGAATCACCTGCCCCCCATCGACGACAGCGATCCGGTGGCCCCCACCGAGATGCGCCTGGCCATCATCGGCCGACGCAACGCCGGCAAGAGCACGCTGGTCAACGCACTTGCGGGCGAATCGCGGGTGATCGTCTCCGAGATCGCCGGCACCACCCGCGACAGCGTCGACGTGCGGATCGAGATGGACGGCCACACCTTCACCGTCATCGACACCGCCGGCGTGCGCAAGCGCAAGAGCTTCGCCGACGACGTCGAGTGGTACGCCCACCATCGGATGCTGCGGGCGATCCGCCGCGCCGACGTGGTCTTCCTGCTGATCGACGCCACCGAGGACGTCACCCAGGTCGACAAGAAGCTGACTCAGGAAGTGCTCGAGCAGTTCAAGCCGGTGGTGCTGGTGATCAACAAGTGGGATCTGGTGCGCGATCGACTGGCGCCGGAGCAGTACCTCGATTACCTCACCCAGGAGCTCTCGGGCGTCACCTTCGCGCCGCTGGCCTTCATCAGCGCCGAGACCGGCGAGGGCGTGAAGGACGCCATCGTCATGGCCTGGAATCTCTTCCAGCAGGCCAATCACCGCGAGACGACCGGCAGGCTCAACGAGACCGTGCGTTCGATTCTCGGCCAGCGCGGGCCTTCATCGAAGCTGGGCACCAAGGCCAAGGTTCTCTACGTCAGTCAGATCGGCGTGGCCCCGCCGACCATTGCGATGGTCGTCAACGATCCCACGCTCTTCGTCGGCAACTACGAGCGGTACTTCCTGAATGCCCTGCGCGAGGAACTCCCCTTCGCGGAGGTCCCGATCCGATTGATCTTCTCGAAGCGCAAGCGGCGCGGCGAGGAGGAGGAGTCGAACGAGAATCACCATCGCGTGCGCAGCCACGAGCGCACCAAGTCGGCCCGCCGCGACGAAGCCAAGCTGGCGCGGCAGGCGGTGCTTCAGACCATCGATGACGAGCCCAGCGGCGACGTCTCCGAAGAGGATGCCGTGCCTCCGGTGAGACCCCTGATGGGCGCTCGACCGCCGATCCCAACCGCCCCGACTCGAAATGCGACTCGAGTGGGAACGGCACGAAGCGCCTCCGTGCGAGGCGGCTCGACCGAACCGGCCGCCGCCAAGCGCACGCAACGTCCATCGACCTCGACGCGAGCCGGAGCAAAGGGCACGCGCGGCAACGCGGCGATGGCCCGGAAGCTCGACGCCGCAAAATCGAAGGTCCCGACGGCAGGTCGCTCGGGTGCGGGTCGATCGACCATCAAGGCCACGGGAAACAGTGGATCGGGACGCACCACGAAGCTCGGTGCCCCGCGAGGTCCGAAGCGAAGCCCCGCCCGAGGCGCCGCCGCAGGCACGAAGTCCGCGGGGCGAGCTGGGGCACGCTCGGGCACCTCCTCCAGCCGCGGCCCCCGCTCTGGCGCCGCCGGCCGAAGCTCGTCAAAGCCCCGCGGCAGCCGCGGAAAGTGACGCGACCCTCGCGCTCACCGCACGAGTCTGATTGGCGTCCTTGAACGATCGGCCGAGCTGGTGCTCGGCGGTCCAAGGCGGCGCTGCGGCATCGGTGAGCGAATCGCGTTCGGACGAAGTCGACCGTGGCGACTCCGCCCACGTTTCGAGTCGTGCAACCCACTGCTGCTCCCTCCCGCGAGCGAAGCGAGCGCCTGGCCCTGCGCGCCGCGCAGCGGCACACCTCACTCGTCGGCGAACCCCGACCAGCCAGTCAGCGACGCTGACCCCACTTTTCTTCCCACAACACCGCGTTCATCACCGTCCAGAGGTGAAACGACCATCCGCCGCCGGTCTGCTGCTGGTCGAGCATCCGCTTGACCGCTTCGGCATCGATGAGCCCGGCCTTGGCCATCGGCGAGCGATCGAGCGTGCGTCGAAAGCGCTCCTGCATCCACGGCTGACGGAACCAGCGTTCCATCGGCGCCCCGAAGCCCTGCTTGCGGCGATAGACCAGTTCCTTGTCGAGGAATCGCTCGGCGGCGCGCTTGATCACGTGCTTGCCGACGCCGTTTCGCAGCTTGTATTCGACCGGAACGCGCTCGGAGAACTCGACCAGTTCGTGATCGAGGAAGGGCACGCGGGCTTCGATCGAGTGGGCCATCGTGCACTTGTCGACCCGCATCAGGAGATGCTCCGGGAGCCGGTTCTTCCGCTCCAGATACGGAATCAACTGCAGCACCCGCGGCTTGGTCAGTCGTCCTTCGAGCGGTTCCAACCAGTGTCGCACGACCGCGTGGCTGTCGAGCGTGCGCATCGCCGATGGCAGCAGCCCTTCGACCGGGCAGTTGATCTCCTGCTTGAAACGCGATGGGTCGGGAGTGAGCGTCGAGCGAAGCGATCCCCACCAGCAGGGTGACCCGCCCCAGAAGAGCTCTTCGCCGCGCTGGGCGCGGAGCAGGGCCTCGTCATCGATGGCTCCGCCGCGCGGGCGGACGATCGGTCCCGTCTGGCGCAGGAGCTTCCGGGCGGTGCGGGCCAGCCAGCCGCGCGGCGTCGCGCCGGCACGCGCCGGGTCGTACACGTCGGCCTCGAGTCGTCGATAGTCCTCGCACCACCAGTAGCCGAGCCAGTGCTCATCGGCGCCCTCGCCCACCTGCACCACCGTGGTGCGATTGTCGCGAACGAGCTTCGAGAGGAAATAGAGCGGAATGCAGACGTTGTCGGCAATCGGTTCGTCCTGGGTCTCGACCAGCGTGTCGAGGAATCCCTCGAGATCGCCGGGATCGAGCAGGGTCTCGTGGTGATCGGTGCCGTACTGCCTGGCCACGCGACGAGCCCAGCCGAACTCGTTGGTCTCCTCTTCGCCGCGGTAGCCGATTGAGAAGGTGGTCACCGGCCGATCCATGAGCTCGCTCATGAGGGCGACGTTCATGCTCGAATCGACGCCGCCGGAGAGCAGCACGCCGAAGGGAACGTCCGCCACCATGCGGCGGCTGATCGACTTGCGCAGCAGCGCAATCGTCTCTTCGACGCACTCGTCCTCGCTCATGCCGCCGCTGTTTCGGGCCGGTGGTCGATGATCAGGCAGACACTCCCACCACTGTTCGGCGCGAGCGGCGCCGGTGTGGTCGATGGTGATGCGCCACCCCGCGGGGATCTTGAAGACGCCGCGGAAGAGAGTCAGCGGCGCCGGCGTGACGATGAAGGTGAAGTAGTGCCAGAGGGCGGTGAGATCGGTCTCGACGCGGATCTCCGGGTGGGCCACGATGGCCTTGATCTCCGAGGCGAAGAGCCAGTCACCACTTCCTGTCCGAGCGACATACACCGGCTTGATCCCGATCCGATCTCGCACCAGATGCATGACCGGCCGTGCTTGATCGCGGGCGTCGTAGATGGCGACGCCCCACATCCCGAAGAAGCGCTTGAAGGCATCGAGCCCCCACTCCAGATACGCGTAGAGCAGGGTCTCGGTGTCGGAATGGCCGCGATAGCGATGCCCGCGGGCCTCCAGCTCGGCCCGGAACTCGGCATGGTTGTAGATCTCGCCGTTGAAGACGACGGCGACCTTGCCGTCGGCACTCAGCATCGGCTGATGCCCCGCCGGCGACAGGTCGATGATCGAGAGGCGGCGATGTCCGAGGAAGCAGCGGCCGTCGGTCCACTCGCCGGCGTCATCCGGACCGCGGTGAGTCATCCGGTCGCGCATGGCCACAAGCACGGCGCTGGTCGCCTCGCGATTGCGGGCCTGCTCGGTCTTCAGGATTCCGACGATGCCGCACATGCGAATTGGCTCCCTTCACAGGCGCACACCATCGACACCGGCATCTACTTCACTCCCTTGATGATCAGATTCCAGCCCCACAGCCGCTCCAGCGCCGCAATCGGCACGGGCTTGAGAAGCAGAGGAACCTCTCCCGGCGTGAGCTGCCGCTTCACGATCGAGATGTCGTGGAAGGCGCGGAACATCGCCCGCAGCCGCTTCGCGGTGTAGACCTTGACCAGCGGGCGAGCGTCGTTGGCGGTCATCTCGACGAGCTGCGACATCATGTCGCCCACCGAGTTCCTCTCGAGCATTCCGTTGCGCAGGCCGTAGCGGCCGACGATCGAGGCCCAGTAGTGCCAGGAGTTCTCCGCGTAGACCATGATGATGGCCTTGCCGCCGGGCTTGAGCACGCGGTGGATCTGCCCGATCACCCGCTCGGTGTTGGGCGTGTGATGGATCACGCCGTTGCTGTAGACCACATCGAAGGTGTTGTCGGGAAACGGCAGATTCTCCGCATCGCCGTGCAGGAACTCGCACGGCAGATTGCGCAGCTTGAAGTTCTCCCGAGCCAGTTCGAGATGTCCGGCGGCGAGGTCGAAGTCGGTGACGAGTGCGCCGTTGCGGGCGAACTGCGAGAGATCGGTGCCGAGTCCGCCACCGATCTCGAGCACCTTCGCGCCGCGATGGCGGTCGAACTCCATCACCTTGGGCATCCACGGTCCGTACTCGCCGTAGCGATGCTTCTCGATGTCGAGAAACCACTCGAGTGTTCGAGCCGGCGCCTTGCCATACTGCGAGCCGCAGGGGTTGTTGTTCCACTGGTTCTGGACTTCGTCCTTGAACCGGTCGCCGGTCTCGACGACCTTCAATTCGTGGACCGCCAGGAGCGATCGGGTTCGCGCGACCTCGGAACTCGTCCGACCTTCGAGGACGTCTCGGAGCCGCTCCACACGTCGCTGCCAGGAGTGTTCGGAGAGCGCCGCGGCCCGCGCATTGCCGCCGAGCACGGCAGCGAGCGCAGGCCGGTTTGCCAGCGCAATCAGCGCCCGAGTGAATGCCTTGGCATCGCCCGGCGGCGTGAGAATGGCGCGAGCGCCCTCGGGTGCCTCCTCGCCTTGTTCGAGTTGGGCCAGTGACATCGCCGGTTGCAGCACCTCGCCGATCTGCTCGAGGTCGCTGGCGATGATGGCGCCACCGCCGAGGTCGCCCACGGCGTCGTCCCGCGCTCCACCCAGGGCCATGTACTCGAAGAGCTTGGTCGGTGATCCGAAGAAGGGAACGTCTCCGATGTTGCCGCCGTGCGGGCTCACGAAGATGTCGCCGGCGCCGAGCAGTCGGGCGCACTCGACCTGCGGCACCGAGCCGGTGATCTTCACCTGCGATTCGAGCTGATTCGACTTCACCACCTCGTCGATTGCACTGCGGAACTGGCCGTCACCAATCAGGAGAAACCTGGCCTGCGGCACTGCGGCGCACACCGCGGGAATCGCCGCCGCGAGCGACTCGACGCCTTGCCACCCGCCGAAGGTTCCGGAGAAGGCAATCACGAGGTGCTGCTGGTCGAAGCCGAGCGACCGGCGGAGCTCCCTTCGAGCCGACGGCGCCGGGCGGCGGTACGCCTCGCAGTCGACGGCGTTGGGGCTGACCAGGATCCGCCGCGGATCGACCCCTCGGGCGATGAGATCCTCGGCCACGCGCTGCGAGACCACCGAGATCAGGGTCGCCTGGTCGAAGGCCTGTCGCTCCCTGGCCTCGAGTTCGTCGGCGCGCTCGAGCGGCTTGCCGTAGGCCCGGGCCATCGACACTTCCGAGCCGTTGAACTCCACGATGTAGGGGATGTCGAGGCGGGCCGCAATCGTCGCCCCGGCGCAGTTGCCGATCACGATGCGCTCGTAGATGAAGCCCGGGGCAAGCAGTTCCACCAAGGGAAGCAGGCGATTGACGTAGAAGTCGTTCGCCGCGAGCAACTGCTCCACGCTCGAGGAGGGACTGAAGGGCAGCACGCATTGATGCAGCCCGAGATCGTCGAGCATCGGAAAGCGCGATCCCATGATGCAGATCAGGCCGCGGCTCAGTGCATCGAGCTCCTTGGCGACGTAGCAGGTGTGCCCGTAGCTGCCGCCGGACGTGAGCGTGGCCCAGTAGTCGAAGCGGAGGTAGAGCCCTCGGGCGGCCGCGAGAGGCCCGGAGCGGAAGGCATCGACCGGTCGCGGCGAATGGACCGCCGCCGGCATTGTCTCCAGCGTCGCCGCCGCCGCAGGACGGAACCCGCGGACCGCACGCCACGCCCGATGGGCCAGCAGCAGTCGCCAGAAGCTCGCAATCCTTTCTTCATCGAGGCGCTCGACCGCCGACTCGGCTGGCCAGTAGAGGAAGGTCTCGCGTCCCGCACCGACCAGCCGTCGGGCCAGTCGGAGCTGCCCTCGGGTCGGCACGCCTCGGCGCACCTCGAAGATCACTCCTTCGACCCCCGGATCGGCCGCCAGCGAGGCCAGGGCACGCTCGTCGAGAGCCGCGTTCACCCGCCTGAGTTCGGGCTCCGAGAGAGTCACCGGATGCCGCTCGGTGAACGAATCGAACCCCCCTGCCGGAACCGATCCATAGGCGTCGAGATCGTGCGTGAGATAGATGAGCCGCGATGTCGCGCTCGCTGTGGCAGTCGTCATGAATTGGCTTTCTCGGGCTCCGAGAATGGTCGCAATGCGTGCAATCTAGCACTCCACCGCCCCTCGGTTGCGTCGCGAGGCCGCCCGCCGCAGGAGACACGGGGCCCTGGAATGCCAGGGTGGGTCGGAGAAGGCTTCCGGATGTCCCTCGGTGCCGCTGGTCGATCTGCCCGGCGGCACGCCGCCGCAGCCGCTCCCCGCCATCGGATACTCTCCGACGGTGATCAGCGCCTTGCGTCCGTGGACATGGCTGCACCGGCTCCCCGGCGCGGTCTGGAAAGAGGCCTCCCAGGTGGCGAGTCGCGGGTGGCGCGCGTGGCCGACCCTCGTGGCAATCGCCCGCGTCGACTTCCGCAAGCGGTATGCCGGCAGCGTTCTCGGCATGCTCTGGTATCCGCTCCATTCCGGCCTGCTGCTGGCCATGTACTGCTTCGTCTACATGGTGGTCTTCTCGCAGCGCCTCCCGGAGATGGGCAAGTACGACTTCGTCCTCTTCATCTTCGCGGGGCTGGTCCCGTATCTGGCCTTCAGCGAGGCGGTCACCTCGAGCATCGCCGGAGTGAAGTCGAGCCTCGCCCTGCTTCGAAACACAGTCTTTCCGATCGAACTCGTGCCGGTCAAGAACGTGCTGGTCTCGCTCGCCGCGTCGGCGACGACACTGCTGATCCTGCTTCTTCTGGTGATTCCCACCCGCCACTTCGGATGGCACATCCTGACCATTCCAGTCCCGCTTGTGATGCTCGCGCTCCTCTGCCTCGCCGCGGTCTGGTCGCTCTCCGCCGTCGCGGCCCTGGTTCCCGACGTCAGCTATCTGGTGAACATCGTCGTTCTCATGCTGGTCTTTCTCTCGCCCATCGGCTTCACCCTCGAGCAGGTTCCGCCGCAGGCTCAGTTCGTGGTTCTCTTCAATCCGCTGAGCTACGTGATCGACTCCTTCCGATACGCCCTGCTGGGCACACGTTCGCTCCCCTGGCACACCGATCTCTGGTTCCTGCTTGTCGCCAGCGTCGCCGCCGCGACCGCCGCCGCGTTCTACCGCCGCCTCATGCCGCTCTTCGCCGACCATGAGTGATCGCCTCCCGTCCGACACAGCGTCGCCGGCGGTGGTCATGCGCGGAGTGGGCAAGACCTATCGCCTCTACAGCAAGCCGATCTATCGAGTGCTCGACCTGCTCGGACTCTGCCCGACGACCGCCCAGGCCTACACCGAGCACGACGCCCTTCGCGACGTGACCCTCACCATCGAGCGCGGCGAGAAGGTCGCCATCATCGGTCGCAACGGCGCCGGCAAGAGCACGCTTCTCAAGCTGATCACCGGCACGCTCCGACCGACGCAGGGAACCGTGTCGGTCAACGGCGTGGTCAGCGCCCTGCTCCAGATCGGAACCGGGTTCCATCCCGACTTCACCGGTCGGCAGAACGTCCACTCGAGCTTCGCTCATCTCGGCATCGTCGGACGTCGGGCCGACGAACTGTTCGACGATGTCATCGAGTTCGCCGAACTTCAGGGCTTCATCGACCAGCCGATGAAGACCTATTCGACGGGCATGACGGCGCGGCTGATGTTCGCCGCCGCGACCGTGCTCGAGCCGGAGATCCTGGTCGTCGACGAGCTGCTGGGTGTCGGTGACAGCTACTTCGCCCACAAGAGCTACGAGCGCATGCGGCAGATGTGCTCGGCACGCGGCACCACACTCCTGCTCGTCACCCATGACATCTACACCGCCGTGAGTCTCTGCGATCGATTCGTCTGGATCGACCGCGGTCGGGTGCAGCTCGACGGCGACGCTCGTCTGGTTCGCGAGGCGTACGAAGGCTCGATCAAGGCTCAGGAGGAGGAACGACTGCGGAAGCGCAACGCCACCGCGGCGGCGGTTCCGACCACCGCGGCCCTGCATGTCCGCGTCGGAAGCCGCAGCGGATTCGCGCTTCCCGAGCCTCTCGCCCTGGCCTCGCTGGCGCTGATTGCCGAAGACGGCACGCGCCACGCACTCGATGTCGCCACCGGTTCACCCGACTGGTCGCTGCTGCCCGAGGGCAATCTCGGACCGCCGACCGAGTTCGCCGGGCGCCGCTGCCGCACGCTCGAGCCACGCGGTTCGATCTTCCACAAGGCCGAGTGGCTGACGACCCCTGCTCCCGCTGGCGCCGTGCCGCGCAGTCTCGAAGTGACCCTGGCCTACGGCGGCGCAGTCCCGGCGGAGTTCGCCCTGACCGACAGCGCCGGAACGGTGCTCCTGCGGCGGGTGGTCGAGGGTGATCAGGATGATCAGGATGATGAAGCTGGTGCAAGCGCTGGCACCGATCCGTCGCGGACCCATTCGCGGACCCAGTCGCGGACCCAGTCGCGGACCCAGTCGCCGATCCAGTCGCCGATCCAGTCGCCGATCCAGTCGCCGATCCAGTCGCCGATCGCCTCGCAAACCCCCTGGCGGACGTTCCGTTTCGACCTCGAGCAGCGCGGCGCAAACGCCGAGATCTCCGAGTCGGGCGGCCAATACGGCACCGGCCTGGTGCGCATCGATCACGTGGAGTTTCGAGACGCGGCAGGCACTCCGGTCGTCCATGTTCCCCACGGCGGCTTCCTGCGCCTCCAGATCGATGTAAGGATCGATCCTGCACTTGTCTCGCGCGACGTGACCCTGGTGATCGGCTTCAATCGCTCCGGCAGCGCAATTGGCGGCTACGTGCACCGCGAACGGCTCACGCTTCCGGAGGCGCCGCAGGCGACCATCGGCGTGACACTCGAGCCACTGCTCCTGGGCAGCGGCCCGTGGCTGATCACCGTTGCACTCGGCGAAGCCGGGCTCTTTCGCAGACCCGGGCTGCCCTTCTTCACGGTGAATCCGGCATGGCATCACTTTCTCGCGCGACGATTCGAACTCGTCGTCGAGAGCACCGACCCGATCGATCCACCTTCATTCGTCGTGCTCCCGGCGACGGTTGAAGTCGCCCCCGGAACGATGATTGCGCCGACGAAGCCGGCGCTGCTGGTCGCGGCAACGAGAGCGACACTGCGCGGACCGATCTCGCCCAGAGCCCTGCTCGACGGCGATCCGGTCGACACCGCAGGCGCGGCCGCACGTTCGATGCCGCCCGACCCACTCGGGCGATGGCGGCGCCAGCATCAGGCCATCGTCGAAGTGATCGAGGACGCGTCGCGAGAAGTGGTTGCGCTTCTTGACGGCGCCGACCTTGCGCCACTCACGCGGCATCAGCACCCCTTGATCGGTTTCGACTGGAGGGCCTATCTCTCGGCCTCGTCGTATCGCATCCAGCAGCTTGCCCGAATGCTGATGTCCCTCGCCCCGGGCGCCTCCGGAACCGAGTCGGCCCAGTCCCTGGGCACGCTGCTTGATTCCGGCAGCTACTTCGGCAACTTCGCCCTCGCCATGCACCGGCTCGGATGGGACGTCATCGCCAGCGACACCTACGGCGCCTACGACGGCGCCCTCGATCCATGGCGACGTCTGCTGGAGCGCAGCGGCGTCCAGGTCGTCGACCCCGGCGATTTCGATTGCGGCGTCTCGCTGCCCGAGGAGTCGGCCGACGTGGTCTTCTCCGGCGGCGTGATCGAGCACATTCCGCACTCCCCCAAGGGTTATCTGCTCGAGCTGCGGAGACTCGCCCGGCGCGGCGGACTGGTGGTCGTCGAAACCCCCAATCACTCCTACGCCATGAAGCGGACACTGATGGCCTCCGGCAGGAGCGTCCACGCGCCGATCGAATCGCAGTTCGAATCGGAACCTCCCTTCGCCGGTCATCACCGCGAGTACACCATGGAGGAACTGCGCTGGATGCTCGCGCGTGTGGGGCTTTCCCCGGTTGCCGAAGCGACGATGGACTACTCCTACCTCGCGCTCGGCGAGCTGACCCCGGCGCTTGCACTTGAGATCCTGGGCCGGCGCAAGGACCCATCGATGCAGGAGCTCCTGATGGTCGCGGGTCGGCGCGAGTCCTGACCCTGGAGCACTCCCGACAGGCCCCGCGTCCCGTACATTGTCCGCGTGAAGCAACTGCTGGTCCGCAAGGGCGAAGTCATCGTCGAAGAGGTCCCGGCGCCAAGCGTCGGGCGGCGCTCCATTCTGGTGCGCGTGCGGCACTCCTGCGTCTCCGTGGGCACCGAGGTCTCGGGCGTGCGCATGAGCAATCTGCCCCTCTATCGGCGGGCCCTCAAACAGCCCCACCACGTGAAGAAGGTCGTGCAGCTCATGCGCGACCAGGGCGTCAAGCGGGTGTGGGATCGAATCACCGGCATGCTCGCGGCCGGCACTCCGACGGGGTACTCGGCTGCCGGCGAAGTCGTCGCCGTCGGAAGTGACGTGCTCGAGTTCGCGGTGGGCGACCGCGTGGCCTGCGCCGGGGCGGGGATTGCCAACCACGCCGAGTTCATCGATGTGCCGGTGAATCTCGCGGTGCGCATTCCGGAGGGCGTCTCGACCGCCGAGGCCTCCACGGTCACGCTCGGCGCCATTGCGCTTCAGGGGGTTCGACGGGCCAATCCCACGCTCGGCGAGTCGTTTCTCGTGATCGGCCTCGGACTGCTCGGTCAACTGAGCGCACAGATGCTCCTCGCCAACGGCTGCGTCGTGATTGGAAGCGATGTGGATCCCAAGCGGCTCACCCTGGCGAAATCTCGCGGTGTCCATCACGTGCTCGACGCCTCCGAAGAGGATGTCGCCGAGCGCGTCCTGCGCCTCACCGGCGGCGCCGGCGCCGATGGGGTGATTGTCACGGCCGGGGCGAGTGGCGACAGCGTCCTGATGTCGCAGGCGATGAACGCCAGTCGGCGCAAGGGCCGGGTGGTGATCGTCGGCGATGTGGGCCTCAATCTCCAGCGCCACGAGTTCTACGCCAAGGAGCTCGATCTCCTGATCTCCTGTTCCTACGGACCGGGGCGCTACGACCCCAACTACGAGCAGGACGGCGAGGACTATCCGCTCGGCTACGTGCGCTGGACCGAGAATCGCAACATGGAGGCGTTCCTCCGGCTGCTTGCCGAGGGACGCATCGACATCTCCTGCCTCGAGCCCAGGACCTGGCCGCTCGAGTCTGCGCCGGAGGCCTATTCGGCGCTGACCAATCCGCCGCCCGGCTCGGGCGAGAAGCCGCTGGTCGTCCTGATCGAGTATCCGCGCAGCGAGCAGGCCCCGCAGCGGCGCATCGTGCTCCGCTCCGCGGCGCCGGCCCGTCGTGTCGACGGCCGCATTCGGACCGCGGTGGTCGGCGCCGGTGGCTTCGCCCAGGGGATGCACCTGCCGAATCTCGTCAAGCGCGGTGATCGATTCGAGGTGCGCACGATCGTGAGCCGGACCGGAAGCAACGCCCTCGCCGCAGCCCGGCTCTTCGGCGCCCGCGAGGCGACCACCGATCTGGCCGCGACACTCGCCGACGCCGAGATCGATCTCGTGGTGATCTGCACCCGCCACGATCTGCACGTGCCCATGACGCTCGCGGCCCTCGATGCCGGCAAGCACGTGCTGGTCGAGAAGCCGCTGGCCCTCGACGAGGCGGGGCTTTCGAAGATCGAGGCCTGGTACGCGGAGGCCGCACGAACCGGTCGGCCGCTGCCACTGCTTCTGACCGGGTTCAACCGCCGCTTCGCCCCGGCAGTGCGCCGCATCGGCGAACTTCTGGCCGACCGCAGCACCCCGATGATCGTCAACTACCGCATGAATGCGGGCCACATTCCACTCGATCACTGGGTGCACGGGGTCGAGGGCGGCGGGCGCAACATCGGCGAAGCGTGCCACCTCTACGACCTCTTCGCGGCCCTGACCGGCGCTCGCCCAGTCGACGTCAAGGCGCGAGCCATCGATCTGCGGAGGGCCTCCCGCGGAGGGCAGTGGAACCCGCGTGATAATTTCGTCGCCACCATCGGCTACGACGACGGCTCGGTCTGCACGCTCACCTACACCGCTCTTGGCAGCAAGAGCTACCCCAAGGAGCGGATGGAGATCTTCTGCGACGGTCTGGTCGTCTCGCTCGACGACTACAAGCGCCTCGAGGTTGCCGGAAGCTCGAAGCGAGGCTGGAAGGGCATGAGCCAGAACAAGGGCCAGCTCGCCGAGCTCGATGCACTCGCCGTGGCCCTCGCCGGTGGCGAGTGGCCAATTGCCCTCCAGTCGATGCTCGACACCACCCGAGTCTCCTTCGAGGTCGAACGACACCTCGAGGAGAGCGCCCGCTCCGCGACTTCGTCGCACGGCTGATCCGCGACGCCCGACACCTTCCCCATGTGCGGCATCGCCGGATATCTCGCCTTCGCCGACTCCGGCGTGCTCGAAACGACCACGCTGGTGGCGATGCGCGACGCCATGCGCCACCGCGGCCCCGATGGCGAGGGCCTCTGGATGTCCGCCAATCGTCGCGTCGGACTCGCCCATCGCCGCCTCAGCATCATCGATCTCGCTCCCGCTGCGGCCCAGCCCTTCGCCAGCGACGACGGGCGCATTCAGATCGTCTTCAACGGCGAGATCTACAACCACGCCGAGCTGCGCCGCGAGCTGATCGCCGCCGGCACGACCTCGTGGCGGACGGACCACAGCGACACCGAGGTCATCCTGCGGCTCTTCGAGCGCGAGGGCATCGCCTCGCTCGAGCGACTTCGGGGCATGTTCGCCCTGGCGATCTGGGACCAGCGCAGCCGCGAGCTCTGGCTGGTGCGCGATCGAATCGGGGTCAAGCCGCTCTACTGGACCCGCAGCGGCTCGCGGCTTCTCTTCGCCAGCGAGATCAAGGCCCTGCTGTGCGACCCGACCGTGCCGCGCCGCGTCGATTGCGATGCCCTCTTCGACGCGATGAGCTTTCTGACGTCGCCTGCCCCGCGCACGCTCTTCGCTGGAATCTCCAAGCTTCCCGCGGGGTGTCTCCTGCGGGTGACCGAGGACGGCGCACTCGAGGAGAGGCGCTGGTGGTCACCCTGGCGCGACGTGACACCATTGCGCGGCGAGAGCGACGCGGCGATTGCCGAGCGGCTGCTGGCGATGCTGCGCGAGTCGGTGGCCCTTCGCACGGTGAGCGACGTGCCGGTGGGCGTGCTCCTTTCGGGTGGCATCGACAGCACCACCAACGCCACCCTCTTTGCGGAACTGGTGGCGTCGCGCGGGGGCGCGCTCAAGACCTTCACCATCGGCTACAGCGACAGCGCCACCTATGCCAACGAGACCACGGTCGCTCGCGCCACTGCGGCCCGGCTCGGCGCGGAGCATCACGAACGGCTGCTCTCGCGCGAGGATCTCATCTCGTTCGTCCCCGAGATGATCGAGCTTCAGGACGAACCGATTGCCGATCCGGTCTGCTTCCCCGTTCACTTCGTGAGTCGCCTCGCCCGCGAGCACGGCGTCATCGTCACCCAGGTCGGCGAGGGCAGCGACGAGCTCTTCTGCGGCTACGACTCGTGGCTGCGCTATCTCCAGTTGGCCGAGTTGAACCGATTCCCCGGGGCCGGACTGCTGCGCGGGCCAGCCTCCGCCGCCCTGTCCATCCTCGGTCGCGCCGAGGGCGCACCGGCCGAACTGCTGGCCCGCGCCCGGCGCGGCGAGCCGATCTTCTGGAGCGGCGCCGAAGCCTTCCACGACCTCACCAAGCGCCGCGTGCTCGCTCCCGAAGTCATGCGCGCCGTCGGATCGCGCACCTCCTGGTCGGCCCTTGCCGAGAGTCACCAGCGCTATCGCACTCAGGCCTGGGAACAGAGCGATCTCAACTGGATGACGACCGCGGATCTCACGCTGCGGCTTCCGGAACTCCTCCTGATGCGGGTCGACAAGATGGCCATGGGTGTGGGCGTGGAGGGCCGCGTGCCCTTCCTCGATCATCGCTTCGTGGAGCTGGCCCTCTCGATCCCCACCGCCGTGAAGCGCCGCAACGGCATCAAGAAGGCCATCCTGAAGCAGGCGGTGCGCGGGCTCGTCCCCGATGCGGTCATCGACGCCCCCAAACAGGGCTTCGGCGTGCCCATCCACGAGTGGCTCGAGGGCCCGCTCGGGACCATGATGAACGCGTCGCTCGAGCGATTCGCGAAACACTCCGGCCTCGTCGAACCGACGGCGTTTCGGGCGCTGCTTCCGCGACTCGATGGAGCCCGTCGCTGGTATCTTTTCAACATTTCCGCGTGGTGGGAGCGTTGGATCGCATGACCGACGCACGTCCCCGGAGTTCCGCAATCGATTCTTCTGCGCCGAGAGGCATCGCCCTCAGCGCCGCCACGGTCTCGGCGCCGTTTCGCCAGGGCGTCGAGAAACGGCTCGGTCACCCGCTGCGCTGGACCATCCTCCGTGAATGGCGACAGCGCGGTGCGATGGGGGCGTTGCGCGCTGCGCTTGGCGAATCGCGACAGCCGCTCTATGTGGTGTGCGAGACGACGGAATCGGAGGTGGTCACGCCGCTCCTCTCGCTGCTGGCACTTCCGCTTCGCGCCCGCGGGGTCTTTCTGGTCGAACCCTCCGGAGCCATTCGTCCGCTGGCCCTGACCACGATTGCCGAAGGCGTGTTCGGATTCGTGCGAGCCTCGATTGGCGTGCGCATCGCGACCTGGCGAAATACCGGAGAGGCTCGGCGGCTGAGTCGCGGACCTCGCGCCGCCCTTTCCGCAGGCGACTCTCCGCACGCGACACGCTCGATTGCCTATCTGCGGCCGGCGCTCTGGTTCGGAGTCCAGGCCGGCGGGAGCGTGGGGCACATCGCCGGCGTGGCCAACGGGTTCGCGGCCCGCGGACTCGACGTGCGCTTCTTCGGGCCCGATCGCCCGGCGATGCTGCGCCCCTTCGTGACCAGCACGCTGGTTGCGCCCCCGCCTGGGTTCGGCGCTCCGGCCGAGGCCAACATCGATCGCTACCAGCGACGATTCGTGAAGGTGGTGTCACAGGCCCTTGCCGAGCGACCGCCGTCGGTCCTGTATCAGCGCGTGGCTCTGGGCGATTTCAGTGGCGCGGTGCTCGCTCACCGCCTGGGCGTGCCGCTGATTGCCGAGTACAACGGCTCGGAAGTCTGGGTCGCGGAGCACTGGGGCGATGGACTCGCCAACGCCGCGCGGCTGCGATTGTGCGAGGACGCACTCCTCAAGCAGGCCCACGTGATCGTGGTGATCTCCAAGGCCCTGCGCGACGAACTGGTCGATCGTGGTCACGAAGCACATCGCATCGTCTGTCATCCCAACGGCATCGATCCGGAACTCTTCGATCCCAGCCGATACGACCTCGCGAATCGACACTCGCTGCGCGATTCAATCGGCATCCCCCGCGATGCGCTGGTCGCCACCTTCATCGGGACCTTCGGACGCTGGCACGGTGCCGAGGTGCTTGCCCAGGCAATCGGCCTCCTCGTTCGAGACGATCGCGCCTGGCTGGAAGCCCGGAAGCTCCGCTTCTGTCTGGTCGGCGACGGCCTCCGCATGCCCGACGTCCGCGAGCGGATCGCCCGCGACGGAAGCGGCCCGTGGGTCACCACGACCGGGCTCGTTCCGCAGGATCAGGGTCCGCGGTACCTCGCGATGAGCGATCTCCTGCTCTCACCGCATGTGGCCAACGCGGATGGAAGCCGCTTCTTCGGGTCGCCCACCAAGCTCTTCGAGTACATGGCCATGGGCAAGCCGATCATCGCCAGCGATCTCGAGCAGATCGGAGAAGTGCTTCGTCCCGCAGTCGAATTCGCCCAAGGCGGCGAGGCCACGATCGCTGCCGCCGACGATCCAAGTGACAGCGCTGCCGTGCGCCGTCGGGCGGTGCTGGTGACCCCGGGCGACGCCGCAATGCTGGCGGCGGCGATCAAGGCCCTCGTCGATCGACCACGCCTTGGCGCCGCCCTGGGACAGGCGGCCCGCGACGCCGCCCTGGGCGAGTTCACCTGGGACCATCATGTGGCCTCGATACTCGATGCAGTGGCGCATGTGCGCTGAGTCGGACCGCGCTCGCGAGCCACGCGTCGTCTGACGAACCGATCACGTCCGCGTCCTCTCGATGATCTCGACCGCGACCATGCGAGTGCCGTCGCTTGTTGGGGTGGGCGTCGTCTCGCGCCGCACCGCGACGAAGTCGAGCGCCGGCTTCTCGTGGTCGCTGGCGACGACCGGAACATCGCGGAGGGCCGCGGCGAGCGACACGAGCCCGACACCGCAGCCGAGCTCGAGGACAGGCAGACCCGAGGCAGCGTGCGCGTCGAACGATCGCTCCTCGCTCACGAACGTGGCGAGTGCCACCGCCGAAGGCCAGAGATCCGCCCGGTACGGCATCCGCTCATCGGCCGCGAATGCGACCTCGTCGATCAACGCATCCGCCGTCCGCTGAAGCAGGAGTTCGAGCGTCCGCCCGCCGACCGGGACAGTGACGGCGCGACAGTCGCATCGCTTGCGGAGGCGGGCTTCGGGAGTAACTGGGTGGGGTGTCACGCAACGCCGTGAACGAATCACGGCCCCAGCGGCCCCGAGCGTGGAACTCGCCGAGCTGGGGCTCGGCGAGACGCTGGTGCGCGCAACATCCGTTCACGTCGATCATGCTCGCCAGACTTCCGTCACCTCGCGTGCAGGAGGTATGGAGCACGGAGGACATGGAGGTCATGGAGGACATGGAGGACACGGAGGACATGGAGGGCATGGAGGACACGGAGAAGCAAGCGAGCGAGTGTTGTTGGTGAACGGACACGATTGGCTGTGATGCTGGCATCACGGGGCCGGCATCACGGGGCCGGCATCACGGGGCCGGCATCACGGGGCTGGCATCACGGGGCCGGCATCACGGGGCCGGCATCACGGGGCCGGTGCCGTTCACACCCTTGCCTCTTCCTCCGTGACCTCCGTGACCTCCGTGTCACATCCTTCCTGCGCACGACGCGAAGGACCTCGCCATGGAGATCCGTGTCACTTCGGTCTTCGCTCGAGTGGGCGAATCGCCGCTCTTCACGGCGACTGGCGCCGCCGTGCGTCGAGCTGGGGCTCGGCGGTCCCAGGTGCGGCGGTACCAGGTGCGGCGGTACCGGGCTCGGCGGTACCGGGCTCGGCGGTACCGGGCTCGGCGGCGCTGGGGCCGTGATTCGTTCACGGCGTTGGGTGTCACGGGTTCGCGATCATCGACCAGTCGCTGGTCGTCCTCGACCCTCACTTCACCACTCTGGACCACGTCGTCCCTCCGGCGCCGTCCTTGATGGCGATGCCGATGGCCAGCAGTTCGTCACGGAGGCGATCGCTCTCCGCGAAGTTCTTCGACGCCCGGGCGGCGCTGCGGGCGGCGATCAGGCTCTCGATGCGAGCGCTCTCGTCGGGAGCGGCGCCGGCGTCGCTGGGTGCGTTGCGCTCCAGAACGCCAAGCACCCCGTTCATGGCCTGGAGTGCGGCGAGTTCGTCGCGGAGCGCGTGGCCGGCACTCGCCGATGAACCCAGGCTCGTCGGGCCCATGGAACGACTGCCTTCCGCGGGCAGCTCCCCCACCGCCCCCCCAACCGAAGCGTTGAGCACGCCGACTGCTCGTGCCACGTTGAGATCGTCGCACAGCGCCGCGGTGAACTCCGGGAGCGCCCGCGCGAACACGCCGGGGCCATCGCCGCGCGCCGTCGGGTCCGAGGCGAGCCGAGCCTCGAGCGACTGGGCCGCGCGGGCCCAGCGGTCGATCATCCGCTGGCAGTCCTTGAGCCCCTGCAACGTGAAGTTGGCATTCACCCGGTAGTGCGTGCGAATCAGCTCGAGCCGGATTGCCGCAGGCGTCGCCCCCTTGGCGAGGAGATCGCGCACGGTGAAGAAGTTGCCCTTGCTCTTGGACATCTTCTCGCCTTCGACGATCAGATGGCGGGTGTGAAACCAGTACCGGGAGAAGAGCGACCGCCCGGTGCCGCAGCAGCTCTGGGCGATCTCGCATTCGTGGTGCGGGAAGATGTTGTCCTCTCCGCCCGAGTGCAGGTCGATCATGGCGCCGGTCGCATCGCCGCCTCCGGCGGCCGGCGCGGCCAGCAGATCGGCGGCCATCGCCGAGCACTCGAGATGCCATCCCGGATAGCCCTCGCCCCAGGGGCTCGGCCAGCGCATCAGATGGGTCGGATCGGCCTTCCAGAGCATGAAGTCGGCGGGATGCCGCTTCATCGACTGGTTCTCAGCCGCGACCCGGCCGCCTTCGCCTTCACGCAGCGACTCGAGCGTGTTGCCGCTGAGCTTGCCGTACGACGGGTAGCTGCGAACGTCGAAGTAGACGACACCATCCTTCGCCACGTACGCGTTGCCCTTGGCAATCAGCGCCTGGACCAGAGCGATCATCTGCGGGATGTATCGCGTGGGCCGCGGCATCAGTTCCGGATGGGTCTTCGCGTCCTCCGCAACGAGCAGTCCCAGAGTCAGCGCATCCTCGACGAAGGCGTGGGCGTAGAACTCGGCGATTGCGTAGGGATCACCCGGATCGAGATCGACGCCGTCCGGAAGCTTGCCCGACTTCTTCGCCTCGCTCAGTCTCCTCGCCGCCACCTGCATCCGATCCTCACCCGAGTCCCCGCTGTCGTCGGTCATGTGACCGACGTCGGTGATGTTCATCACGTGACGAACGTCGTAGCCGACAAGTCGAAGCGTGCGCCGCAGCACGTCGGCGTTCAGGAACGCTCGGAAGTTGCCGACGTGGGCGTAGTCGTAGACCGTCGGTCCGCAGGAATAGAAACGCACCAGCTTCCCGGCGGGATCGATGGGCGCGAATTCGTCGATCGATTTCGTGAGTGTGTTGTAGAGACGCAGCGTCGGCATGCGGTTTCCGGCGTCATCAGGAATCGGAGAGATCTGTTCGGATCGTCACTCTTCGCCGACGGTCCGCGGTGCCATCATCGACTCGTCGATTGCCCTCGGCAACTCAATCGCCGCTCGAGCCCCACTGGCTGAGAAGTTCGCCCAGATCGGCCCCATCGACGACACCGTTGCCGTCGAGGTCGCCGGGTCCCGGGGTTCCCCATGCCGCGAGCAGTTCGCCGAGGTCGGCGCCGTCGACGATGCCGTCGCAGTTGAGATCAGCCGGGGCGCACTGGAGCGACCCGTCGGCCACGAGCAGGACGGATGCACCGACCGAGAGCGCAACCGAGGTCAGCGCTCCGCTGAAGAGAACCGACGCAGTACCACCCGGAGGCAGCACCGTCGGAAGATCGAGCGGCACATTCTCGAAGGGCGGGAGGTCGATCGTGCCCTTCTCATCGGTGTTGGTTGCGCCGGCCAGCTCGATCGTCGGCACACCGGTGAGATCGAGCGTCCCGACGATCGGGAGCACCGCCGGGAAGGGAGTACCGTCACCGGCGGGCTGACCAAGAATCGACGCGACCGCGGCGATGTCGACCGGCACCACGGCGTTGATCGTGTAGACGCCGGGCGACACCGGCGACAGCGTGCCGACACCTGGGCCGGACTGCGTCGCCACCAGCGACTCGACGACCACCGCCGCACCGAGGGGGATCGGGATGTTGAAGCCGCCGGGGAAGATTGCGTTCGGCGCCGTGGTGTGGAAGGACGAGTAGTTGATGGTGAAGACCACGTCGATGCCGAGCGGGTTGCCACCGAGCAGATCGAGTGTGAGTCCGCCGAAGGCCACCGTCAGTCCACCGGCGTCGACGGCGACACTGAAACCACCCGCGGGTGACGTGCTCGACTCGTTTTCCGCCGAGATCGTCGCGCCGTAGGGAATCGCCGTGTTGGTCGAGCCGCCGAAGAAACCGGGAAGCGTCTTGGTTCCGCCCGGATTGGTGGTGGCGTCGTAGTTGCCGATGAAGGTCCCCGCCAGCGGCGCGGCCAGAACGAATGACGTGTCGACCGAACTCGCCTTCGAACTGATGATGAAGTCGTAGCTCTGGGCCGCCGATGCGGCACCGACGAGGGTCATCGACGACAGAAGTGCGAGAGGGAACTGGACGAGCGGGGCACGATTGCGCATGGGCGTTTCTCCTAAGGACACCGAAACATAACCGGACCGCCGGGCCATGCAACGGGCTTGATGGGCCAAGGAACGAGAAGACCGCGTTGGCACGATCCACAGCCCGCCCGGAGGAGCTATCCCACCGCTTCGAGCAGCCGCCGCCACGCTTCGCAGGCACGCTCTCGGTCGTAGGCCAGGTGCAGCGCCCGCCGAGCTCGTTCGCCCAGCATCCGGGCCTGGGCTCGATCGGCGGCGAGGCTGCGGATGACCTCGGAGAGGTGGGCCACGTCACCCTGTCGGACCACGATTCCGCACTGGTGCTCGGTAAGCACTCGGGCAATCTCGCTCTCCGGGCTTCCGATAAAGATGGTGGGCCGTTCTGCGGCCATGGCTCCGAACAGCTTGCATGGCACGATGCACCCTTCGAGCCCCTCCAGAAGGCTGACGAGGTGGACGTCCGCGAGGCTGAGCGAGGCGTCGAGCTTCGCCCGTGGCTGGTAGTCCGCGAGCACCGCCGTCGACAGATCGCGTTCGCGCACGAACGCCTCGACCTCCGCCTTCTTCTTGCCGCCACCGACGAAGGCGAACCGGATCGAGTGATCGCTTCGCAGCGCCTCGGCGCTGCCGAGCATGGTGGCGACGTCGTGGCCGATTCCGAAGTTGCCCGAGTACATCACGACGAAGGCATCGCCGAGCTTCCATTCCTGGCGATACGGATTCGTCTGCCGATCGACCGGACGGATCTCCGCCGTATCCGACCACACGCCGATGTGAACGACGCGACTGGGATCGATCCCCTTCTCGAGCACCTTTCGATGCATGCAGCGGCCGAGGACGACGACGCGATCGGCGGCGCGAAGGGTGGCGCGATTCACCCAGTCGAGAATGCGGGCCGGAACACTTCCTTCTCGCAGCGCTCCGACCGGATACATGAGGTCGGGATACATGTCCATCAGCCAGAAGACGAAACGGCTTCCGCGGGTGACCCGCAGCCACCAGCCGATCAGGGCGATGAACGGCGGGGTGGTGAAGCAGATGGTGACATCCGGCCGGCGCACGGTCATCACCTTGAGAAAGCACGCCAGGTAGAAGACCGCGAAGTCGGCGGCTCGTGCAACCAGTCCGGCCTTGCCGAAGAAGCTCCGCCCGACCCGATTGACCTCGATGCCCTCGATGAACTCGTGGGCCGGAAGGGCCGCGCCGCTGCGGCCGTACAAGCTGCGCGAAGCGATCACCTCCACCTCGTGACCATGCGCGGTCAGATGCCGGGCAAGGTCGTAGCCATGCTGGGCCGTCGCCGCGACGTCGGGGTGAAAGACCTGATTGATGAGGAGGATGCGCACGGGCGTTCGTCGGAGTCGCTCACGCGGTGCGGGACCGCTCTCGGAACCACTCGATCGTGCGCTTCAGGCCTTCCTCGAATCCGACCTGGGCCTGCCACCCGAGCATCTGTCGGGCGCGGGCGGTGTCGAGACAGCGGCGCGGCTGCCCGTCCGGCTTCGAGGAATTCCAGCGGATTTCGCCGGCGAAACCCGTCAGTCGGGCAATCAGATCAACGAGATCGCGGATGGTGATCTCCATGCCCACGCCAAGATTGACGGGGACGGGCTCGGTGAGCACCTCGGCGGCGCGAATGACTGCTTCGGCCGCATCATCGACATAGAGGAACTCGCGGCTGACGACGCCCGTGCCCCAGCACTCGATGGACCCGGCCTTGCTCTCGACGGCGCTCACGCACTTGCGGATCAGCGCGGGGATCACGTGCGAGGTCTCGAGGTCGAAGTTGTCATGCGGGCCGTAGAGGTTGACGGGAAGGACGTACGCGCTCTGGAGGCCGTACTGCCGCGCGTATCCATCGAGCATCACCATCGCCGCCTTCTTGGCGATCCCGTACGGCGCGTTCGTCTCCTCGGGATAGCCGTTCCAGAGTTCCTCCTCGCGGAAGGGCACCGGGGTGAACTTCGGATACGCGCAGATGGTTCCGACCTGCACGAACTTGGCAAGGCCGGCGATTCGGGCCTGCTCGATCAGGTGCAGCGACATCGCCATGTTGGCGAAGAAGTAGCGTCCGGGATTGGCCATGTTGGCGCCGATCCCCCCCACCTCCGCGGCCAGATGGATCACCACCTCGGGTCGCGAGTCGTGGTAGAGCCGAGCGACGTCGGCCTCGTGGGTCAGGTCGTACTTCGAGCGGCGCGGAATGAAGATGTCGCGGCAACCGCGCAGTCGCAGTCGCTCGCACACGGCCCGCCCAAGGAATCCGGCGCCGCCGGTCACGACGATGCGCTTGGTGGAGAGATCGATGGTCATGTCGCGTTCAACGGCGGGTCCCGACTGTGTCCCCAGCGACTCGCGCGAGCCCTGTGAAACGCAATCGCAACCGAGCCGGGGAGGGTACCCGCACGGAGGCCTCGGATCAGCCGGACTGCCACTTCCGTACTCCTCGCTGGCCGGGTCGGAATCGGTCCGTACACTGGCCCCGATCGATCCCTGCCCGAGGCGAACCCTGCGTTGGATGGGGGCGTCGGATCGGGGCGTCGGATCGCGGAGTCGAACCCATGAGCCAGAACACCGAGGCCAAGACCGCCCCCACCCGCGGGCGTCGCGCTCTCATCACCGGCATCACCGGTCAGGACGGCAGCTATCTCGCGGAACTGCTGATGTCCAAGGGCTACGAAGTCCACGGGATCATCCGCCGCTCCGCCAGCTTCAACACCGGTCGGATCGATCACATCTACAGGGATCCGCACGAAACGGGTGCTCGCCTCTTCCTGCACTACGGCGATCTGACCGATGCGGTCAGCCTCTCGTCGATCATCTCCAAAGTGAATCCCACCGAGGTCTACAACCTCGGCGCCCAGAGCCACGTGCGGGTGAGCTTCGATCAACCCGTCTACACCGTCGACGTGGTCGCGACCGGAACCATCAAGCTGCTCGAAGCTGTCCGTGTGCAGCAGGAGCGGACCGGGCAGGGCATCCGCTTCTACCAGGCCTCGTCCTCGGAGATGTTCGGCAAGGTGCAGGAGGTTCCGCAGACCGAGCGCACGCCGTTCTATCCGCGCTCTCCCTACGGCTGCGCCAAGGTCTTCGGACACTGGGTCACCATCAACTACCGCGAGTCCTACGACATCCACGCCTCCTGCGGCATTCTCTTCAACCACGAGTCTCCGAGGCGCGGCGAGACCTTCGTCACCCGCAAGATCACCCGCGCCGTCGGGCGCATCAAGCTGGGGATGCAGAGCAAGCTCTATCTCGGCAACATCGACGCCCAGCGCGACTGGGGCTTCGCCGGCGACTACGTCGACGCCATGTGGCGGATGCTCCAGCAGGAGAAGCCCGACGACTACGTCATCGCCACCGGCAAGATGATTCCGGTGCGGACCTTCTGCGAGCTCGCCTTCGGTCACCTCGGACTCGACTATCGCGACTTCGTCGAGATCGACGCGCGTTACTTCCGACCCGCCGAAGTCGACGAGCTGCTCGGCAGTCCCGAGAAGGCTCGACGACAGCTCGGCTGGGTGCCGACCACCTCAGTCGAGGAGCTGGCGCGGATGATGGTCGAAGCGGATCTCGACCTGGCGGCGCGGGAGAAGACACTCCGTGATGCCGGGCACGAAATGCCGGCGTCGATCGGTCACGATCAGTGAATGCCGGCAGCCCGAGTGACATTCACACAGGCTGCCGGCACTCCCACACGCAACTGGACGACGTTGCCGCGAACGATCACTTCGCCGTGTAGCGACCGCGTTCCGGGCTCTTGAACGAGCTCTTGTTCACCAGCAGCGTCTGGTTCACGACGGTTCGGAAATTGGCGCTGTTGGTGCGGTAGCCGATGGCCAGAACGGCATCCGCCGCGTCGCCGACCGAGAGCACCTTGCCAGTCATCACCTTCTTGAGGGACTCGACGAGGCTCAGGCTGTTCTTGACACGCGGCCCACGCGGACCGCGCCGACCAGAGAGGCCCACGGCCCCGCCGGAGGTCGAGACGCCGAGCCGCGCCAGTTCGGCGTCGATTGCGGCGAGCTTCTGGGCAAGACGCTCACGACGTCGCGCCAGCGGACGAGAGGCAGCCTGACGGCGGCGCAGCTCGGACTGGAGATCGCTGATTGAGAGAGAACGGAGCGACCGGGGCGTGCGCGGAGCCCGCTTGGCCGTCTGCGCTGTGCGGGATGAATTTGACTTTGCCATCGTTGAATCCTTGTCTGTCAGAAACTGGGGTCGAGATTGGATCTGAAACGGGAACACGTCACACTGCGCAGCGGTCCCCCATGGCCCCCGTCGGACAACACCGCCACATTCACGCACCGGCCCGAGCGGAAGCCCTGCACTGGCTTCCTGAGCAGGGGCTCCCTGAAACAGGGGCTCCCGGCGTCAATCAACCGAACGGACGTCTGGAGATTGCAGGTTCTCAAACTCGCAATCTGCAGTCGCCTGTTGCCGGCATTCCCGAGTGGCGGTGCTGAACGTTCCGCCTCTTCCGTGCTCTTGCACGGGAGAGGCGTCGGCAATTGAAACCGAAAATGGACTCTCCTTCAACCTCGGTTGCGTCCCGCGACCACACTCGGTCCCTCTTGAAGGCCGGGTTTGCACGGCGCGAACGAGCGTTTCGCAGCACGATCGCGGGGCGTTCGAGGCCGATTGGGACCGGCAGTCCGCTGGCTGCTATACGTCGCCCGTGCTATCCGTCGCCCGTGCTATCCGTCGCCCATGCTATCCGTCGCCCAGAGACGATTCGTCGATCCCGAGTCGCGCGAGAATGCCTTCGAACTGGGCAATCGAGTAGTACGAGATTCGGAGCGTCCCGCTTCCGGTCGCCCGGGCGGTTTCGATGGCGACCCGCGTTCCGAGCCGATCGCCGATGCGGCGTTCGAGATCGGCAAGATGGAGCGATCGCGCGGAAGGATCGCGCTGTCCTGCAGCGCCAGTCGGATTGAGTTCGCGCACGGCCTGCTCGGTCCGCCGCACCGACCAGCCGTTTCGCAGCACCGCGGCACCAAGCTCCGTGCGGCGCAGCGGATCGGCGCAGCCCAGGAGCGCCTTGGCGTGGCCGAGCGTCAGGTGCCCGGAGCGCACCGAATCCGCGGTGCGCTGGTCGAGTTCGTTGAGACGAATCAGATTCGACACCGACGTCCGATCGATGCCCACCCGCTCGGCAATCTGCTGATGCGACAGGCCGAACTGCTCGATCAGGCGCAGGAATGCAGCGGCCCGATCCATCGGATTCAGATCCTCCCGCTGCACGTTTTCGATCAGTGCCCATTCCGCTGCGGTGCGATCATCGACCTCTCGCACGATCGCTGGAATCGTCCGCAGCTCGAGAAGCTGCGCCGCTCGCCAGCGCCGCTCGCCGGCGATGAGTTCGAACTTCCCCGCCCCCCGTGGCCGCACGATGATCGGCTGCATGATGCCGGCGGAGCGCATCGATTCGGCCAGCTCCTTCAGCGTCGTCGGATCGAACTGCTGCCGCGGCTGATGGACGTTCGGCACGATGTCGACAAGCGGAATCTCGTGCACACGCTGACCGGCCGACGCCATCGCCGGTCGGGCGCCGACGCCCGGCGCTGTCGCAGGCGCCACCGGCGGGCTCTGCGGAGCTGCCGAGTCGCCCACCCGGACCGCGTCCGCCCTCACCGACTCGTCTGCATGACCCGATCGCGGGAGAACCTCCGCCGCCTCGAGGTCTGCGCCGGGCCCGCCGGCCGCGCCAGGACGGGGACGGACGCTCGGTGCCGCGGATGAGGCATGCTGATTGGCTGCTTCCACCCGACTTCCCCCTCCTGTCGTGTTCGTGCGCGAATCAGGGGCCATCGTCGACGAAGTCGCGGCGACACGAGGATCGCCCTTGACCGGGGCAGTACCGGCACCGGCGATCAAACTCCCCAGCCCCCTCCCGAGCTTTCGCTTTGCTGGCTGCCCAGAGTCGCCGCTGCTACGTCCTATAAAGTTTGCCATGAGGATTCTCCTGCGTGAGGCTGGAGGTCGGATGTGACCGGTGACGCCTTGCCTAGGCAGCCATGAACGTCACTTCGGACGGGGTCCTTCGCCTTGAGTGGGTGCACTTCGACCGCGCCGGTTCGGCGTTGCGGAGCGTAACAGTTCGACTCATCTCGAGTGAGGGCGTGAATACCGACGGTCCAAATCAGGACGAAGTGCCGCTGCAATGCAACTTGGGAGCAGCTCCCGATCGCCACGGCACGGTGCAGTCAGGCGGGAGGGCGGAGGGACCGACGGCGAAGCCCCGAGAGTCGAGACTGGTGCTCAGCGCGATGATCGCCTGGCTCACGGGTGTTCCACGTGGAACAGGCGACCCGAGTCGGGCAATGAACCGCTCCGTCACCAGGAGCTTGGCTCGGACAGACGAACGTGCGTGTCCAGTGTTGGCACAGTGTTGGCACACCCGAGATCTTGGACCGAACGTGCGTGTCCAGTGTTGGCACACCCGAGATCTTGGACCGAACGTGCGTGTCCAGTGTCGGCACAAGCAGTGTCGGCACACGGGTGTTCCACGTGGAACAGGCGACCCGAGTCGGGCAATGAACCGCTCCGTCACCAGGAGCTTGGCTCGGACAGACGAACGTCTGTGTCCAGGGTTGGCACAGTGTTGGCACACCCGAGATCTTGGACCGAACGTGCGTGTCCAGTGTCGGCACACCCGAGATCTTGGACCGAACGTGCGTGTCCAGTGTCGACAGATTGGACCGAACGTGCGTGTCCAGTGTTGGCACACCCGAGATCTTGGACCGAACGTGCGTGTCCAGTGTCGGCACAAGCAGTGTCGGCACACTGGTGTTCCACGTGGAACAGGCGACCCGAGTCGGGCAATGAACCGCTCCGTCACCAGGAGCTTGGCTCGGACAGACGAACGTGCGTGTCCAGTGTTGGCACAGTGTTGGCACACCGGC